>Ga0187857_10001983_pt1 | contig 19220 bp, 18 predicted proteins | sample June2016WEW_8_10_FD_132984 | JGI IMG/M metagenome (GOLD analysis project Ga0187857, IMG submission 132984) | Peatland microbial communities from SPRUCE experiment site at the Marcell Experimental Forest, Minnesota, USA - June2016WEW_8_100 | ecosystem: Environmental > Terrestrial > Soil >...
AGATGCTGGAATATCTCGGGACATATTTCGATTACATCGCGGCCAATCCGCGCTTTCCTCGGGTGGTACAGGGGGAGTGGATGCGGTCGGGTGCGGGAACGGCTCGCATGCAGCGGGTGGCGCAGGAATATTTCCGCCCGATTTTCGAGAAGCTGGTGGGCGTGTTGCGGGAGGGGACCGCAGCGGGGGAATTCCGGGCGGTGAATCCGATGGATTTTCTGCCCTCGGTGGCGGCGGTGATTGTGTTTTATTTCACCGCGGCGCCGCTGATGAAAACTTTGATGAAGGTGGACCCGTTGTCGGAGGAGCGCATTCGGGAGCGTCGGACGTTTGTCTTGGATTTTATTTCGACGGCACTGTTTGTGTGATCACCGCCGAGACGCGGAGTACGCGGAGAAAAGCCGGCTCTACTGTTGCTAGGAGATTTCTATGAGTGTTCGGAATAAATTCCTGATTGTGCTGGGGGTCATTTTGATCCTTGCCTCCGGCTACTACTTTATTTCTACTCCTGGCGGGAAAGATCTGGTGCTGGTGGGAACGGTGGATGCGAACCAGATCGTGGTGAGTCCGCAGATTCAGGGGCGGATTCTGAAGCTGTTGGTGGAAGAAGGAACGCAGGTAAAGCAGGGGGATTTGATTGCGTTGCTGGATCCGTCGGAGTTGGAGGCGGAAGAGCGTGCGGCAGCGGCGACGATTGGCAGTTTGCGGTCGCAGGTCAGCGCGAACGAGTACACGCGAAAGTCGACCAAGGGATCGACGTCAAGCGACGTGGCAAATTCGCAGGCGAAGTTGCAATCGGCGCGGGCGCAACTGGCGCAGGCGGAAGCGACGTTGACGCGGGTGGAAAGCGACAGTCGGCGGACGATTGGGCTGGCACAGGCGGGAGTGGATTCAGAGCAGGACCGGGTGCAGGCGGAGATGAATCTGAAGGCGCAAGAGGCGAGCGTGCAGTCGCTGAAGGACCAGGTAATGGCGGCGCAGGCGGATCTGAATTCCGCGACCGCGCGCACCAATCAGGCGACGGCGGCGCAGAGTACGGTGGAATCGACGCGGGCGCAGGTAGAGAACGCGACGGCGCAGATGAAGGAAGCGGAAGTGCGCCTGGGATATACGAAAATTTATGCGCCGGTGACGGGAACGGTACTGGTGCGGGCGGCGCGCGAAGGCGAAGTGGTGAACGCTGGGCAGGCGATCGTTACGGTGGTCGATTTCAGCGACACCTGGGCGTTCGCGGCGATTCCGGAAACAGATGCCGATCACATTGGATTGGGGGACACGCTGCGGGTGCGGCTGCCGGGCGGCACAGTGATTCCGGGGAAAGTTTTTTATAAGGCGGCGGAAGCGGATTTTGCTACACAGCGGGATGTGGGGCGTCGGAAGCGGGATATACGAACGATCGCGCTGAAGGTGCGGCTGGAGAATCCCAAGGGCGCATATGTGCCAGGGATGACGGCCGAGGTGCTGGTGAGTCCAGGGCAGTTGAAGGGGACGGCGCCTGCGAGTACGGCCGAGCGGTGAGAAATTCCTGACCACAGTGAACCAAGAGCCAACTATCGAGGTTCGTAGCAGAGGTGCGAAGTAATGAGTGATGACGTGAATAAGACTAACGGGAGCACCACTAACGGCGTGAGTGTTGCCGCGTCGGAACTCAGCCTGCGGGGCACGGTTGCGGCGGACGCTCCGAATGCGATTGAAGTGGAACATATCGTGAAGCGATATGACGACTTTCTGGCGGTGGACGATATTTCGTTTGCGGTCAAGGAGGGGGAAATTTTCGGACTGCTGGGGCCGAATGGCGCGGGGAAATCTACGTTGATCCGGATGATGACCACGTTGATTCCGATCACGTCCGGGGTTGCGCGGGTGGCGGGGCACGATGTGGCGCGCGATCCGAATGCGGTGCGGCAGACGATTGGAGTGATTCCACAAGCCCTGACCAGCGACTTGGATTTGACGGTGGAAGAGAACATGAGTATCTACGCGAAGTTGTATGACGTTCCGGCCAAGCGTCGGAAAGAGTCGATTGAGGAGTTACTGGAGACGGTTGATCTTACTAAGTGGCGGGACGCGCAGACAAAAACTTTATCCGGCGGGATGCGGCGGCGGTTGGAGATTGCGCGCGGGCTGGTGCATAGTCCTAAGATTTTTTTTCTGGACGAGCCGACCACGGGGCTCGATCCGGTGTCGCGCGTGGCGGTATGGGAAATGCTGACCGCGATCAAAGCGAAGCGCAACCTCACGATACTGATCACCACGCACTACATGGACGAAGCCGACCGGCTGTGTAATCGGATTGCGATTGTGGATCACGGAAAACTGGTGGCGCTGGATACTCCGGAGGCATTGAAAGCCAGCGTGCCGGGATCGAATGTGATCGAGGCGCAGTTCGAGCACGCGCCGGCAGATTGGGAAGAGCGGTTGCGGGGATTGCCGGGAGTGACTTCGGTGCAGAACGAGAGCGCGGGAATGTTCCGGGTGCTGACGTCGAATGGCTCGGGCACGACGACGGGTCTGGTGGAAATGGCGGTGGTGGCGGGAGTGCCGCTGAAGACGCTTACGGTGCAGAATACGACGCTGGACGATGTGTTTGTCCACTACACGGGTCGGCAGCTGCGCGATGAACTGGTGAAAGCATATGGATACCAGATGCCGCAGAGACCGGGGCTGCAGCCATGAACCGGATGATGGCGATTATCGAGCGAGAGATGCGGAAGTTTTTCCGGTCGCCGACGCTCATGATGGTATCGATGGTGATGCCGCTGGTGCAGTTGATCGTCCTGGGAAATGCTTTCGGCGGAAAGATCCGCGACGCGAAGATGGGAATCGTGGATGAAGATCATGGGACGCAGGCGGTTCGGATCAGAGAAGCGTTTGACGCGGTGCGGTCGAATATGCGGACGTTTATCGCGATCCCGTATGACAACGAAGTGCAGGCGCGGGAGGACGTGCGCAACGGAAAGATTCAGGGCGCGGTGATTATCCCGGCGCAGTATTCGAAGATGGTGTACGAAAAAAATCGTCCGCGGATTGCGCTGCTCGTCGACAACAGCGACAACTTCATGAGTTCGACGCTAGAAGACGAGATGACCAGCTTGACGGACGCATTGAACCAGCCCGATGTGTCGCCGCGGCTGTTACAGCAGACAGCGCTCGAAGTGGTCGAGCTCTATCCGTATATCGAATACATGAAGTTTCTGCTGCCGGGATCGATCTCGCTGGCAATGTTCGTCTCGGTAATGATCGGCGGCGGAATGCTTTATATCGACGACAAGGCGCGCGGGGTGCATGAGGGATACCTGGTGACTCCGATAACCAAGGGGGAGCTGGTGTTGGGGCTGAACGGGGCGGGCGCGATCAAGGCGGTGATGACCGGAGTGGTGATTACGGTGATCGGATCGCTGCTGTCGGGGGTGGGAACGATATTCAATCCGGGGACGATGCTGGGGCTCCTGGTGATGATCGTGCTGACCTCGCTGGCGTTCAATTCGATGATGTTCCTGTTGATGGCGCGGGTTGAGGACCCGCTGGTTCCGCGGGCAATGTTTGGCATTCTGAATACGCTGCTGTTTTTTCCCAGCGGAGCGATCTATCCCATCGAGGCGTTTCCGGCGTGGCTGCGTGCGATTGCCAAGGTGGATCCGTTTACGTATGCGGTGCATGGATTCAAGTCGCTGCTGCTGAAGGAAACGGGGCTGGGAGCGATTGTTCCGGACATGATTTATCTGTCGATATTTGCGGCAGTGACGCTGGCGGCGGCGGTGCCGTTGTTTAAGCGGACCCTGTAGGGAAAGACTGGGTGGCCCATTCAAGACTGCCTTCGGCTTGAGTGGGGCAGTTCCGAGCCCTCTCCACGGGTTGTCATCCCGAGCAAAGCGAGGGACCCCTACTCCCAGCGCTGCTGTCCGGGCTTCTTTTCATCACAATCGCCCAGTGAGCCCCATCACAGACTCTGATCCCACACCACGTCAAAATATGCACCTGAACCAAGGCACCTAGCTCTTTGACAACCGAAATCCCGGGAGCTTGTGACTTTTCGTTCGTTAGTGTGAGTTGTCATCCTGAGCGCAGCAGGGACTTCACGAAGTGAGGCCCCTGCGGAGTCGAAGGACCCCTACACCCTCCACTCAGCAAGCAGGATCAGGAACTTTCTCCCACCTCGCATACCACAGAGTTGTCATCCCGAGCGAAGGGGAAAGATCCCGTAACCTGAGGCGCTTAGCGGGCGTCTGAGCCCGCTGCCGAAATCCCGAACGAAGTGAGGGATCTCCTGTAGGATCCCGTAACGCCTTATTCCGTAATATTTTACATATAACTACCCTGGAATCTATATTTTGGAAACTTTTCACCACCTAACTCCATGATTCCAAACCCAGGGCAGACGGGGGGACCCCCCAAATATTTCATCTCACTTCATATCAGAAACAGGAGCCTTAAAATGTCCTTATACCCAGAAACCATCGCCCGCTGTCGCCACATAAAAGTCAACGGAACCCAGTGCGGATCGCCCGCCGTGAGCGATCGCAAGTTCTGCTACTTCCACAACCAATTTCGCCAGAAACAATTGCAAATCAACGCCAACCTCCAGCAGCAGTGCTGGAAAGTGACGCTCCCCCTGCTAGAAGACGCCAATTCCATCCAGATGGGTTTGGTGCAGGTGATGCGCCTGTTGGTAACCCAGCAGATCGACCATCGCACCGCCGGACTCCTGCTCTACGCCCTGCAAACCGCCTCGGTCAACCTGAAACACACCCAGTTCGAGCCCGAGCCAACCCGCGTAGTAATCGATCGCAAGTCCGTAAACCGCCGTCCGCTGGGCGTTTCCGCGTGGTCCACGCTAGAAGGCGTGGAGTACGACGACCTAGCCGAATGCATCAACCACGCCCAACACGAAAATGCCCCGCAGAAATTAGGCGACGGAAGTTTCGACCAGATGCTAACCGCCGTAATAGCAAGGGCCGCAATGAACACCCCCAACAAGCGCCGAGGCAGTCGAGTGTAGGGCGGACGCTCCTGTCCGCCGCCCTTGCCGTTGCTTTTTGCGGGCGAGCCCAGCCGTTGATCGCACTGGTATAACAGTTTGCTGAACAACTCGAGTTTCGTATCAGGGTATCGCTTTAGCGATACCGCAAGTTCCCTGAAATCAGACGCCCCTTTAGGGGCCGAGCAGCAGAATTATAAGTTTTTCCGCAAACTGCTAGGGAATCTGTGGTGCTAGGGTCGCTCGCTCGGGGCGAGAGAATGAGATGGGGCGGGCAGTGTCGGTAGGCAGCCGAAAGACGAGGTTGGTGGCGCCGGGGCGCGTTTTGACGGAGCGCGTTTTGACATCGCGATTGACATCGAGGCGGAGCCAGATGAAGCGGCCGATGCGGCTCAGGCGGACTTGTTCGGGACTTAGCCGGGCGGTATAGCTGGAGGCGATGCGGGCCATTTCGGCGAGATCGTTCATGGGTCCGAATTCCACTTCGCTCGGCCGGTGCAGATGGCGCATGGCGTCGAGTTGGCGGGCGATGCTTTTGCGTCCGGCAACGCAGGGCTGGGTGCGGCAATCGAGAATTTTTTCGATGGCATAGAGAGCAGCGTGGTCGACCCGCTCTCCGAAGGCGAGGCACAGGGTGTTAGTGGAGGCAACGTAGTTGAGGGGCAGCATCTGAAAGGCTTCGAGAATGGGAAGCGGAATGATGCCGGGAGAGTGAATGGTCGAGGGATCGAAGGAAGACGCGACCGGGCATCCCCATTGCAGCGCGAGGGCGGTGGTTACTTCCTGCTCGGTGGCGAAGCCGAGTTTTTCGATCCACTCGCCGATTTTCCCGTAGCGGGCACGGCGCTGGGCTTCGAGGGCGGCGCGGACTTCCAGGTAGGTAAGTTTGCCGCGGGCGACCATGAGGAGCCCGAGGGGAATGCGGTTCGGTGGCTGCCGCGATGGGGCCATGATGCGCAGACGGGAGAGCTGGCCGGTGAGAGCGGTCTCCAGGCATTGGGGCCGGCAATAGAAAACGCCCTGGAGGAAAGTGCCATTGGGGCGGCGTCGGTCGCGGAAGCGCTGCCAGATGGATTGTGACCGCGAGCAGGAGACGAGCGCGCACGGGCGCTCGGCAGATCGGCGCTCGGTTGATTCAGGGTGGCGGCGCTTGATCCAATTGGCGGACCAGGTTCGCGGATTCAAGAAGTTGAGCATAGGACAATCCTTCCTACAATCAGTCCAAAGCCGCACACGAGCGGACTTCAGACGGGAGATCCGGCGTTCGGCGTGGGATCGACGACGTCGGTTACCCGCAATCCGTATTTACCGTCGACGATGACGACTTCGCCCTGGGCGATGAGGCGGCCATCGAGCAGAAGATCCACGGGCGAATTCAGAGTATTGTCGAGTTCAACGACGACTCCAGCGCTGAGCGCGAGCACGTCGCGCAGCAGCATCCGGCGGGTTCCAAAGCGAAGTTTGACGTCGAGGCCGACATCCATGAGGCGGCGGTAACTGGAGTTCGGCGGTGGCGCGGTCGATGGCCCGGTAGACGATGGAGAAGATGGAGAAGACGGAGGCGATGGCGGCGACGCTGTCTGCAACGTTGTTGGCGCGGATTGCACTCGCGGCGGGAGCGCGGCGGCGAGTGCGGGGCTGATGCGAATTTCGATGGCGATTGCGGTACCGGCTGCGGCTTCATTGCTGGTTTGCAGGCAGACGATGGCATCCGAGGACCAGGAGGGAGCGGCGGTGGCGGAGAGAGAAAATTTGACTTCGCCGCCGGCGGTCGCAGCGAGGGCGGTAGCGGCCAGGCCGGCGATTTGACGGAGGAACTCTTCCAGGGCTTCTTTATTTTCGGCAGTGATGGCCTGGCTGGCGCCGGTTTCGGCAGGAGTGCCTTCACTGGCAGGCTCCGCTTCGCCGAGGAATTTCTGGGCGAGACGGGTGCCGGAGGCGGCAGACAGACGCAAGGTCATCTCGCCGTGGACGGCGCCTCCGGCGACAACCGTGTACCAGACATCGGAATCGGCGGCGGCGGTGTCCATGGGCTGGAGAGAAATTTCGAAACTGGCCGGAACGTTCCCGGAAACTTGAGTGAGCACGTTTTGGAAGCAGGTCCTCCACGCTTCGCACCAATTGCCGAGTTCAGGGCGAAGTTCAGGGCGGAGTTCCGGGCGCGGCTCGGGGGGCGGATTCTGGGCGGGGGCGTCGGGCGTGTCGGTCATAATTCACCAGTCATAATTCACCAATGTTCACCAATCGATTCACCAATCAAGGCTCACCTGCGGCTGAAATCTGAGTTGCAAGAGAGAGGACGCGGGCGGCGCGGCGGGCGTTGACGCGCACCGGGGCGGCCGAGCATAGCCAAACATCATCCACCAGCAGGACGGCCGGGGCGGACGCGTCCCTGGAAAAAGGAAGCACGTCGCCGGGAGCGAGATTGTTGAGGTTCTCCAATGGAACTTGCAGGCCCGGCATGGAGAGTTCGACGGGGAAGAAACATTGCAGCAGTTTTTTCTGAATCTGGAGGCGGGCTTCGACGGAAGTGCGGGGGCGCTGATAGCTGATGTCGGCGGAAATTTTTCTGAGCAAGGCGTTGGAAACCACGGCGGGGATGGCGAGGTTGAGGGTACCTCGGGTTTCCGCCATTCGGATTTCGAAACTGAGGCAAAGATTTTTTTCCTGGGGAGGCATGAGGCGCTGGGTTTGCGGGAGCCGCTGGCGCGCGCCGAAATTAAATTGGAGCGCAATCGCCTGCCAGGCGGTTTGCAACTCGCGGCACATGATGACGACGACGCCTTCGAGAATCTGCTCTTCGATCTCGGTGGTGTCGCGGGTAATTTCGCCGCTCGCGCCTTCCCCTCCGAGCATGAAGTCGATGACGGGGAAGGCGATGGAGAAATCGAGCTGCAGCACAGCCGTGGCGCCGACCGGGGCGAGATCAATGGAGGCGAGGTAGGATCTTTCCGGGAGACGTTCCAGGAACTCGAGGAAGGAGAGGTGCTCGGCGGAAACCAGGCTGCAGTCGAAAACGATGCGCAGGTAGCCGCCGATGACGCTGGTGAGATTGCGGGCAAAGTTTTCGTGGAGCTGATTGATGGCGCGCAACTGCTCCCGGCCGATCTGTCCGGCTTGGCGGATGTCCCAGGGCTGGACGACGGGCCCAGAGGAAGCGTCGGCAGCATTGCCGGTACGCGCCTTTCGTACCATGTCATCAATTTCCTGCTGGTTGAGAACTTTTTCCATGGGGCCTCTAGTCTTGGTGAAAAGTTTAGGTTTGGAAAATGGTGGCAGGGGCTTGCCGCGTCGGAGACGAGCGAAGCCATGCCTCTACGGGGCAAGTCAAGCCACTAGGGAGTACCCGCCGCTTTGGCGCGCGCGCCGGGGGCGCCCGGCACAGTCAGGAAATTGAGCCGGGCGCGCAGGCGAACCATGGCGAGAGAATGAATCTGGGAAACGCGCGATTCGCCAATGCCGAGTGCAGATCCCACCTCCTTCATGGTGAGTTCTTCATAATAGTAGAGGGCGAGAACGCGCTGTTCCTTTTCCGGCAATTCGGCAATGGCTTCGGCCAGAAGATGTTTCATCTCCGAGCGCAGGCATTGGAAGTAGGGTGTCTCTTCCGGCTTCGAGGGGATGCGGTCGGTGAGGTCTTCGTCTTTGCGGTCGCCGGAATACTCGACGCGCAGGCTGCCGAGTTCGAGGCCGTCGAGTTCGGCGAGCAAGGATTGCAACTGGTGAAGGTCAATCCCCATCTCTTGCGCGATTTCATTTTCGGTGGGGGCGCGGCCGAGCTTGCCGGAGAGATCGCAGTACGTCGAATCAACGAGGCGGCCTTTGCGGCGCAATTCGCGCGGGCTCCAGTCCAGTTCGCGGAGACTGTCGAGGATGGCGCCGCGGATGCGGAACTTGGCGTAAGAACTGAATTGCACTTGCTTGGACAGATCGAACTTGTTGAGGGCGTCGATCAGTCCGACGACGCCGGCATGAACCAGGTCTTCGAAGGGCACGTGGCGGGGCAGCCGCTCGTGTATGCGGCGGGCGATGTAGCGAACCTGGGGAAGCTGGTCCATAAGAATGCGCTCGCGTTCGGCGTCGCTCTGGACGCGTTGATAGGCTTCGGCGGCTTGTTTGGTCACGGGCTGGCCTGCTTTCGTTAAGAGCGGTCGTTGGTTGTTGGTCGCTGGTCGCTGGTCGTTAGTCGTTCGTCGTCAGTGGTTCGTCGCTAGCCCGATTAGTCCGTCATTAGTCGTTCGCGGGTTGCTACTCATCGCCCGCATCCAATCCACCGAACGACTAACGACCAACGACCAACGACCTGCACCGATGGGCAGCGCCATTTTCATGGCACTTGTTTTCAGCGCACCGTCCCCAGCGACTGCACCGAAACCATGGGAGGAATTTCGAGGGGAGAAAGGACCACTACCTTAGGGAGAAAGGGTTCGAGCAACCGGCGCAGATGAAAGCGCGCCGGGGTGGAACAGAGAAGGATGGGCGCGGTCTGCGCCACCTGATCTCCCGCGAGCAGCCGCAAGCCATCGAGAATGCGGCGCACGAAAGAGGGCTGCAATCCGGTGCTCGAGGCGGGCGGGGCCTGTGGGCTGAAGGCGCGGCCGAGTTCCTCTTCGAGTGCGTGATCCAGAGTGAGCACGCGCAGGCCGCCGTCATCGGAGAGCAGCGGGCGGACGAGGGCGCGTCCGAGCGCCTGGCGGGCAGCCTCGACCAAGAGGACGGGATGTTTGTTGATGGCGCACGCGTCGAGCAGGGTCTCGAGGATGGTGGAGAGATCGCGAATCGAGACCTGCTCGCGCAGCAGTTGCTGCAAGACCTTTTGTACCTCGCCGAGCGTCAGGATTTTCGGGACAAGTTCTTCGACCAGCTTGGGGTGGCTCTCCGCCAGGCGATCGAGCAGGCGCTTGGTCTCCTGCCGGGTCAGCAATTCGTAAGCGTGCTGGCGAATCAGTTCGGCGAGGTGGGTGGAGAGAACCGAAGTCTGGTCGACGACGGCGTAGCCGGAAGTCAGGGCCTGGGACTCAAGGGCGCGCGCAATCCAAAGGGCGGCGACGCCGAAAGCGGGCTCGCGGGTGGGAGTTCCGGCAAGCGTGGGCGGGGTGAGTTCGGAGCTGATGGCGAGAACCTTATCTTCGAGCATTTCCCAACGGGCGATTTCGACGCCGCGCAGGGAGATGACATATTCGCGCGGCTTGAGCCGTACGTTATCGGTGATATGAATGGGCGGAACGATAAATCCGAGTTGCACGGCGAGCGAACTGCGCAGCGCTTTGACGCGGGCGAGAAGCTGTCCGCCTTGCGCGACGTCGACCAGGTTGACGAGCGCGTAGCCGACTTCCAAAGAAAGTTCGTCGAGCTTGAGCAGATCTTCGATGGATTCGGACTTGGCGGCTTTCTTGTCTTTCTCGCTGGCGGTCGGAGGAAGACCTCCGGGATCGGCAACCGGTTCGATGACCTTGCCATCTTTGTCTTTAAGCGGCTTGGGCAGGCGCGCGGCGAGCAGGCCGACGACCGCGGCAATGGCGAGGAAGGAAAATTTCGGCAGTCCGGGAATGCAAGCGAGCGCGACCATGACGCCGGCAGCGATCTGGAGGGACCGGCGGCGGGAGAGCAGTTGGGTGCCGAGGTCGGCAGAGAGGGTGGCGCTCGACGAAGCGCGGGTGACGATCATGCCGCCGGCCATCGAGACCAGAAGCGAGGGAATCATGGTGACCAGGCCGTCGCCGACGGTGAGCACGGTGTAGGTCTTGAGCGCCTCGCGAAAAGGAATATCGAGCTGGAAGACTCCGATGAGGAAGCCGGCCAGGATGTTGATGGCGGTGATGAGGATGGTGGCGATCGAGTCGCGCTGGTTGAAGCGGGCGGCGCCGTCCATGGCACCGTAGAATTCCGCTTCGCGGGCAATCTGTTCGCGGCGGGCGCGCGCCTGATGTTCGTCGATGAGTCCGGCATTGAGGTCGGCGTCGATTGCCATCTGCTTGCCGGGAAGAGCATCGAGGGTAAATCGGGCGGTGACTTCAGCGGTGCGCACGGCGCCATGCGCGACCACGATGTACTGGATGGCGATGAGGGCGATGAAGAGAACGAATCCGACAACGTAGTTGCCGCCGACTACGAATTGTCCAAAGGCTTCGATGACGCGGCCGGCGGCTCCGGCGCCTTCGTTGCCGTGAAGCAGAATACGGCGGCTGGAGGCAAGGTTCAGCGACAGACGGAACAGGGTAAGCAGAAGCAGCAGGCTGGGAAAGACGGAGAATTGCGACGGACGCAGAATCTGCAGCGCGGAAAGCAGAACCAGCACGGAAGCGGCAAAGCTGGTGGCGAGGAGGAGGTCGAGCACCATCGCCGGCAATGGCACCAGCATGACGAAGACCAGGCTGACGGCCGCGATCGGAACGATCCACTCGATGAATTGGTTGCGGGAGAGCGGCCCGGGACTGACAGCGGCGGCGGCGGGCATTAGCGGCGTCCTCTTTCTCCGGCTCCGGCTCCCGCGCTGGCAGCAGCTGCGGCAGCGGCGAGGGCGCGGGTTTCGGCGCGGTAGACGGCGGCCAGGATTTCGGCAATGACGGCATAGAGATTCGCGGGAACGCTTTGTCCGACCTCGACGGTGCGGTAGAGGACGTGAGCGAGCGGCCGATTCTCGACCATGGGAATGTTCTCCCAGCGGGCGATTTCCTTGATCTGGGCGGCGAACAGGTTGCGTCCCTTGGCGACGACGACGGGCGCGGGCATATCCGGGCGGTACTCGAGCGCGATCGCGTATTCGGTGGGGTTGGTGATGACGACGGCGGCGCGTTTGGTGTCATCGAGCTGGCGGCGGCGGCGCATCTGGCGCTGCAGGCGGCGGATGCGGCCCTTGATGACGGGATTGCCTTCCGTCTCCTTGTATTCGTCTTTCATTTCCTGGCGGCTCATTCTCAGTTCGCTCGAAAGGTGCTGGCGCTCGAACAGGTAGTCGAGAACCGACCAGACGAGAAGAACGAGAGCGGACTTCCAGGCAATCTCAAAGATGCGCTCGGCGGCAAAACCGAGCGTGCCGCGGGCGGAGCGGGCGGAGAGCGCCATGAGCAATGCCCAGTCGCGGCGCAGGCAGCCGACGGCGACGTAAGTGACGGCGATGGCGGGGAGCAGCGATTTGATCAGTCCGCGCAGCGCGGTGATGGAGAGAAGTTGTTTCAGCTTGGCAGCGGGGCTGATGCGGGATGCGGTCGGCAAGAGCGATGTGGGGGCGAAGACGAGACCTCCCTGAGCGAGGGCGGAGGCGAGCGCGACCGTCCATCCCAACCCGAGGGCGGCGATGGTCGCGATGAAGAGACCGGAGTGTGTGAGGAATGGAGTCGGCGCGTCCATGCGCAGGTTGCCGGAGATGGCGCCCTCCAGGCAGTCATGAAAGAAGCCGCGCCAGGCCAGGGGAAAACTCGCCATCATGGAAAAGAGAACGAAGACAGCGGCCATGCCGGAGGCCGCGCCGATAAGATCGCGGCTGCGCGCGACCTGCCCTTTTTCGCGGGCCTTCTCGCGCCGGCGCGGGGTTGCCTGTTCGGTCTGGTTGGATTCCGGCATAAGTCAGTTGCTAGTTCTCAGTTCTCAGTTGTCAGTTCTCAGTGCGATCCGAATCAGCGGGCTAGTTTCAAAATCCTTTCCGAGGCATCGAGGGCTCTTCCGAAGCGGGCATCGAAAAAGCGCGGCCAGTAGGCAACCGCGCCACTTAGGAGCGCCAGGCCCAGCAGGTTCTTGATCGAGATCCCGACAAACAGGACGGGCAATTGGGGCGAGGCTTTGCCGATAAAACCGAGCGCGACATCGGCAAACAGGCTGGCGACCATGACGGGCGCGGCGATCTGCAAACCGGCTACAAACATGCCGGCGGAGAATTCGAAAAGCGCGTGTACCGCCGGCCAGGTGAGGGAGAAATGGCCGGGTGGCAGATAGTCGAAGCTGCGTGCCAGTCCGCGCAACAGCCAGTGGGGGACGCCGAGCTGAATGAAGAGCAGGAGTACGATCAGCTCGAAGAAGGTGGAGAGCACGGCGGAATCGGCCTGGCTATTGTCGGGATTGACGATGCTGGCGAGCGAATATCCCATCTGGACACCGCACACCTGACCGGCGATCTGTCCCGCTTCGAAGATGAGTTGGAGGGTGAGTCCCAGAAGGAAGCCGATGGAGAATTCACCGAGCAAAAGCACGATGAGCGCGGGTGTGGAAAGCGCCGTGGGGATGGCGGGAACCAGTGGCGCCAGAAACAAAGTGAGGAGGAAGGCCAGCCCAATTCGGATGCGAGGGGGAACGGCGGCGCTGCCAAGGAAAGGCGCGACTGCGAGCAGGCCAGTCACGCGCGAACCAGCAATCATCCATGCGGCCACGATGCGCTCGATGGGAAGCGCAAGCGAAATCGAAATTGGCATCTGGAGCACAATCACCTCTTCAAAAAACTCTTGTAGAGACGGGGCTTGCCCCGTCTCCCGCAGCGCGGCGCTGCCGAGACGCGGTAAACCGCGTCTCTACCACAGCTTTCATCGGACCTTTCATCGCACGAACGGGTGGAAGTCGGACCACAGGCCAATGGTGAAGAACATGACCTTGCGCAACATCCAGGGAAAGAACAGCAGGATGGCTGCGGCCATCGCCGCGAGACGCGGGACGTGGGAAAGGGTCTGATCCTGCAGGGAAGTCAGCACCTGCGCGACATTGACCAGGAGGCTGACGGCGACTGCAATCAGGAGCAGCGGCGCGCCCATCAGCAGAGCCAACTGCAGCGTGTGGCGGAAGAGCGAGACGACTTGTTCGGTTCCCATAGGCGCCTTTCAGCTGAAACTCCGCATCAGGGAACCGATCAGCAGGTTCCATCCGTCGACGACGACGAACAAAAGAATCTTGAGCGGGGTGGAAATAATGACCGGGGGGAGTTGCATCATGCCAATCGAGGTGGTGACCGCGGCCGTAACCAGATCGATGACGAGAAAAGGGAAAAAAAGAGCGGCGCCGATGCGAAAACCGGCCTGCAGTTCGCTGAGGAGATAGGCGGGCGCGACGATGCGCATGCCGAGATCCTCGGGACGGGCGGGACGCGGTTCATGCGCCAGTTCGACGAAAAGCGCGAGATCTTTTTCGCGGGAATACTTGAGCATGAAGTGGCGCATGGGAATGATGGAGCGATCGAGCGCAGCCATCATGGTTATTTGTCCGGCGTCGAGGGGAACGATGGCGTCGGAATAGATGGCGGCGCCGACCGGCTGCATGAGGAAGAAAGTGAGGATGAGGGAGAGTCCAATGAGCGTCTGATTGCTCGGCGTGGTCTGGGTGCCGAGCGCCTGGCGGAGAAAATGAAAGACGATGAGCAGGCGCACGAAGGGCGTCATCGAGAGCACGATGGCGGGAATCATGGTCAGCAGGGTGAGCAGCAGGACGATGTTCCATGGCGCGGAACTGCCGGGAGCGGAGCTACCGGGAGCGGAGACGCCCGGCAGAAGCCCGGGAAGCGAAAAGCCAGGTGCGGCCGGCGCCCGCGCCCAGAGCGGCGTGGCGGCGAGCAGGAACAAAAAGAAAGCGCGGGAGATTCGAGAGGCGCGCATCAGTTCTTCTCTCCGCTTTCTTTTTTGTTTCTACTTTCTGCTTCGGCTTCTTCGCCGCTCGCAGGCTCGTCCGGCAAGGGCGAAAGCAGGGTGACCGAGGAGGGGCTGGAGCCGATCAGGAAACGCTGGCGCTCGAACTGGATCACGGAGACGAAGCGGCGGTCGCCGAGCGCGGCGGTTTCGCGGACCGCCAAGCGCTTGCGCTTGCTTCCGACGCGGCCGAGCCATGATCTCCAGGTCATTGATCGCCAAGTCGATGATCGCCAGGTCAACGATCTAAAAATCGATGATCTCGAAATTGATCTCCAAATCGTGGAGCCCCAGAAAACTTTGCGGTGGCGAGCGGCGGGCGTGAAAAAGCGCGATGCGTGACTCGGGATTTGTGTCTTCCTAGTTTCCATCTGCGCCAACTTCATCTCCGTCAGTTTCATGGACCCTCGGCGGCTGAAGCCGCATTCTATTCAGCGCGCATACGGCACGACTGAAGTCGTGCCCTTCCCGTTCGTGCTCGCCCATAGTTCACGGGCTGCCCTAGACGGGGCAAGCCCCGTCTCTACTCGAGTTTTTCCGCATCCTGTGAGGTCGTGCCCTCCCAAACCTGCTAGCTTCATTTAGGCCAGTTCCGTTAGGCGCACAGCGAGGCGCTTCTGCACGACCTCAAATTCGCTCCAGGCGATCAATTCCCCGTTGACGCGCAGGGGAACGTCTTGCCCAACGGTCCAGCCGCTGGCGATGATGCGCCCGCGTTCCAGATGAACGAGGTCGGCGACGGTGAAGCCGGGCACGGAGATTTCGATCGTGAGCAGGCAAGGCAGAGCTTCGACGCGCTGCCATTTTCCGGCAAAAGGATCGGCAAGAGGATCGGCGGAGGGACCGGCGATCGAAGCTGCGGGCTTGGGTTGGGCGGCGGCGGCCATAACGGTTCACCATTTGCAGCGTTACCATTTGCACTACTTACATTTGGACCAATTACATTTGAACCAGAAATTCGGTGAAGTAGACATTTTCAACGGCGAGCTGCGGCACCCGGTCCTGCAGGGCCTTCAGAAGTTCGTCCTTGAGCTGGCGCTTGCCTTCGAGCTTTAACAAGTCCTCGGGCTGGGCAGTGGCGAGCACGGAAAGGACGGTGTCGCGCACCAGCGCCGTGGGCACGGCCTCTGCTTGCTTGCGGGGGAGGGCGCGCGCCAGGCCGAGCGTGATACCGACACGGAGGTAGGCACGCTGGCCGGAGCCGGTGAGATTAACGACAAAGGTTTCCAGGGCGAGGGTGGATTCTGCAGCGCCTTCGGCGGCGCTAGTCGAGGGCTCGGGGCGCAACCCAACGAAGATACCGGTTGCCATCAGCACCAGCGCCAGAACGAGCAAGATGGCCGGCCATTTCTTCTTTTTCTTTTTCTTCAGACCGCTTTCGGGCGCGGCATCTGGCTGCACATCCGGCATATTGCCGATGTTTGCAAGCTGGGTGCCGGGGCTTGCATCCGCACCACCCAAAGGGCGATGGCGGGAAGTGAGTTGGAATGAGTGGATTGGCGGAACGCACTTGGGTCGCCCATGGTCCGGTAGAAAGGGCGGCGCGATGCGAGAGTTTCTATGAGTCCGCTCTCATGAAGAAGCTCAGAGACGGGGGCTCTCTTGTGACCGTCGGGGTGAAAGCTATGGCCCGACCGGGTCGTGGTGCAGCTTGAAAATTGCTGTCCCTCAGCGGCTCAAGTCGCATTCAAAACCAGGCGGCTATCGCAGCGGTGAACCGCTCCACCCCATCACGCCAAAACCGGGCGTGCTGGGGACCCCGGCGCTGCGCCACCCAAAATCAAGTGCATCGATGCTTACGGCACGGCTGAAGCCGTGCCCTTCCCATTTGTGCTCGCACATCGTTCTCGGGTGGTCCCAAGACGGGGCAAGCCCCGTCTCTACTTTGGGCTCGGATTAGACGGGCGAGACGCCCGTCCCTCCACGAGCATTACTGTTTCAGGGCGATGGTGTCTTGCTCGATCTGATCGAAAGTAGTGATGACGCGCGCATTGGCTTCGTAGCTGCGCTGGGCGACGATGAGGTTGGCAAATTCGGTGGCGATGTCGACGTTGGATTGTTCGAGAGCATCGCCGGAAATGCTGCCAAGTCCGCCGCTGGTCGGCGTGCCGATGGTGGGCTGGCCGGAGGCAAGGGTTGTGGAATAAGTATTATCGCCATTGCGCGAGAGGCCCTGCTCGTTGGCGAAGCTGGCGAGCCCGATCTGTCCGAGGGTAGCGGTGGTTCCGTTGCTGAAAGCCCCGGTAATGGTGCCATCGGAACCAATGCTGAAATTCTGCAGGGTGCCGCTGCTGGTGCCATCCTGTTGGATGGAACCGGTGCTGCTGGCGGCGGCGGTTTGCGTGAGGAGCCCGATGCCGGCTGGGTTATACACGTTCCAGGTAAAGGAAAGTGGATTGGCGCCGTCGGCGAAAACGGATCCTGTGGGTGGCACGGGGATGATGGGGTTGGTGGTAGAGGCGGCACCAGGGGTAGGAGTGGCAGGAGCGATGCTTTGGAGGGTTCCATCGCCGTTGAAAACGAGGGTACCGGTGCCGAGGGAGACGGGAGTGGCGCCACCGCCGGAGATGTCGGCGCCCGGAACAGTAATGGCGTAAGTCCAGGTGTTGGTGACTCCAGTGACTCCGGTGACTCCGGTGACGCCATTCGCTCCGGCGCCATTGCTCCAGGTAAGGTTCGCGGAACCCGTACCCGTGCTGGTTGCAGCGAAATCGCCGGCAGCGCCAGTGACATCTGCTGTGAAATTAATGACGCCACCACCAGCGTCCACTGCGGTGGCAGCGGGGTTGGTGACAGTACCGGTTCCATAACCGCCTGGAGTGGCCGTTCCGGCGCCATCGGCATAGTTGCCGTTGATGGCATTCACCAGATTTGCCGTGGTTATAGCAACCGTTGCGCCGATAAAAACGTCATTGCTTCCGGCAGCAGGGGCGCTCGTCGTGAAGGTATAGGTCTGGCCGCCTACGGTCACGGTTTGAGTGGCAACTGGGAGGGCGGTCATAGTTAGCGCGCCGGTCGCTGGTTCGGCGGTAACGGCGGTGACGGGGATGACGTCGGCGTTGGTGTAGGTGAAGGTGACTTGGTGGGGGGCGCCGAGGGAATCGTAGATGGTGGCTTGGGTTGAATACTGGGTGCCGGGAGCATCGGTGGCGTCGAGGTTCGAAGTCAGGCTGACGTTGGCGGTGACGACCGCGGGACTGCTGATTCCGGCTCCGAGCGCGAGCGTGCCGAGTCCCCCGCTGGTGTCGACGATGCCATTGACGGCTTGGTATCCGAGGACTTGCTGACCGTCGGCGGTTTCAAGCAGGTTGTTGGTGCCGATTTGGAAATTGCCGGCGCGAGTGTAGCTATCCACTCCGTTTTGCTGCACCACGAAAAAGCCATTGCCATCGATGGCGACATCGGTGTCAATGCCGGTAGAAGTGACGTTACCCTGCGTAAAGTCGGAGGTTTGGGAGTCGATCCGGACACCCGCGCCCTGCTGGATGGGATCGCCGGCGCCGTCCGTGCCGAGGTTCTGGTAGAACAGATCGGCGAACTGGATCTGCTGATCCTTGTAACCGATGGTATTGAGGTTGGCCAGATTGTTGGCGGTGGTGGAGAGTGCGGCGGAATTGGCGTCCAATCCGGAAAGAGGGATCGAGAAATTAGGCATATGGGCTCCTTAGAAAGAAATGGATGTTGGGCTTGGGGGGGACGTTGAAGTGGCGCTGGCATTAGCGACAGCGCTGGCAGCCGAACTGGAGCTGCCGCCGACGTCGTTGACGAGCGTCTGCATGAGCGACTGGATCTGGGTCAGTTCGCCGAGCGAGTCGAAGGTTGCGAGCTGGGTGACGAACTGGTTGGGATCGACCGGGTTCATTGGACTCTGGTTCTCGAGTTGCACCGACAGCAATTGCAAGAACGTGTTGGTCAAGTCCACGCCAGGAGCAGTAGACGAGGAGGTAGTGGAAGACGAAGAAGCTGCGGCCGACGTAGAAGCAGCTTGAGCGGCCGGGTGGAGCATTTGCAGCAGCGAGATAGACACGAGGTTGCCCTCCTAAGCGTGAATGCTGACGCGAGTTAGCGCGGGCCCGACGGACTGGCCTGCTGGGAGAATGTCGACGGTTGCGGATTCCAACGCCGTGTCGTCTTCTGACAACGTGTTGGGCCGGGCAGCGGACGTGTAGCTGGGTGTTTCAGAGAATTGTTGCTGCGACTGACCGTGGTGAGAACTGGTCGCGGTCTGGAGGCCGGAGCGCGCGTTATCGAAATTGACGCCGGTAAGGTTCAGGTGACTCTGGTTGAGTCCGGATTCGAGGCTCGGAACTTCGGAACTGAACCAGCGTGCGATATCACGGTCTGACTGAACGGTGATGCCGATCTGGCTTTGCTGGACGACGGTATGAATCTCAACCGAACCGAAGGCGTCGGTGCGAATGCCGACATGCATCTGCGCGTTCGCGTTCATCTGGGCGTTCATCTGCACGGCGGCGGGGGAATCGGGCGCGATGGGCGCGGCCGGCGCGCTCGGGGGAGCGGGCGGCGCGGAGTCGAGCATCTGATGAGTTTGAGGAAGGTTCGGCGCGGAGTCGGGTGCCGCTTGGGTTGCGGGCGCGGCGGCTGGCGGAGCGGAAGCGGTCAGCGTAACCGAAGGCTCC
>Ga0187857_10001992_pt1 | contig 19167 bp, 17 predicted proteins | sample June2016WEW_8_10_FD_132984 | JGI IMG/M metagenome (GOLD analysis project Ga0187857, IMG submission 132984) | Peatland microbial communities from SPRUCE experiment site at the Marcell Experimental Forest, Minnesota, USA - June2016WEW_8_100 | ecosystem: Environmental > Terrestrial > Soil >...
CTGCTCCCTGCTGATAGCGACGGGCTTCGGCTCCTACCTCCAGGCGGTCCAGAACGTGTGGATGCGGCTAGGGTGGTATGTCCCGGACAAGATGGTGAAGTAGGAGCTAACGTGGAGACGAACGGGGAAAGAGACAGGCGGCTGGCGAGGGAGCGGTGCCTCCGGCACAGGAAGTTCAAGACCCAGGAGGATGCCGAGCGGGAGATGTCCAAAGCCGCGCTCAGCTTCATGCTTAAGCCCAGGGGCAGCACCACGATGTTCGCGCTCAGGGTATTCCCGTGCGGGAACCATTGGCATTTCGGAAGGGATGCCGAGGCCCGCAGGGCGATGGGAAGGTAAGCCCGAAAGGAGAAAACGCAAATGTATTCCGACATAGAAACCCACTCCAAGGTGGTATCCGAGGAATCGTTCCAACTGTTCGCCACCCCGCACAACGAGCAGAGAAAGGGCAGCATCAGAAAGCTCCGTGAACTGGGATGGGCGGTTTCTTTCCGGGTCGCCGACGGAGACATCTATTCCCTCTACAGGGAGTACATCGGACTCAGTTCGCGCTACATGCTCGTAGCCAGACCGCGAGAGAAGGAAGCCGTCTTCGTCGCATTCCCCGACATAGCGGCAAACTGACGGAGATTTTGACCCCGGTAACTTAATTTAGGAACATTTTCAAGTTGACAGTATTACGTTTTAGGACTATTCTTGTTACGGGAGGCAGAAATGGCTAGACCGAGACTGAAATTACGCAAAGAGATGTTCTCAGAAGCTCTGGCTAAAGGGCTGACGGTGGATGACTGTGTAAAAGAACTCAGGATCAGCCGGTCATCGGCTTACCGCTGGGCGCACGAGTTAGAAGCACCGCTGCGCAAATGGACGCGGAGGGGGCTGTGATCCGAGACATATCAAAGGCGATCAGCATACTCTTCCAACCTGGGCAGCTTGTCGAGATACGAGGCAAGTTCCGGGAAGGAGGAATGGCATCCCTGTACTTCACCGACCTCGAAAAGATGGGTCGGGTCTTGGATAAGAACGACCAGTCGGGTCAGTTCGAGGCCATATGGTACACGCTCCAACGGCTGAAGCCGGGCACGGACAAGACCAAGGACCCAGGAAAGGCGACTAGCCGAGACGACATCCTATCTTACGAGTGGCTCGTCATCGACATAGACCGACCGCGAAAGCCGAAGGGCACGAAGAAGGACAACGCCACGGACGACGACCTTCTCATCCTGGGAAGGTGCAGGAACAAAGTCCACGCATGGCTGAGGGAACTAGGATGGCCGGAGCCTGTCGTCATGTGCAGCGGGAACGGATTCCACCTGCTGTACAAGCTGGACTCCTTGCCGACATCCAACTTCTCCGTGCTCAAGGACACCCTCTCCGGCATCGCGTACCATTTTAGGGACATCGCGGGCGACGAGAAGGACGGCAAGCAGTGCAACATCGACGAGTCCCTTTCGGAGCCGGAGCAGATCATAAAGGCTTACGGCACTTGGTCCAGGCTGTCTGACTTCGACGGCCAGCCAACCCCTTGGCGTGAGTCTCACATCGTCTCCGTTCCCAAGGCGATCAAGGCGATAGGTCTCGGCGACTGCCTTGCTGCGCAGATGGAACTCCCCAGGACATCTGCGGGGAAATCCTCGACGGGAAAGGGACGCCCGTACAACCAGGAATGGATGGAGAACTATGGCGTGGCAGACCTGTTCGATTGGGCCGTCCCGTATCTCGAACTAGGGGAAGAGTTCGAGGAGAACGGCGAGACCTATTACCCATCGTCCAACTGCCCGATACACGCGGGCGAGGACGGGATGTACCAGCACAGCGGACAAGGCGCGGGGCGGCACTATGCCATAATCGTAAACGAGAAAGACCAGACGATACGCAACAACTGCTTTTCCGGGGAACTCAGCTTAGGAAAGGTCATAGCGAAGATCAACAAGCTCAAGGGCGAGAAGTACCCGCATTTGGTCTTCGCCGAAATGTCCGTGGAGGACGAGCTTGAGGAATTCGGCGCGGAGATCGTGGACGATCTCCCTATAGGGAAAAATGCTCCCGAGACGGGAGAGGAAACTTCCAATACGGGCGACCAACCGTCGCAGGTAACTGCCGACTATCTCAAGAGAAACGCCGATGCTGCGTTCGCTGCTGCGGGAAAGGAAGCCGAGCCGTCGGAGCCTGAGTCTACGCCGGAACTCAAGGGCTTCGATCTCATCCGCAGGGAAAAGAAGGGCGGGGGATTCACGGGACTGCACGTGATCTGCATTGACGATTCGCCCGACAGGCCCATAGACTGGCTGTGGCCGGAAAGGATACCAGCGGGGGTCGCGTTCACCATAAGCGGACCCATAGGCGTCAACAAGTCGATGGCGTTGCTGGACATCGCGGCGAGAATAAGCAACGGAGCCGACTGGCCCGACGGAGCCAAAAACGAACTAGGCCCGCGCAAAGTTCTAATCTGCGCCACCGAGGACGAGCTTGAGACTATCATACGCCCGAGACTCCGGGCGGCGGGGGCCAATCTGAAGGACAGGAAGATATTCTTCCTGGAGAACGTGTTCGATGTGGACAAGGACGGCGTGCGGACTAGCCGCACGATGGACTTAGAGAAGGACACGCAGTCGCTCTACGCTGCGGTGAAAGCCGATCCCGAGATACTGCTGGTGATTCTTGATCCGGTGACGGGATATTACGGAAGCGTGGACCCCAACGACAACAAGAACGTGAGGAAGATGGTCACGAAGATTTCCAGGATGTGCATGTTGTCGAGGGTTGCCGTGGCTTGTATCATCCACGAGAACAAGAAGAGCGACGTGAACGTGGTGGACAAGATGGCGGGGGCGTCGTCGATGAGCCAGGTCATCCGTGCGGGCATGAGGTTCAGCTTCGGCAAGGAGAAGAACGAGCGCGTGATGGCGAGCCTCAAGCTCACGGGGGGGAAGCGCGGGGGCGGCATGAAGTTCAAGGTCGAGCAGACCACCATGCTGTCCACGAAGGGCGAGGAACTCAAGGACATCGGGTACGTCGTATGGGGCGAAACGCACGAGGACACAGCCGACGAGGTGCGGGAGCAGGAGCAGCAGGAAAAAGCCGAGGCGGTAGATACCGGCAAGACGACGGCTTGCATGAAGATCATGATCGCCGAATGCACTAAGGGCAGGCAGCTTCAGCGGGATGTCCATCGCATAATCGACCAGTGGGAGCGGGACAACGGGCAGACCATATCCCCCGAGACTAGGAAGATCGCCCGCAGAAAGGCAGGGATCATGGGTTCGCAGGGGGCACCGTGGTACTGGTGGCTGCCAGGCAAAGAAGGGTTCCCAGATTCTAAGGAGCAAAAGATGCGCGACGAGGAAGCGTTGTAATACAACTAGAAAAGGGAAAAGCGATGAAAAAGCTCAAACTTCACTTGAATGACGTTTGCGTAGCGTGCGGGCTAGGCAAATACGAGCGCACGATAAGCGAGCCGGGTGTCAGCAAGCGTAAGAGACTGCACGTAGGCAGGAAGGCACTTGCCGTATGCGGCAACTGCAATGACCAACAATGGGTTCTCACCAAGAAAAGGGCACCCGAGAACGAGTTTGAGTTCGACGGTCCGGACGACCGCATAGATTTTGACGACGGCTTCGGATAGACCGATAAAGGAGGAAGCATGACACACGAAGAGCTAGAAGCGAAGGTCGCGAAGATGGCGGAGTACATCAAGAGCATAGCTCCGCAGTTCAACGACCTCGCTCGTAGGGTCAAGGACCTGGAAGATAAACTGAAGGCATCGACGCCACCCGCCAGCGGCGAGTGACGGCACCGAGTGTACCAAATCAAAAATAGGTCGCGGCACGACCATAATAAACCGCCGAAGCAACAAGAAAGGCAACAATGTCAGAAGATACTAGCACCAGCACCAAGGCGGCCAAGAAAGCGAAAACCCCGAAGGCCGATGTCCTGAGAACCGTCAGAAAGTTTCACGTGATTGCACAATTGCTGTCGCCCATACTTGGGACAGTCCCCGACGATCCCAGCATAGCCATGACCCACCTCAACAGCCAGGATTGGAAGGCTAGGATGCGTCTGGCCAAGATCAACAAGGACTTCGCTGAAATAGCACGATTGAACAAAGCTGCGGACGAGAGAGTCATACGGGAAAACTCGACGTTCGCTAAAGAAAGAGCCAAGACCGCGACAGTAGCGGTGTCTTCCGCCGAGAACGAGGAGGAGGCGGAGGAGGCCAATCGGGAAATAGCCGACGAAATCAAACCGCCCGAGGACGACGACAGCCCGGTGCCAAGCGAAGCCAGAGCCGGATCGGGGGCGGACAACCCCGAAACAAGGACGGGCAAGACCGTTTTCCGGCGCACGCACAGCGTCATCGAGAACGTCGAGGACGTCCCCATGCTCGTCGGGTACATGATTCGCGGGTTCTACAAGGAGGCTTTTGAGACCTACACCGGGGTTTACCAGCCGGTATCTATGGTCGATAAGTTCCTTTGGGTGGGGGAGTTCGAGATTCCTTTCTTCCGCGACGGCAAGCCTCTCGCCGACGTTGATGTGAAGGAGTGGTCTCGCCCCCTGAGAACCACGGATCGCAAGACCAGAATATCGACCTCGTGCATCTCGAAGTCGGAGGTAATCAACCCCATCGGCAGCACTACCATAGAGTACAACGTGTTCCTGATGCCCAAGGGTGCCGCAGAATCGTACCTCAAGCTCAACTTGCAGGGCGACGAATTCGAGCGCATTACCAGCATGGCGCTCATGTTCGGCGGCCTCGGTCAATTCCGAAACGGCGGACATGGGTGCTTCGAAGTGATCCATTTCAAGGAAGAAGAGATAGGTTGGAAAGAGGCGTGGGACATCAGGAAGAAGATGCTGGTTGACGGCCAGCAGACGTACAAGGGCCTCATCAGCCCCGGCGTCACCGACACCCCTAACGTCCCGAGAGAGTAGCTTCGGGGCACTGGCTCAGGATTCACAACCGGAGGGGGGAGCGTTCTGCTCCCCCCGCATCGCAAAAAAATTCCAACAAAGCTAAGGCGTAGCGGCGTCCTGCTTGGCGTGGCGGTGTTGTGCTGAGGCGTTGTGTTGCTGTGCCACGGCAATGCCATGCGCGGAAAAGCTGGGGCAACGCGGCGGGACACACGTCTACGCGGCGGCATCGCCTAGCATTGCCTAGTACTGCGTTGGCAAAGCAGCATAGTGCATTGCATCAGCTTAGGCGTAGCTACGAAGCGTTAGGCGTCGGCAAAGACAAACTCAGCAACGCTGTGGCTAAGCTGAGGAGTGCAACGGCGTAGCGCGGCAGCCCTATGCGATGGCAAGGTCCGGCTTTGCGATGGCAAGGTCCGGCATCGCTACACAAGGGCATGGCGTCGATTGGCATTGGCAACGCTTTGTGCGGCGTCGGCTCAGCATGGCCACGCATCTCGAAGCCACGGTACGGCTACGCGAAGCAACGGCAAAGCTAAGCAGCGCGATGTCTGGCGAAGGCATACCCTGGCTAGGCGTGGGCATCGCAATGTAAGGCGTTGGCACCGCACAGCAGAGCAGATCACAGCACCGGCGAGGAACCGATCCGCTACGGCAAAGCTAAGCGATGCGGTGTTTGGCTAGGGCATCGAGGAGAACGGCGACGAGACGCCTCGGCACGGCAACGCCCCGCATTGGCTTGGCGAGTCGAAGTGCGGCTCCGCTCTGGCTTAGCCTAGCACCGGCAGAGCAGCGCGGTGTGGTGCAACGGCATAGCCTGGCCTCGCGCTACTGAGCTTGGGCAAAGCGGGGCGTTGCCCTGCTCTGGCATTGCCGTGCGCGGCTACGCCTTGCCGAGCAACGGCAATGCCCCGCGGTGAGAGGCATAGGCATGGTGTTGCCAATCAGTGCTCTGGCACCGCTGAGCAGCGCTCTGGCACTGCATGGCAACGCCCGGCTGCGCCCTGGCAAGGCCAGGCTTTGCTGAGCAGCGCTCTGGCAATGCGCGACGCTGCCGGGCTGCGCCCTGGCAAGGCCTGGCCTTGCCTCGCCCAGGCAGAGCTACGTACTGTAGCACATCGGCACAGCATAGCAGCGCTTGGGCGGCGTGTCGCGTCGCATGGGCACGGCGCAGGACTGCACTGCTCAGGCGCAGTACAGCACAGCAGCGCGGCGGCACTGCACTGTACTGCACTGCCGTGCGGCGCAGAGGTAATGCAACGCGTAGCTAAGCAGTGCATGGGCATAGCACTGCTGAGCGTTGCTTAGGCACAGCGGAGCGCTGCTTAGGCATAGCACTGCTGAGCGTTGCTTAGGCAGCGCACTGCGCCGCACGGCAATGGTGTGGCGCGGCATCACAGCGTGACGCTCTGGCATTGCACGACGCTGGCTATGCTTTGCTGCGGCTTAGCGAGGCGATGTGTAGCAACGGCGAAGCTTTGCATCGCGAAGGCAAGGCTATGCTTGGCGACGCGTTGGCTATGCAGGGCATTGCATTGGCTTTGCTAGGTGCTGTGTCGCGACGGCAGAGCATTGCAGCGCCTTGGCTTGGCGACGCTTGGCAACGCGTCGCTTCGGCGACGCTTGGCAACGTCGCGACGGCAGAGCATTGCGGTGCTTTGGCTTGGCGACGCTTGGCGACGCGTTGCTTCGGCTCTGCGGGGCATTGCCGAGCAACGGCAGGGCCCCGCAAGGCCCCGCGTAGGCAAGGCAGAGCATCGCCAAGGCGGGAATGGGGCATCCGGAGATTCGCCGGGTGCCCCACCTAATTTGACCTAATTTGACCTAATTTTGACTCTATTCGGCGGGGGTCCAAGAAGGCTTCGTTTTCCTCCTCCTCGGCTTCTTCCTCGGCGTATACTTCCTCGAAGTCCCAAATCCCGTCGTCGTTGCACTCCCCCATGCAATGCCCGAGCGCCTTGATCTCGTCTCCCCCGAAGTAGGCTACCATCTCGTCGGGGATTTCGTACCGCAGGGTGACGTGGAATATCCTCATGCGGTATCTAATACCATGACCGAGCGACAACGAAGGATACAGATCATGGAAGCCGACATCAGGCGGCTGGAAGCGAAGCTTGAGGACTATAGGCGGGAGACCAGGGAACCCGACGAGGACCCCGACGAGACGGCTAGGCTGTGGTGCCTGCGCCTGACCGCCCAGGACAGGGAATTCCTGCGCGAGTGCGGCATCAAGCACGACAACGACAACCTTCTGGTCAGAAGATAGATCGGGATCAGGCGTCGATCTTGCCGACGACGTGGTAAGCCCCGGAGGTGGACGCGGCGCTCACGGTGAGCCTTGCGAACTTGGCGTTGAGGTTGGGAATCTTCAGGGCGCGGGTCTCGCCTCCAACGGCATTGCTCGTATCGACCGTGGAATACTGGCTGTCCTGGTCAACGAGCGCGATCTGGAAGTTCACCGATATGGACGCGATGACATCCGTGGACGCGGGGAACCAGGCCCACGAGATGTTCTGTCCGTTCAATTCCCCCACGAATGCCGGGAGAGCGAACTGCAATCCCTTGGCTGCCGTGCTCGCCGATATCGAATCAGCCAATTCGATTTGCTCGACGATGGCCAGTCCCGTGGCTGCCACGGATGCGATGTCGTTCGGGGTTGGGGAAATCGTGAATGTGACCGTGCCCTTGGACTTGTCCCCCGTGGTGAATCCGCTCACGCCGGTGACCACCGCGTTGGTCACGTTGAAGACTTCGGTCGCGGGCGACGAATCGGCGATCAGGCATCCCACGATGGTGATAAGCTGGTTGACCAGCGGCACAGGTCCCCCGTATACCGTGAGGCTTACCGTCGCGACGCCGGATGCCACCGCGACGTTGGTGACATAGGCGCTGGTGCTAGGCACGATGTCGTTGTAGCTTCCGAACGAGTACCCAGGACGTCCCGGCTGGAGTCCTTGGGGAATTGAAAATGGTGATGTCTGATAGCTAGGCATGGTTCTCCTGTCCTACTTAAGGTTCAAAAATCAGGGCTTTTCCTCGCCCCCGAGGTTCGGAGGATTCTCCGTCTTGGGCTTCCATCCCGATTTTTCCACGATGGTGTGAATCTCGTCGTTCTTGCCTTCTCCCAGCATTTCCCGGACGGCGTCCGCACGCCTGATATTGCCCTTCCCGACCTTGTCGGACACGGCACCTATCTTCTTGCCGGTCATGGATTCGTAGGCCGTCTTAAGCTGGGCGTTGGTCATGCCCCGAGGTCCGTAGGCCTCGTGCAACTCGGGTTCGTTCTCCGGGATGTGAGCCATCACTTCGGGCGCGTTGACGTGCCCGCGCTGCCGCGTGATGCCCGCTTCCAGTTCGCCCTTGTGTTCCGTTCCCCCCACTCGACCCTCCTCGGCGGCAGTTCTGCCTTCCTTAGCCCATAGGGGATTGGCGGGGTTCGTGCGCTCACGAGGAGACACCCGTTCCTCTGGTCGCAGAAATGTGCCCAGATCGGGCTTCGGCGGCTCTTCGGGTCGCCCAGGCTTCTCCAGCTTCTCCCGGTGGGCTTCCCTTATCGCGCTCGCCTCGTCGGGCTTGCCTATCCCCGATGCCATCTGGCGCTCCAGGTTCGCCCTGTCGAGCAGGACGGCTTCCTCGTCGGTGAGGCTGCGCCCCGCCTGCTTTTCCAAATCCGCGTGCAGCCCCGCCGGGAGCCTCGCTCCCGCGCCCGTGGACGTGGCTCGGGACGTGGTCAACGGCTGCCTCATGATATCGGTCGGCTCCCGGACGGGAGTCGGCTTGGCTGCTGTCTCAGGCTGCCGTATGGCGGCTCCCTGAGCGGTCGGCTCGACGCTTATCGGTCCGCCCGTGGGGGTGACCCTGTAGGGTTCCACAGGCTCGGTGAACGGATATGGATGCGTCTCCGGCACGGTCGTGTGGACGGTGGGTTCGAAGCTTATGGGTCCGCCCGTGGGCTTGGTCTTCCAAGGCTCTACGGGAGGAGTTTCGCGGAACGGCGACGGGTATGATCCCGGACCGGGAACCTCGGGCGATACGGTGGGGAAATTACCTCTGGCCACCTTGGGTCCTATGCCGTAATAGTCCTTGGCAGCGCCTAGCGCCCTTCCAAGGTATGGGGATGCGATCTCCGCTCCCTTGCCGATAATCTGACCGCCCATCTCGGCGGTAGCTCCGCCAGCGCCCGCCTTGAGGATCGGCGCTACCTGCTTCTTCGCGGGCGTCCCTCTCAGGGCTTGGTACAGAGCTTCGCCGCCACCCGCGCCCAAAGCGGCTCCTGGTATGGCACCGAAGCCCCCGGCGGGAGCGCCGAGCAGTCCCCCGACAACCGTCCCGGCTCCGACCATAGCGGGATGCCCCCACCTTTCCAGTAAGTTGGGCTTTGGGGGAGGCGTCGTCGCAACCGTTGATGCGGGAATGCCAGTATCTCGCGGCTTGAAGGACACGTCTCCTGTCGCGGCTGCGGGCGTCGCGGCTTTGTCTCGGGGAGTGAAAACTATGTCTTCGTTTGCCATTTAGTACCAAACGTCCTTGCCGTCCGCGTCGCGGTAGCCCTTCTGTCCCGTCTTCCTGTTTTCTATCGTGCCTTGAGCGTTGAACGGGATTACCGGCTCCATGTCGTTGGGGCGCACGTGACCCTTGGTGTCGTCTATGATGCGGCGGCTGAAGGCATCGAGAGCTTGCCGGTTTTGCGCTTGGGTTTTTTCTGGCTGAGGCATGATCGCCTCCTCAAGCTTCAGGAAGTGCTCGCCGCGAGGGACGCCCCCGGTTTCAACTTTCATCAAATTTATCGCATCAGACCACAATTGAAACATATTTTGCATATGCTCTTGGCCCGCCGGGGTCATGGCCAAGTAGTCCTTGTTGTTCAGCCAGCGATTCTGCAATTGCTCCGTGTCGATGTTGATTATCCCGTTGCGGATTCCGGCCCCGATGTCGCTTATAGCATGGACGGCCAGGTCCTTGTCGTGGTCGTTGTCCCAAGCTCCCATGGTGCTGGCCGCCTTGCCAAGGTTGTCCTGCCAGCGCCCGAACTGCGCGTATGCCATGCGGTTGTTCTTGTCGTCCTCGGGAGAAACCTTGCGGGCGGATTTCTCCGCGCCTGCGGTGACGGCGTCGTTGTACGAGCCGGAAACCAGGTTGCCGCTCTTGTCCTTGTACATGACGGATTCAAGACCGCGAATGGCGCTGATGTTCGCCATCGCGTCGTGGTGCGCGTCTTTCCGTTGCTGGTCAAGAACTTTAGTCTGCGCCTCGGCGTCGCCCATCTTCTTGAGGGACTCCGCGTCCGCGTACCGCTTCTCAAGCTGGGCAGCGGTGGTGCCCGGAGGAACCGTGCCGTAGACTTTCGCGGCATCCCCGGTGAGTCCGAGGGCGCTGACCTTACCGTTGTAGTCCTGTATCGACTCAGGCGTCGCCGGGGCATTTCCAGGAGCGATAACCTTCGTGTCCTCGGCCTGCTTTACCGCCGCGTCGGCCTCAAGGTTCGTGTACGGTTTCTTGGTGTCTGGGTTGATGCGCGGCTTGCCGTTGTCCCCTGTCATGAGGTCGGCGTAGGTTATCTCGGCTGGCGTCTTGCCCGGCTGTCCCGCCAGGGGATGCTCGGCCTTGGATATCGCCTCCCTGGCCTGCGCCTTCTGCAAGTTCTCTTCCGAGGCCTGCTTCTCAGCGCCTAGTTCCTGCTTCGTCTCCTGGGCTATCTTGGCTTCGCGACCAAGCTGCGATCCTGGAATGGCTGCCGTGACTCCAGGCAAGGCTATGCGACCCGCGATGTTTGCCACTTCCCCCACGCCGTGTAGAAATTTTCCAAGGCCTCCCGGACGGTTGCCAGCGAACGGCAACCCGGTGCGCGGGTCGATCTCCGCCGACGGAGCCGAACCCCAAGGGTGCGCCTGCTTGAACTTTTCTATGGCGATGTCCTTCTGAAGATCACTCGCCTGCTTCTCCGCGCCAGAGGGGGCAGTAGGCGGAGGGGTGACGGTAGTAGAGGGTACGACACCCGTCCCCGTAGTCGCCTGCTGTTGCGCCGCTGGAGTCGGCGCGACATTCGTGGGCGTGGATTTCTCCACGACGGGTGATGCGGTGAGCGGAGGCTTGGCCGGTGCCACTCCCGGAACTGGCAGCCCGAGCATTTTTGCGCGGGTCGCCGGGTCGTTCATGTCGATTCCTGGCGGCACGAGAAGCGGATTCGGGTTGGTACTGTCGGTCAGCATTATGTTCCCGTGGCGATCTTAGCGCCTGTCAGAGCGCCAGTCTCGGCCATGCCCATGCCCGTCTGGAGATCAGTAAGCCATGCTGGGGCGGTAGCCATCTCGCCGATGTCCTTAGCCTGCACGCCCATCTCTCCCGTCTGCTGCCCGATGTTCTCGCCGTACATTGATGCAAGCTGTCTCAGGGCATTTTCCTGCTGCGTGGATTTCAGACCGGCGTTGGCGCTTTGAATCTTGAGGTTGGTGTCCGCGAGCACACGTGCGCGGTTCCTGGCGTTTTCGTCTTGGGATGTCGCGAGCGATGCCGTGTTGCCGCTGCGTGCGGCACGAAGATTTGCGGCCTCGTTCGCCGATGCCGTGGCTCCGCCAGCCGCCTGAGCCGCGCCGACTTTCATGGCGTTTAGATCAGTGGGGGAATATCCCGTGCCTTGCCCCTGCGCCCGGCGTTCCAGCGTCGGCGTTATCGCCGCGCTCTCACCGGCGGCTACGTTGCCTAGATTGGCAGCGGTGGCTCCCGTAGTTCCTGCTGCGGCCTTCGCCGCGTCTGCCTTTGGATTGCTCATCAAAAATCGAAGGTGAAAAGCCTTCGCTCCTTCTCCTCTGCCCAGCCGTGGCGCTCAAGAATCTCGCCGAATCCCTCCGGCTTGGGCGCGAGGAACGCTATCGCCCTGTCGTACCCCTTGTCCTGCAAGTCACGCATCGTTCCGTAATGCAAAGCCCAGAGGGCGTGCATTCTTTCCTTGTTCGTCGCGACCCACGGGTCGAACACCAATCCGACTTCCACCAGCGCCCTTGTGTACGCGCAGGCGATGAATTTTCCGTCGTCCGTTCTCGTGACGATGTTCGAGCGGACGATGGGGTCGCTAAAGTCCGGCAGCGGATAAACATCCGGGTCTAAGCCCAGATTCCGTGCCCTGAAAACGGCATCAATATCAGCCAAGTCCCCCGGCTGGTACAAGCTCACTTTCATCCCCTGACCTCACTAATGCTTCGCGAAGCTTACGATTTGCCCAGGTAAAGGACGGGACCGAAACCCGTGCCCGGCTGCGACCCGTCGGTCGGGGCGGTGCCAGCGCCGAAGCTGTCCGTGAAATTAGGCGCGGAACTTCCCTGACCGACGACGGCCTTCGGCGTCTCCCCGCCAAAATTGGTCTTCTCGCTCATGGTGTTGCTGCCGGGGTAACCCGCATATGTGCGGAAATACCGCGTGCTGTTCCCGATGTAGAGCGGCACGCCGTTCCTGCTGGGGCCAAGTTCCACAGTGTGCGCGTTCGTGAACGCGGGATTGTCCGCGTGCTCCACGAAATAGCTGATCCCCCGCTGGATGTTCCCGTTGTGCTTTATGCCGAAGTAGGCGAAACCGGCGGGGCACGTGTTCACGGTGATGGCGTCTGGCCTCGGCGGGGCCGGTAACACGGTCGTCGAGACGGCGGCGTTCGCGTGCGCTTGGTTGACGCCGTCAACCAAGTATTGAAGCGCCTCGTACATCTTCTGACCCACGCCGGGGATAGCCCTGATGGCCGGTGCCCACTGCCCTATGTCGAGGGCGTTGCTTGTCCTGTTCGCCATATTATGTCCCTTGCTGCTCCAATCCCGTGACCACGGTGCTCGGTGCCTTGCGCAGCGTCATCAGGATGCGGCTCATGCTGAAGGTCGATCCCACGGAATTGCACCCGAACCGGATGAACAGGCGATTAGCCTCCTCCTGCAACGGGCACTCCAGGTCGAACGCCGGGTTCATGAAAAGGCTGAAGGGCAGCAACACCGTAGATTCCCCGCTGTCGAGATAGTTGTTGATGGTCGTCACATTGAACTGTCCCGTCCCCGACACGATCATTGTCATGAACAGATAGATGCGGCGCAGTTCCGTGAGCCTCAAGCCCGCCGCCGCGTCGTCGCTTACGAAGCCGTAGGTGATGTAGTAGGAGTTGATGGCCGCGCCGTCGTCGTCGGTTGACCCTTTCACCTGCTGGTAAATCTTCGGCACGGAGTTGGAGCAGTACACAGTCTGGTTCGTGCCGTCGGGGCGCAAAATCTGCGTGACATACGAGCACGGGATGGACCACCATGTCCACTTCCTGGACAATTCCCTCGCCGTTACCTTTCCGGTAAACGTGATGTGGATGGACGGGGAATCCGCTATGTGCTGCCCGGTGCTGAGTTGGCGGTACGACATCGCGAGGACGATGTTCGGCGTCGTAGGATTGGGATCGGCGGGAGCGGTGAGGAAGTATCCGTTCTCGTATGACTTCGTTCCCGGTCCCGTAGGCATGGGCAATGCCACAAGCAGGCGACGCTGCTCGGGGTCGTTGCAGCACACTACTGAGGTTTCCGCGTCCCAGTTGGCGCAGTTCCACACCTGCTGGATTTCCTGCATGATGGGAATAGGCTCGCCGCCCCAATATATGAACAGTCCCGTCTCGTTGGCCGAGATGCGCCACTCTTCCCCTGCGGCGGTGCCGTTCACCGAGCAGCTTCCCGAGATTTCCGTGGTCTGGCGTATCGTCCAGCCGCCCTCCCCCCCAGGTTCCCCGACCCCGTTGTCCTGCGTCTGGTAGCGGGCGGACGGCGTGCAGATGTAGACGATGTCGCGGTCAACGTACACGTTCCTGATCGGCTCCGCAGTGAAGCCGCTGATGTCAAGTTGGCCTGTCGCGGAGTCGAACGCCTCGGGATTTCCTGCGTATGAAACGCGCACCAGAGAAGTGTTCACGGGGTCCCCGGTGTCGTAGACCTCGAAGCGGTCCAGCAGCCATGTCACGCCGTCGGGAATGTTTCTTCCCCATACGCGAAGTTCGAGAGTGCTGGGCACGGAGGGTACGTTGCCCACGCCGAACGGGGAAGTCAGCAGGTCGCCCACATTTCGCGTCAATGTCTCGCTTAGAGACGCGAGCGGGATGGAGAACTCCCCGTATACGCGGGAAACAGCGGGGTCGTACAGGTCGATGACGATGTCTCCGCTCGCGGATGTGGTGGGGCAGGAAGCCACGGCGCGGACTCCGTACTTGATGTTGTTGTCTATGATAGCGACGTTGTTCTGGTCCTGGTAGGCGGGCTGCGAGATCATGCCTATCACCGGCTGCGTCGCGCCGGATGTGTTCGACACCTGAAACGACAGACCATAAGCAGGAGAAACCACAACGGTTCCCGCAACCATTATGGTCGGAGGAGACCCCGCTACTGCGGGGGCTATCGTCCACCCCGCAGGCGAGGTCTGGCTCGTTGTGCCTCCGCCGCCCTGAGAAGACTGAGTTGCCACGCCCCCGTTGAAGCTGAGGCTGGCCTGGAAGTTCTGCACCTTGGATTCCTCGCCCCAGGCGAGAATCCTGTTTTTGTAGGATATCATGCCGAGCACATTGCCAAGCTCGACGATGTTGAACAGGTTGTTCCCCGGCACGTCTATGCGCGTGCCCCCCGTCAGCACGTCATCGGTGAATTGCAGCGTGACGGACGTGGATGTGTTGTCCTGAATGACGAACGACGGGTAGGTGGTGTTTATTCCTCCCGTTGCCACGGTCACCGGCTCCGGCAGGTAGTAGAAGCTTCCGCTGTCGGCTGGCGTCACGGCTACTATGCGGCTGAGAATCTCGGGACCTCCCGGAAGGATGTTGCTGAACGTAAGCGTCGTCACGCCGGTCGTCGTGTTGAACTGGAAGTAAGGGCCGGGAGCGGTGATGAACCCGTTGCGCGTCTCGTAGAGTACGACAGCCTTTCGCTGACCGGATGTCAGGCTGTTAGCCCCCCCGACCACCACGGTCCCCCCGCCGCTGTTCGAGATGACCTTCAGCGGGTCGAAGACGAACGATGTGCCGCTCACCACGGCGCTGCCGCTCTCGGCCGCCGACGAGACGTTAGGCGCTGCGATGTTCACGGTGAAGTTGCTGGGCGTGGCGCTCGCTATCGTCAGGTTGATCCCGTTGAAGATTCCGTTGCCGTTGTTGCAGTTAGTGACCGTCACCTGCTCCCCGGCAGTTGGGACGGCTCCGTTGACGAGCGTGTATGCGTAGGTCGCTATGCCGATGGACAGCGAAGTCTCCGTGATCGAAAGCTCGGAAGCGTTCGCCGAAGCCTGCACCGTGTACGATCCGTTCCACGCTGAGTTAGTCGCCCCGAGGATCGTGAACTGGCCGCCCACCTCCAAGTTGGGGACGGAGACCGATGTGGCCATGGTGGACTTCGTCTGCTGGATGACGGCACCGTCGGGCCGGGCGTTGGCGTAGGTGTTGGCGGGCACCGTGAAAGCTAACGCCGTGTACCACGACACCCCCTGGATGGGCTGCCCCACATAGCTGAGCGTGTAGAACGCGGGATTGGTGCCCACCCCGCTGTTGATGTTCTGTCCGTTCACGACTGGAAAACCCGTCAGCACTACGTTGTCGCCTAGCTCCACGTCGGCTGGCAGCAGGATGGAAGGCTGGAAGATGATCTGCAACAGGCTGCCGGGAGCCGTGGAGCCTATGCCCGAGGAGATAACGTACCACGGGCGGAAAAACCCAGGCGGCTGCATGGTGATGGGCGCAGGCTGCGTCAGCCCGAGCGGCGAAGCCTCGATGGCGTAGCTTGTGGAACTGAACGACACGGCGGGAGAGAACGCCGGGCCGCACTGCGACACGCGGTCAAGTTGCGTCTGCGCCGTCGTCGTGGGCGGGCTGCCAGCCGTCGCTGTCCCGGTGATGTTGAACTGGCGGGGCATGTCGTAGCCCTCGCTCAAATCCGAGAGAGCGATGAACTCGCGGTTGTCGTGTGTGGTGGAGTTCGGATGAGAGTCGGGCAGCAGTTCGCTGTACACGTTGGACAGTTCATTAGGAGAAAGCTGCAAGTCCTCAAGCCACAGCGTCCCGTCCACCGTCGTCGCGAGGTTGTAGCTCCCCGTCGTGCGCTTGTAGGTCTTCGCCCAGTTGAACTTCTGCGACCCCGGATTCTGCCATACGGTCGCGTCCACGAAATCCACGAACCATTCGGTCGCGCCCGTGCCGTTCGCGTTAATTATATTCACTCCGAAATTGTTGTTGTTGATAATTACCGAATTCAACACCGCCCCCCACGTGTCGGTGGATGAGCCGAGCGGAATCCTGGTGTCTCCCGCTGTGAACGTGAACGTCTTCGGGTTACCGATGGGATTCCCGCTCCCGTCCGTCAAGATCGCCTGCGCGGTGCCTGTGCCGGTGATGTGCCCGGTGACGCCGATCTCCACGCCGAGCACGGCGTCGGGATTGATGGCGAAATTGAAATTGCTGGCTCGGAGCGTGTCAGCCGTGCCGGGTATGGTGTAATAGACGGTGATCGTAGCACCGCCAGCGGATATGAGCGCGTTGGCGAGCCTGAACGCGGCGGTCAGCCCCGTCCCGCTCTGGGAACCCCACCCGTGGATGCCCCACGACGGAGAGAACGTACCCGTGGACGACACATTCAGGAAGGCGCTCGACATGTTCACGAGTCCGATTCCGTCTATTGGTCCGAACGGCACGCTCGCTCCTGCGGTGTACCCTGGAGGAATAGTGGGCAGCGTGCTGCCGTTTGTGCCGACCTCCTGCGTGAATATCGTGTCGTACTGGTTGGTCGTAGTCACCGTGCCTGTGTTGAATGGGTCGCTGCGTCCCGTGTTCGAGGCGTGCGCGTCAACGGAGACTGGCGAGGCGAAGCCTCCGAACTCGCAGGCGTTGAAAGTCATGAACGAGTTGAAATTCGCCGCCGCGCATGTGGCCGTGATCGTCAGCAGCCCCGAGGACGCGGGTATGACATAGTACATAAGCTCCAGGTACGAGCCGTTGGCGACGGAGTTGACCAGCGTGTACGCATTGCCCTGGTTGTCGGAAACGCCGAGAAATACCATGTCGAAGACGTTGAGGGAAACGACGATAGCATCCCCCGCACGGACGGGGAACGGCGATGTCGAAGCCAGCGTGGCGGAAAGATATGATGTCGCCCCCCACGACTGGTAAAGCTGCGCCGATGCCCCCGATGCTGCCGTGACCTGAAACTGCGCCCCGAAACTGGGGTCGTTCACGATTGCAGGTGTCGGGTTGAGGCCGAGTAGGTTGCCGGGTCCGCCAAGCTGCATGGGCGTGACGGCGGTGGGTACGGTGAACGGTGCTTGGCTCCCGTAAGCCGAGCCGGAGTACGAGAAGCTCACGTTTGCCGTGGAGCCTCCCACGCTTGACCCTATCTTGTAGTTCAACTGCAAGCCGGTGACCGTGGCGTCAAGCGGGAGGGAAAAACCCGCGTTGTCCGCGACGAGAGTCTGGGTGACGGGTGTCGGCGTGACCGTAGCGAACAATGTGGGCGAGACTATGTTGTTCGGGTTCGTCCAAGCCGCGCCCGGCGCGGACTGTGTCACGATAGTCGGGAGTTTTGTGACATTGAAGATAGTCTGGAAACTAAGGGTCGAGTAGGCACCGTCGAGGTGCGTGATGTTTCCGGGATTCTGCCAAGCGATACTGCCGACGGGCAGATCGGTGCCGGACACGGGAGGATTGGGGCCGGTGGATTCCCCGAGGAAGGAAAAGACATTCTGGACTCCGTCGCGTTGAAAGACGGAGCCTACCGAATAGTCCGCGTTGCCGTTGTCGGGAGACAGACCCTCGGGCAGGTTTTCGGGGGCGGCATCCGTGACCCAGCCGAAAAACCCGCGCAGGGGGACGGATTGAGTCCCCTTCTCGGGCTGTCCCGGATTGTTAGCCAAGGCGGTCTCCCGGCGAGCTTATTGCTCGCGGCTGTACGTCAGAAGAACGGACACGACATCCTTCACGTTGAAGTACACGCCGTTGGCAAGCTCAACCAAGGGGCCGGGTTCCTCGGCAGGACTTCCTGACGCGACGTTCGATGCGACATAGCATTGGACTTTGTCGGTGCCGTAATTGTAGACCCAGAAATAACCGCTCGGGGGGTTGGCTTCTGACGCAAGGCATGACGCGATGGGGGTCGTGAGATCAACTCCCAGGTTGTACGCGGAGATGGCTCCGACTGGACCGAAGCCCCCAGTGACGTAGGTGCTGCCCGCTGGGACGGTGACGGTCATGGCGCAGCGGAAGCAATTCGCGCTGAAGTCCGACCTGTTCTGTGCTTGTGCGATTGTGACTGACATGGTTGATGCTCCTTTTTTCCGTGGTTCTGCTGTTCACGGGTTCTTACACTAAAAGCCTTAGAAAGTCTCCAAAACCGCCACCTTGGATCAAATTTGATCCAATGTCACGGACCGATCAGGAACACGCCTATCTGCGTGCTCACGGACGGAGCTACCGCCTGGAGATCGCACGGGACGTACTGCACCCCGTTGTTCACGTTGTAGTTGAACCCCGCGAAGTCCGGGGGCGTGTTCAAGTCGTATGCGTTCCCGATATTTTGGGCGACCGTGGCGTTCACGGTGCAGGTCGTTCCGGTGTTGTCATACCATTGATCTCCGGTGTTCACTTCCACGCTCAAAACCGCGTAGTAATGCGAGGCGACCATCTGCACGGGCGTGATCGCCCCATACAAGAATTGCCCCGATGTCGCCCCGCTGGTGTTCACGCTTGTGGTCGCCTTGATGGTCAGGGACAAAATCCCGGTCCCGAGATCGCAAAGATAAATGGTGTGCGTCCCGGAGTTCCCCGCGACGACCCAGCGGCCGAGAGCCGTGGCGATGAGCGGGTTGGTCGCTGGCGCGAGAAAAATGCATCCGACGGGCGCTCCGAAGTTGCTTCGCAACGCTCCGAATCCCGTCACGCTCGCTATGAGGTTGGTGGACATTTAACGCACCACACGCCAGTTCACCGTCACCGCTGACGGAGTGATGGACGACCCTGTGTTGTTCACGACCACGATGTTCACGACGTTCGTGCCACACCATTTGTATATCGTCAGGATTCCGGTCGAGGACGGGGCATAACCCGTCAGCGATAGCGGGTTGGTGTTGAAGTCTACCATCACGTTGTCCGTGGGCAAAACCCCCGGTGCCGATATATTGAGGAACTGCGTGTCTGATCCGCTGTTGATCGTGGCAGTGCCGAGAGCCTGTGTGCCGGAGGCAATCGTTCCGATCTGCGCCCCGTTGATCTGATAGGTGGAA
>Ga0187857_10001994_pt1 | contig 19161 bp, 17 predicted proteins | sample June2016WEW_8_10_FD_132984 | JGI IMG/M metagenome (GOLD analysis project Ga0187857, IMG submission 132984) | Peatland microbial communities from SPRUCE experiment site at the Marcell Experimental Forest, Minnesota, USA - June2016WEW_8_100 | ecosystem: Environmental > Terrestrial > Soil >...
GACGGACTCGTCCGAGTCGGGCTCGCCGACGACTTCGTCGATGAGTTCGGTCGGCTCATCGGCGGACCCAACGTCGGCCGGCATCGCGCTTGCCTCGTCCCCGCCGGCCGGCGGCGACCCGTCGCCGACCTCCGGCACCGCGCTGAGGCTCTCGAGCGCGGCGGCGAGGCGTGCCTTTTCCGTGGCGGCGAACCGCTCGAGCTCGGCGATCTCGCGTTCTAGCGCGCCGCGCCGCTCCTCGAGAGCGCCGAGCCGGGCGTGGGCGTCCTGTTCCGCCTCAGCCCGGAGACGGCCGGCCTCGTCGCGCGCCTCGGCGGTCAGCGCGCCCGCATCGAGCCGCGCCTCCTCGATGAGGGCGGCGGCCTCCTCGCGGGCCTCACGGACAGCCATGTCGGCGGTGCGCTGGGCCAGCACCAGCGTCCGGCGCAGGCTCTCGTCGTCGAGGGCGGGCTCGATCTCCCGCCCTGCCTTCTCGCGTGCCGCTTGCAGTTCGGCGAGGAGCTCGTCGACCGCGACCGCGACCTTCTCGAGGAACTCGTCGACCTCGTCGGTGTCGTAACCGCGCAACCGGTCACGGAACTCGACTTCACGCAGGATTCGTCCGGATATCTCCATGCCACGATGCTACGCGGCAGCTAAACGCCGTCGGTGGATACCGCCGGAACCGCGCCGGCGCGCCGCGGGTCCCGCCGGTCAGCGGTTGCGGAGAATTGACACGAGCACCTCGAGCACGACGAGCACGACGATCGGCGACACGTCAATCGCCCCCCCGCCGAGGCGCAACGGCGGCAGGAGCCGCCGGAACGGGACGAGAATCGGGTCGGTGATCCGCCCGAGGGCCCGCTCGAACCTGCCGAGCGACGACCACGGGTCCTTCGGGAACCACGTGAGCAGGATGCGGACGAAGAGCACGAAGATATACGCCTGGATGAGGTCGACGAGAATGTGGACGATCACCGGCGCGGGCTTACGCGATCACCGACCGCGCCGAGTCGTCTAGGTCCGGTACAGGCCGCGCTGCTGCAGGCGCAGCCGCTCCTCGGGCGAGACCTCGACATTGGAAGGCGCGAGCAGGAACACCTGGTCGGCAACCTTCTCCATCTGCCCGTCGAGGGCGTAGGTGAGCCCGGAGCAGAAATCGATCATCCGCCGCGACAGGTCGCGCTCGGCCACCTGGAGATTGACGATCACCGGGCTGCCCTGCCTCACGAGATCACCGATCTCCTGGGCGTCGCGGAAGTGCACCGGCGCGACGACGTGCACCCTGCCCGCCGGGACGCGCCCGGCGACGGGCCGCACCGCGGCCGCCGTGCCGCTCGGCCGGCGCGGCTCGGCGGCACCGATCGGCCGGACGGTTGCCACGCCCCCCCGTCCCTCGTCGTCCTCGCTCCCGTCGTCGGGGTAGACGGTCCGCTCCGGCTGCGACGCCGGCGAGGCGACGGCATCGTCGCCGGCGTACAACCCCTCCTCGTCAATGTCTTTTAGGCCGAGGTAGGCGAGCGCTCTGTTCATGAACGACGACATCGGTCTCCTTCTCCGCCGAGCCTATTCTCGCATCGACTCATCCGTCGGACGTGGACCGAAAAGCGCCCTGCCGATGCGGACCATCGTCGAACCCTCCGCCACGGCAAGCTCGAAATCGTCGCTCATCCCCATCGACGCCTCGCAGAGACCGAGGCTCGACACGAGACTAGAGACCGCGGCAAAGCCCCGGCGCGCCCGGTCGACGTCACCCGGCGCGGCGACGGTCATCAGGCCTTCGACCTTGAGACCGAGGCGGACCAGGCCCTCGACGAGACCCGCGACCTCGTGCGGCGCCACGCCCCCCCGACCGGGGAACCCCGTCGTGTCGACCTCGACGAGCACGGCCGCGCAGGGCGCGTGACGGGCGATCGCCGCGCCTTCCTCGATCCGGTCCACGGTCTCGTACAGCCCGACGTAGGGCGCTAGGCGGGCGACGCTGCGCCGCTGGATGCCACCGACGAGATGCCAGCACACGCCGGCGTCGGCTGACTCGGCGCGCAGCCGCGCCGCCTTGGCGACGAGCGGCGCGGCGTAGTTCTCGCCGAGATCCCGGCACCCCGCCGCCACCGCGGCCGCCGCCACCTCCGCCCTGAAGCCCTTGGTCACGGCGACGACCCGGACGCGCGCCGCGTCACCGCCGGCGACCGTGATCCGCCTTCGCACCTCGCCGAGGCGCGCCGCGATCTCGCCGGGCGGAGGCGCAGTGACGCTCACCGCGGCCGATCCAACCACACGCCGAGCAGATGCCGCGCCGCGTCGTGGTGCCGGCGGAAGCTGAAGTACTCGCCCGAGCACGCCGTGCACCCCTCGGCCGCCGCCACGAGCTCGACCTCGGCGGCGGCGAGGCGGCCGCGTACGGCCGCGGGAAGATCGAAGGCGGGCGAGCCGTCGCTCGCCGTGCCGATCACCTCGTCGCCGAGCACGGCTGCGAGCCGGTCGAGGTCGCTCGCCGCGAACGGGTAACACTCCTCGTGGACGCACGCCGAGAGGACGGCCTCGAGCCGCGACGCCCCCCGGGCGCGCATCTTGTCCGCCGTGGCGCCGACGACTCCGGCGAGCAGTCCCCGCCAACCGGCGTGGGCGACCCCGATGATCCCCTCCGGGCTCGCCAGGCCAAGCAGCGCACAGTCGGCGCCCAGGACGCCGAGCGCCGTTGCCGGCGAGCTCGTGACGATGGCGTCGGACTCGACCAGCGCAGCTGACGGGCCGTCGACCTCGGCGACCTGCGCCCCGTGCACCTGGCGGACGAAGGTCCAGGGGCGGTCGACGATCCTCCGGTGCAGCGCGTCCCCCGGCGCCGACGCCTCGAGGCGCGCCGGGCGGGCGTCGCCATCACGTCGCCGCGTCGTGACAACGATCGCGTCGCCGGTGAGCGGATAGCGCGTCGGCGAAGCGTCCTAACGGAGGAACGACGGGACGTCGAACCCGTCGTCGCCGAGGTCGAGGTCGTCGTCGACGGTGAACGATTCCGCCGGGGCGTAGCCGTGGTAGCTCGTCGGTGCGGGGTAGCCGAGACCCTGTTCGATGTCGCGGACCCCCAGGTCGTAGGTGCCGTCGTCGAAGGTGTCGAAACCGGCGGCGATCACCGTGACGCGTACCGCGTCGCCGAGCTCGTCGTCGATCGCGCTGCCGAAGATGATGTTCGCGTCGGGGTGGGCGATGGCGTGGATCGCCTCGGCCGCCTCGTTCACCTCGAAAAGCCCGAGATTCCTCCCCCCGGCGATGTTGAGGACGATGCCCCGCGCCCCGTCGATCGAACCCGACGAGAGCAACGGGCTCGTGATCGCGTGCTGGGCCGCGGCGAGGGCCCGACCCTCACCGGAGGCGATGCCGACACCCATGATCGCCGAGCCGGCTTCGTGCATGACCGTGCGGACGTCGGCGAAGTCCGTGTTGATCAACCCGGGCATGTTGATGAGGTCGGTGATGCCCTTCACGCCCTGCAACAAGATGTTGTCAGCCATTTTGAAGGCTTCCAGCATCGTCGTATTCGAGTCCGCCATCGTGAGCAGCCGCTCGTTCGGGATGACGATCAACGTGTCGACCTGCTCCCGCAGTCGGTCGATCCCCTGCTCCGCTTGCAGGGCGCGGCGGCGCCCTTCGAAGGCGAACGGCTTGGTGACGATCGCGACGGTGAGCGCGCCGAGCTCACGCGCCACCTCGGCGACGACTGGCGCGCCGCCGGTGCCAGTGCCGCCGCCTTCGCCGGCGGCGATGAACACCATGTCGGCGCCTTTCAGGACCTCAGCGATCTCCTCAGAGTGGTCGCGGGCGGCGGCGCGGCCGATCTCCGGGTCGCTCCCCGCCCCGAGACCGCGGGTCAGCTGGCGGCCGATGTCGAGCTTGATGTCTGCCTCGCTGAGCAAAAGGGCCTGGGCGTCGGTGTTGACGGCGACGAACTCGACGCCGTGCAGGTCCGAGTCGATCATGCGGTTCACGGCGTTGACGCCGCCCCCGCCGATCCCGAGAACTTTGATGACGGCAATGAAACTCTGCGTTGCCTCGGACATCTGCGACGCTGCCCTCCTAGCAAGAACCACGCCAGTGTCGGGGAGCTGCCCCGACTGCGACTCAGAGGTCCCGAGTCCCGCCGCCTTGGTCCCCCAGCCAATTCCCAGACGACCGGATTGTCGCCGCCCCCGTTTCCCGCCCTGCGGGCCCCGCCGAAAGCCGGAGCACCTCAGGCAAACCAGAGCCAGGCCGACCATAGGGCTGACGCCTCATGGGGTCAAGACCGGGTCAGACGGAGCGCGCAGGTCGATCGTCGCAATGCCTTGCAGAGAAACCTCGGAAAGCACCGTCGCCAGAGCGACGTACTTCGCCCGCAGGTCGGTCGTCGCCCCGAGGATCGCCTGCGGGGCGCGGTGCACTTCGGCGACGATCCCGAGCCCGGGTCGGATCGCGAGCGCCGCGACCCGGCTCGCCAGGCCGGCGGGCAGCGCCGCTGCCGCGACGAACAGCCCGGTCGCGCCCCGAACCGCTCCCCCCGGCGCGGGCAGGGCGCCCAGGCCGAGGAGCGCCACGAGCCCTTTTCGTGGCCGGGCCACGTCGGCGAGCACACGCCCGGTCACGTCGAGCAGGGCGACACGCCCCGAGGCGAGCCGCGCCACTGCCACCGGCCGGCGCTCGGCGACGACAACCCGGACGCTCGAGGGGAACGACACGCTCACCACCGCCTTGTCGACCCAGGGCAACCGCTCGATGGCGTGGGCGTCGGCGGCCGTGTTCACGTCGATGAGCGGCGGATCGTGACCGAGGCCGCTCACCGCGAGGATCTCGGCCCGGGTTGTGTGCACGGCACCGGTGATCTGCACCGAACGAGCGGAGATAAGCGGTGACTGGGCCAGCCCGAAGAGCCCAGCGCCAAGCGCCACGACAACGGAGCCGACCACGACGGCGCGCAACCGCCGCCGCCCGGCTTGGCGGGCGACGAGGACACGGCGCTCGATCATCCGCTCGGCTGGGCCCGGGCGCCCCGCCGCCGGGCGGGGGGCGTCGGGAGGCCGCGATCGACGGTCGGGCGCCACCCCTCGCCCGCTCACGTGGGGAACCCCACCAGACAGACCTCGGTCGCGAGTTCGACGCCGCAGCGCTCGGTGACGAGCCGGCGCACCTCGCAGATCAGCGCGAAGACGTCGTCGGCCGTTGCGCCCCGCCCGGCCTCGATGAAGTTCGCGTGCTGCCGGGAGACGCGCGCCGCGCCGACGGCGAATCCCTTCAGGCGGGCCTGCTCGATCAGCCGGCCGGCCGAGTCCCCCGGCGGGTTCTGGAAGACCGACCCGGCGTTGCGCCCGGCCGGTTGGTTCTCCCGGCGCCAAGCGACGATCCCGGCGATCGTCGCCCGTGACACCTCCCGCTCCCCCGAATCGAGCGAGAAGGTGGCCGAGACGACGACCTCGTCGCACTTCACCGCCGAGTGCCGGTAGGAGAAACCGAGATCGCCCGCCGTGGCCGTTCGCTCACGCCCGGTCCGCAGGTCGACTATCCGGGCCGCAACGAGGCGATCGGCGGTCTGGCAGCCGTGGCCGCCGGCGTTCATCCGGACCGCGCCCCCGACCGAGCCGGGGATTCCGACCGCCCACTCCATCCCCGAGCATCCCGCCTCCGCCGTCGCCCGGGCGAGGGTCGGATAGGTCGCGGCGCCTCCGGCGCCAGCGATGCGGTCGTCGCCGATCGTGATCGTCTCGTAGCCGCGGCCGAGGACGACGCCGAGGCCGGCGAACCCCGCCTCGGCGACGAGCAGATTCGACCCCCGCCCGACGACGAGGACTTCGACGCCGCTCGCGGCGACGGCATCGGCGACGGCCGCCAGGCCGGTCTCGTCATCGACGACCGCGAGCAGCGCCGCCTTGCCGCCGAGGCGATAGGTCGTACGGGCGCCAAGCGGGGCGTCCCGCGTCGCGAGGTCACCGAGACGCGCCGCGGCCTCCTCGACGGCCGGGTTCGGGCGGGGCGACCGCACGATGACGGGTCCCACCGACTAGTCGTCCCGGCTCGCGAGCTCGGCGGCGAGACTCGTGAGGTCGCCGGCCCCGAGGGTGAGACAGCAGTCGCCGACACGTAAGGTCCGGCGCAGGTAGGCGAGGAGCTCGGACCGCTCAGGGAGGTAGGTGAGCGCGGCCTCCGGGTGCGCGGCCCGCACGGCGTCGACGACGAGCTTCCCGGAGACCCCGGGACGCGGTACTTCGCCGGCGCCGTAGATGTCGGTGATGATCAGCTCGTCGGCATCGACGAAGGCGTCGGCGAAGGCGGCGGCGAGGGCGGCGATCCGCGAGTAGCGGTGCGGCTGGAAGACGCAGACGACCCGGCGCCAGCCGCCGCGGCGCGCCGTCGCGAGCGCGGCCGCGACCTCGCCGGGCAGGTGGGCGTAGTCGTCGACGAGGGTCGCTCCGTGCGCCTCGCCGCGGAACTCGAACCTGCGCGCCACGCCGCCGAAGCGGGCCAGTCCCCGCCGCACCGCCGCGAGGTCCGCGCCGAGGGCCGCGGCCGCAGCCGCCGCCCCGGCGGCGTTCAGGGCGTTGTGGCGTCCCGGTACCGGCAGGAAGAACGGAATCGCCGACCGCTGCCCGGTGAGGACGAAGCTCACGTCGGAACGACCGCCGGCGAATTCCGTGACCCGCCAGGACGAATCGGCGGCAAAGCCGTAGGTGACGGCGCCCGGTGGCGCGAGGGCGACGGCGGCCGGGTAGTCGCTGCAGACGATGGCGACGGACGAGGCCGAAGCGAGGAAGCGCCGGAAGGCGGCCTCGAGATTCTCGTAGGAGCCGTAGTGGTCGAGGTGATCGGGCTCGACGCTCGTCACGACCGCGATCTCGCTTTGCAGCTCGAGGAACGTCCCGTCGCTCTCGTCGGCCTCGACGACGAGCCACTCGCCTGCGTCCCACACCGCCCCCGAGCCGATCTCATTGATCTCGCCGCCGATGATGAACGATGGCGACAGGCCCGCCTCGACGAGGGCGAGGGCGAGCATCGAAGCCGTCGTCGTCTTGCCGTGCGTGCCCGACACGGCGATCGTCCTGCGCCGGGCGCTGATCGCGGCGAGCACCTCGGCACGGCGGTGCACCGGCGTGCCGCGTCGGAGCGCCGCGACGACCTCAGGATTCGTGGCGGGAACGGCGCTCGAGATCGCAACGAACTCGGCGGCACCGAGGTTCGCCGCCTCGTGGCCGATCGCCACCCGGACGCCGAGCGCCCGCAGCCGCTCGAGCGCCACTCCGTCTTTCAAGTCGCTGCCGCTCACCTCGTGGCCCATCGCCACGAGCACCGTGGCGATCGCGCTCATCCCCGCGCCGCCGATCCCGACGATGTGCACCCGGCGACGACGGCCGAGATCGGGCTCGCTCACCCGTCCTCCCCTCCTCCAGGACCGACCGTGGGGAGGATCTCGCGCCCTCGTCGCCACCGCCGGGCGGCGACGTCTCCGACGAGGGCCGCCACCGAGGCCGCCGCGTCCGGCCGGCCGGAGGCGCGCGCCGCCGCGCCCATCGCCTCGAGCCGCCCCGGCTCGGCGAGGAGCGCCGCGACTTCCGAGCACAATCGCGCCCCGGTCGCATCCTCGTCGCCGAGGAGCACCGCTGCCCCGGCGGCGAGCAGCCACTCGGCGTTCCGCCGCTGATGGTCTGACGGGGCGCCGGGCAACGGCACGAGGATGCTCGGCGTGCCGATCACGGCGAGCTCAGCGACCGTCGACGCGCCGGCGCGGCACACGACCACGTCCGCCGCGGCAAACAGGTCCGCCAGACGGTCCTCAAAGGCGACGACGCGGTATTCGGGACCGGCCCGATCGAACAATCCCGCAGCCGAAGCGGCCGCCTTCACCGCGGCGAGCGCCCGACTGCCGCAGACGTGGTAGACGACGACGCCCTCGGTATCGCCGAGGCGCGTCGCGAGCTCGATCGCGGCGTCGTTCAGGCGTCGGGCACCGAGTGAACCGCCGACCACGCCGACAAGCGGGCGGCCCTCTCCAAGCGACAGGGCGCGCCGGGAGCGGGCACGCCCGGCCGCCGAGCGATCGACCGCGAGCACCTCCGGGCGCACCGGGGCGCCCGTCAGGATCGCCCGGGGCAGCGCCGTTCCCGGGAAGGCGACGGCGCAGGCCACGGCGAAGCGTCCGACCAGGCGGTTCGCTGCGCCTGGGACCGAGTCGACGTTGACGACGACGACCGGGACACGGAGCACGACGGCCGCCAGCGAGCAGGCGACCGCCCCGAATCCCCCGACGGCGACGACGACACGCGGGCGCCGCCCGGCGAGCTGGACGAGCGAGGCGACGAAGGCTGCGGCGATACCGACGACCGCCACCACGTTGCCCGGGCTCGGCCGCCGGACGACACCGCGCCCCGGAAGCAGCGTCAGCGAGAACCCGGCAGCCGGCACGAGCCGCCGTTCCAGACCACGGCGCGTCCCGACGAAGTGGATCGCCCGAGGATCGTGCCCCGCCGCGACGAGCGCCCGGGCGACAGCGATCGCCGGAAGCACGTGGCCCGCGGTCCCCCCGCCGGTGACGACGATGTCGACTCGCGTCGTCGTCACCGCCGCGCAAGAACCCGCCGGTCTCCGCGCCGCACGGCAGCGGACGACCGTGTCATTCCCTCGGGGTGGCTGGCGATCCGCACCAACAGCCCGGCCGACACGGCCAGGACGACGAGCGACGACCCTCCCGAGGACAGGAACGGCAACGGGATCCCCGTCTCGGGGAGCACGCCGACGACCCCGCCGATGTTGATCAGTGCCTGGATAACGATCCACGTCGTGACGCCGACAGCGAGCAGAAAGGCGAAGCTGTCCTCGGCCCGGCGGGCGATCCGGATGCCGAGCCAGCCGATCGCCACGAAGCCGGCGAGCACGCCGGCGGCCCCGACGAGCCCGAAGTTGTTGCCGATGATCGCGAAGATGAAGTCGCTGTTGGCGTTCGGCAAGAAGCCCCACGCCGCCGGCGATCCGCCGAGACCTGTCCCGAACCAGTGCCCCGACCCGAGCGTCACGAGCGACTGGACGACCTGGTACCCCGTCGTCGAGGCGTGGGCGAACGGGTCCCAGAACCCGGCGAGGCGCGCTCGTCCGTACGGTTCGACAAGGAGGAAGACGCCGCCCAGGAAGGCGAACACCCCGCCCACGAAGGCGACCTTGCGCAACGGCGCGCCGACCGCGCAGAGCAGCACCGCCCCGATCACGACGATGACCGCTGCCGTGCCGAGGTCCGGCTGGCGGGCGATGAGCACGCCGAGCACCGCGAGCACGATGGTCACCGGACGGGCGACGTCGGGCGATGACCCCGCCGGGCCGGCGCGTCGGGCGAGGAAGTCGGCGATGAACAGGACCGCGGCGAACTTCGCGAACTCCGACGGCTGGATGCGCAAGGGGCCGAGGTCGATCCAGCGCGCCGAGCCGCCGGCGACCGTGCCGATGCCGCGCACGAGCACGGCGACGAGCATCACCACGGTGCCGATGAGGACCGGCACCGCCAGGCGCCGCCAGAACTGGAGGTCGAGGCGGGTCGCAACGACGAAGGCGAGCCCGCCGAGCGCCATCCAGATCCCCTGGTGCTCGATTATCGACCACGGCGACCCGTAGTTCGCGATCGACTCGACCGACGAAGACGACAGCACCATGACGAGACCGAAGAAGCTGAAACCGACGACGAGCGCGACGAGCACCACGGCGTCACGCCGGGCGGCGACGGCCGCTGCCGGACGTGGCGAGCGCGTCGGCGTGGCGCGGCCGGCGGCGTGCTGGATCTCGCCCGGGCCGCCGCCTTCGCCGGTGAGGAGGCGCAAGCGCGGGATTCCCCGCTCCCCCGGGCGCGCCGGCCGCGCCGGCCGGCGGCGTTCGATGACCCCGCTCGCCATCTCAGGCCTCCGCCCGATCCCGGAGCTCGGACGAATGCAGGCGGCGCACCGCCGCGACGAAGTCGTCGCCGCGTGCCGCATACGACTCGTACCAGTCGAACGAGGCGCAGCCCGGCGATAACAGCACGGCATCGCCGGGATCGGCCATGCCGGTGGCGATGGCGACCGCCTCGCCCATCGACCCGGCCTCGACGACTTTGTGATCGGGGGCAAACGCTGCGACGACCTCGGCGCTCGCCTCGCCGATCGCCACGACGCCACGGAGGATTAGGCCCGCGGCACCGTCGATCGTGCGCCGGATCGTCGCCAGGTCGAGGCCCTTGTTGCGCCCGCCGAGGATGAGGACGACCGAGGAAAAGCCCTGCAGCGCGGCGATCACCGCGGCGGGGGTCGTTGCCTTCGAATCGTCGTAGTAGGCGACCCCGTCGAGGGTCGCCACGTGGGTCAGCCGGTGGGCGGGAGGAGCCGTCGTGCGCAGCGCCGTGCGACAGGCGTCAGCTAGGGCGCCTGCTTCGAGCGCCGTCGCCAGGGCCCCCAGCGCGTTGAGGCGGTCATGGGGCAGGTCCCGCACGAGATCGGAGTTCGTGGCGAGCAGCTCCCCGTCCGGGGCCAGGAACCGCCCGTCGACGAGGCGGTAGTCGCTGCCCGCCTGCCCGAAGGTCACGACCCGCGCCGGCGCGGTGCTCGCCGCGGCGGCAACGATCGGGTCGTCGCCGTTCACCACCGCGACGTCGCAGTCGCGCTGGTTCGCCCAGATGCGGCGCTTGGCCGCCACGTAGTCGCCGAAGGACGGGTGCCAGTCGAGATGGTTCTCGGCGGCGTTCAGCCAGGCCGCGACGACGGGCCGGAACGACGAGGTCAGCGCGAGCTGGAACGACGAGACCTCCGCCACCACAAGGTCTGCGTCGCCGGCCGTCACGGTCGAGATCAGCGGCTGGCCGATGTTTCCGGAAGCTTCGGCGCGCACCCCGGAGGCGACGAGCATCGCCGTGACGAGCGCGGTCACCGTCGTCTTGCCGTTCGTGCCGGTCACCGCCACGAGCGGGACGGGCGACAGCCGGTAGGCGAGCTCGATCTCCGACACCAGCCGATCCGGCTCGACGAGCTCGAACACCGGGTGCCGCGGCGGCACGCCGGGGCTGGCGACGACGAGTGCGCAGCGCCCGACGGCGGCGGCGAGCACGGCCCGGTCCGGGGCGGCGATGAGCTCCACGCCGAGACGGCGTGCCGCCTCCCGGCGCGCCGGGGTCGCGGCGTCCTCGACGGCGACGACCTCCAGTCCGAACCGCCGCAGGACGCGAGCCACGGCCTGGCCGGTGACGGCGAATCCGACGACCGCCACGGGGCCGGAAAGAGCGCCGCAGGCGGTCGGCCGCACCGTCACAGCAACGCCCTCACGCCGAGGAAGTCGGCGTAGAAGATGCCCAGGCCGAGCGCGGTACAGAGCGCGGAGAAGATCCAGAAGCGGACGATCACCGTCGTCTCCGGCCACCCGGCGAGCTCGAAGTGGTGGTGGATGGGCGCCATCCGGAACACCCGGGTGTGGAAGACGTGGAAGCTGACCACCTGGATGACGACCGAGAGCGTGACGACGACAAACAGGCCGCCGAGGATTGGCAGGAGCAGCTGCACGTTCATCTCGAGCGCGAGGCAGGCGAGGGCGGTCCCGATCGCCAGCGATCCCGTGTCGCCCATGAAGATCCTCGCCGGGGCGGCGTTCCACCAGAGAAAGCCGACGCAGGCGCCCGCCATTGCGATCGCGACGAGGGCGAGATCGAGCGCCGCATGGACGTGGTAGATCTGCACGTGGCGGTACTGCCAGTAGCCGATCAGCGTCAGGCCCGCGAACGTGAAGGCGGACGACCCCGCGGCGAGCCCGTCGAGACCATCGGTGAGATTCACGGCGTTCGCGCCGGCGGTGACGATGAATGTCGCCCACACCACCCACAGCCCCGTGCCGAGCACGACGCCGGGCACGCTCGCCCGGGTAAACGAGATCACCGTGTCGGCGTGGGCCCAGCGCTCGATCGCCAGCGCGAAGCCGATGCCGACGAGCAGCTGTAAGACGACCTTCGCCCGCTTGTTCAGCCCGAGGCTGCGCTGGCGCCGTACCTTCAGCCAGTCGTCGGCAAGGCCGATCGCCCCGGCGGCCACGAGCGCCGCCATGGCGAATCCACCTGCCGAAGTGAACGGCGCGCTGTTGTCGACGTGCCCGACGAGGTACCCCGCGGCCGCGGCGACGATGATCGCGATCCCGCCCATCGTCGGCGTGCCCTCCTTCACGATGTGGATCGCGGGTCCCTCCTTGCGGATCTGCTGGCCGATGCGGCGGTCGGCGAGCGACCGCAACAGGATCGGCGTCCCGAAGCCGGAGACGAGGAGGGCGACCGTGCCCGCCATGAAGATCGCGATCATCGGGCGGCTCCGTTCGCCCTCCGGGCGCCGGCGCGTCCCGCGCCTCGCGTCGCCCGTCCGATCCACTCCAGCTCGGCGCGCACGACCTCGCGGTCGTCGAACCTCAGCGTCACGTCGGCGAATTCCTGCGTCGTCTCGTGACCCTTTCCCGCCACGACGACGACGTCGCCTGGCCGCGCGGCGCGCAGCGCGCCGGCGATCGCCGTCCTCCGGTTCGGCTCGACGACGAGTTTGGCGGGCCCGGACATACCGGCGCGGATCTCCTCGATGATCGTCTCCGGGTCCTCGCTCCGGGGATTGTCGGTTGTCAGTACGACGACGTCGGCGAGCCGCGAGGCGACGGCGCCCATCACCGGTCGCTTGCCGCGGTCACGCTCCCCCCCGCAACCGAAGACGACGATGACCCCCGGATTCTCCGGAATCCTGGCCGCGAGGCGTTCGGCCCGGACCGCGGTCAGCAACCCCTCGAGCCCAGCCGGGGTATGGGCGTAATCGACGATGGCGAGGACGCCTCCGGCGCCTTTGATGGCCTCGAACCGGCCGGGAATGCCCTTGGCCTCGTCCAGCCCGGCGACGATGGCGTCGGGCTCGACGCCGAGGGCCCGGGCCGCGCTCGCCGCGGCGAGCGCGTTCGAGACGTTGAACTCCCCGCCGAAGTGCAAACGCACGGCGCGCTTTCCCAGTCGGAAGCTCGCCTCGGTCAGGTTGAGTTCGAGATCGCGCGCGTCCCCGAGCGAGTAGGAAACCGTCGGGATCTCAGCACGATCGAGCAAGCGACGCCCGAACTCGTCGTCGCGGTTGACGACGGCGAAACGGGCTCGTTCCGGCGAGAAAAGCCTCGCCTTCGCTGCGAAGTACGCCTCGATCGTCTCGTGGAAGTCGAGGTGGTCCCGGGACAGGTTCGTGAAGACCGCGACGTCGAACCGGATCCCGTCGACCCGATGCTGCACGAGGGCGTGCGAGGTCACCTCGATGGCGGCCGCCCTGGCCCCGTCGTCGCGCAGGTGGGCGAGCGCCCGCTGGAGGTGCGGCGATTCGGGCGTCGTGCGCGCCCCCTCGAGCGTCCCGATGACCCCGGTCGGCCACCCGGCCCGGCTGAGGATGGCGCGCAGCAGGTACGTCGTCGTCGTCTTGCCGTTCGTGCCGGTGACGCCGACGGTGTGGAGCGCGGCCGCCGGATCCTCGTAGTAAGCACACGCCGCCCTCGCCATCGCGAGGCGCGCCGTGCCGGGCGGAACGACGAGTTGCAGGGCGTCACCGACCTCGCTGCCGAGCGTGTGCTCGCAGATGAAGGCCACCGCGCCCGCCGCCGCGGCAAGGCCGGCGTAGTCGTGTCCGTCGTGCCGGGTGCCGGGCAGGCAGCAGAACAGCGCGCCGGCGGTGACCTCGCGGTCGTCGAAGACGACGTCGCTGATCGCGATTCCCCGGCGCTTGCCCAGCTCGACGAGCGGCTTGACCCGCTCGACGATCCTTTCGACCGCGAGGTCGGCCCCGCTGCCTGCCACCGCCGGGTTCGTCACGTTCTCGGGCCCGAGCCGGCCGACGCGGTGAGCGCCGCGCCAGGCGCGGACGGTATGTCGAAGCGACGGAGCGCGTAGCGCATGATCTGGGAGAAGACCGGGGCAGACACCGTTCCACCGTAGATCGGCGTCGGATGGTTCAGTACGACGATCGCCGAGAGTTGCGGCGACTGCGCCGGGACGAAACCGACGAAGGTCGCGTTCCAGTCGCCCGGGACGTAGCCGGGGCCGGTCAGCTGCGGGACCTGGGCCGTGCCGGTCTTGCCCGCGACGGTGTACCCCGGGATGTTCGCGAGCACCGCCGTCCCGTCCTGCACGACACCCCGGAGCATCGGCACGAGCTCGGCGACCGTCGCGGTGGCAACCGTCCGCACGCCGCTTCGTACCGCGAGGAGATGCTCGCCGCCGCCGCTGCCGACCGTGCCGGCGACGAGACGGGGGGCGACGAAGACACCACCGTTCGCGATCGTGTTGTAGGCGTCGAGCACCTGGAGCGGCGTCACGGCAACGCCGGTTCCGATCGGCACCGCCGCCGCCGCCGAGCCGAACCACGTCGCCGGCGAGCCGACGATCCCGGCAGACTCACCCGGCCAACCGAGGCCGGTCAAGTGGCCGAAGCCGAGGGCCGAAAGACCTGCGGCGAGGCGAGTGAGCCCGAGACGCTGCGCGATCTCGATCGTGCCGATGTTCGAGGAATGGGCGAGGATCTGCGCCACCGTGAGCTGCTCGGTCGGGTGGTCCTCGGCGTCGCGGAATACGTAGCCGCCGAGATCGAGCGAATACGGGACGGTGAGCACCGTCGACGGCGAAATCAGCCCGGCCTGGAGGGCGGCCATCACCGTGGCGAGCTTCATCACCGAGCCCGGCTGATAGACCGTCGTCGCCGCGAGGTTCGAGGCCGCGGGTTCGATCGAGCCGTGCGGACCGGCTACGAGATCGACCATCGCGAGGATCGCCCCGCTATGGACGTCCATCACGACGGCGATGCCACGGCGCGCCTGCGTCGAGACCATTTGCGCCGTGAGGTCTTTCACCACCTCGACCTGGAGGGGCTCGTCGATCGTGAGGACGAGCCCCTCGCCTGCCCGCGCCGCTCGCACGTGGGCCGGCTCGGCGGGCAGGCTGTAGCCACCGGGCGCGAGGGCGATGAGCTCGCTGCCGGCTTTGCCGGCGAGCAGGGTGTTGTCGGCCCCCTCGATCCCCGCGTTACCGACGCCGGCGGCGTTCACGCCGCCGAGCAAGGGCTGGAAGTCGTCTCCCCCGGTCATCTTCCGCACGCTGTCGGCGGCGAACGTCAAGCCGGGAAGGTCCCGCACCTCGAGCCGCGCCACTTCGGCGTCGCCTAGGCCGCGGGCGAGAACGACGTAGCCGTTGCGCTCGCTGAGCTCGCTAGCAAGCGATTTGACCGATACGCCGAGCAAGGGCGCGAGCGTCCTCGCCTCGGTGACGGGCTTTGTGATCTGGAAGTCGTCGGCGATCAAGTTAGAGCGCGGGACCGAGACGGCGAGGACGTCCCCGCCGCTGTCGTAGATGGTGCCCCGGGTCGCGGGGAGCACGACTTTCTGGTCGACCTCGCCCTTTTCGTATGCGGCATAGCGCGCCCCGTCGACGAGCTGGACGAAGGCGAGGCGGACCGCGAGTCCGAGCGAGGCGAGGACGATTGTCGCGAGAACGACCCCCAACCGTCGGCGGCGGACGAACGTCGGTGGCGGGCGCGTTACGACGCCCCGCCGTGTTGGCCTTGTCACCTCGCGTTTCGCGCCGCGCCTTTCGCGGTGGGCGCGCCGGGGTTGACGGGAACGAGGTAGGTCACGCTTACCGGCACGACCATGCCGAGCTCGTGTTCGGCGAGTGAAAGGATGCGCGACGGCGACTCGAGCTGCGCCCGGGTGAGCTGAAGGTTCTCGCCCTTGGCGACCGAGGCGGATAGCTGCTGATCGAGGCGGTCCAGACGGACCTGCTGCGCCGCGACAAAGGCCTGGCCGGCGGCGACAACGAAGAGCGCGGCGGCGACAACCAGCCCCGCCAGCACGAGCGCCGCCCTCGCCCGGCGTCGCAGGCGGCGCTGCGCGAGCGCGGCGGCGCTGACAACGGTGAGGCTAGGCCGGTCGGGGTGGCGCGGCGCGGCGACGTGTGTCCCGCCAAGAGGCTCGGCAACGGCACGGACGGCGCGCCCTTGTGTCATCGGTGTGCGGCCTTCGCCTCGCCGGTGCCCAAACGCTCGACGGCTCGCAGCCTCGCCGCCGAGGCCCGAGGGTTGCGCTCGACCTCGTCCGCTGAGGGGCGGCGGGCGCCGTGGGTGACCAGGCGTACCGACGGACGCGCCCCGCAGACGCAGGGCAGACCAGGCGGGCAGGTGCAGCCCCCGCTCGACCAAGTCCGGAAACGGCCCTTCACCAGGCGGTCCTCACCGGAGTGGTAGGCAAGCGCGACGATGCGGCCCCCAGCAACGAGGTGGCCCAGGGCGAGGTCGAGGGCGACGGGCAGCACCGCGAGCTCCTCATTGACGGCGACCCGCAGCGCCTGGAACACCCGGCTGGCGGGGTGTCCCCGTCGGCGGGCGGCCGCCGGCACTGCCCGCGCGACTAGGTCCGCGAGCTCGGTCGTCGTCGCGATCGGGCGGGCCCGGACCACCGCCCGGGCGATACGGGACGCGAAACGGGTCTCCCCGTGCTCGGCGAAGAGCCGGGCGAGATCCTCCTCGCCGAGCGTGTTCACGAGGTCCTCCGCCTTCCCTGCCCGCTCGCGGTCCATTCTCATGTCAAGCGGTGCCGCGACCCGGTAGGAGAACCCCCGTTCCGGATCGTTGAGTTGGTGCGAGCTCACCCCGAGGTCGAAGATGACCGCCGAGACGGCGTCGGCCGGCGTGCCGTCGGCGCCAGCCGCGGCGAGCACCTCAGAAAGCGCGTCAAACCGGGCGTGGTAGAGGCGCGCCCGGCCTCCGAAGCTCGCCAGCCGAGCCGCCGAGGAGGCGATGGCGTCGGCGTCGGCGTCGATCCCGACGAGGACCAGGTCGGAACGGCTCTTGAGGATCGCCTCGGCGTGGCCAGCACCGCCGAGCGTCGTGTCGACGACGACACCGGACGGCACCGGCGCCATGAGCTCGACGACCTCGTCGACCATCACCGGCGTGTGGAACGTCCCCTGGTTCATCCGCAGCCCCCCGACCCTCGGCCGGGCGAAGTTCGCCCTGCAAAACGGATGGAGATCGGCGGAGAGGGATAGATGCTGGCCATCCTTGGCCGCGGCCGGGGAGCTGCGGATGGACCAGGGGACGTCGGGCAAAAGAAGCGTTTCGTGACAGCGGCGCGCCCGGCCTCCCGAGCGGGGCGGCGCCGAGACATGGTCGTTCGCCGGCACGATCACGCGCCGCTCGCGGCGGCGCCAACCGGAGCGTGCGCCTTGGCACCCCACTGCACCGGGGACCACAGCTCAACGTGGTCGATGACGCCGACGATGACGACTTCCCGTTCGAGGTCGGCGTAGCTCCGCAGGTCGGCCGCGACGAGGATCCGGCCCTGGCTGTCGATCTCGATCTCGTCGATCGCCGAGCACCACTCGCGCACCTCGTTGCGCGACCAAGTGTCGACGGCCGCAGCGGCGCGGCTGTCGATCTCCGCTTGGAAGGTCTCGGGCGTCCAGATCGCCACGCAGCCTTCGACGTGCGGGGTGAGGAAGCAGCGCGAACCGAGACGGGAGCGGATGCGTGAAGGGAGGATCAGTCGACCCTTAGAATCGAGCGCGTGGTCAAACCTGCCGAAGAAGCTCTGCTCGGGGCCCAACGTCGACGTCCTTCCTGCCGAGCTCCAGGGTCGCCGCGGGTCTGACGCCGCTCCCCTGCGCTCCATTTCGCGCCACTCTACGTATCAATCCCTCCACCGTCAACCACGCGGCGTTCCTTCCTCGCCACGGCCTGCGCACACTTGCCTGGAGCCGCGAGACGAGGACCCGGGGCGCGGCTGCAGCTCCGACGGCGGGAGATGGGTTTCCGAGCTCGCCCGAGGAGCGCGCAGCCCGGCAGCCGGCGGGCCGGCGGCGGCGCGGGCATGCGACGAGAACCGGCCCGGCGGCAACCGGTCGGCTCATGCCCGGTAGCCGGGTCGACCCGGATCCGGCGCGGAAACGACCCCGTACCGAAAAGACCGTCGCTCACGGCGGGCCGAGCGAGCGGCCTTTCCGGCCCGGCGGGCGCTGCGCCGCCGATAGGGCGCCCTAGCTGAGCGTCAGTCCACTCCGACCAGGGTCTTCACCGCTGCGATGATGGCGCGCAGGCCGGCCTGCGCGTCGGCGAAGAACATCGCCGTCTTCGGGTCGGTGTAGAGCTCATTGTCGATGCCGGCGTAGCCGTGGCCCATCGATCGCTTGATGACGATGACGCTCTTCGCCTTGTCGACGTCGAGGATCGGCATGCCCGAGACCGGGTTGCCCGGCCGGCGGGCTGCCGGGTTGGTCACGTCGTTCGCCCCGATCACCAGGGCGACGTCGGCGCGGGGGAACTCGGGGTTGATCTCCTCCATCGTCCTTAGCTGCTGGTAGGGGACCTCGGCCTCGGCGAGCAGGACATTCATGTGGCCCGGCATCCGCCCGGCCACCGGGTGGATCGCGTAGGAGACCTCGACGCCGCGCTTTTCCAGCAGATCGGCCAATTCCTTCACGGCGTACTGGGCGTGCGCCGCGGCGAGGCCGTAGCCCGGGACGATGATCACCTTCTGGGCGTAGGCGAGCTGGATCGCGACGTCGTCGGCCCCAACGGAGCGCACCTGGCCGGTCGCGCCCGCGCCGATGACGCTCTTCTGGTCGCCCGTGCCAAACCCGCCGGCGACGATGTTGAGAATCGACCGGTTCATGGCGTCGGCCATCAGCTTCGTGAGGATGCTGCCGGAGGCGCCGACGAGCGCGCCGGCGATGATCAGCACGAGGCTGTTGATGACGAACCCCGCCATGGCGACGGCGGTGCCCGTGAAGGCGTTGAGAAGCGAGATCACGACCGGCATGTCCGCTCCGCCGATCGGCATGACGAGGATCACGCCGATGACGAGCGAGGCGAGGGCGATGCCGATCAGCGTGAGATCACTGTTCGCCCCGGACAGGATGTACCCGGTCCCGGCGCACGCCGCCAGGACGAGCACGAGGTTGACGAAGCGGCCTGCGGGAACAACGACCGGGTTCGACGGGATGAATCCCTGGAGCTTGCCTGCGGCGACAATCGAGCCGGAGAGCGTCACGGCGCCGATCACGACGTCGAGGACGCTCGTCACCGAGGTCCGTGCCGCGATCGTCGGCGCGTGGGCGATCCCGGCGAGGCGCACAAAGTCGGCGATCGCGACGAGCGCCGCGGCCCCGCCGCCGACGGC
>Ga0187857_10002002_pt1 | contig 19125 bp, 20 predicted proteins | sample June2016WEW_8_10_FD_132984 | JGI IMG/M metagenome (GOLD analysis project Ga0187857, IMG submission 132984) | Peatland microbial communities from SPRUCE experiment site at the Marcell Experimental Forest, Minnesota, USA - June2016WEW_8_100 | ecosystem: Environmental > Terrestrial > Soil >...
TCTATTTATGGACCAGACCACCGGCTACTTTGCGCCGACCAGCCGTTACGGTTCGCCGCAGGACTTCATGTTCCTGGTGCATTGTCTGCATCAACAGGGCATCGGCGTTTTTATGGATTGGGTGCCTTCGCATTTCCCGACCGACGGCCACGGGTTGGCCCGTCTCGACGGCACTCACCTCTATGAGCCTGCGGACGCGCGCAAAGGGTTCCACCCGGAGTGGACCAGTGCCCTCTTCAATTACGGCCGCCACGAAGTCCGCAGTTTCCTGCTGAGCAGCGCCCTCTTTTGGCTGGAGCAATATCACGTGGACGGGCTGCGCGTCGATGGCGTGGCTTCCATGCTTTGCCTGGACTACGCGCGCAAACCTGGCGAATGGATTCCCAACCAGTATGGCGGACGCGAAAACCTGGAAGCCATGGATTCTCTGCGCTGCCTCAAGGAAACGATTTATCGCGAGCACCCGGATGTGCAAACCATTGCCGAGGAATCCACCGCCTGGTCTCAGGTTTCGCGGCCCACCTACACGGGCGGTCTGGGCTTCGGTCTGAAGTGGGACATGGGCTGGATGCACGACACCTTGCGCTACATGAAACGCAATTCGGCGTTCCGAAAACATCATCATGTTGCTGGCGGCTTTGAACTTCACGCCCGTGCCGCGGCACAATTATCGCGTCGGCGTGCCCCGGGGCGGTTACTGGAAAGAAGTGTTAAACAGCACCGCCCCGTCAATCTTGTTGTCCAGCGTCAGATACGGCCGGACGCGCAGCACATACCAGTTCCCCGCTGTGTCCTGCACCTCCCGTTCCTGCGCGCTGATCGTGCCGATCGCTTCGGCGATGAATTGCTCCAGCCCGGAAAAGGCCAGGTTGTGCCGGATGTCGCTCAAGGGCCTCCCGGCGTCACCGGCCAGCAGGTTGAAAACCTTTTCCGCCGACGCGCCGATGCCCGCGATGGGCGGCGATTTCTTTTCAGACGGCTGTTTCTTCATGGCAAAACCGGCCCATCAAGTCGTCACTTCGCTCGATTCCGCAGTCCTGACCTGCAAACAGCGTCAACGAACCCATGTTTAGCAACTGCAAATGAATGGTCGAGGTTATGTTTCGAGGAGGTTCATGCTCTGTCCGTGGCTGAAAAGCAATTCTCCTTGAGGCGCGCCGCGTCAAACGGCAGAGTTCTATTGGTATGATTACAGACACCCCTGATTGAGTCGCTGCTGCTGACCACCGCACGGGTCTCGACCTTCGACGGCAAGCGTCCGCTCACCGCGGCGAGCGGCTTCTTCTTCGGGCGCGAGGGCCGGCTGTTTCTCGCGACCAGCCGACACGTGATGATCGACGAGCCGAGCAAGCACTTCCCCAACCGCATTGAGATCGAGCTCCACACCGACGCCAAGAACCTCACATCTTCGATCAGCCTGTCGGTGCCGCTGTATCTCGACGGCAAGAGCGTCTGGCACCAGGGCAACGATGCCGGTGGCGAGATCGACGTGGCCGTGATCGAACTGGAGCGCGCGGCGCTGCCGAGCTCGGTGGTGCTGCGGTGCTTCACGCCGGCGCATCTGCAGCGCTCGCTGCAGGAGGTGGAAGTCGGCACCTCGCTGCTGATCGTCGGCTTCCCGCTCGGTTTCCACGACGCGCTGCACCACCTGCCCGTGGTGCGGCACGCGGTGATCGCCTCGTCCTTCGGCCTGCGCTTCCAGGGCCTGGGCTACTTTATCACCGATGCGCGAACGCATCGCGGCACCAGCGGCGCGCCGGTGGTGATGCGCAGCCCGCCCACAGATGCGCAACTGCCCTGGAAGCTGCTCGGCGTGCATTCCGCGCGCATGGACATGGGCGGCCGCGATTTGCAACTCGACGAGACGCTGGGGCTAAACTGCGCCTGGTACGCCGACATTCTTCTCACCCTGACGACATGACTCGCCACGCGTCGCCTGGACGGCAATTGATCTTGCGATGATGCACAATGACTATCAAACTGCCGGTGATCGCGGCGTTGCCGCGTTGCATCGTAAAACGTGACTTGGAAGCGGTCCCGGCACTGCTACCCCCTGAAGATGTCGAAGGGTTCGATTTTGAGGACCTTGCGTACCCCGACATAGCTTGACATTCCGGCGATGACTATGACCATGCCAAGAGCCAGCCCCAGGTTCCAGAATGTGATGATCGCTGCGTAATTGGGCAGCCGGGCTCGGGCGATCGTGATCATCAACGTCACCAGACCGACGCCGAGGCCGTAGCCGGTCAGCGCAGTGAAGGTCGCCATGAACAGGATCATGTAGATGAGCTCGCGCCCCTTTGCGCCGATGGCCTTGAGCGCGCCGAATTTCTCCAGGTTTTCGAGGATGAACGTGTAAAAGGTCTGGCCCGAGATCGATAGTCCGACGATAAAGCTGATCACGGTCATCAACAGGATGTTGGTGCCGATACCGGTCTTGTAGGTATAGTAGTTGCTGATGCGTTCGTTGAATTCATCCTTGGTAAAGGCGACATAGCCGAGCTTGGCGACTTGCTCCTTGATGCCCGCCACGGCAGCCTCGCTCTTGGGCTGCACCAGCACGTAGGACATGGTGAAACGCATTGAGGGGATGTATTCGATCGCGCGGTGGTAGGTTGTATAGAGCGTCGGCACGCCGTTCAGTCCGTTGGAGGCGACCCTGGCAACGCCCACAATCGTGCCGCGGTGATCGTTGAGCTCGAACGAGGTGCCGATCTTCGGGTTCTCCAGCTTCGAGAATTCAACGTCGTCGACTACCAGGAACGTGTTGTCGGCATAGATGTCCTGCATACTGCCCTGTTCGACTTCGGGACGGCCAAACAGGCTGGTGTCGTCCAGCCCGACGACGCTTACAGATTGATAGGTGCCGCTCTGGAGTTTGACCAGGGCGCCACCGATAAAGAGCGGCACCGCATAGCTGACCTCGTCCATGCTGCGCACGGCGTCCAGCACGTAATCGGGCATAGGGATAGGACTGGTGGCGGTATTGACCGCCGGGTCCATGATCCACATCGCCGCGCCGATATTGGTGACCGTCGAATAGGCACGGTTGAGGATGCCGGCGAACATCGCGGTCATTTCCATCATCAGAAACACGGCGAAGGTGATCCCGATCAACAGGGCCGAGAACTTGCCTTTGTCATTGACCAGCAGCTTGAACCCAATCCGCAGGATGCCAGCGTATTTCATGGCGCCTCGTCTTTGCCCCTCGGGCGTTGCTCGTTCCACCAGCCGCCTCCCAGAGCCACGAACAAGGCGACGGTGTCCTGGTGGCGCTGGGCCACCGCCTGCAGATAGGCGATGGTCGCCTGGTGGAATTGCACGTCGGCCGTCAACACGTCCAGGTAGGCCACCAGACCCGCGCGGTAATTGGCCTGCAACAGGCTGAGGGCTTCGCCGGCGGCGCGCTGGGCTTCGACCTGTGCCTGCAGCGCCTCGGCGTCATGCTCGAGCGCCTTCAAAAAGTCAGCGACTTGCTCGAATGCGCCAAGCACGGTCTGTCGATAAGTTGCCTGCGACTGCTGATAGGCGTCGAGGGCGGCCCGCCGGGCGTACCACAAACTGTTGCCCTGAAACACTGGAGTCGTGGCCGTCGGGCCGATGCTCCAGAACTTGCTGACCGCCGAAAGATTGGCGAGAGTGGTGCTGGCCCCGCCGTAGGAGCCGCTCAAGCTGAAGCTGGGGAACATCGCTGCGGTCGCGATGCCGATGTTGGCGCTGGCCAGATGCATTTGTGCCTCGGCCGACAGGATGTCGGGACGTTGGTTCACCAACTCGGAGGGCAGGCTCACCGGCAGGTCGACCGGCAGCGAGAGTCCGGCCAGGTCGATGTCGGGCAGGGCAGCCTTGGATGGCAACACGCCTTCCAGGGTCGCCAGCAAGTGCTCGGCCTGGCTGACATTCTGCTCCAGGGGCGCCAGCAAGGCCTGGTTGGCGGCGATCAGGCTGCCCATGCTCAACACGGTCGAATAGGGAGCTGTGCCGGCGCGAAACTGCGCTTCGGTGAGGTGAAGTTGCTGGCGCTCCGACTCGATCAACTGTTCGGTCGCGCGAATCTGCGCAGCGTAGGCAGCCCGCGCGATGCTGGTGTTAACGACATTGGCGGACAACGCAAGGTAGGCCGCCTTGCTCACGTAACGTTGGGAGTCGGCCTGGGCGCGCAAACCTTCCACCGTACGGCGCTTGCCACCGAACACATCGAGCGCGTAGCTGATGGTGCCGCTGGAAGTAAACAGATTGAAAATCGAGCCGGAGCTCTGCAAGCCTTGCTGCAACGGCGCGGTGCGCTGCCGGCTGGCGGATAGTCCAGCCTGGACTTGGGGGAAGAACACGCCATAACCTGCGCGCAGGTTGTCCTGACTCTGACGCAAAGTGGCCTCGGCCGCCTGGAGGGTCGGATTGTTGGAGATTGCCTGCCGGACTAGCGCGTCCAACTGCGCCGACTTGAACAGCCGCCACCAGTCGGCAGGGATAGCGGCGCCGGGCGTGAAATGCTGCGCCTGGCCATCCGCCGCGACCGTAGCTTCGGGTCGCGGCTCGCGCGTGTAGCGGTCCGTGTCGGGGGGCGCGGGACGAACGAAATTGGGGCCCACCGCGCAACCGCCAAGCATCGCCATGATCACGGCGAGCCGCGCGCCTCGCTGGACTGATGATCGAAAGTTGTTCATCGCATTCGCTCTGAGGGGTGCCGGGTCTGGCGCGGCGCTATTGCTGCCCGATGAATACATCCACCAACTGGCCCGGATAGACCGGGGTGTCCTTTTTCTGGAACCTGAAAATCACCGGCAGCACCCGCAGATCTACTTGCTCCTGGCGCTGATTAGACAGCTCGATCTTGGGCGAAACATAAGGCTGCACCCGGACGAACTCCAGCGGCACTTGATTAGTGTACGACCCGCGAATCGACATCTGTGCGCGAATATGCAACGGAGACGGCAGCCGTGAGACCAGTATCTCGTCCACGTAACAGCGCACGGCCAGATAGTCTTGGGGCGCTCCCATTATCACTAACGGGTCGAATAACTCCGTGTATGGGCTATAGGCGCCCTGGGAGGACACATAGCTGCCGACGGTTGCGTTGACAGCCAGCACGACTCCGTCAACCGGCGCTTTGACGGAATACTTTACCAGCAGCGCGTTCGCTGCCTGGTAAGCCTGCTTGAGCGCCTCATACAGCTTTTCCTGGTTGTCGATGTCGTAACTCCATGCGCCGGCCTTGGTAAGTTCATATTGCTTGCGGGCTACGTCCAGCGCGGCTGCCGCTTGGTTGACTGCGTCTTGGGCCGTATCCAGCACGTTTTTGCTGATCGATTTCGGGTCGATGTCGTAGGAGGCGCGGTCCTTGTCGTACTGGTCGCGGGCCACTTTCAGGTTGGATTCGGCCAGCCCCACCTGCGCCACCGCAATCGCCAGCGTCTCCATTCTCGGCTGCGCTTTCAGTTCGTTCAGGAGGGCCAGGGAGGCTTCGGACTGCGATCTTAGCTGCTCGGCGTTTGGTCTCTGCACGGAATCGTCGATGCTGAACAGCCGAGTGCCGGCCGACACCGGCTGGCCTTCGCGCACCAGCACCTTGGTGATCGGGCCGGAAACTTCAGGATAGATATTGATGTTCTCACCGCTCGACTGGTCGCTCTCGATAATGCCATTGGCATAGATGGCCGAGTCGTAGGGGTTGCTGACCGGTTTAAACACAGGGGGTTGGGCCTTCCTCTCCCTGCCAAAGAGGTAGGCGGCGACCAGCGCGGCCAGGATACCTAATATCGAGAGGGTGAAGATGATCTTGTTTCTGACTTCATGCTTAGGCTCGGCTGCTTTGGTCTCGGGCTTGGACTCGGCTGCTCTGGCGTCAGGCTTAGGCTCGGCTGCTTTGGCTCCGGCCTTAGGTTCGGCTGCTTTGGGTTCGACTCTGGGTTCGGCTGCTTTGGCTTCGGGCTTGGGTTCGGCCTCGGTTTCATCTTTCCGAATCTCCCGCTCCGCCTTCTCCCAGGCCAGAACTGCTCGAACTTCCTCGCGCCCCAGCTCCTCGTAGAGTGCATGGACTCTATTAATGAGCTGCGGCGTCAAATCAGACGGTGTCCTGGTTTCGGCTTTAGGTGCAGGCTCGGCTGGTGTGGCTTCGGGCTTGGGCTCGGCTGGCGCGGCTTCAGGTTTAGGCTCGGCTGGTGTGCCTTGGGGCTTGGCTTCAGAGTTAGGCTCGGCTTCGTTCATTAGGCTCCCTTGTCCGACGCGGTGAGATGTCCATCTTCCATGTGGAGGATGCGGTCCGCATACTCGTTGATGCGCGCATCATGGGTGACGATCAGAATGACGCGGCTTTTGTTGAGTATTCTTTCTTTCACGAAGGCGATGATCATCCTCCCGGTGTCACCGTCCAGGGAGGCGGTCGGTTCGTCCAGTATCAGGATCTCCGGAGTGCTGATGATCGCGCGCGCGATGGCCACGCGCTGTTGCTCGCCGCCCGAGAGCTTCACTGGCAGAATCCCGCCCCGGCCTTTCAGGCCGACGATCTCGAGGGTCTTTTTTGCCTCGGTGATTGATTCGTCCCAGTCGCGCTTCTTGAGGATTAATGGGATGGCGACATTCTCGGCCGTGGTCAACCGCGGAAAAAGATGGTAGTCCTGGAACACGAAGCCAATTGTGTTCAGACGGAAATCGGCCAACTGGTCATTGTTCAGGGCCCAGATATCGGCCCCTTTGACTGTCACCTTGCCGGCGTTGGGACGCAGGATGCCGGAGATCATGCTGAGCATCGTGGTCTTGCCGCTGCCGGAGGGACCGACGATGAACAGCATCTCGCCAAAGTGAGCGACAAGCCCGACATGATTCACGGCAGTCATCCTGGCATCGCCTTCGCCGAACCATTTTGTCAGATCGGTTGCCACGATCGCCTGATTTTCCATTGGTGTTGCGCTGTCGGCGCTCACAGGTTTATCCGCCGGACCCTTCATCGGCAAATCCATCCCCTTGTTTCCGACTGCCCGAGTGTATGCCGCAAGGCGGCCGGAGGGCTGGGGGGTGCATTAGCCGACATCATTTCTCGGACACTGCGCTCGGTACTCCCTCATCCGGCACGAGCGTCCATTGGCGGTTCGGATTGTATTCCTTCATCGCCCCCGCAACCCGGGAAGTCTTTTCGCCAAGATTTCGCTGATAAACTTTGCCGTCCTGATTCACGATAAAGGTCATGATGCCCGACTGGTCCCAATGCTCCGGATAGGCCACCAGCGCGAAACCCCCCGTCAAGTTGCCGTGGCTCATGTAATCCATTTTCCCGCCGGGCGCGGCCTTGCCTTGCCGGGTCAGAATTCTAAAGTAATAACCGTGAAACGGGTGCGGACCCGCGCCCGTGTTCCTGCCATAACCCTCGGCATGAGCCTCGGCCACCAAAGGCCCGAATGGGCTGGCCGGTTGGTTCTCCGCCGGCGGCCAGTAGAGGCCATCCTTCTTTCCAGGCGCGCTCTTGAATTTCTGCGCGTAGTTCGCTCCTCCGCCCGCGTCCGGGTTCGCGCTGGCGTACTGCCGTTGCGCTGCCACGTAAGCCCGGCAAACGCCAATGGCGTGGAGTTCGTCCTTGCCGATATGCCGGTTGACGATCTCCTCCTTGCCCGCCGCCGTGTCGAAATGCCATTGCCCGTCCGCTTTGACCAGCGGAATCGGCATCGGCCAAGAGTTCGTGCCAACCTCCAGAGTGATTTTGTCCTCCCCCTCGTTCACCGGCACGCAGCCCTGCGCCATGGCGGTGGCGAACCTCTGCGCATTGTTCCCGTCCTGCACTTCGTCGCCGGTCAAAAGTTCGTCGAACTCCGGGCCGAAAATCTCGCGCAAGGCCGCCCTATCTTTGGCTTGGGTGGCCGCCCGCAAGGCTTTTACGGCCTCATCCGGCGACGCGAACAACCGTTGTGGGGCTACTGGATTCTGTTGCGCCTCCTTCGGTTCCGCCGCATGAAGGTCCGCCGAGAGAATGCCCCCGGCACCCGCCAACAGTGCGATTGTCAAAAGGCTGGCATAACGTGTCAATTGGTTTGAAAGCTTCATAGGTTTATCAGGTCAGTTTTTGTCCAATTAGTTTCGGAGTTCACCGCCGTCCCCCTCGCCCGCCGCCGCCAGGGTGCGCCGCCGCGCGACTTACAACTCCACGATGACTATAGGCATGAACATCACGCCCTCGTTCATAGCCGCCGCCGAATACACCCACACCCACATAGGGCCCCGGCACCACCACCGCGCCCCCGTAACCTCCGTCCACGTAACCCACGCATCCCATCAAGGCAGCCAGCAGCGCAACCCCCAGCCCAATCCTGATTAGCTCAACCGGACCGTTCGCCTTGCGCATGGGGACCTTCCCTTCGCCGATGTTGGTGCAAGCAACCATGCCGGAGAGTTTATTGTGTTTCATAAAGAGAGAAATGGTTTCGATACACTGTTTGTGATTTGGCACCTCAACGTTGATGTGCTTGTTTTCGTAAACTCTTCCTTGTCCTTTAGCAACTCGAGGGCCAACCTGGCGTCCGGCGCTCTAACCTCTTCAATCCAAACTGATTAGGGCGTTTTCGCGCCGGCTTTGGTGAACCTTGAGGGATATAAAAGCATTGCAACTTGCACGACCATGCCGCCGCACCATGCGCTTTGCAAAGCGGAATTGACCTTTCAGGCCGGGACCGATAGAGTAAGAGCATGGCGATTTTGACGCTTGAACTGTCGGCGCACAAGACGCAGACGGCCTTGAATCTGCGCCGTTGGGCCGAATTGTCGGCCGACCGGGAGTTGGCCAAGGTCGAAGGCCGCATCGAAACCGATCGTCACGGTCACATCATTATGAGTCCTCCTCCCGCCCCGAGTCATGGGAGTTTCCAGTTGGAAATCGGTCATCTGCTGCGGAACCTCCTGCCCGAGGGCCGTGTCTTGACTGAATGCCCGATCTCGACTGCCGATGGGGTGAAAGCGGCTGACGTCGCCTGGGTGTCGCCTGAGCGGATGAAGGAGTTGGGGGAGCAAGTGTGTTTTCCGCGCGCGCCAGACCTCTGCGTGGAAGTCCTGTCGCCGGGCAACACCGAGGCCGAAATGAAGGAGAAAATGGCGCTCTACTTCGATGCGGACGCCAGAGAGGTCTGGCTCTGCGCCCGAAGCGGCGCGATGAGTTTTTTCAGGCCCGGCGCTCCCCGGCCCGCGCCCGCCTCGGAATTGTGCCCCCAGTTCCCGCAGCAGGTTGAGCTCCGTTAAGCTCCGGAGATTGGCAGGATAGTACCACCATGACTGTAAAAGCAGACAACAGGCGCCGTGTGGTCTTGCCGTCCGCCAAGGCTGGGGATTTGTTCGAGGTCCAGGTTTTGGGAGAGGGCAGGCTGACTTTGACGCGCCTGGAACCTATTCAGGACAGGCCAGCCCCCGATGCTCCAAAGGAACGAAAGAAAGTGAACGCGGCTTGACGCTGATAAATTTTCCACGCAGACTCACCGCATCAAACGACATGCACCTGCTGGAAGCTTATCTCGAAGAATTACGCGCCATTCGTTCCTGCGGCGCGGCGGTCAAGGAAACTTCCGGCTACGGTGCCCCGGCCAGTCTTTTAAATGCCGTCGGCCACACGCTCAAGCCCAAAGTCCGTTGTTTCATCCATGTGAAAAACAGCGGCGCAGGCTTGCCGGACGGCGGTCTGTTCACCGCCGACCAACTCAAGAACGCCGACGAGGAAGCCCCTCTGCTGGGAATCGCCCTGTCCTCGCGCGGCGTCATCGAGGTCAAGCCCACCGATGCCGAAGTTGACGACGTCGCCGACACCAAACAAGTCCGCGGCCACGTCAAACTCTTGTCGAGGTGTTGCGGAAAATTCAAAGGACGTTGAAAGAGGAAAAAGGCGAGGGGGCATTGGCGCAACTCTCAATCAAAGAAGCCGCACAGAAACGTGTCTTCGGTTTTGAAATCATGCCGGCGCCGTTTATCGTGGCGCATTTGCAGATGGGATTGCTCCTGCAAAACCTCGCCGTGCCACTGGACGATTCCAAAAGCGAGCGCGCCGGCGCAGGCAAAGTGAAGCAGGAGAAGCCCATTCTCGTCATTCTTGGCAATCCGCCTTACAACGGTTTCGCGGGCGTCAGCCCGGAAGAGGAGCAAGGCTTGCTCAACCCATACAAGGAGGGCCTAAAAGAGTGGGGTATTACGAAGAATTGCATCGACGACCTTTACGTTAGGTTTTTCAGGATCGCGGAGCGGCGCATCGCGGAGAAAACCGGCAAAGGCGTTGTGAGTTTCATTTCCAACCACTCGTGGATTAGCGACCCGTCATATGTCGTCCTTCGCGAGCATTTGCTAAGATCATTTGATCAATTCTGGATCGAAAACTTGCATGGGAATCGAAAGATTTCGGAATACGCGCCCGATGGCCGCACGAGTGAAACTGTGTTCGCCATGACTGGATTCTCACCAGGGATACAACAGGGGGTTGCTACCTCGCTTTGGGTTAAGACGGGCGCGAAGCATAAACGGGCAAAAGTGCTGTTTCGGGATGATCTAAAGTCGGCCAAAGCCAGCGAACGTCGCGCACACCTGCTCCAGTCGCTCGGCGCAAAAAACCTCGATAAGCTGTACGCCGTCGCCAAACCATCACGCCAAAATAGATTTTCCTTCCGGCCGGAAAATGTCGCGTCTGGTTATTCCGATTGGCCGCGGATTTCGCAACTTAGCGCGTGGCCACCCGGCCTTGGCCTAAATGATAGAAGCAAGACGACGGCAATGGCGAGTTCGGCAGCATCCTGCACGAGGCTGCCCCTGCTTACAAAGCGGGCGGAGACAAGACCACCGCAAACCTTTCAGCCGCCGCCCGCTCTTATCTCGCCAGACTTGGAGTGAAGAATCCCGACGCTGACGCGCAGACCGCGGCACTCATTTGGATGCATGCGCTCGCCATCGGTTATTCGCCCGCGTATCTCGCCGAGAATGCGGATGGTATCCGGCAGGATTGGCCGCGCATTCCATTGCCGGATTCCCAAACCGCCTTATTTGCCTCCGCCGAATTGGGCGGGCAAGTTGCCGCGCTGCTCGACACGGAAAATGGAGTTGAAGGCGTGACGGCCGGCAAACTCAAACCGGAGTTCAAAGAAATTGCCGTTCTCTCCTCGACAAAAGATCTTTCCCTCACCGCCGGCTGGGGCCATGCGGGCCAGAACGGCGTGACGAGGCCCGGCAAAGGCAAACTCGAGACGCGCAGCTGCACGACGGATGAATTGGTGTCCTTCAGCGGCGACGGCGCTTTGGAAAGCGGTGTCGCGCTTCGCTTGCCACCGCTGTCCATATTGGGCCGGTCCACGCACGACGTTTTCCTGAACGAATCCGCGTGCTGGCGTAACCTGCCGCAGGCGGTCTGGGACTACACCATCGGCGGGTATCAGGTCATCAAGAAGTGGCTTTCGTATCGCGAGAGCGAATTGCTCGGTCGCGCGCTCACGCCAGACGAGACACGCGAAGTCACACACATGGCCCGCCGCATCGCCGCTCTGATTTTGGTCCAGCCGGAATTGGACAAGAATTATCAGGCGGTGAAAGCGGCCACGGCCGTGCTTTGATGCAACTCTTACAACAACGCAAGTTCACGCGAAGAGCTTTCAGCGTTTCGGAGTTGGTCCGCGGATTTTGACGCGGAGGCCTGGGACCGGCAGTTTGAAAAGGACGCCGCCTCCGGCCGTCATGACGCCCTGGGTGACGAAGCATTGCGCGACCTGAGCCGGGGGAGGATCCGTATCAGCCGTCGGTTCATTTACGGGACCCGTCGTTCCGGGTCTCGCTCTCGGCCTGACCCCAGTCCTGTGCCGCTAGCCCGTCCCGGCGGCCTCGCTGCTCGTACAGTTCATAGGCGCGCTTGGCGATCTGCGGTGTCAAATCAACCGGGTTCCCGGCTGCGGCCGCAGGAACGCGCCATTTGATCATCGCTACTTTCAGGGCGTCGTTGACCACGAGGCACGAGACCATGGCGTAGGCGAGAATCGCGAGCGTCTGCCACCAAGGCAATGGCAGAAGTCCCGGCAGACCCACGCGCGTCAGGACGGTGCCCGTGAGCGCGTCCGCCGCGAGGGCTGACAGGAAGGTCTTGCTGGGCAGCGTGGCCCAGAACCAGTGGCGCTCCCGCGCGGACACGATGGAGAATACGGCAAAGTAGAGCAGCATAAGAAAGCTGAAGGTGTAGAGGGCGTTGTCGTTGGTTGCCAAACCGAAATGCGACCAACCGATCCACAACAGGAAGAGCGTTTCAGCGACCATGGCGACACCCAGCGCGACGGACACGGTAATGAAGCCTCCGATGTTCCACGTCTCCGGTTTCCTGGACGGTCGAACGTTGTCGGTGGCAAGGGAGACCTTCGCGAAGTCTGTCATGAAGACCAGCAGCAGCATCGCAAAGGCGGAGACAACGAACTTGCCGGTCACCACGAAGGCGATGGCCACGAAAGCGGCCTTGAGGATCGTCCGGCTGGATTTGTTGATGATCCATGTCAGGATGCGTTGGTAAATTGTCCGCCCCTGCTCGACCAGCGCCACGATGTTCGCCAGCCCCGGCTCGGTCAGGACGACGCTGGCCGCGCCCTTGGCCACGTCAGTCGCGGTGCTCACGGCGATGCCGACTTCGGCCTGGCGCAACGCGGGCGCGTCGTTGACGCCGTCGCCCGTCATGCCGGTTACGTGACCCGCAGCTTGCAGGTGCTTCACCACGGTATATTTGTCCTCCGGAAACACTTCCGCGAAACCATCTGCCCCCGCGAAAGGATCAACCGTCTTGTTGCCAGCCTTCAGATCCGCCAGATGCCGGATGTTGGGCAGCCCGACTCCTTGGCCGATCTCACACGCCACCGGCAGTGCGTCGCCGGTGAGCATCTTTACCGGAACGCCGAGGTCGTGGAGTGTGGCGATGAGTTGCTTGGCGTCCGGCCGCGGCGGATCATACAACGACACCAATCCGACCAAGGCTGGCGTGCCAGTCTCAGGGCCGCGCGCTACCGCCAGCGTCCGATAGCCCTTGGCTGCCGCCGCGCTGACCCGCGCCTCCAACGCCTCGATGGCGGCGGGCGGGAGTCCGCAGGCCTGGGCGATGGTGGGCACAGCGCCTTTCATCACGCGCAGCCGCTGCCCGTTTTGCTCGACCACGGCTTCCGTCCGCCGGTTTTTTGCATCGAACGGTGCAAAGGAGACGGGCGTGACCACAGGCCCGCCGCTGAAGACATGCCGCTCCTTCGCCACGGCGAGAAAGGCCAGGTCAATTGGATCCTGGTTGGCTTCCTGCGACGCGAGTGCGCCGGCGAACAGCACATCGGCTTCCGAGGCGTGCTCGAGCGGAATCACGCCGGTGAGGGCCAATTGATTCATGGTAATCGTGCCCGTCTTGTCCACGCAGAGCACGTCCATCGTCGCGGCATCCTCCGCGGCGCTAAGTCGTGTGACCAACACACCGCGCTTGGCCAGTTCCTTCGACCCGACGGCCATGCTGACCGTGAACATGACCGGCAGGGCGACCGGCACCGCGCTCATCAACAGGACCAGCAGGAGCGGCACCATCTCAAGGAGCGGCGCGCCGCGGATCAGAGACAGCACGATTACTACGCCCAGCAGCGCGCCGACGATGACAAAGAGCCAGCGGACGACCTTGGCCACCACCGTTTCAATGTGAAGTTTCGGACGCGCCTCCTGCACGAGTTGCGTGGTGCGGCCGAAGTAAGTCTTCGCCCCGGTCAGCATGACCACCCCGTTGCCTTCTCCCCGGCGGACGACAGAACCCGAGGAGAGCACTTCGCCCGTCTTTTTGTCTGCGTCCTTCGATTCGCCGGTGAGGGCCGACTGGTCCACGGTCAACGCTCCCGTCAGGAGTTTCACGTCCGCCGGGATGATGTCGCCAGGTCGCACGCGAACGATATCGCCGGGGACCAGATCCCGGGCGGGAATGACCTGCCAGCTCGAATCGCGCCGGACGCGCGCATTGACCTGCAACCGCTTCCGCAGTGCCGCGACAACACCGGCGGCCCGGCTCTCCTGCATGAAGCTCAACATGGCGTTAATCACCAGCAGCGCGCCAACCACAACGAGGTCTGAATATTTTCCGAGCACGGCGGACAGCACCATGATCAGTTCGAGCATCCACGCCGAGATTCCCCAAAACTTCTTTAGGAATCTGAGGACCGGATGCCCCTTGGTTTCGGCCACTTCGTTGTAGCCTTGCTCCTTCCGGCGGGTGTCCACCTCGGCGCGCGTGAGTCCTGTCTCGGGGTTCACATGGAGCGCCGCTAGCGTGTCTGGAACCGGCGCGGAGGCGATGTCAGGCGGCTTGGCGTCTGGTGGCTTGGAGGGCGCCCGCTCGGCTTGGGATTTACTTGGGGTCGTTTGCATACTGAGTGATCGTGAGCCCCGTCCTGATCCGGTCCATCGCAGATGCTTTTGTTTTCGAAAGCAACATCACGAACACTTCGTGGTAAAGGTTCTCCATGTCCTGACTCACGCCTGCCAGCGCACGGGCGCGATCGGGTTGAGACTCGTTTTCGCCGGCGACTTTTGCCAGATGCCAGGCATAACTCAGCGCCTCGGTCTGGGTTAAAAGCAAGGTCAACTCGAATTCGTCGCCGGCTTGGCCCAATAATTCCCTCTTCTTGGTGGAAGCAATCGCTTTGCGTGCGGATGCCTCCCCTGGTGGAAGCCGGATGTCGTCCAGATTGATGGAAGGATCGTGCCTGGCAAATTCCTCCAGCAGTTTCGCTCCGGCTGAGGAATTAGCGGCAATCTTCTTGATCAGGTTCTTAACATCGGAATGTTCCCGCTTGATGAATCGCAGCAGGCTGACGTCCTTTTGCTGGGCCAGGAGTTGATGGAGCAAACTGTAGCAATTGTTTCGCGTCGATTCCACAGCACTGCTCCCGGAGAGGGGCTTGGCCTTTGGCGGTTGACAGCCGGCCAGAACGCAAGCGACCGATAACAGCGCCGTAAGCGGCAGGAGGATGATCTTAGTCATAAGTATTTGCAATCAGTCCGCAGATTTCCAGGTCCGGCTGCGCTCAGCCTTCCACGGGGATGCCGACTGTCAGGGGGCGCCGGCAAAGCGGCCTCAGGTCTTAAGGAATGCCAGCAGGTCGGCGTTGAGCGGGTCTTTGTGCGTGTACGCGAGGCCGTGGGGTGCGCCGGCGTAGATCTTCAGGGTCGCGTTCTTGACGAGCTTCGATGAGCGGAGAGCCGAGGCGCCGATCGGCACGATCTGGTCGTCGTCGCCGTGAAGGATGAGGGTCGGCACGTCGAACTTTTTGAGGTCTTCCGTGAAATCCGTCTCGGAGAACGCCTTGATGCAGGCGAAGGTGTTCTTGTGACCGGCCTGCATGCCCTGGAGCCAGAACGAGTCCATCATGCCCTGGGAAACCTTGGCGCCGGGCCTGTTGGCCCCGAAGAACGGGCCGCTGGCGAGGTCCTTGTAGAACTGCGAGCGGTCGGCGAGGGAGCCGAGGCGGATCCTGTCGAACACCTCAATCGGCAAGCCGCCGGGATTGGCCGCCGTTTTCAGCATCAGCGGCGGGACGGCGGCGATCAGCGCGGCCTTGGCCACCCGTTTTGTGCCGTGGCGGCCGATATAGCGGGCAACTTCACCGCCGCCCGCGGAGAAGCCGATTAGGACGGCGCCCTTCAGGCCGAGCGTTTCAATGAGCTCCGAGAGGTCATCGGCATAGGTGTCCATCTCGTTGCCACTCCAGGGCTGGCTTGACCGGCCATGGCCGCGACGGTCATGGGCAATGCAGCGATAGCCGTTGGAGGCCAGGAACAGCATCTGAGCCTCCCAGCTATCCGCACTGAGGGGCCAGCCGTGGCTGAATACCACAGGCGGTCCCGTGCCCCAGTCCTTGTAATAGATGTGCGTACCGTCTTTCGTCGTGATCGTGATCATTATATGTCTCCTTGATGCAATCGCTTCGTGCGCAGATCAAATGCCGTCCGCTTTCAGGTTTCTGGCGCGCGGGAAGGTGAACGCCGGCGCTTGCGAGGCGAGGGCGAGACCGAAATTGAGCATCGCTTCGTTGCCGGCGGGCGCCACGGCGATCGGCCTGAGAAACAGGTTCACCGTTGTCGCCTTGAGGCCGCCGACGAGGTTTTGCCAAAAATTGTCGCCCGCGTCCTTCCCTTTCACCGACGCCACCGTAATATCCATTTTGGTCGGCCCCGGCTTTCTTCGAAAAATCAGGGTGTTGACGCGGGCCACGCTTTCATTGCGGAGCCGGAATGCGCCGTCGAAATACCCGATGTCGTGGAGGCCAATGGTCACAAGGCTCGGCCGTCCGCGGCCATTGAATCGCAGCCGAACTTCAGCCACGGCCGGGGCGTGGTTGGTCATCGTTCCCTCGACCTCGATGATGACGCTGCCAGCCCCTTCGACGTTGATGGAACCGAGTTGATGGTCGAGCGAGGCGCCTTCCTTGAGCTCTCGCTCGTGCTGGCGGACTTTGTCCGTGTGGTCGAAAACGTTTTGTTGATGGCCTTGGCCGGCGAACTCGAACTCGCAAGTCACCAGGAATGACCTGGCCGTGAAGGACCGCGTGGCGGACACCATCCGCGCGCGTTGCGTGTTGCCGGGGCTCTTGAGGACGGAAACCGGCTCTTGGGAGATCAGCGGCACGAAATACATGAATTCGGCAACCGGATTACCAGGCGACCGGCCGCGACCGTAGTCCAGGCGGAGGGTTGGCCCGGCCGGTTCAGGCGCCGGCCCGGTCCCGCCTTCTCCCGTGGGTGGAACAGATGGCGCGCCAGCCAGCCGCGGGGCCACAGTGAAACATCCAATCAGCAACAGCAGACCGAGCATGACCGCGACCAAGCCCGATGGCCTTGAGCCGGCTCCAGCCAGGCATACCTCCGGCTTCGCCGGAGGTCGCTGGCAGTAGGCACTCACTTTGTGTTTTGAGTTTGTTGTCGCGTCCGACTTTATCAGTGGACGCACACTGGGCGATCCGGGCCGATTCATTCTACGTCCGGTTATGGAAGCCGTGAACCCGGGTGAGGTTGCGTTCCGCGAGCAATTGGGCCTCGGCCTCCAGCCAGTGCTGCACATCGTGCCCGGGCTGCGCGCCCTGGTTCACATAACTGAGGTACGCCCTTCTGGCCACTTCGTCCGGTGACGGCACAAAAACTGTTTTGTTTCGGTTTAAGTCCACAGCCGGAGTTGGCCGCGCTGGACTGGCTGGTTCGTGGTTTCGGTCCTGGGAGCGTTTGTTGTGTTTCATAAAGGGAGAATGGGCTGGGCGAGGTCAATCGCCCGCGCCGGCCGGAGCCAAATGGTGTGGGGGACTCTGCTCGACGGCTGCACTGGTCAAGTTCACGAACACCGTGGAATCCTCGTAACTAATCCGGCCAATCTGGCTCGCCGGTATCTGCACCTCTTTGCCGGAAAACCGGTGGCCGGTTTTGATGACCAGTTCACGAATCGCCCAGCTCTGATCGTCCATCATAAAATCACAGATGTGGCCGACCGCCCCGTCGGTTGCCTGGATGTGGTAGCCGTTCACGGCCTGGGCGCTCTGCAAGTGAACATCGGCGCTTTCGGGGAAGCGACCGCTCGCAGTGGCCGGGTCGCCCGGGGGAGGGTTCGGTGGCAGCTCCAAAAGCGGGAAGCCGCTCATGCCCCACAACCCGCTGCCCTCCCAGTAGTAGGGCCAGCCGTAATACCGGTAGTACTCCTCTTCGTATTGTCGCGACACCGGCTTGTGCGACTCAATCAAAGGGCTGTCCTCGATCTGTTTCCGGGTCAGATTCACGAGCAGGAGTTTCCCGGCCTGATGGAGGCTGCCCAAGGCATGGGGAGAGATGAGCACCTTGCGCCCAGACAACCAGGAACCGGTGTCCGCGACCAGGTAACGCACCACCCAGTTTTGATCGTCAAAATAGAAATCCTTCACATGGCCGATTTCGCCATCTGAGGCGCCGAGTTTGTCCCCGTAAAGCTGCTTAACACTTCGTAACATAAGCCTGTCTCCGTTGAATGAACTCCATAAACCGTTTGTGATTTGGCATCACCAGGTCGACGTTCTTGTTTTCGCAAGTTCTTCTTTCTCCTCTAGCTAACGGAGGGCCAACCTGGGGCCCGGCGCTCTAACCTCTTGAATCCAGGCTATTTAAGGGGCTTTGGCGTCGCCCACGGTGAGCGCTGAGGGATGTAAAGCCATTGCAACTTGCACGAGGACCGTCTGGGTATCGTGCATTTTGCAAACGCGCCCACCGTGCGCGCGCGCCCAAGGCTTGTCAAGCCTAATTGCGGGTTGACGCGATTGTGCGTTACGCTTAATTCTGTGCCATGAGCACGGTTGCTCAAGTCAGGACAAGATGAATGTATGAGTGCTGAAACCGCGCGATTGCTGGTGGCGTTTGATACGCTGCCGCCGGCAGAAAAAGAGGTGTTCGTAAGAGAGCTCTTCCGGAGGCTGCCGCCAGTTGACTCCGGCCCGCTGGAGGACGAGGTGTTGGCACGCGCCGGCGACGACTTGGCTGCCATACTCGAAGGCGAAGAACATGACGCCCAGACGCGGTGAGGTCTGGATGTTCGACTGCGGCATGGCGGAGAAAGTTCGCCCCGTGATGGTTTTGAGCATTCCTTTCGCCGACACCGACCACGCGGGGTCACGGTCGTTTTTCACAGCACGGCGTTGCGCGGCTCGCAATTTGAGGTCGAGGTCCAAGCGCCGTTCCTCAAGGACGGGGCGTTCATCGCGCAGAGTGTTGCGACCTACCCGACCGTCCGGGCCATCCGCAAGCTCGGCACCCCGAGCCCGGCCCAGCTCAGGGCCGTTGAAGCCGCCGTCTTCCAATGGTTGGGCAAAACCTAACCGGATGAGAAAACCCACGATGCCCCGGCATTGCCATCCTTGAGTGGATTTCTTGTCATACTTCTCGCCGGCTAGAATCCTTGAATTTCAAAACACGTTGTAAACAATTCAAGTTTTGCTGCGATAGCAAACGGCCAGTTGGGCTGGGATTGCAAATTGGCAATTGAGAATTTTCAATTTTCAATTTTCGTAACTGTTCAGGTGGGAGGGTGGGGCAGACCTCTGGTCTGCCGGTTAGCCGGGCCTCTGGCCCGGTGTTCCGACTGCACCAGGTTCACGGAGCCGGAGGCTCCGTGAACTGGCA
>Ga0187857_10002010_pt1 | contig 19064 bp, 19 predicted proteins | sample June2016WEW_8_10_FD_132984 | JGI IMG/M metagenome (GOLD analysis project Ga0187857, IMG submission 132984) | Peatland microbial communities from SPRUCE experiment site at the Marcell Experimental Forest, Minnesota, USA - June2016WEW_8_100 | ecosystem: Environmental > Terrestrial > Soil >...
GTGTCATGTAACACGGCTGGCTTATCCGTATTGTGGGGAATGTACGCTATGAGAGGGCGATGCCAGTAGACTTCGTATGATCCTATGCACATTGGTGGATATTGAAATCTGTATCCAAACATACCACCTTGATTGACTGACTTGATGGCAGCGTCAATTTCGGCTCTGGTGGCGTCGGGGCCTTCGAGCAATAGCTGATAGTCCTGAGTCCAGATCTGGCTGTTGCGCGCCATGGGTTTGCCATACAGATCAAGGTCTTTTGGATTCGTGCTGAAAAGCACGTTGGCGATATGATCCTGACGTCCGGGAGTCGCAAGCTCATCTTCGTAACGGTGCACTTTTGCCCAGCGATGGGTTCGCCGGAAGGTACTCCTAATCGGTCCGAAGTCTTCATTGGGCAAAGGATGGTTTTGCCGTGGTATATGCATCCAGCCGGATTGAGGCACACGAAGTCCATAAGGAGACTCATGGCGCTCCACAAGACCCAACAAGGGGATCTGGTTGGCCATCGTTAATTCACGCTGCATTTTGATATAACCGGGGACACCCCAAAAAAGCAAGCTGCCCGGGAAAGGCAACAAGTTTAGTTCCCCAGCGAAATAGGCCCTTTTCAAATCCGTTGGAAGTCTCTCAAATGGTTCAAAATTCAAGAGATATTTGACACCTTTCAGCGACATTCCTCGATGCCAGATTAAGGGCGATGCCCATGCTGGCCGCAGATTATTATGTGGATCATCATCCTCCACAAAAATGCGAAAGCCGCAACCATGGAGATCAGATAATTTCTCGAAAGGTTCGCCGTAGGCAGCATGGAGAAGCGTTCTGATATGATCCATTGCTATTTCTGACGGGAGCTCGCTGCCGTCAGGCATAGAAAAACTCTTCCAGAATGGACGGACGGGTCCCTGTTCACTGCCGCCAAAGAGTGTCCACCGTCTCCTTCCCTTGTCGTCATGGGTGAGAGAAAGTGCAAGTGGCAGGAGCAAAACGAAGCGTTCATGATTTAACGCTCCTGCCTGCTTGGCAAGCTCCGGGGGCCAGTAGGGGTTATTGACTAGTTTGTTCTTGGCAAGGTGTTTAGTGGGTTCCCCGCGAGCCAGATAAACCAGAGACTCCAGAACCTGATGGGCTATATTTTCCAGCCCCGGACGCAACTCATAATACTCTTCAAACTCTGTGACCGGGAAATCATAAGGGTTCTTTTCAGAGAAGAAATTGTATATCCTTCCACCGTAAGGTCTACAGCCCAAATGGATCGGCGGCATAAACTCAGAATAAGCCGCTATAGGGTGTTGCCCCTGTCTACCGGACGAACAACTTCTTATCAGATTCTTCCAACCCATGAGTGGCATTTTCTTTCCTCACTTGTCTCCAAGACATTTACCACAGTTGACATAAAAGTTCTGCTCGAGAAGGCGCCCCGTTTCTTGGACCATGATTGCTTCTCCCCATGATACGGAGCCCTTTCTCCGTTTGCTGCAAGGTGTCATTGTCGTGCTATAATATTTCGTTTTCACATATCAGATTTTTCCTGGTGTTGCATCTCGATTATTGCCATGAGAATCTTTTGTATGCCTATTGCTAAGTCAGTTTTAAGAGTTTCAACTATCATGAGTTCGCCGCATTAATTCAACATTACAAGTGGTAATAGTGAAGAAGTGGCAGAATTCCGGTCTAAAACATAGTATAAGCATTGGGTGTAGGTAATTCGTCATTTATGAAGTAATTATATTGACTCATATGACTTTATTATTTAAAATCTTCAAAGATTCCCATAACGAAATTACAAGAATCCGTGATCTCTATCATTAAGGGGGTGCAGTATGAAAGAAGAGAAAAAGGATGCAGAATCAACGGAGGTAGATAGGAGGACATTTTTAAAATATGGCGCTGCCCTTGGAGCTGCAGCAGCTGTCAGCGGTGTAAATTTCCAGACAGCAACAGCCATCGATGTTGATAGAAAAGTGGCTGGCGGGAATACCCGTGTCTTGGGATGTAACCCTATGACGTCTACAGATGGGTACTGGGATAATTCCACACCCCCTGTCCTTCGCATGAAGTCGGGTGAGGTCGTGGAAGTCGAAACAGGAACCCACTTAATGGGGAAAATGGTTCCTGGCGCAGATATCAACGACTGGATGAAGTGGTACAAGGAGGTGATAGAGAAGACTCCGGAAACCTATACCTATCCCGATCCAACCGCTGGAGCGAAGAAGCTGAAAAGGGGCGCAGGCCACCACCATCTAACCGGTCCTATCTATGTGGAAGATGCAGAACCCGGGGATATTCTTCAGATTGAGATCTTAGACATTGTACCCAACACCTATGGATTCAACCTCTACCCTGAGACATCATTTATGAAGCTAGGTCTTCTCGCGGACGATTTCCCAAAAGGTGAGGTCAGGTGGTATCGAATAGATCTTAAGAAGATGAAGTTTGATTTCTTACCAGGAATAGAAATACCAATTAGACCATTCCCTGGCACTATAGGTGTTGAGTTACCTGAGCCGGGAATGTGGAGCAATGTGCCGCCTGGGAAGCACGGTGGAAACCTGGACAACAAGGATCTTGTTGCCGGGACTGTTCTTTATCTGCCTGTGTGGGTAAAGGGTGCGGGATTGAAAACGGGAGATTCGCACCTCGCCCAAGCCCATGGCGAGGTAGATTTGAATGGCCTGGAAGGAGCTTTCAGAACTATTACAATGAGACTCACAGTGCGCAAGGATCTCAAGGCTCTGGTGGAATGGCCCATGGCGTCATCCCACTCTCATTGGATCACCATGGGGATGCACACAGATCTGCTGGAATCCTGCAGGATGGCTGTAAGAAAGGCCATAAAGTTCTTAAATAGCTATTACGGTCTCTCTACGGGTGAAGCATACGCTTTCTGCAGCATGGCAGTGGATTTACACGTGACTCAGGTTGTTGATTATACCCTCGGTATCCACGCTATGATTCCCAAGGAATATTTTGTCGGTGAGCGGTTTGCGAGCAAGAATGGTTTGCTCCTTAAGGCATGAGTCTATATACTTTACAGTAACGGAAGTAAGTTCGCAGCAAACTGATTAAGGAGGTCGGTATGAGAAATAACATCTTTATCGTGCCGATCGGCGGTTCAATGATCAACGCAGATATTTTGAAACGTGAGGGATGGCCGCAATTCTCTTTGGAGTTCTGGCGGACATTTTATATCAGCGCCGGGAGGAGACCCCATTGTTGAAAAAATATCGGTATTTGCTGACTGACAAGCTTCAATGCTCTCTCTATCACATCATACGCGCCTACAGCTGGACTTTCCGCCTTCAAATCGAAAATGAGAAGCCCTGGCAGGAGTATCTGCAGAATGGCGGTCGGGTTCTCTTGTGCTGCTGGCACCAGATGTTCTTCGCGGCCATACGCCACTTCAAGACCTATGCTGCCTATCACCCCGCCCTGATGATCAGCCAGAGCAAAGACGGTGACATCGTCGCCTGTATTGCCGAGAAATCCGGCTGGCATGCGGTACGGGGATCATCCTCACGAGATGGGGGCCGAGCCTTGAAGGAGATGATCGGTCACCTCAAACTATCGGGTCTTGCCGCGCACATCGTGGACGGGCCGAGGGGGCCGGCCGGGATCATCAAGGCGGGGGTGGTCAGCCTGGCCCACGCCACTGGGGCTGTCGTCGTTCCAGTCTACGCAACGTCCGACCGCGCCTGGTATTTTAACAGCTGGGACCGCTTCATGCTGCCGAAGCCCTTTGCGCGTGTGAAGCTGCGCTTTGGCGAGATGCTGGATCTGACCTCTGGGGCAAGCGACAAGGATTTTGAACTTCAACGGCTACGGCTCGAGGAGATCATGCAACCCGGCCTACGCACCTCACCTGTGCGTTTACCTATAATTTCTATTATCAACAAAACCTAAATCCCGATGAATATATAGTCTTCTAACGGTAATGATGGAGGTTATTTCCGCGATAGTCATGATATGGATGACCCATACTGTGCGGGGATGAGGCCGACGGCTGCATGATTGAAATACAATGGTACTAAAGTGAACACAGGTGCTTACGGAGAAAACAAACCTCAACCTGTTGCATCGGAGGAACAGGTTTAATCGACTCAGAATAAGAAAGACATGAGTACTCAAGCACTGTTCTTAGTTATATCCGCGGCATTGTTGCATGCTGTATGGAATCTCATCTTTAAAAAAACAAATGGTAAACTTCCCTTTGTTTGGTTAGTTTCTTTAGCTTCTGCAGTCATCTATCTTCCCTTTGTTATTTGGCAACTAACACGAAGTCAAGTATCATTGACAGGCATCATGTATGGTTTTGCATTAGCAAGCGCCGTACTTCATTTGTTATATTTTATAGTCCTGCAAGTCGGTTACAGGAAAGCGGATCTTTCAGTTGTATATCCTATGGCACGAGGAACCGGGCCATTTCTTTCAGCAATTGGTGCCGTGTTATTTTTCAGAGAAAGACCGGGCTGGATGGCTATTTTCGGCATAATATTGATTGTAACCGGTGTTTTTATATTGACTGGACTAAAATTGCGCCTGCCCGATAATGAAAGATTGAAAACTGGGATTGTTTACGGAACTATTACAGGTTTGTTTATTGCCGCATACACGCTATGGGATAAAATAGCTGTAACTGACTATAATATTTCAGCATTGATTCTCACATTCGCATCAATGATTTTGCCGTTATTAGTATTGCTTCCTAAGGCAGTAAAAGAAAAACAAGAAATAAGGCGTGAGATACGACAACACTGGAAACATATTATCGCCATAGCACTGTTCGCGCCATTTTCCTTTATTCTCGTTCTGATGGCGCTGAAAACAACTCCCGTGAGTTATGTGGCACCGGCACGCGAACTCAGCATTGTTTTTGGTGTATTTTTCGGAACCAATCTTTTGAAAGAAGCAGATGCAAAAAAGAGAATTATTGCTGCAATTATAATGCTGATAGGCATATCGTTTTTAGCGATGGGATAAGCAGAGGAAGCGGAGAGTATGCTCACATATTCCATATCCCATTTTATCTTTGCCGGGAAGCCAAGCATGATAAAAGAGAAAGATTAAGGTATATAAATTGTAAAGGCTCCCCCCCCCAATGCGCCGCCATTAAGTATGGAGATATAACCTTCCCTATTCTCATTCGTGTGAGATTTTGCCACGAGCATGGAAAAATAGATGCCGAGACCCGTGCTGCCGGTATCGAAATCGATCGTTCTTTTGTAGGATAATTCTTCCTTGTCATGGACAAGCATACATTCCGGATAACCGCGACCGTTGTCTTCGATTCTCAGCAAGAGATATTCGCCCTCTTTATCGGCGCTGATTCTTACCTTGTCTTTTGTGTAGCGAAAACAATTATTCAGCACGTTTTCCAAGACTCCGGATACCAAGTTGCGGTCAAAGGTCCAGAACAGCCCCTCGGGGCAGTCCGTTTCGATTTGTATTCCTTTTGAACTGAGGAGCGGTTTGTTTTGAATTATGATATCATCAACAATTTCGTCAACGGGGTAGTAATCCACGTTGATAATAAATTGGGATTTTTCTTTCTTGTATAAAGATAATAAGCGAATCATGCTATGGTTCAGGCGTTTGATTTCATACTGAAGCGTGAAAAATCTCCCGTACGAGGAGCATTCCTTTTCTCTGCACTGTTCAATTGATTCTTCCAGCGTGTTGAAAAGTATCCCAAGAGAATTCTTCATATCGTGAAGAGTAGATGCAAGTATATCGAGAAACTCCATTTTAGCTTCCATGATGTCATGCCTCCGGGATCAGCTCTTTATGCATGTTTGTCAGGATATCAAGATTCTTGTACAGTGGATCAATGCTCTTTACGCGATCGATATATAACATGGCTTTTTCAAGAAGGCGTGGCTGGCTGCCGTTTTTCTGCATGTATATCATAAGTGCATGTGCTGCATTGGCATTGATTGTCTTGTTGTCCGGTAGTCTATCCACTGCCTGTTCAAAGAAGTTAACGGCTCTGCTTAGATTGCCTTCCTGGAACAGCCTGATGCCGTCGTTGTTGAGTTTGATGATTTCATTCAGCGCTGTGGAGATAACCTCCCGTCCTTTATCTTCGATGTTTAGATCCTTAAAAATGGCATGGACATTGCCAATCAATTCCTGGTTATCGTGATTGTTTTGGACAACGTGCCGGACGATCTCCTTGCCACTTTTTTCATCCCCCGTCAGGAATAGAGCTTTTGCAAGATCAAGCTCGATATCGACGTGCAGTCTGCCGGGGAGAGTGGCCACCAGTTTATATGCCTTTTGCACTGCCTTGCCGGCATCCTCTTCACGGTTCAACTTTTTGAAGGCCATACTTTCCATCACGGAGATCTGTATAGACGCTTCGGGATTACCAGAGAATTCCCTGCTGGCATCTTTTAAAACGTCAAGGCTTTCCGACGGCGAACCCTTGTCAATAAGTACCTTGGCCAGGCATGTATAATCGGAAGGACTCTTGAAAAAAGAATGTTTGCCCTGTTTCACTGCCTCTTTAAACGATTGTTCAGCCGTAACATTATCTTTATTCTTGTGTGCAATGTTTCCCAGGGTCCTCTGACGAAGGATAGCTTTGGGAGATATACGGACAGAGTCCTGCAGAACCCGCTGCGCTTCTAAGTTACTCCCCATTTTTTCGTGGGTCTTGGCCAGCCAATCGTACGCGGCAATGATCTTGTTATTCTTCGATATGATCTTTTCAAACGCACTTTTTGCTTCGTTATAATCGCCGGTGATGAATTTAACCTTGCCCAGACCGAACATTGCCCAGGGCAGATTACCCATAGCGAGGACCTTTTCATAGAATTTCGTCGCCTCAGCATAGGCCTGTTTCTTGATAAGAATTTCGCCTTTCAGTTTGAGCAAATCGGACAGGCTTTTTGTGTGGCTGCTAATTTGCTCATCACAAAGGGCGATTACACTTGCATAATCTTTTTTCTCGACAGCCTTTTCGATGTCTTTCAGGTTCTCTTTCTTTTTCGACAGGTTCCTTAATTTCTTTTCCAGAGCCTCTCTTGTGAAGGGTTTTATTAAATAATCATCAGGCTGATATTCAAGGGCGCCCATGATCATGTCCATGGTGTTTTCTGCGGTCACCATTATAAATACAGTAGAATGGTCAATGTACTCACAGCATCTTGCTTCTTCAAGAACCTGCTGGCCGTCCTTTCCGGGCCCAAGATTATAGTCGCATAGGATGATGTCATATTTCTTGGAGGAAATTTTTTCGACGGCTTCCTCACCGCTTGAGGCTTCATCAATGTTCGCTATATTAAACGACCGTAACATATTCCTCAAGGTAAGGCGGAAATTGAAAAAATCCTCCACCACAAGGACCTTTTTCTTCTTCAAATCGTCTGTGGAAGAGGATTGGGAAGAAAGAATATTTTCTTGATTTGTTACCATCGTTATCCTGACTATGTGCTCTATCCTTTCGTAGTATTCTGCCCCTGTCGGTAAATCTGGCACGTCTTGCCCATCTCTATATATACATCGGCAGTTCATTAAGAATCTTTAGACGTTTAACTTTTTTGATATTAGCGGATGGAAGCAATAATCGACTTCAGTACAACTGCAACGGTCACCTGCCCGTGAATCGTGGCCGATATTTTTCGGGACGCTAAACTTGATTCTGACCTGACTTACCCCGACGTTCAAGAGATTATTGAGTATGGTGTCTCCGGAATTTATCATCTTGAAGACCATCTTTCCTTGACACATAAGTACTGTATCCGTATACTCTTATTATGTTCAATCAAATCCTTATCTGAAGGAGGGTACCATGAAGATAAGCGCACGTAATGTGCTGAAGGGGAAGATAATCAAGGTTACAAAGGGTGCTGTGAATACAGAAATACTCTTGGAACTTCCGGGCGGGGATCAGGTGGTTTCAATCATTTCCAAAGAATCCGCAACAAAGCTCGGTTTGAAATCCGGTAAAACGGCATATGCGGTTATAAAAGCCTCAAATGTAATGATAGCTGTCGATTAAGCCTCTCTTTTCGAACGCAATGGAAAGAGAGGAATGTTTAAATTCCTCTCTTTCATGCCTTTGTTTTCCGCCAGTCTTCACCAACATACCAAGACCCCGGGCTACTCCGTAACTTCAGTTACGGGATGTTATTCCATATATGTGTGGCATACAATGTCGGAACGTGGTCAATGATGCAGTCCGGGATAAAATCGGCAGACCCGCGCAGTATGCTACCCAACGAGTTGAAAATGTGGGATACTTCGCCGCGGATTGAGTCGGTTATTCCTTTCCAGTGGCTTGGGTTCTCATGAACGATTGCGCCACAGTCTATGTACCTCAGATCACCAACGTGCTTGTATAGTTTGGGGGGCGGCACTCTCGTAGCGATGTTGTTGTTATTGACGAACCGGTAGGCGTTGATATGGAAGTTATTCGCGAAATAGACATCCCCCACCCGGGTGAGCCAAACGTTTACAGGCCATGGGCCTTCCCATATTTGTTAGCGGCGAGAGTGGCGCCAAGGCTTTGTCCTGTGAAACATAAAGTCCGGTTCAAGGTATCTTTACTCTTGACATATTCGAGGACGCCTTCTTTCTCCCAGACCTCGTCAAGTGCTTCTTTAAATCCCCGATGAACCTTCCCGCCCTGGCCCGACTCCGTAAGCATAATGTCGGGATGGGTTCTGAGATCGGCAATGATGTTACGGAAATCGGATTTCCCCTCGCGTCTGCGGATTTCAGTTCCCCGTTATTCGCGACAAAGCACATGGTACTGTTTCCCGTAAAAAATTTTACTTCCGTGAAACCCGCTTTTTGAAACAAAGGGCGCACGAAAACCGCCTCAACATAGGCGAGCGTTGATGCTTTGATAAGCCACTATGCATTTACCATATCAAACGCAATTGCACGGTGCTGGAACGGGTAGCGCTTGACACCATCGAAATAATGATAATCGGGGTACGGTGGAGCGATAGCATCCAGGGTTATCTCCGGGAGAATTACCGGAGGATATCGTTGTAGGTTAGCCATATTCACTCCTTTCACGGCACTTAAAAGAGTCGACACTACCTCTGCCGCGAACTAATGCATCAGCTATTTACACCGATAATATTCTACGCCATCAGCAATAATGATCGGGGCACCCTTGGAATTTCTGGTAACTTTTGTATTGACCGGTTGGGGCGCTCCCCCCCGCTCAGCAAAGTACAATACCCCATCTGCTACCTTCCAGAGCCCATAAGATCTTTTGTCTGACTGGCTACCAAAAGTTCCGCCCCTCCCGCTTGAGTAACCTTCGCCCCGCTTTCCTGTCGCGTAAGTGCCGTTCGAGAAGAACTGTACCCTCGTTTCACTACTGTAACCAGTCACCTTGTTGTATTTAAAAGTGCACCAGGGACTAGCAAGAAGGAGCTGTTCCAGTAAATCAGCAGCACTTGCACATTGGCAAAAAACGATCAAGAGAAGGCCGAACAAAGCGGATGCAAAATATCTCATGAAACTTCCTCCTCATCTTTTAAGTGATATAAGAAAAAGTCCATTCTGTCCCGAAAAACTGAGTTTTAACAATGAGTCCATCGCACACTCACGCAGGGTTGAATGGTTCAGGAATTATAATCGACAACGGCACAGATCGTGTTTTTGATTATCACAAATACGCAAGAATTCTATTATAATGAGGAAAATCATCTTGGCAAAAGTATGAAAAAGGATTTTCTCGATAGTGAGTTCTTAAATTATTACTTTTATTATAACTTGTTTGTGTTATGAAAGACAAGTTTTTTCACTCCAGCAGAACTGCAGAGTGGTAATACTTCAGAGGTCTGATCAATATATATTTGACTTTAGTACTGATAATTTTCTGCGGTTGCAATGCTGGAATATATGGTAAAGAATACAAGGTAAAAACCAATATTGATGGTCGTTTGATTTGGTATTGAATGAGTCAATAAGAACGGTGAGTTTCGTAATTTTCGGTTAAGAGTTGCTTGCACTGTCCTTTTTTTGTCTTCGATTGCAGGAAAAAAGAAATCATTTATCTCCATTGACATAAGCAATTCAATCATATATTATGCGCCTGCTTTGGAGAAAGCGGGTACTGAAAGATCGTCTCAGTTTGCGCAAACAAGGTAATTTATCAGATATATTTGAGGTAAGTAATGGGAAGTGTCGTAAAGAAAAGAAAGAAGAAAATAAGTAAACACAAATACAAGAAGCGCTTGAAGTCTAACAGGCATAAAAACAAATAAGGGACTGATAAGATGTGCTGTAGAGATCCCATTAGCAAAAGGAGGTCTATGGCACTATTCACCCTCCGTATAAAAGGTCGGGGGGAATAATGTCCGTTTTTATATGACACACGCGGCAAGTGGAAGCAGGTTAGTCGGTTAGGCTGGCCTTTTTTTTTGCCTCTATTGAAAGGCTCAGTCTTCTTAAGAAGACTGAATTTGAGTTGCGTATTTTATGGTTTGCATTGCTAAAATAGATCATTCGAGGCTATAATAACTAGAATAATTGTGCAGGTTATTTTTTGAGAAGACGAAATGCAGATGCTCGATGTATTTTTTTGTGAGGTTTAATAAATGAGCATAGCCCGTAAAATGATGGACAACAATAAGAAGAGATTTGCACTTTTTTTGGTTTTTGCTCTTCTGGTTGTCTGTGTGGCAGGCGTTTTTTATTACCGCGTGTACAGAACGAGGTATGTTACCACAGATGACGCCTTTGTTACGGGCAGGATTCATGTCATCGCATCCAAGGTTCCCGGAACGGTTAGAGCCGTCTATGCTGAAGACAATCAGTTTGTAAAAAAGGATGATGTCCTCCTCGAGATCGACGACAGAGACTATGACGTCAGGGTCAAAGAGGCTGAATCGGCGCGGAATGCGGAGCATGCAAAACTCGAAGAGATTTCAACGAAGGTAGACGTAACAAAGAGGCAACTGCTGGAATTACAATTCAGCGTGAAGTCAGCGCGGGCAAACCTGAAGCTCCAGGAAGCAAATCTCAAGCAGGCGGAACTAGATTACAAACGGGCTCAGGCGCTTCGTGCGAAAGAGGTTGTGCCGGAGGAACGGCTGGAAAAGGCAAAGACGAATTTTGATGTTGCTACGGCACAGGTTGATGCGTCGAAAGAGCAGCTAAAACAGATTGAGGCCGCTCTGGACACACAGAAGGCCGTCATACAGCAGACGGAGTCGGCTTTTAAATCCCAGAATTCTGTGGTGAAACAGAGGGAAGAGACCCGTAAAGCGGAAGATTTGAAAAAGAGTTATACAAAAATTTATGCGCCTTCGGATGGATACATTACAAGAAAGTCCGTGGAAACCGGCAACCAGATACAGTCGGGACAGCCGGTGATGGCTGTTGTTCCCCTCGATGATATCTGGGTAATTGCAAATTACAAGGAAACGCAGATCGAGAATGTGAAGCCCGGTCAAAAGGCGAAGATCAGAGTAGATACGTATCCGGACCGTGATTTTGAGGGCACGGTGCAGAGCATCATGGCTGGAACAGGCGCTATTTTCTCCCTGTTTCCGCCTGAGAATGCAACAGGGAATTATGTGAAAGTTGTCCAGCGGGTGCCGATAAAGATTGTCCTCAATGAGGGGACGGATCCCAACCATATTCTCAGGGTCGGAATGTCTGTCGAACCTACGATCATCACGAGGGAATAGCTTCCTGGTGGATTCACATGTAAACAAGTGGATGGTTGCCATAACCGTGATGCTTCCGACGCTCATGGTTATTATGGATACGTCGGTTGTCAATGTTTCTCTGGATCACATTCGCGGCAGCCTATCCGCCGGAATCGATGAATCCACGTGGTCTATCACATCTTATCTTGCGGCCAACGCCATTGTTATCCCCATAACCGGTTGGCTCGGCAGGCTCTTAGGCAGGAGACGCCTCCTCATTCTTTCCGTCACGCTTTTTACCTTGAGTTCGCTGCTGTGCGGTCTTGCCTGGAGCATACAAAGCCTCGTGGTTTTCCGGATTCTCCAGGGTCTTTCCGGCGGTTCCCTTCAACCCATATCCCAGTCCATACTTCTCGAGACTTTTCCGCCGTCGCAGCATGGTACGGCAATGGCCATTTTCGGAATAGGCATCATGTTCGGGCCGATCATCGGGCCCTTCCTGGGAGGGTGGATTACCGACAACTGGTCCTGGAACTGGATCTTCTTCATTAATATTCCTGCGGGCATAATCTCCATCCTGATGTCAGTGCTCTTTATTGTGGACCCCGCGTATATACGGGACATAAAGATGAAAATCGACTACTGGGGCCTCGTTTTTCTCAGTGTCGGCATCGGTTGCCTACAGATCATGCTGGATAAGGGACAGAGGGAGGATTGGTTTTCTTCAGACTTCATTATCTGGCTCTGCGTTGCATCCGTAATGTCGCTCGTCATTTTTGTAATTGTGGAACTGTTTGTCAGGAATCCCATTGTGGATCTGAGGATATTGAAAAACTTTTCCTTCAGTATCGGAAATATCATCGTATTTTTTGTTTATGTTAATCTCTTTGGCAGTATTGTTCTTCTGCCGATGTATCTGCAGAGTCTGATGGGCTATACGTCAACCCTCGCCGGCCTTGTGCTGGCGCCCGGAGGAGTTGCGACCCTTATGGTCATGCCAATTGTCGGATTGCTTATAACCAGGATAAATTCGAAGGGTATTGTTATCGCAGGTCTTGTTGTGACTGCCTACTCGACATATCTGATGTCGATGTTCAACAGGCTGGCGGACTTCAACACAATTGTGTGGCCAAGGATTATTATGGGAATTGGCGTGGGGTTAATAATAATTCCGCTTACTACTCTCACCCTTTCCCGCATGAAAAAGGAGCAAATGGGAAATGCCACATCAATCTTTAATCTCGTGAGAAATATCGGGGGAAGCTTTGGTGTTGCTATTTCCACAACAATCCTGACACGGAGGGCCCAATTCCATCAGGCGCGTCTTATCGACCACCTCACCCCATTTGATATGACATATGCCATGAGCAGCAGTCAGGCCTCGCAAGCTCTGCAACAGAGGGGCCTGGAACCAGCCATTTCCGGTCAGGGAGGGCTTGCCGCGATATACGAGCAGGTTATCAGGGAAGCGTCTATGATGTCCTTTAACGACGTCTTCCATCTCTTGTCTGTCATGCTGGTCTTGACTGTGCCCCTGGTATTTTTTATGCGACGGATCTACCATGACGCGTCGGATGATAAAAATCATTAAAGGCAATATATAGTATCGACGAAAATATGATTGCGGAGTTGTTTGTATGATCTAATCTATGACTATGGAGCGAACAGATGAGTTCAATGAAAATCTTAATGGAATTTCTTACAAAGATAAAATCTCGAAAACAACACAGAAACATCATGCAGATTGCCGATATCATCGGGCCAATGATAGAGAAGGCGGTCTGGGATATCTTCGTCAGTTATAGGGTGGAATTGCTGTCTGAAGAGATCACCTTTATTATCCCTGCTATTTGGGGCGCGAAGAAGGATGGTGAACTCACTTCGACTCAAAAGGCGATTAACGAGCAGATTGCTCCCGTGATTAAGAGAGTTTTCGAGCTCCTTGATATTAGAGATATGGACTCCTCCCAGGAATTTGCCCTCAATTACCTCGTACGGGGGCTTATCGTATCAAAGATCACTTACATGATTGAAGCATTTCGGAGCAGGCTTAAGGATAGGACGCTGGATGAGCAAAGCCTGAATGACGCCCTCATGCGCTTTAAACCGCAGGGCAGCGCTTGAATTTGGTAGCTATTGCAATTTCTCGTAGCTTGCTGCTAAGAACTCGTACCGAAGGAAAGGATTGCTTATCAAAGCTGAAGTGCATATTCGCATGGACGAGCTCATTGTGGTTTTCAATGAAAGGACGATAAACCAGGAGGCATTCATCCAGGGTAATGCGAATTTGAGGAAGGAGAGGGAAAACCCTCCGCTTATCCGTGATGATATCGGCAATGGTGATCATGATGCTTTCCGCCACTGCACCGAGCGGGAAAGTAACCGGGCAGAGGGACGCATTCGGAATCGAGTCGCCTGTCTTTTCTGACGGCTGTGAAATGGTCATCTGCCGCGCCCACCTCAGAAACAGGGCAGGGTGAATTTTGAATGCGGGACTCCATAAACAATGGAGCGTCTGCTCGATGGCCGTAGCAATTGCTTTCGGGGGATTTCCTATGCGGATGAGGTCTGCGTAGGTATCAAGTTTGATGCCTTCTATCCGGGTTTTCATTCTCCAGGACTGCAGGTAGTGTGATATTTCACCCGCACCTTCCATTGTCGCAAGATCAACCTTTTTAAATTCCTTGTCCTTGAATTCCCAGGCAGTGCTGCAATTTTTGCATATGAGAATCAGGGCATCTTTCTCACCCCGGAGATCCCATCCGCACTGCGGGCAATACTCCCACCTAGGAGATAATACTTCTCAAGTAGGAATTGTTTTGGTATTCGGGGTTTCCAGAACCTCCTTGACCTCTCGCACTTTTGCTGTGGTTGCTTTTCCGTCTGCCGAGGAACCTACATAGACTATTCTGCTATTCCGTTTGCCGTAGTTACAATTTCGTTACTTTCAATTTTAAATGAACAAAATTGTTACAGATTATAGCGTGCAGCGATCAAGACCTGAGATAAAATATTAATTAATACAATAAGTTACAAAACATGTCTGAGTTAGCATCAAACTTGCAAATACTATCCCTGACAAATCAAATAACGGCGGGAGGTAAATTGTATGAACTCAGGCGATACGGCATGGGTATTAGTATCAACAGCGCTGGTTTTTTTTATGGTTCCGGGATTGGCGCTTTTTTACGGGGGCATGACACGCAGGAAGAATGTCCTTTCCACGCTGATGCAATGCATCATCGTCGTGTGCCTGATAAGTGTCCAGTGGGTATTATTCGGTTATACGTTGGCGTTCGGACCCGATTCAGGCTTCGGAATACTTGGAAATCTCGACTTCATATGTCTGCGGAATGTGGATTTCAATGCATTTAATGAATATTCAAAAACGATTCCCCATCTCGCATTCATGATTTTTCAGTGCATGTTCGCCGTCATCACACCCGCATTGGTCATCGGCGCATTTGCGGAGCGCATCAAATTTTCGTCTTTTTGCATTTTTTCACTGCTGTGGGCTACTTTTGTCTATGATCCCATCGCACACTGGATTTGGGGAGCCGGAGGCTGGCTGAAAGAATTGGGAGGCCTCGATTTTGCCGGCGGTATGGTTGTACACGGAAGTTCAGGTTTTGCCGCACTTGTCGTTTGTCTTCTGATTGGTCAGAGGGTCGGCTATCAGGAACAGCCTTTCCGGCCGCATAATCTTCCCTTTACAGTATTGGGGGCTGGCATGCTCTGGTTTGGATGGTTCGGCTTCAATGGCGGGAGCGCCCTTGAAGCGAGCGGATTGGCGGTTAATGCCTTTGTCAGCACAAATATTGCCGCTGCTGTGGCGGCTCTGACATGGGCAATCTGGGAGTGGCAAAAACACGGTGCGCCGACCATGCTCGGTTTGGTTACCGGTATTATAGCCGGACTCGGGGCAATTACTCCAGCCTGTGGTTATGTAAGGCCTCTTGCGGCCATACCCATCGGAATTTTGGCGGGTGTTTTCTCTTTCCTTGCTGTAACAAAAATGAAAGCCAGACTAGGTTATGATGATTCGCTGGATGTTTTCGGCGTTCATGGAATTTGCGGCGTATGGGGAACAATTGCAACAGGACTCTTCGCGGAAAAAGCAATTAATGCCGCCGGAGCGAACGGTTTTCTTTTTGGCAATCTCAAACTGCTCCTCGTACAGGGGCTCTATGTCGCCGTCACCATTTGTTACTCAGTTGTAGTAACCTGGATTCTGTATAAATTCGTTGATGCCTTTATGGGTATGAGGGTTGAAAAGAAAGATGAAATTATCGGCCTTGATCTTACCCAGCATCACGAATCCGCTTACACCGTTGTGGAATAAGGAGGTTAACGCACATGAAATATATAGTGGCCATAATACAGCCCCACAAACTGGACGAGGTGATGAAAAGCCTGGAGGACGTGGAGGTGAACTTAGTGACCGTATCGAATGTATTAGGACGGGGCAGGCAGAAGGGGTTGACGGAGATCTACCGTGGTGCGAAGGAGGTAGGGAGTCTGTTGAAGAAGATAAAGTTGGAGATAGCGTGCAACGAGGATTTTGTGGAGCCTACGTTACAGGCGATCATCAAGGGGGCGCGGACGGGCGAGATCGGAGACGGGAAGATATTCGTTTTGGATCTTTACGAGGTAGTGCGTATCCGCACGGGAGAGCGTGGCGGCAAGGCCATAGGATAAGGGGAGGGGTGTAGGGGTTATGAACCTTAGAGAGCTAGTGAAGTATTCCAAGGACAAGCGTCTGGAGTTCATTGATTTGAAGTTTACGGACATACCGGGTTTATGGCAGCACATCACGATTCCGATCCAGCAGTTGGATGAGGATCTGGTGATCCACGGCATCGGTTTCGACGGTTCGAGCATCCGCGGTTTTCAGCCCATCAACGAGAGCGACATGCTGATCAAGCCGGACACTGAGACGGCATTTATTGATCCATTCATGACGGATCCGACGCTGAGCATGATCTGTAACGTAAAGGATCCGCTGACGCAGATACCGTATTCGCGCGACCCTCGTAACGTGGGTCAGAAGGCGGAGCGGTACCTGTCGGTCTGCGGGATCGCGGACCAGGTTTTTTTTGGTCCGGAGCCCGAGTTTTACATTTTTGATGATGTTCGTTTTGAGCAGACATACAACACGGGTTTTTACCGTGTCGATTCGAAGGAAGGATTCTGGAATACGGCAAGGGACGAGGGGCCGAATCTGGGATACAAGCCACGCTACAAGGAGGGCTACTTTCCAGTGCCTCCCACGGACAGCCTGCATAATCTGCGTGCGAAGATGTGCAAGGTGATGACGGAAGTGGGGATACCTGTGATTCTCCATCACCACGAGGTTGCGACAGCGGGTCAGTGCGAGATCGGCGTGCGTATAAACAACCTTGTGGACACGGGAGACATGCTGATGAAGTACAAGTATGTGGTGAAGAACGTCGCCCTGGCGCACGGGAAGACGGTGACGTTCATGCCGAAGCCACTGTTCATGGATAACGGTTCGGGTATGCATGTTCATCAGAGCCTCTGGAAGAACGGCAGGAACCTTTTTTATGAGCCCGGCGGGTACGGAGGAATCAGCAAGCTTTGCCGGCACTACATTGGTGGCCTGCTCCATCATGCGCCGTCGCTTCTGGCCTTTACATCACCTACGACGAATTCGTACAGGAGGCTCGTTCCGGGGTATGAGGCGCCGATCAACCTGGTGTACTCGCAGCGGAACCGTAGCGCGTGTGTGAGGATACCCATGTATTCACCGAGCGAGAAGGCGAAGCGTATCGAGTTCCGTTGTCCCGATTGTTCCTGCAACCCGTATCTGGCCCTTGCGGCGATGCTCATGGCAGGTCTGGACGGCATCGAGAACGGGATCGAGCCACCGCCTCCCATCGATGAGGACATCTATGAGCTTTCGCATGAGGAGAAGAGCCATATCAAGGCAACGCCGGGGTCGCTTTCGGAGGTGCTGGATGCGCTGGAGAAGGAGCACTCCTATCTTCTGAAGGGGGATGTTTTCACGGAGGACCTGATCCAGACGTGGATTGAATACAAGCGGAAGAGGGAGGATGACCTGATCAGGCTTCGTCCCCATCCTTACGAGTTTGCATTGTACTATGACATTTAGATAAGAAGGATAAAGCGATCAATATAAATATCAGGAGGTTAAGGACATGGATATAGGAATGGTGGGCATTTTTATTATTGTGCTGGTCATCATGGCAGTCATTATTTATATCAAGGCGAATATGAAGATCTGTGAGCCCAATGAGGTGATGATTTTTTCTGGCAGGCAGTTTAAGGATAAGGACAAGAAGACGGTGGGCTACCGTGTCATTAAAGGGGGCCGTGGTTTGAAGATCCCGCTGATCGAGACGGTGCGTACGATATCGTTGAATACTATGCCCATCGAGATGGATGTAGCTGGTGCGCTCACGCGGGGCACGATTCCGGTGAATGTGAAGGCGATGGCGAATATCAAGATCGCCGGCACCATGGAAGATGGTCTGGGGAACGCCATCGAGAGGTTTCTGGGCAAGAGTTCGACGGCGATAGCGACAACGGCGAGAGAGATCCTGGAAGGCACTCTCCGTGGCATCCTGGCGACGATGCAGCCTGAGGAGGCGAATGCGAACCGGATAGCCCTGGGGCAGGAGGTTGCGAAAGAGGCGAGGGAGGATATGCAGCGCCTGGGTCTGGTTCTGGATACGTTCAAGATCCAGGAGATCAAGGATGACAAGGGTTATTTAGAGGCCATTGCGCGGAAGAAAAACGCAGAGGTTCAACGTGATGCCAGGATTGTTGAGGCGGAATCCAATGCGGAGGCGCGCAAGAAGGAGTCTGAAGGGAAGGAGATTGCGGAAATAGCGGAGATACAGTCCCGGCGGTCTGTTGTGGAGACGGAGATGAACTTTAGGGTTCAGCAGGCGCAATGGAAGGCTGACGCGAATCGTGCGGAGGAGAAGGCGAAGGTAGCGGGAGAGATTTCGCGCATGGAGGAGACGAAGACCCTCGAGGCAAGGCGTGTGGAGACGAACAAGCTGAAGTACCAGGCTGATGTGATAATCCCTGCGGCGGCGGAGAAGGAAGCGTTACTCATGAAAGCTGCGGGCGAGGCGGCAAGCACCTTTGAGGAAGGGAAGGCGAAGGCGGAGGCCCTAAGGCTTCTCCGTGAGCAGTGGGAACACCCGAACAGCAAGGACCTGTTCATGATCCAGCTCATGCCGGAACTTGTGGGCCATGTATCGAGGGTGATCGCGTCCAATCTCAGTGTGGAAAGGCTGACCGTAGTTGATGGAGGCGGGAGCGGCGGTGGTATCCCCCACCTGGTGGGGAACCTGGCGGGCTCGGTCAACTCCTTCTTCGAACAGATGAAGACCATGACGGGCCTTGACCTGGCCAGGTTGATAGAAGAACACTACCAGGCGTCAGCTAAATAAA
>Ga0187857_10002011_pt1 | contig 19054 bp, 16 predicted proteins | sample June2016WEW_8_10_FD_132984 | JGI IMG/M metagenome (GOLD analysis project Ga0187857, IMG submission 132984) | Peatland microbial communities from SPRUCE experiment site at the Marcell Experimental Forest, Minnesota, USA - June2016WEW_8_100 | ecosystem: Environmental > Terrestrial > Soil >...
CGCCGCGCCCGCGCCAAACTCAAGGAACTCGGCCTAGCCGTCTCCGCCACTCGCTAGTCCCCCGACATCGTTGAATTCCCTGGCTACGCCGCTTTCTCAAGTGCTTGAGGGTGCCCCATCCTTCGCGCTTTTTGCGAAGGGTGGGCTCTTACGATCGAACGCCAAGCGTCTTCTTCTCTTCCTCAGTGCTCTCCGGGTTCTCTGTGGTGACCTCTTCCGTCTTCTACTTCCCTGGCTTTTTCAATCTCATCTCGTTCGTCGGCTCAAATCCCAGGCTTTCATACAGCGCACGCCCGTCCGGACTAGCGTGCAGGATCACCCCCTCCACTCCTTCTCTCTCGCACCAATCCATGGCCACCAGCATCAACTGCCGCGCCAGACCCTGCCTCCGGTATGCCGCTTCGGTGTATACATTCAGAATATTTCCCCGCCACTTGCCACCAGCGGCCATAAGCGGGGGCCAATCCATCAGCCACAATCCCGCCCCCGCCGCCACTGTCCCGTCGGGAGCGATGGCAAACCACGCCAGGTATTCGCCCGCCTCCATCTTTCGCCGCAGCCAGGGGCGGAACTTTTCGCTCATAGCGTCCAGGGCGCGTTCGTCGCGTTTTCCCATGTCAAAAAACATCGCGCGCCGGTGATGCACTATCGTCTCCAGATCCTTCTCATCCACCCGCGCCGCCCGTATCTCCATAACCTTTCGCCCCCTCCTCCCCTTTTAGTTCTCGCGTCCCCGGCGGTACAGATTACCGCCCGCTAACGCGCCATCAAATCCTCATCTGAAGATTCTCCGTGACCTCTGTGCCCTCTGTGGTAAAGGTTTTCTCCGCTGCTTTTTCTACAGCGCTTGTACAATCGCTCTCTTATTTCGCTTTTCTTCTCCGCCGTGTTATCTTTCCCTTTTCAGGGGGCATCACATGTCGGTAAATAAAGCGACGATCCGACAAGGATCGTCGTTCTGAGGAGCAACGCGACGCAGGATCCCGTCCTCCGCCATTTCTATGATTAGGAGAAATTCCAATGTCCGTCAATAAAGTCATCCTCGTTGGCCGTCTCGGCCGCGATCCCGAAACCCGCTTCACCTCCGGCGGCCAGGCTGTCGCCAATTTCTCCCTCGCCACCGACGAATCCTACAAGGACCGCAACGGCGAGCGCCAGAAGCGCACCGAATGGCACAAGATTGTCGTCTGGGGAAAACAAGCCGAAATTGCGCAGCAATACCTGAAGAAGGGCTCGCTCGTCTTCATCGAAGGACGTATTCAATCCCGCGACTGGCAGGATAAAGAAGGCCAGAAGCGCACCAGCTTTGAGATTGTTGCCACTAATTTCCGCATGCTAGGTGGCCGCTCCGACGGCATGGCCGCAGGCGCCGGTGCAACTGCCCCCGCTGGCGCCGCACGCGCCGAAGACTTCGATCATGCCGGCCCCGCTGAGGAACCCATCGGCGGCGGCCCCGGCCCTGAAATCTCCGACGAAGACATCCCCTTCTGACGCCACCACCACCTAAACCCTCTACGCCACCAACGCTTTCGCTCAAACCTTCGCCTCCACCACCATCACAGTCCACTAATCTCTCTGGTGAAGCCCTGGCCGCCGCCTCCTGAGGCGGCCTGCAACTGTAGCCGCGCTACTGACTGCACGTCGTCTCCAGCGCCGGCGGCGCGCCAGAAGTTAGCCCAGCGCGTAAGCGCTGGGTCCTCGTACTCCCAATTCCCAAGCGCCGTAGGTGCGACACACCTCCTGACTACAAGGGGCACCAGGCCGACAAAAACGATTCCGTACATCAATGGAAGGAGTGCATTCCCGCCTGGAGAAGCGAGTGAATGAAAGGCTCCTCTTGGTTAAATATGCGCGTAAAGTCCTCTTCTTTCTTGGTCGGGCGCGCTCTCGGCCTCGAGAAATCGACGACCTCGGCGTCGCTTCTCACCTCCAAACCGCCTTTGTCGAACAGTTCGATGAATCGGGTCCCATAATGATCCAGTCCTCGAGTAAGGGGGTTCCGTGGCACGGAGAGAAAACCCTCAGCGAGAAGCCGCGTCTTGAGTGCAGCAAAGCTGGAGGTCGTAGTCGTATTCAACGATCCGCATGCCAAACACTCACCTGAATTGGTCGCTGCAATGAAATCCCCAGTTCCATATACCTTCACTATGAACCCCTCGTTCCATCCTGGATTGTGTACGTCGCCAAAGATGGCATATCCCGCGTGCAATTCCGGGGCTGCCGGCTTCGATGAAATTGAGATGAATTTGTTCACTCGCGCCTTATCCATAACTGCATCACTCTCAATTTCCCAATCCTGGAAAACGACAGGAAGTCCCACAGATTCTAGTAACTTACCGGGCTCCGCTACCTCCAACTTCCATGCATAGTCGAAATCTCGACTCATCGGCGTCGGCACCTTCGAGAGAGGAATGAAATACACCTTGTCTCCTTCGGCCAACACTTCTCCGCAGAGGGTAAGCGGCTGCTTTGTTCGCTGTGGACCGCGTAGTCTCTCGACAGCGTAAAGCAAGACGACTCCATCGTGGCTGCCTGCCGCCAGAAGGGAGTCATCGGGTGAAAAGGCCAACCCTTGGATGGGGAACCTCCCTTCAGAAACAAACCCGACTTCGTGGAGGTCTCGGAGGCTCCACAGACTCAAGTCTCCCCCGCCTCCATAATCTCCGCCCCCGAGCGCTATCCACTGGCCTGTGTGCGAAATCGCTGATGCAAACAGACCGCTTCTGAAACCCGAGTGCCCAGCCAGAGGTTTTCCGTCCGACGCGTTCAACACCTCGACGTTTTTGCCCGTAAGAATCGCACCACCGCCGGCGACCAAATAGTTGCGGTCGAAGGACAGGCTGCAAAAGAATCTGAGCCCGTGCGGCGCCCAGTTCTTGACAACTTTCCCCGTATCGACGTCCCACCATTGGATGGCAGCGGCTCGGCAGACGGCGAGTTCCCTGCCGTCAGCGGAGAATCCCGCAACAATGAACTCCTCTGCAGGGCCGGACCGCGACCGGAGTTTTCGCGAATTCCACGTCCTCAAGTCGCAATAGAACACAGCAAACTCCGAAGATAGCGCCACCGTTTTGCCATCGGAGGAAAAGACCAGTGCGTTAGGCCTGCCGGCCTTCAAGATGATCCTTCTAGGTTCTCCCCAGGTGCCGACCTTCCAAACCAGGACGTCCCCCGTTGATGTGGCGTCAGCGAGCTGTTTTCCGTCCGGAGAAAATGCAACTTCATCTATACCCTCGCTGCCCTTCTCATTCTTCTTTGTTGCCCAAGTCCACACAATGTTGCGGTCGGCCACGCTCCAAATCCTCACCCCACCCTGGTCACCCCAACCATATCCAGCAGCCAGAAATTGTCCGCTGGGAGAAAAGGCCACAGCATTCACCCGATCAGGGCAATCCAGTTTTGCAATCAATGTCTCAGAAGAATCGGTGGCCAATGACACCACGAGAAAGAAGAATGGAAGAAGGAAGATCCCCAGGACCCCAGATGCTCGGCGCGTTTTATCAAGTGACACGACACACCTCTTCAAATGCTGCTTCAGATTACTTAGACACCAGCCATCCCAGCAAGTTGCATATTGATGAGCTTGAAGGCAGATGGAAGCGGGCGGCGCACAAGCTTAAAGCGCGTCCACAACGTCGCGTGGCGTTGCATGTGAGCTACAGCCACCCTGGTTGTGTTTTCTATTACTCCGCGGCCATTTTCCATGGTGCTATCCTGCCAGTATGAGCGCCGAATTCACGACAGAGGCTGTGCCGCCCCCCAGTTCAGGAACGCCGCAGAAGCCCACGAACGCGCTACTCATGGATCGATTGTTGAGGGGATTGACAGGGGTGTTCCTGTGGGGCGTGATTCTGTTTGTTGCTGCTGGACGGGTGAATTGGAAACGCGCGTGGGTCTACGTTGCGCTGTACGTGAGCACCCTCGTGATCGGTGAAATCGTCGTCAGTGTGAAGAGTCCGGGGATTCTCCAGGAGCGCGCCCAACGCCATGCCAACACAAAGACATTTGACAAGGTCATCGTGCCTTTGTTCGTCCTGACATTTTTCCTCTTGCCGGTGGTGGCGGGTTTCGACGCGGTTCGTTTCCGCTGGACGCATGTCGGGTGGTGGGCACTCTTTGCCGGCGTGCCGCTCTACCTGATTGGATATTTGCTTGTCCCGTGGACCATGATCGTCAATCCGCATCTTGAAAAGACTGTCCGCATTCAGGAAGACCGGGGACACCAGGTCGTCAAGTCCGGACCGTATGCTGTGGTTCGCCACCCCATGTACGCAGGCGTGATCTTGCAGAGCCTGGCCGCACCGCTGCTCCTGGGATCGCTCTGGTCGTACGTGCCCGTCGGGGCAACGATTTGCCTGTTTGTGGTGCGCACCGCCCTCGAAGACCGCACACTGCGGAACGAGCTTCCAGGCTATGCGGGGTACGCGATGAGCACGCCATACCGGTTATTGCCCGGAATCTGGTAGATAGCGCCGCGCCCGGGTTCGTAGCCCACACCTTGTGCTTTCCACAAAAGGCAGGCTCATCTTTTGCCTGGCTCATTCCGCGCGATTCCCAGCTGCACTTCCACGACCTGCAAGTCCACATCGCGATCGCGCAGCGTCGCAAGGATCGTTCCCGACGCGTCCACAACCAGGCTCGCCCCTCCATACGTGTAGCCCTTCCAGGGGCCCGCGCTCATCACCCCGACCGAATCGATCCCCACAACAGGGCACTTCACTTCCTTCGCCCGCTTCACCACCAATTCCGCGAGCTTCTGCGAATGCTCGGGCCACTCTTCGTTTTTCGCGGCCCACCCATACGGCACGATCATCAAATCCGGCTTCCCTCGCTTGATGCGTTCGACATTCTCGTCGCTGAACGTGTCCGCGCAAACCAGCACCGCGATCCGGCCGTACTCTGTTTCCACGACCCCAATATCTTCCGTTTTGCCCTCGGAATAAGGCGGCGTCATCAACTCCGGCAGCACATTGATCTTCCGGTGCTTCCACAGGAGCTTCCCGGTTCGGTCCACCAGAATGGCCGAGTCGTAGAGGTGCTCGCCATCCCGCTCGTCCATCCCGATCGCGATCATCATTCCGTACTTTCGAGCGAGCGCCGCGATGCGATCGCTATCGGCACCCGGAATCGGAGCCGCCATGCGGTGGGCCTCGGGATTCTCCCAGCCAAGAATTACGGATTCCGGAAACGCCGCGATCTGTGCGTGTTTCGCCTGGGCATCCGCAAGCGCGTATTCAATCCGCCGGAAATTTCCCTCACGGTCTCCATCAATGGCTAAGATCTGGCACACCGCCACGCGAACCTTCGCCGCGTGCCCCGCACCATGCCCGGATGGCAACGTCGCCAGCATTCCAAGAATGAGATGAAACAGCATGTTCTCGCGCCCTCCTCGCTGTACAGCCGCGGATCCACTCATCATAGCCCAACGCAACGCAAGGGTCGCCTGGTGGCGCAGACTCGCCCGGGCCACCCGCGCCATTCTCCTTCGCAGTGAAATGTAAAAGCGGTATCCTAACCATCGATGCCCGCACCAACAATCAACCCAATTCCGACCGGGCTTCCATCATAAGGACTGGAAACCTGGAAACCCTGGTAGGAAGTGAAGGGGGAATATCATGGTTGACACGTCTGCCAACTCTACTAGGCTTTCTCCGTGGTGGAGACACTCGGCCATCCTCGTGATGATCGCTGGCTTCTCTGTTCTATCCTTTGTTACGGTCCTTACCTACACGAACGCTCCACCGATCCCCAACCAGGCCGTGGATGTAACGGGGACTGTAGTGTTTACTGAAACCGACATCCAAATGGGCCAGGAGGTGTTCCTCAAGTACGGTCTCATGGAGCACGGGACCCTGTGGGGCCATGGGGCTTACCTCGGTCCCGATTATAGTGCGGAGTATCTGCATAGGCTCAGCGAGGTAACCCGGGACACGATCGCGACCGAGAAGTACGGAAAACTCTTTGCGCAGCTTTCCCCGGACGAGCAGAGCGTCGCATCTGCGCGGACGATAACGGTGCTCAAGGAGAACCGGTACGAACCAGCCTCGCGAACCCTCCGGCTCTCTTCCGGCGAGGTGGCTGCCTACCGCATACAGCTTCGCGAATGGAGCGACTACTTCACCGGGAAGGGCGCCGCTCCCGGGCTACCCGCCAACTATATTCAGGACCCCCGGGAGCTGAAAGCTTTGACCGCCTACTTCGCTTGGGCGGCCTGGGCCACAACCGCGAATCGCCCGGGAAAGGATTACTCCTACACCAACAACTGGCCCCACGAGCCCATCGCGGGAAATCGTCCTTCCACCGAGGCTTATGTCTGGAGCGCCTTGAGTCTCATCACCCTCCTGTCAGGGCTGGGTTTGATTCTCTTCGTCGTCGGCAAGTTCGACTACTTGGGCTGGAAGGGCGAGGGCGCTGGCTCCCATGTTATGCACTCTGCTCCCCCCGCTTTGAAGCTCACGCCCAGTCAGTGGGCTACGGGATGGTTTTTCGCCGTCGTGGCCCTCCTGTTCCTGGTGCAATCGTTGCTAGGAGGCGTGCTCGCCCACTATCGGGTGGAGACAGGAGCCTTTTACGGGTTCGACATGGCCCGCTGGCTGCCCTACAACCTGGCACGCACCTGGCACCTCCAACTCGCCATCTTCTGGATCGCCACGGCCTGGGTGGGCGGCGGCCTTTTCCTGGCGTCGTGGGTCGGTGGCGAAGAGCCCAGACACCAGAGGACCGGCGTCTACGCACTCCTCGGGGCGCTGGCGGTGGTCGTCGTCGGCAGCCTGGTAGGCGAGTTCCTCGGCATCAACGACAAGCTGGGGCAGCTGTGGTTTTGGTTCGGTCACCAGGGTTCTGAGTACCTGGACCTCGGGCGACTCTGGCAGTTCCTGCTGGCAGCAGGCCTCCTTTTCTGGCTTTTTCTGATGTTTCGGGCGCTTCGGCCCGCCTTCAAAAGCCCTGACAAGCGCGAACTGTCCTCACTCTTTCTGTACGCGGCCGTGGCCATCCCTTTCTTCTACCTGCCGGCTCTTTTCTATGGCCCCCACACCAACTTCGCCGTCATTGACAACTGGCGCTTCTGGATCATCCATCTCTGGGTGGAGGGATTCTTCGAACTCTTTGCCACGGTGCTGGTGGCCCTCATGTTCCACCAGATGGGCGTGGTCAGCACCAAGACCGCCACGCGCCTGATCTACCTGGATGCCATCCTGTATCTCAGCGGCGGGATCATCGGCACAGGCCACCATTGGTACTTCACAGGCCAGGGAACGCTCAACATGGGCCTGGCGTCGTGCTTCTCCGCTATGGAGGTTGTGCCTCTAACGCTGCTGACTCTGGACGCCTGGGATTTCATCAAGCTGAGGAAGGCACAGTGTTCCACCTGTGGCCAGGATCTGGCCTGGAGCCAGAAGTGGTCCATCTACTTCCTCATGGCTGTGGGGGTCTGGAACTTCGTCGGCGCGGGGGTCTTCGGTTTCCTGATCAACCTGCCGATCGTGTCCTACTTCGAGGTGGGCACTTCGCTCACCGCCAATCACGCGCACGCCGCAATGTTTGGTGTCTTTGGGATGTTGGCTTTGGCGGTCCTGGTCTTCTGCTTGCGGGCCATGCAATCCGACGGCACCTGGAAAGAGACGCAGAAGTTCATCCGGGTGGGCTTCTGGGGTGCGAATGTGGGCCTCGCGCTCATGATCATCCTGGATCTGTTCCCCGGAGGAGTCATCCAGCTCTGGGATTCCATCGCCAACGGCTATTGGCACGCGCGCCGCCTGACATTCCTGATGGGCGGCACCTACCACAAGCTGGAATGGCTGCGCATGCTGGGGGATGTGGTTTTTCTCTTGGCCGGCGCCCTGCCCATCACGCTCGGCGCGTTGCGCAGCGTGTGGAAAAGGGATCTCTCTCCCACACCGTAAAGGCGGCACCCCGCCGGATCCCCGCTAAAAGCTTGTGGTGGAAGGTAAGCACCACAGGCGCGTGGACCACTAGGCTCAACCGCTAAGGCGACGTTGGGTGCCGCACGTGCCGGTGGCGTTTACCCCGGCCCGGTCGGGGCACGCTGGGACTCCGACTTTGATTGCCGGCTAGCCGAAGAGTAATTTTCTGGCTAGGGCTATGGCTGCGGCCGAGGCGCTGGGCTCGCTCAGTTTGGCGCGGACGAAATCGCGCGTGCCGCCGCCTTTGCCGGGAAACGTGGCGAATACCTGTTTGAGAAGCACGGCGAGGTCCTTCCCTGCCGATGGATGCTGCGCGAAGGTGAGTTGCCCGGACACCTCCATCGCCAGCAGCGCGACAGTGTGCTCCTTCTTGGCGAGCTCCGTTGCCAGTGGCAGTAGCAATTCCGGATGGACGTCGCGCAGCACTTCGGCCACAACGCGCACGCCTCCCTCCCCCACCGCCGCCGCGCCCAGCAATTCCGCGCGCGCTTCCGCCAATTGCTGCAGCGCCCCGCGCAGCGCTTTGAAATTCGCATCGCGTTCGGTGAACGCCTTCTCCACCGCCGCCACCGACTCCTCCGGCGCGCAGCTCAGCCGGTCGCCCAGCGTGCGCAGCAGCGCAAACTCCGCGCTGGCCAATCGCTCCGCCCGGCTGCCGCAAGCAAATTCCACGCGAAAATCCTGGCGTACTTTGGTGCAACGCCGCACCAGTAACGTGCCGATCTGTCCGGTGGACTTCACGTGCGTCCCGCCGCACGGCTGCAAGTCCGCGCCCTCAATCTCGATGGCGCGCAAAATTCCTTCCCGCTCCACTTCCTTGCGCACGCCGAGCCGTGCAAGCTGGTCCGCGGTGCCATAGCGCACGATGACGCGCCGGTCCTCGAAAATGATTTGGTTCGCCGCCCGTTGCGCGCCCAGCAACACGTCCGCGGACGGCTCCGGCCCGCGCAAATCAATCGTGCAGAGATCGCCGCCCAGGTGAAACGACACGGTCGGTAAGCCAAAGCGCTCTTGAAACATCGCGGAGAGCAGGTGCTGCCCGGTGTGCTGTTGCATGTGGTCGAAGCGGCGCGGCCACGCCACGCAGCCCTGCACCGCACCTGGCTTCAATTCGCCGTCCACAATATGAAGCACTTCTTCTCTATCGTCGCGCACATCTAGAATGTTCGCCTCGCCGAGCTTGCCCAAATCGTTTGGCTGGCCTCCCGACGATGGATAGAACGCCGTCTGGTCCAGCAGCACTTCCCACGCCGGGCGTGTGCCGGATTCGGTGGCCATCGGCTCCGCAGGCACGCAGCCGCGCACCTGCGCCTCGAAATTCTGAATGTAGGAATCGTCATAATAGAGCCGGTGGGTCGCCATGAACGGCAGTCTAGCATGGGCCCTTTTCGTGCGCTAAGACCTCCAGTGTTGTTAGCGGGTCAGTTTCCGATCAGGCGACGCTTTAATCGGACATATGGGTCCCAGTGAGAAGGTGTTCGGTAAGCCAACTAATCGAGCGTCAGCCGTTAGCGGGACCTACGGCTGAGAAGGTTGAAGGGCGTTCCAAGAACGTTTGCGGTCCAGATGTCTCCGAGCAAGATTTAGAGCTATAAGGGCAATCAGGGGATAGCCAGTGAGGAGTTGGAGGTTCGTCCCCATATTCCCGATTCCCGCCGTGGCCCCGAGGCTCATCCCAACGGCAACTGCGGTAGCATTTCCAGACATATCAAATGTAAGCGAGACCACGGTGGACAGAACCCAGAACAGAATCTCCATGGAAAAAACGTAGTTCGAGAAAACCGCACCTCGTCTACGGATTTGAATCAACCAGTAGCCGGCTAGGAAAATTGCGGAAAGAAATAGAGCGTTAATTGCAACGTACAAATAATAGGCTTCTGCCTCGTATGGATTTGGCCCGAAATGGTTGACTCTCCAAAGTCCGTCGACCAAAAAATAAGAGCCGGTCAATCCATAAAACCAATTGGCAATGCCGAAAGAGCGGATAAGAGTTCTACCCCAGTCACGCATTGCAGACCTCCGAAACCGCCATGCTTTCCTGAAAGTATAAAGCAAATCGTGGCCAATGCCTAACTAAGGTGCTAACCAGATAGTTATCCACTACTCCGGTGATTGCTCAACGCCGCGGGGAATTCATAATAGAATGCGCAATGGGTCGGAGGGAGTCTCGCATGGATCGGTCGCGCATCCGGGTTTTCGGCCTCGCCGTGTTCATCTGGCTGTCGGTTGGCACAAGCCTTCTTGCACAAGGCACGCACCCCGATGCGCTGTACGACGAGACCTACCGCCCGCAATACCATTTCACCCCCGCCAAGAACTGGATGAACGATCCCAACGGCCCAATCTTCTACAAAGGCGAATACCACCTCTTCTATCAATACAATCCCTTCGGCAATGTGTGGGGACACATGAGCTGGGGCCACGCCGTCAGCCGCGACCTGGTTCACTGGCAGCATCTGCCAGTGGCGATCCCCGAAGAGAACGGGATCATGATTTTCTCAGGCAGCACGGTAGTGGACTGGCACAACTCCAGCGGTTTCTGCAAGGAGGCGAACACTGCCGAGCCCTCGTGCCTCGTGGCGATTTACACCGGCCACACCGAAAAGCTGCAAACGCAGAATCTCGCCTATAGCAACGATCAGGGCCGCACTTGGACGAAGTATGCTGGCAACCCCGTCCTCGACCTGCACATGCAGGATTTCCGCGATCCCAAAGTGTTCTGGCACGAACCCACCCACAAGTGGGTGATGGTTGCCGCACTGTCCTCGGAACATAAGATCCGCTTCTTTGGCTCCACGGACCTGAAGCGCTGGACCGCCTTGAGCGACTTTGGCCCCGCGGGTGCGACCGGTGGTGTTTGGGAGTGTCCAGACCTGTTCCCACTTCCGGTGGAAGGAGAAGCCGGGCAAACCCGCTGGGTGCTCAGCATAAATCTGAACCCCGGCGGCCAAGCGGGTGGATCGGCTGATCAGTATTTTCTCGGCCAGTTCGATGGCGCCACCTTCGTCAACGCGAACCCGCTGGAGCAAGTCCTCTGGGCCGATTACGGCAAGGATTTCTACGCTTCCACATCTTTCTCCGACATTCCTGCGGCCGATGGACGCCGCATCTGGCTCGGCTGGCTCTTGAACTGGGAATACGCCGGGAAAGTCCCCACGTCTCCGTGGCGCGGGGTGCAATCCATCCCGCGCTTCCTCAGCCTGAAACGCTTCCCAGACGGAATCCGCCTGCAGCAAACTCCTGTAAAGGAGTTGGAGACTCTGCGCCAAAACCACGTGAGTTTAAGCGCGCAGGACATCGCGGCAACGAACCGCGCTTTGCTCATCAGACGAGTCCGTGGGGACGCGCTGGAGATCATCGCCGAACTGGATGGTGGCAATTCCGCCGAAGCGGGGATTCGTGTGCGCAAGGGAAAGAACGAAGCAACCACAATCGGTGTGGATTGGGTAAAGCAGGAAGTCTTTGTAGACCGGACTCGCTCCGGGAATACGTCGTTCGACGAAAAATTCCCAGGCCGCCATGCGGGGTCATTGTTCCCAGCGGGTGGCAAGCGGGTCAAGCTGCATATTCTTGTGGATCGTTCCTCCGTGGAGGTTTTCGTCAACGACGGCGCAACCGTGATTTCCGACGCCATCTTCCCTTCCCGCGACAGTCAGGATATTGAACTCTACTCCCAAAATGGACAAGCTCGCATCGTGAAGCTGGACGTCTGGAATTTGCAGTCGGCCTGGCGGTGATCTAGTGTCGTGTCTCCGCAAGCGCGATGCATTTCTCTTTAGGGGGTCAGGGCTTCGGCCCTGACATAAAGCCTGCAAATTGAATTGGGCTTCAGCCCCTGAAGACTCCGAGCTTCTTCTTCGTGCCTCCCGGACATAACAGGAGAAGAACTGACCCGCAAAAGCCAAAGTGGCTCTTCACTCGTGACTTCTTCACACTCTCGTTGCGTCTTTCTCCTCCCGCATCCGGTACACTGGAGTCATGCCAGTTCGACTGATCGCTCTCGACATTGATGGCACCCTGCTCAACAGCCGCTGGGAAGTTTCCCCCGCGAACCGCGAAGCCATCGCCGAAGCTACGCGCCGCGGCATCGAAGTCGTTCTGGTGACCGGCCGCCGCTACGATTTTGCCCTGCCCGTGGCGCAGCAGATCCCCTCGCCGCTGACAATGATCGTCAATAACGGCGCGATGGTCCGTTCCAAAGAGGGCCACACGCACGTGCGGCACCTCCTGCCGAGGGCCACGGCGCTACGCGTGCTGCAATCCACGGAATCCTGGCGCGAGGGTGCCGCCGTGGTTTTCGACCGCCCGGAAGCGAACCAGATGATCCTGGAAAAGATCGATTGGGAGGATGTCACGCGCGGCGGCTACTTCGCCCGTAACCGCAAGTTTCTAGCGGAATCGCAGCCGCTGGAAGCGTGCCTGACCGAGGACCCCATCCAGGTGATGTTTACGGGTCCGGTTGCGCCGATGCGCCAAGTCGAGCAGACGCTTCGCAGCGTGCCCTTTGCTGGAGACTATTCCCTGGCCGTGACCCTCTACGAGGACAGGGATTTTGCCATGGTTGACGTCATCCACCCCGCCGTTTCCAAGGGCGCCGCACTGGCCGAATGGGCAGGCCTTCGCGGCTATTCGCCTGCCCAAATCCTGGCCATTGGGGATAACCACAATGACCTGGAAATGTTATCCTTTGCGGGTATTCCTGTAGTTATGGAGAATGGCGTGCCGGAATTGAAAGCCCGCGGCTGGCATGTGACGCGTTCCAACGACGAGGACGGTGTGGCAGCAGCCATCGCCCACTTCGCCCTCCGGGAGGCCCCGGAATGCGCCTAAGGCTCACCCTGTGCGCCATGGTGGCGGTCTGCGCTCTTACCGCTGGGGCTGCGACCGTCCGCGCGGACTACGTCGTCCTGCGCAGCGGCGCCCGCCTGAACGTCACCGGCTACGAGTTGCTGGGCGACAGGTACCGCCTGCAGATGAACGGCGGTGTCGCCGAAATCCCCGCCAGCGAGGTGGTGGGCATCGAGCCGGAAGAGGTCTTCGAGCCCCTGCCCGAGCCGCTCAGCCCCAACACGCCCTTCCACGACCTCATTCTCGCCGCCTCCGAGCGCTATGGCGTGGACGCCGACCTGATCCATTGCGTCATCGCCATCGAATCGAATTTCAATCCCAAAGCGGTCTCGCCCAGAAACGCGCGCGGCCTTATGCAATTATTGCCGCAAACCGCCGCGCAATTGGGTGTGCGCGATATTTTCGATCCGCGCGAGAACATCGAGGCCGGTACGCGCTACTTGAAGGACGTGCTGGCCCGGTATAACAACAACTTGACGCTGGCGCTCGCCGCCTATAACGCCGGGCCGGAAAGAGTCGAGCAGTACGGCCGGCGCGTCCCGCCCTATCCCGAGACAGTAAAGTATGTGCAAAAGATCTCGCGAAGCTACGCGCATTTCAAGTCTGCCGCCGCTCAGAACAACAAGCCGCAAACTGCCGCCAAACTGGAAGGCCTCCCCGCCGGGAAGTGACCCCTCCGCCCACTCTGTCATCCCGACCGAAGTGGCCCGACTTTTTCTTCCGCGCCGCATTTTGGCGCGTCGGGCCGCGCAGTGGAGGGATCGTGGCACAACGCCAGCGCAATCGTCGGAGCCAGTTCGCTTGCGGTCTTCCTGTGGCACAGTCATTCTTGACTGTGCTCTTGGGTTCCCCTTCTCCGAAACTGAAAACTTACAACTGAAAACTGATAACTCAGAAGATGCTCCATCGCACGTTTTTTGTGCGATGAAATCCCCTTTCAACTTTAGCTTTCAGGATTAGTTCTGATTCGGCGGCGGTGCCTGCAGTGGCGGGCCACCCTCTGGAGGACCCGTTGGCGGATTCGACGAAGGATTCTGGCTTGGATTCTGACCAAAGCCCGGGGAAAACGGCGACGTTGCGCTGGGCGCACCGGCCGGCGTTCCCAGGCCGGGGCCGGTTTGCATCGACCCACCCGCGCCGCCAGCCATATCTTTTGAGGGATCCCAGATGAACTCAAATTCGCGGTAGTTCTTTGCCTTGTCGTACCACAGGAAGGATTTCTTGTTGACCTTGCTGCCCACGCCGATGATGTTGCCCCCCATGATGACGGGTGTCTCGGCCGGGGCGATGGACTGCGGCGTGGACATTGAGTCCGACCCTGCGGGATTTTCGCCGTTGCCGTTGGCGTCCGGCTGACTAGTTGCACTCGGCGCAGTATTCCCGAATCCCGTGGAGCCCATGGTCGAATTGGAAGTGTTTCCTCCCCCGAAAGACGATCCTCCAAATGTGGATCGGCCCGCCGTACCTCCGCCGAAAGACGAACCGCCGAACGAGGATTGTCCGAAGGACGAGCCGCCGGAGGACGTACCTCCGAAACTTGACGACGTGGGTGAAGCGCCGAATCCCGAAGCGGACATTCCGGGCGCGCCGGGTCCCCGGTTCTTCAAACTCCCAATGAGCTGGCCATTCGGGCCCACATAAATCAGCCGCCACGACCCGTCCACGTCATTCATTGGATCCTTATAGGCTTGGCGCATGAAGCGTATGCCCGTCTTCGGTTTGACCAGGTCATCGATTTCCGTCGGGAAGCGGTGCGTCTTCGCGTAATAACGCTTGATTCCGCGGACGTACTGGTTGCCGCGCCACACCATCTCCTTCTCTTTTTCCCGCCGCCCGTCAGTCAGCACATTGGGCGCAACCGTAATCGTCGTGAGCACCAACAGCGCCATGAAAAACATCACCAGGAGCAGGGCGTAACCCCGCTGGCCGGGATTTCGCGCGCGCCCTGTAACCGGTTTCCTCATGCGGAAGGCCCCGGAACGGCCTCGAGTTGGTTGGAATTGCGCGCGCCGGTATTGGTGTCTTCGTACTCGATCCTCTCATTCCCGATGTGCACGATGCGGATATGATTCAGGACCACTTCGCCCTCGCCCACGATGTGTACGTCCTCGCCTTCCAATAGGAAGGCCTGGCGCGCCCCGCTGGAGGGCAGACTGCCGTAACCGAAAAACTTCCAAGGCAATTGCGGCGGCACGATCACCTCTTGCGGCACAGTGTAATCAGGCCAGCGTGGTTTTCCCGCAGCTTTTGACGTTATCACCGGTATCACCACGGGCACCGCCGAGGCTACGAAAGGATTGCGCCCGGAAGGCTTGTACACCGTCTTCTGCGCATCGCCGCGCTGCTTGAAGATGATGCTGAAATCCTGCGCGTTGATCGGCGTATAGTCGCCGTGGAACGTCACTCCCCCGGGCGCACCCTTCACGCGGTCGATATTCGCATACCAGACCAGCGCCGCGATCACCACCAGGGCCGCCAGCGCCAAGACCTGTTTCCGTTGTTTCGTCAATGCCATCAAACTTTCCTGAAATACGTGCGCACGTGCAGGCTGATCTTCAAAAGGTTCGCAGGTCCCTGCCCCGAAGTGTCCGATTCCAATTGCAGCGAATCGACGATATAGACGTTCTTGGAACGCTGCAGTTTGTTCACGAAGCTCACGATCCCGTTGTAGTCGCCGGCTACCGTCGCTTCGATTTCAACCTCGTCGAGCTTGCGCTCCGTCAGTTCCTTTTGGTGAAACCTCAGATCCCCAGTAACCAGGTGCGTATCGCGCGCGTAACCGTTCAGTTCCTGTGAAATCGCGGAGTAACCCTTGCTTGACGGGGGCAGGTCCGCTTCGAACGCGTCAAACTTCTTCAAGACCTCGGGAATATTCTTCTGAATCGCGGCGGCCCGCTCCACGTCCGCTTTTAGAAGCTTCAGTTGCTGCGTTTCGGCCGCCAGTACATGCTGGGGCGTTTCCCGCGCGGTATTCATCTTCAGGTTGAAATAGGCCAGCGCGACATCCGCCACCAGCAGCGCGCCGAGCGCTGTCAGGACGATCCGCTTCTTGAGGTAGAAGTTGGGCATGTTTAGATCGCTGAGTACGACGCCGTAAACTCCACGGTCAGCGGGTCGGCCCCCGGCTGCCCCTGCGTGCCGGTGTGCTCGTCCAGCAGTTCCAGCCGTGAAAAACTCTTAGAGTCTTCAAACGCCTTCAGCAACTTCAGCTTGGCGTCCTCATTCGCCGCGCCAATCGCGAATTTGACTTCCGCGCTGCCCTTATCCAGCTTCGGTTCGATGCGCAAAACGTGTACGCCCGCCGGCAAAGTGTGTTCCAGGTCCATGAACAGCCGCGTCCAGTTAAAGCTGCTGCCTTCCATCACCGCGGCGGTAAATCTGGCGCGGTCCTGCAGCCCCACTGTCTCTTCTTGCGAGAAAAAACGGTCCAGTTGCTCGCGCTGGCTGTAGATCCGCGACATCTCGTTTTGCACCTTCTCCGTGCGGGCGCGCAGATCCGCATCCGCTCGGCGCAGCGTGTAGAAGCGCCAGCCGAGAAGCGCAAACAGAATGGCGCCAATAAGCCCGGCAATTGCCGCCCCCGCAAAGAACGGGCGGTGGCTGACCAGCGGCTTCGTCGCCAGATTCAGTCGTATGTACATGATCCCTTGCGCCTATTCTCCCTCAGCTCCGGTACAACATCCAGCCAACCAGCCCCTCGAGTTCCTTGTCGGCCAGCGACCGGGCCTCGCCTTCCAGCCGGCCCTCCGAAATCGCCGCGCTCAGCAGCGATCGCACCTCGCATTTGAATTCTTCTTCCAGCGGATGCACGAACTCCGGCAAGCGGTACCCCAGCCCTGCCACGCGCACCGCCTGGATGCCTTCCTGCCAGGTGTCCTGATAATAGGCGGCCAGCGGGAATATTTCTTCCAGCAGCATCTGCGGCGTGACCTCGCCCGCATGCGTGGGAAGTTCCGTGCAGCGATACCCCGCGAGTACGCCTTCGCGCACAATCGCGGTCGTCAGCGAAGTTCCCGAAATGCGCGCCAGCAGCGTGGGCCGCTGGTCATGGAGCAGCGCAATCGCCGCCAGTGTCGAGCTGAGCACCACGCCGGGCCGCAGCGTGGCCGACTCCAGCAGCGCTTCGTATTCCTTGACAATGCGCAGCCTGGCGATGGCCGTCACCACGTCCACACCGTCCGTCCTCGGCGCCTGGCGCATGTAGGACAGCAGGGTTTCGTCAACTTCAAACGGCACGCTCTTCTTCAGCTTCCAGCGCAGCATCGGAATCGCTTCCTCGGCCGAGCGCGGGAAATCCTCGAAGTGCTGGACGAACACGCGGATCACCGGATCGGGCAGCAGCAGCGCCACGTCCTCGTCCTTGGCGCCCAGCCGCAGGCACACGTTGGTCACCGCCGATTTCACCGCCGCCGGGTTGCTGAGATTGGTCTCGACCGCCGAGGGCATGATCGCGCCCAGCGGCAGGCCTTCCACGGAGAAACCATCCAGCGAACCACGGTGCGTGAAGCGTGCCCCCGCTACTCGCCCCGGCGAAATTTCCACGGCCAGCGGCGGATGCGGAATCGCCTCCATCCAGCGCGAAATGTGCCGCACCAGATTGCTCTGGAAAATGCCTTCCTGATACGCGTTTGTGCTACTCAACGAAGGTCACCTTATTGATTTCGCGGAGCGTGGTAGTCCCGGCCCGCACTTTCGCCAGCCCGCTCTCTCGCAGCGTAATCATACCTTCTTCGATTGCCGCACGCTTAATTTCGCTGGTCGGCCGCCGGTCCACGATCATTTCCCGGATGTGGTCGCTCAAGTCCAGCAACTCGCATATCGCGGTACGCCCGTGATACCCGGTGCCGGAGCATTCCAGGCATCCCGGCCCTTCCGCAAACAGGAAACCCGCGGTGGCGGCAGGATCGAGTCCGGACTCCCGCAGTTCGGCTACCGTGTGCTGCTTGGGCTGCTTGCAATTCTCGCAAATCACGCGCACCAGGCGTTGCGCCAAAATGCAATTCAGTGCCGAAACGAAGTTGTACGGCTCCACGCCCATGTTGATGAAGCGCCCGATGACGTCCGTGACGTTGTTGGCGTGTACCGTGGTGAACACGAGGTGCCCGGTCAGCGCGGACTGGATGGCGATTTGCGCCGTCTCCTGGTCGCGGATTTCGCCCACCATGATCTTGTCCGGATCGTGCCGCAGGATCGAGCGCAGGCCCCGGGCAAACGTCAGCCCTTTCTTTTCGTTCACCGGAATCTGCGTGATGCCGCGCAACTGGTATTCGACGGGATCCTCGATGGTCACGATCTTGTCTTCGTCTGACTTGATCTCGTTGATGGCCGCATACAGCGTCGTGGTTTTCCCGGAACCCGTCGGTCCGGTCACCAGCACCATGCCATACGGCTCGTGGATGTACCGCCGGAAGCGCCGCGTTTCATCGCTGGAAAAACCCACGACGTCCAGGCTCAACTTCTGGAATTTCTCAGACAGTGTCTCCTTGTCCAGCACTCTTAGCACGGCGTCTTCCCCGTGGTTGGCCGGCATGATGGAAACGCGCAGGTCAATGTACCGCCCCTTGTACTTCACGCGGAACCGCCCGTCCTGCGGCACGCGCCGCTCGGCGATGTCCAGATCGCTGAGCACCTTGATGCGCGAGATGACCGTGGAGTGCCATTCCTTGGCGATGGGCTGCATGGCGTACTGCAGCACGCCGTCAATCCGGTACTTCACCGCCACTTCGGTGTCACGCGCCTCGATGTGGATGTCACTCGCCCGGCGCTCCAGGGCCGTAAAAATGATTGTCTCCACCAGACGCACCACCGGGCTCACCGTGGAATCGCGCGTCAGGCGGTCCCCTGAAATGGTCTCTTCGCTCTCTTCTTCTTCCTTGGAGACTTGCAGCGTAAACGCCTCGGTAGCTTGTTCCAGCACGCGCTGCGATTGCTCCGTGCGCTTCAGCAAGTCGCCGATCTGGCGGGGCGTGGCGACCTTATAAGCCAGCTTTTTCCCAAGCAGTAGCGGCAGTTCATCGCTCAGGATCACCATGCCCGGATCGGCAACGGCAATCACCAACGTGTTGTTGTGCGTCACCAGGGGCACAAAGTTGTAGCGGAACATCAGGTCCGCGGGGATGGTGCGGAACAGTTCCGGGTCAATGCGCTGTTCCGTCAGATCAATAAAGCCGCAGCGGTAACGCTCCGCCAGGCGCCGCGCCTGTTCGCGCTCCTGCGCCACGTCCGCTCCGCCTCCCGCCGCGGTCGGATCGTGAATATTGGAGTCAGGTGTGGCCATAATC
>Ga0187857_10002024_pt1 | contig 18979 bp, 19 predicted proteins | sample June2016WEW_8_10_FD_132984 | JGI IMG/M metagenome (GOLD analysis project Ga0187857, IMG submission 132984) | Peatland microbial communities from SPRUCE experiment site at the Marcell Experimental Forest, Minnesota, USA - June2016WEW_8_100 | ecosystem: Environmental > Terrestrial > Soil >...
AGGTAGGGCGTCCTGGAAGCCCTACCTGACGGCGCGGACAGGGAAGAACCCCGGAGGAGGTCCGTATTACTACTGGGAGTTTAGGCATAGAAAGGACGGCCGCACCCATAAGAACAAGCATTGCTACTGGAAGGCCCGAAAGGCCGGCGGCGCCACCGGAACGTGAAGCTTCTCTCACTGTCAATGCGTCCGCAGACTTTGTGCGACCGCCGCGAGCCAGCATCGGGTCTTATGGAATAGGCTCAGTTCAAGCAAAGGATCCGGAAGCACGGTCTAAACTGCAGGCCAGACGGCCCCTCCAGGGTCCTTATCATGAGCGCGCGGTAGCTCAACCGGGAAGCCAGATAGATACTGTCGAGCCGAGAAGACGTCCGCATCGCCAGTCGTCGCTCGAGGCGAAAAACTCTAAAGGCGTTGGAAGCCATGCGGTGTCATCGGCAAGCTGTGTGTTCCTATTGAACAAGAAGAGAGCCCTCCGATTCGTCAAGTATTTCCTCATGATGTTCGTCTCGCTCAACTTTATCACTACGATCCTTGTGTTGATGCTCAACCCAGGGCTAGTCATATCGGTATTGATACTGGTGGTGATGTCTGCTATAGCCGTCATAGTCGCCGCTCGCGACGTGAGCTACATTCGGTGGTTCTAAGCAATCGTCCGAGCTCAACAAATGGGCAAAGAGCATAGGAGGCCAAGCCAGCCTTGGCCAGTTGCTCGTCGACCATTGCGAGCTCCTCGGATCGATGCTTTATGACGTCAAGAACTTCAGGTGGGGAACGTTGACGATGACAGGACTCCTGTAATGGAGATAGCCCGCTGGGAGCTCTAAACCGGCCAGAAGATACTGGAAACCAGAAAGGAAAACGAATCTTTCTATTTCATAGTCCCGAAAAAGAAAGGCCGATGCCGCTTACTTGTCGATAGGGCTCTTCACCACGTTGCCCCACTCCGCCCAGGAGCCGTCGTAGTTCTTAACGCGAGGGTAGCCCAATAGGTACTTCAACACGAACCAAGTGTGAGAGGACCTTTCGCCTGTCCTGCAATACGTGATCACTTCCTTGTCAGGAGTCACGCCTTTAGATTCGTAAAGGGCCTTCAGATCCTTGAATGATTTGAAGGTCCCGTCGTCTTTGATGGCCTGGCTCCAAGCGATGTTGACTGCGCCAGGGATATGGCCGCCCCTCTGGGCTTGTTCCGTGGGGTATTCTGGCGGGGCCAGTATCTCTCCAGAGAACTCTTTCGGGCTCCTGACGTCGACCAGCGCCTTTCCTCTCACATGAAGGGAGCTACGCACGTAGGGCATGAATGCCCGGATCGTGTCGTCGGGGGAGCCCGCATAGAAGGGCTCCGGAGGAAACCTAGGGACCTCCTTGGTCACCGGTCGGTCCTCTGTCAGCCACTTCTTCCTCCCTCCGTTAATCAGCCGAACCTTCTCGCATCCGTAGTAACAGCAGACCCAGAATGCAAAGGCGGCGAACCAGTTTCTGAAGTCGCCATATAAGACTAAGGTCTCCTCGTTGCTGACCCCTAAATCGCCCATGACCTTCTCGAATGCGTCCTTCCGGACAATGTCCCTCGCCAAAGGGTCGTTAAAGTCCCTTCGCCAATCCAACAGGATGGCTCCGGGGATGTGACCGAGGAAGTAGTTTGAGACGGGGTCGTAGTCGACTTCTGCGATCCTCAGGTCCGCGTCGCGAAGATGGTCTTCCACCCAGGCGGTCGAAGTGAGGACCGATTCGTCGGCGTAGGGCGATGCCATTTCGCCCTTCAGTTCTGCTTCTCACACATAAGGCTGACTCCGCAACCAGATAGAGGAAGAAGACTACACAGGGCGGGCCCACTCTCCTGCTTGCACATTACGATGGTCGAAACTACGCTGTCACGTCGTTGCCTCAAAGGGAGGGCCGTGTCCTCATTCGAGCAGCGCAAGGAATACGTGGTGGTGCTCCTCTTCGTCGGCTTCTATGTCTTCGAAGAGTTCGGCGGTAGCGTGGTCTTTCGCTTTGACGGCCACGTCGATGATCCGCTTGTAGAGCTTTATCGTGGTCTCCTCTGCCTTGACATCGTCCTTGATCATGGCCTTGGTGGTCCTGCTGTGAGCGATGGGGTCGGGCTCGGTGGTAGGCACCGCTCCTAGGTAGTCCAGCCTCTCGGCGATCTTCTCATAATGCTTCATCTCATCAATGGAAGTGTTCCTAAGGACGTCCGCTACCTGTGGGCCCGTCAAACCGTTGACCATGACGTGCTGCCACATGTATTGGAGTACGGCTTGCAACTCGCCAGCCTCAGCCTTGTTCAGAAGCTCGGTAATCTCGGTCATTATAGATCATGCTAAACCTGGGGCTCACAATATATGAGTCTTTGCCCCTGTGCAGCTCTGATGGATTCCTCTCGTGCGATTCTCACGCCAGGAAGCCTGGGAGCCGGCGCAACCTGACACGCTCCATCATCATTTTATATCGGCGTGACGGGATACAGAGCAGAGGCCTGGACGTCCGCAATGATGAACATTAAGGACTTGCTGGAGATGAACGATTCTCAAGTCAAGGAGTACTTCGCTACGCTCTCTGAGGAAGAGAAGCTTCACGCCTTCGAAACGCTCGTGAAGCATTCCAAGTTCTATGATGAAGAGATGAAGGCCCTGGCACGGGACTGCCTTAAGGACGTTTTCGTGGACGACAGCTCCGCGCTTTACGAGGGATATGACCTCCCCGGTTAGACCTGTGAGTCGATTTCTAACTACTTCATGCTTTGGATGTGTTCGGGAGTCGATGCATAGAGGCGAGGCCGACCCGGCTGAGAGACATAGCGGGCGCAATTCAAGGTGGCCGAGCCGAGTTCCCACCAGCCATGTTGATGCTACGGTTCATATGGGCTAGAGTTCTCTGAGGAGTGCAGAATGGCGCCCCGTGTTGACTTCGGCGGACAAGGACGACGACCCACATTGGACCGGGGCGGACACCTACGGGGTCATTACAACCTTCCCGCTCTGCCCAGACTTCATCAGCTCGAAGGCCTTCTGGTACTCGCTCATCTTCAGCCGATGGGTTATGAGCTTGCCCAAGTCTATCTTGCCCGATCTCAGATAGGATGCAACGGTGTACCATGTCTCGAACATCCTGCGGCCATATACGCCGTTCAAGCTCACCATTTTCGGAACGATGTCATTCGAGAAGTCGATCTCCACCGGCTTCGAGGGAAGCCCCAGCAGAGACGCCCTCCCTCCGGACCGGAGGACCGCAAGGCCTTGATGAATAGTCTCTGCGGTCCCCGCCATCTCGAGAAAGACGTCAACGCCTCGTCGATTGGTCTCCAGCATTATTTCTTTCACGGGGTCGGACTCTTTGGCGTTGATCGTATAGGTTGCCCCGAACTCCTGGGCAATCTTCAACCTGTAATCCGATATATCCACGGCGAATATCTTCTCGGCCCCAGACATCCTGCAAACCCCGGCCGACGCGATTCCGATGGGACCGCAGCCGAATATGGCCACCGTCTTCCCTTCGACGCCGCCCCCCGAGAAGACCGTGTGCACTGCGTTTCCCAAGGGCTCCTGGGCGGAGGACACTTCAAACGGCAGGCTCCTGTCATTGCGCCAGGCCGTTGTCTCGTCCAGCGCCACGAACTCGGCGAAACATCCCTGGATGTCTACGCCCCTGAGGAGGACGTTCTCGCAGATATGATAATTCCCCGTCCTGCACTGCTCACACCGCTGGCAGGGAATGTGCGTCTCCCCGGAGACGCTGTCACCTACCACGAGCCCTCCGACATCCCTGCCCACCTCGACGACTTCGCCAGCGAATTCGTGGCCGATGACAAGGGGAGGATGGATCCTTGCCGCCGCCCATTCGTTCCAGTCGTAGATGTGGACATCCGTGCCGCAGATGCTGGTCGCTTTGACCTTGACCAACACTTCCTGCTTCTTTATCGCGGGCTCGGGAACGTCCAGGAAATCGGCGCCGTAGGCAGGCGTGGCCTTTACGACGGCCTTCATGCCGAATTAGAGGATTCGACGTCCGCATTTATAGGTTATCCCAGTTCGAGCATAGTTTTTCTGCAAATGTTGAATCAGGAATCGCCGCCAACAAGCGTGGAGGTGATGATCTAGAAGTGGGCGGACGATCCCCCCCAACTATCTGACACCGTGGCTAGCTTCATTTTCATAGAATGGGCTCGGACGCGATGGCCCTTCACTAGGCCTCAGCTGACTTGACACGCCATCTGGCATTGAGGTCTCCGATCGTCTCCGAACAACGATAAATATCACTGCCGGCCTGGCCGTACCAATGTCTAGTCCACGCCAGGATGACATCGACGCGATAGCCAAGGCCGAGCTCGACCAGATGGCCGCCGGCAACGTCCTATGGAGGAAGCGTGTGCTTGAGGGACCTTCTGACAGCTGGGTCACCGTCGACGGAAAGAAAGTGCTCATGCTGTGCAGCAACAATTACCTGAACTTGGCGAACAATCCCGAACTCAAGCTAGAGGCCATCAAGGCCCTGGCCGAGTATGGGGTCGGCTCCGGCGCAGTGAGGGTCATCTCGGGCACCATGAAAATCCACGTTCAGCTAGAGGAGGAGCTGGCTAGATTCAAGGAGGCGCAGGCCACCATAACGTTCCAGAGCGGCTTCGCGACGAACCTCGGAGTCATCCCGACCCTAATCGGAGAAGGCGACGTGGCGGTAAGTGACGAGCTGAACCACGGAAGCATAATCGATGGTATAAGGATGAGCAAGGCAGAGCGGAGAGTGTACGGGCACTGCGACATGGAATCTCTAAAGGAAGCACTAGAAGGAGCTTCCTCCTTCCGACGCGTCCTCATAATAACGGACGCCGTCTTCAGCATGGACGGCGATATCGCGCCCATCCCGGAAATCGTCAAACTCGCTGAAGCCTACGCCTCGATCACTTACGTGGACGACGCTCATGGCGAAGGGGTCCTCGGCGATCTCGGGAGGGGCGTGGTGAACCACTTTAGACTGCAAGGGAGGGTCGACGTCGAGATGGGCACCTTTTCGAAGGCGTTCGGCTGCGTGGGCGGCTACGTTGCGGGCAGTAAGGTCCTCTGCGACTACCTATTCAACAAAGTACGTCCGTTCCTCTTATCTGGCTCGCATCCCCCGGCCGTTGCCGCTGCCAACCTGGCCGCGGTCCGCTATGTCCAGGAGCATCCCGAGCTTTTCGTGACCCTCTGGCGGAACACAGCATACTTCAAGGAGGGTCTCGGAAAGCTAGGTTTCGATACGGGTCGCAGCCAGACGCCCATCACACCCGTCATCGTGGGTGACAGCGGAAAGGCTCAGGCGCTGGCCCAGGGACTCTTCGAGGAGGGAGCCTTCGTAACCCCCATCGTCTATCCCATGGTAACCAAGGACCGGGCGAGGGTTCGCACCATAGTGACCGCCGGACATACGCAGGCTGACCTCGACTTTGCGCTATCCAAGTTCGAAAGGGTAGGGCGCAAGTTGGGAATCGTCTAGCCAAAGCGATAAATACAAAGAGACCAGTAACTGGTTGTCGTTGAAGTACCCCAAAGAGACCCTGAAGGTAATAAGGGAGGTGAGGTCCGACAGGACGAGCGGAGCTATCGGGCTCGCCATAAGGGCCCTGGACGCCTTCAAGCCTCTTGCCGATACGGAAGGTGCGAATCAGAAGATGCTCAAAGGGGTGGCGCGCCAGCTCCTCAAGGCCAGGCCCACCATGGTCTGCGTTGGCAACGCTTCTTCGGAGCTGTGCTGCAGAGTCATCGACAGAGCGGGCGAAGGCGAGGTGGGCAAGCTGGCTGCTAGCGAAGCGGAGAAGCTCCAGAGGAAGCTCGTCCTTTCCAAGTCAGGGATAAGCAACGCCTTTGTTCCATACATCGACAGGCCCATAGTCGTCCTTACCGTCAGCCAAAGCCAAACGGTCCTTGAGACCCTCCGCAGGATCAGAGGGCGGCTGGCCCAGGTCTTCGTCACGGTCTCGGACCCTGGACATGAGGGAGAGGCGCTTTCGGCCCAGCTGTCGGCGGAGGGTATCCGTAACATCCTGGTCCCCGACATGGTGGTGGGCAGCATAATGCCCAAGGTGGACGTCGTGTTGCTTGGTGCCGACGCTGTGCTCGCCGACGGGTCGGTGATCAATAAGCTCGGCAGCAGCACGGTCGCAAAAATCGCATACGTCGAGGGAAGGCAGGTCTTTTTCCTGGCTGAGAGCATCAAGGTCCATCCCTCGGGAGAGGAGGTAACCTTAGAGGTGGAGGCGGCCAGCGGAGACGTGGGCTACCAGCCGAGGTTCGACATCACGCCATTTGGCTACGTTCAGCACATCTTGTCGGAAGACGGTGAAATGGACATAGAACACATTAAGGCCCTCGGCGAGAAGTACGCCGAATTCCGAAAGCGCACCAGGGCCGCTAAGTGAGAAGTATAACCGCGTCCGGGTCTGTCGCCAACTTCAAGAAGCTTGAAGCTCTTATGACGTCGTCGACCACTCCTGAAAGGCCCTCTTTCTCGGTGCCAAAGAGGCCCATCTTAGAGGAGCAGGCGTGGATTTTGACTCCCTTTTCCTTGCCTGTTTCAGCATCTGTGACAGGGTGAGCGTCCCCTCCCTGGAAAGCAGCTGAGTGAGCTGCTCCTTTGGGAGGCCTAGGTTGGCTGCCGGTTCTATGGACGCCGCCGTAGACTCCGTTAGCAGCTTCATCCCCCCAAAAGTGAAGTTGACGTGCGTATCCGTCCCTTCCATCGCAGAAGTCGTAGCCATTATTAGCAGCGGACAGAGGCCGTCGACTCTCCTTCGATTCGCGGCCATCACAAGCTTGCTTCTCTTGGTTACCAAATGTCGCTATCGAGACGGCATCCGGGCTATAAGGGCAGTCCAGTTGCAGGAGGTCAGGCCCGAACACGCGCCTGCTTTGTCGCCATCTCCAGTAGAAGAGCAGCAACCTTTGCCACTGTAGCGTCGCAAAGCTTGACCGCGCCGGAACCAACTACGACCGCCGGGACAGATTTCACACCGTACTTTTGGGTCAAATCGGGGAGCTCGTAGGCCTCGACCACATTGACACTAAGTCTATTGCTCTCAATCCCGGCCTCCATCAGGAAGCGAACCACGGGGGGACATCTACGGCAGGCGGGCGACACGAAGATCTCGACGCAGACGTCCTCCCGAAGCGCTCGGAGGGCCCTCACCATCGAAGGAGGGAGGCGGCTCCTCTCTCTAGAGGCTGCGAACAAGGCATCGACGAGGACGTCCAACTCGGAACCTATGGGTGCACCGTAAAACACCAAAGAGGACGCGCCCCTCCCTCTGACGGTCAAGGAGGGCCTCTTCAAGTCGCGCCAGGCTGCTCCGGTGGCTGGCGGAAGGGGCTCGTCCACCTTTATCGTTATACTATCGCTCAGCTCCATGAGCTCTAATGCGAGGGCCACGGCCCTGTCACAATTCTCGCACCCTTCACAGGTCTCGATGGCGAGCTCTACCGGCAGTTCCATCCGTGCGGCCAACACCTCCTTTAGATGGCTGGCATAGAGGGGCGGAATAAGGCGAGTCAAGCAGGTTCGCAAGTCCTTCTCCCTCCGTCGGTATAAGAACTGGTCCCATGTTTCCATTTGAAACGATAAATGGACCTCCTCCTGCTCTAGAGGAGAGATGCGAGCCTTCGTCTATAACTCCAACGAGGAGTTCGAGCTGGATGGACCCGTGAGGCCGACCCATGATCCCGCCTGCGGAGCGGTGCTCGCTGGAGAGGGCGCTTTCTTCTGCGTAGGGGATGAGCGAGATGAGATTCTCCATTCCGCGAGGCGCGTAATGGGCTCTTTCGCCCTGAAAGACACCTCTAAGGGCGCTCTGGGCGTCACCATCGATGAATTCGCCGATCTCGCTACCTTCCTCCATCAGCTGGACAGCTTCGAGGACAGGCGCGGAAGTTCCGTGGGCCTCTATGTCACTAGCTATGAGAAGGTCAACAGGCTCTTCGCGAAGAACCTTTTCTGGCACTTCATATTCGCGAAGGGCCTCCTCTTGAAAGACACCCATTTCATGGAGAGGCCCCAGAGGACCAGCTTTGAGAAGGTCTGGCAAAGGGTGGACCTCGCCCCCGGGAGGCCCGCCTACGCCGTCATCTCCCTTCTCTTCCTTCCGTCCGGGGCTGCAGAGACTGTCCGGCACAGGCTGCCCTATGTCCATACCTTGGATGACCTTGTGGGGGCGTTGGCGCTGTTCAGGAGCCAGATGGAGGCGTGCCTTGAGGCATATACCGAGAAGATGACCATTAGGTCTGCGGCCTTCTCACAGAGGGTCGAGGAACTGCTGAAGTCCGACTTCATCGACGTCGTGTACGTCCAGACGCCCGACCTGTACCAAAACGCGAAAGTCGTCAAGGAAATTCAGGAGACCCTAGAGACCGGCGCCCGCTGAGACTGATCGCCTGAAACAGCGCTCACCAGCAGGAAACATGCTTATTGCATCTTGCGCGAGCTGCTTCAATTGTCGCTGACGCCTCCTTCAAGGCCAAGTCCACCAGCTCCGGCGCCAGCCCGACGTACTGCTGCGGGGTCAGAGTGAGGAGCACGGGATCGGTGTCTTCACCCACCGGGGACGCGCGGACGGTCTCCCTGAACTCCTTGACGCTGAGCGTCCGCCCCTTTAGCAACTCCATGACGTCGTCGAAGGCACCTTCCCTCCCCAACTTCCTCAGGGAATGCTGCAGCGCCTCGCCGAGGACTTCGGCGTGGCCGTCGAGGTCACGGTTCATCTGCTCTGGATCAGTTTCGATCTTCCTTAGGCCGGCCGAGGCCTTCTTAACCGCGAGAAGCGAGTGCGCGAAGGCCACACCATAGTTCCGCTTGAGGGTCGAATCGGAGAGGTCGCGCTGCATCCTCGACATCTCCAGCTCAGATGAGAGTAGGTCCAGAAGGGAGCCTCCCACCTTGGCATTACCTTCGCTGTTCTCGAAGTCGATGGGGTTCACCTTGTGCGGCATCGTTGAAGAGCCCACCTGGCCCTGGGAACTCTTCACCTTGAGGTATCCCAGGGAGCAATAGAGCCAGAGGTCCACATCCATGTTCTGAAGGACTCTGTCGGCCAGGGCCAGGGTCTGAAGGACGGAGGTGACGCCGTCGTGCGGCAGGACCTGTGTCGTGTAGATCTCGGGCCTCAGGCCCAGCGAGCTCACGAAAGCGGAGCTGAACTTGACCCAATCCACTTCGGGATAGCTGAAATGTAGAGCACTGAAGTTGCCCACGGCACCGGTGGCCTTTCCCGGGAACTCGGCGACCGACAGCGTCCCCGCAATGCGGCTTAGCCGGATCAGATAGTTGGCCAACTCCTTGCCCAGGGTGGTCGGTGACGCTGGTTGTCCGTGCGTGTGCCCCAGCATCGGTGCCGTTCTTGCCTCTTTCGCCTGCTCCGACAGGACCCGGCAGAGCTCCAAGAGGGCCGGGATATAGAGCTTGAGCAAAGCGTCCTTCAGCATGAGTGAGTATGATAGGTTGTTCACGTCATCGCTGGTGAGGCCAAAATGAACGTACCGTGCGAGCTTGCCATGGCCGCCCCTCCTGCACCGATACTTGAGGTACTCCACCACCGCCACGACGTCGTGCCCCACCCTTTCTTCGTATGCCTTGACTTCGCGTGCTTCTTCTTCGCCGAAGCCGCTCGATATCTTGCGAAGAAAGCGGACGTCCTCCTCGCTGACCTCCAGCCGGCTGCCCAGTTGGGATGCAAAGGCTTCGAGGTATCTCACTTCCACTAGGACTCGGTACCGAAGGAGGGCGAACTCGGAGCAGTAGCGGTAGAGCTCACCCACATCCTTCCGGTAGCGGCCGTCGATGGGCGAGACCATCGAGAGCGAGCTGTCAGGAGACATCCTTTCCCAGCTCCAGCGTATCGGCCCGGTCATGCCCATACGAAACATACCTTATGGGCAACCCGATCGACGACTCGATCATCTTCAAGTAGGACCTCAGGTCCTCCGGCAGGCTTCCTATGCCTCCCTTCGCCTTGTCCCTCCATTCCTCAGGGCTGAGATCCGGCCAGCCTGGCACCTCCAGGTAATGCGGCCTGCACCGGCGCAGCTGGACTATGGTTGAAGGGGGTCTAGCCACGACCCTTCCGGCGTCCATGTATCCGTCGCAGACGGGTACCTTTTCGAGGCCACCCAACACGTCCACTTTGGTGACGGCCAGCTCGGTGACGCCACTGGAGTTCGCCGCGCTCCGGACAGCAACGGCGTCGAACCATCCCACTCGCCTAGGTCTCCCCGTGGTCGCTCCGTACTCTCCGCCCTTCTTCCTGATGGCCTCACAAAGGGGACCACTGATCTCAGAAACGAATGGCCCGGCACCCACCCTCGTGCAGTACGCCTTGATAATGCCGATAACCCTCTGCACGCTCTGGCTAGGGATACCTATCCCGGCAGGCGCGTACGAAGCCGTGGTGTGCGTAGCGGTGACGTAAGGATAGGTCCCGTAGTCTATGTCCAGGAAGTAGCCCTGGGCGCCTTCTAGCAGCAGCTTACCTCCCTTCGACAAAAGGTCATTGGCCTCTGCCGACACGTCGCCCACGTGGGGCCTCAGTCGTGGCGCAACCTCCTTCAGCTTGGCGAAGGAATCCTTGACGATGGCGTCGCCGTCCTCTCCGTATACCTCATTGATCAGGACGCGGTTCCATCCCGCGAAGGCTTCATAGGCCATCTTGAGCGCTTCGTCTTCAAGAAGATCGCCCGCCCTGACCCCCACCCTCGAGGCACGGTCCGAGAAGGCTGGTGAGATCCCCCGCAAAGTGGTCCCTATGGAAAAGGCTCCACGCCTCCCCTCTTCGAACCTGTCCCTGAACTTGTGAGGCCCAAGGGTCAGGTGGGCCCTGTCACTGATCAGCAAGTCAGGCCGGATGTTCAGAGAGGCCAGGTCATCCAACTCCTTCAGCAAGACCTCTGGGTCCACAACCACGCCGTTGCCGATGAAGAGCCTCTTGTTCCGCATAACGCCTGACGGAAGGAGATGAAACGACAGCTTTGTCCCACCGACTACGACCGTGTGGCCCGCGTTGGAGCCACCGTTAAAACGTGCCACGGCGTCGAAACCTTCGGAGACGAAGTCAATGATCTTACCCTTTCCTTCGTCGCCCCACTGGAGGCCCACGACGACGGTGGCTGGCAATGCGGACGGGATGTGGAGGGAGGCACCTTTTAACTTTAAGACCTGGTCGCCATCCATTCGCTTCTCGTGAGCTACCGGGGGAGGGCGAGGGGCCAGTGTGTGCTCTTCGTACCTGACTTGATCTGTCTTGGGATGGACATTCAACGCATAAGAGGTCGCCCGCTCGAAGAACTGTTAGGGGTCGGACGGCGTGGTTCTCAAGGGATTATTCAACTTGTTCTGGCTTTGCGTTGTTGCGGTCGCCCACATGGCCTCGACTACTACAAAGAATCTTTCTACGAGATTCGCGAAGGTTCTAACTGGCGCCCTTGGGCGTAGAGCGCCATTGATTTGCTCGTCCCCCTCCTGAAGTGGGTCAATATCTCGGCCAGAACGCTCACGGCGATCTCCTGAGGCGTCGAAGCTCCTATGTCCAGCCCCACAGGGGCGTGAACCCTTGAAGAGAGGGAGGAGACGTCCATTCCGGTCTCCGTCGCCACGCGGGCAAAAATGGTCTGGACCCTGTGGCGGCTCCCTATCATACCTATGTAGCCAGCCCGCGTCTTCAGTGCCGCCGTCAGCGCCGGGACGTCGTTCTTGTGCCGGGTCACGATGACGATCCCGGACTGGTCGTCGACATGGACCTTCGGCAGCCCCTCTTCGTGGCGCGCCTTCACGTAACTGTTGGAGCCAGGGAGGATCACCGACGGAGGTATGGGATCCACCAGCACCGTCCCCATTTCAAGGAAGTGAGCCAGCTCTACGATGCTCGTTGCTACAGGCCCTGATCCCAGCACCACAAGCCTCAAGTCTGGCCTGATGAGCTCCACAAGGACGTCCACCTTCCCGCCGCAGAGCATGCCCACGCCGCCCGTGTCCTGCTCTTCTAGAAGCATTGAGCGCACCTCCACGACCGACTCCCCTCTGCTCCCGTCTTCAGGCCCTTTCTCCCTTTCCTTGGCCAGCATCTGGAGGGCCAAGTCGACGGCGTCGTTCTCCAGGCAGTCGCCTCCGATGGTCCCTATCCGCGAACCGTCCTCCAGAACCACCATCTTGGCCCCCAGACCCCTGGGGCTAGAGCCCTTGCTCCCGATGATCGTGATCGTAGCGAAGTGCTCACCCCTGGCTGAGAGCTCCGCCATCTTGCCGTAGAGGTCCGCGGCCCGCAAGCCTATCGAAGAGACGAACTCCGCCCAGCCCCGTAAAAGCTTAGTGCAGATTTCCCGGCCGGCCTGCGGCCCTGCCGACGTAGGGGGCAGCGTTTATTAGTCGAAGAGGCTACCGTAGAGTTCCTCATTTGAAGTTCATCAAGCCTTCATACGACGAAATCAGGGCCGACGCACTCCAGCTCTTCAAAGCCATCTCGTCAAGCGGCTACACCCCCGACGTGAATGTCGGCGTCGGCCGGGGAGGCTTGTTCGTCCTCAGATGCCTCCAGGACTTCTACGTGGCGGGAGGGACGAAGATCCCCTACGTGGTGCCCGCCGTCGAAAGGTACAGCGGAATCGAGTCCACTGGCTCCGTCAAGATCCGACGCCTTAGCAGGGGCGACGTTGAGAAGAGGAAGGTCCTTGTCGTGGACGATGTCTCGGACCAGGGCGACTCCTTAATGGCCATGGTGGACCTGCTTCAACGAGACGGAGCGGCTCAAGTCAAGACCGCCACGATCCACTTCAAGCCCTGGTCGAAGCTCAAGCCGGATTTCTTCGTCGTCGAAACGGATTCCTGGATCATCTACCCTTGGGAGCTCTACGAATCCATTCGCCTTATACTTGAGAAGGGGAAAGATGAAGCGCCCAGCGACGCTTATAAGGAGCTGACCGACGACGCACGCATCACTAAGGAAGAGTACCTGGCCTTCTGCGGGCTAGCGACCCACTCCAGGAACCTTCCGGACGATCTGAAAGAAAGGATTAGAGCCGTCTGCCGCCTCTACCATGGTAAAAATTGAAACGCTGCTGCTTCGGTCGGCTAGGAAGTAGAGAAAATGGTTTTACGACCTGTGGCGCATCAGGCGCTGGCCCGCCCACAGGAGAAGCTTTCGCAGGCGGACGCCTCTGGGGTGACCGCCTGGAGAGCCGAGAAGTGCACAAGTCTTTTAACACCAGTCCGGAATACGTTATGACAATAGGAGATTCCTTGCCTTGGTCAAGAGAAAGTTCACGATAGACACGGGGACCGAAAAGGTCGAAGTCGAGGGTTACGACTACCAAAAGGTCGCGATAAGATATCTCATGAAGAGAAGGAGGTCGCTCCTCTCGACTAGGGACCCTGCAAAGGTGGACGTGCTCTGGGACAAACTACCCAAGGCCGTCGAGGTCATAGGCACGAGAGAGTCGAAGAAGTACTCCATAGATTGGAAGCGGGTAGGCGAAGAGGAGTTCCAGGGTGCCAGATTTGTTTTCTCCCTGAAGGAAGCGCAATAGTCGGCCGCCGTTTCTCGTCAGATAGCCCGCGGGCGTTCAGATTTAACGCTTGTCCGTCCGTCCACCGGCTTCGACGATCCCGACACTGTCCTGATAGCGTCCACCGTAGCCCTTCCCGACCGGGCTAGCTTCGTGGAAGAGGAGATGCCAGAAGCGCTCCCCTTTCTTCAGGGTCGACGGATACGGCGGAGAGCGCACCTGAAGCGTGAGCCTCCCTCTGTAGCCGGCGTCGACGATGGTTCCGGGAATAAGGTATCCCAAGCGGGCATAGGTGCTCCTAAGGTTGACGTGGGCGACGAGATCGAGCGGCAGCTCCATTTTCTCCAGGGTGAGAAGGAGGACGACGCTCCCTGCTGGAAGCTCCAGCTGGTCGGAAATGGAGACCTTCCTGGAATTGTACTCCGGTCCGGGAATGAGGATCACAGCTTCGCCTCCGATGCGGAGGTCGAGGCCGTTGGGGGTCACACAGGCCCTGTTGAAGGGAGTCACCTTCAGGCTCCCTTCCTCCACCCTCTTCAGTATCTCGTTGTCGGAAAGCAGCATGGAAATCTACGGTTCGGAACGTCTCCGGGCTGGATTAAAGCTTGATGGTTACAGGCCGGGAGGAGGCACCTTTTGCAGAGTTCCAGAGAACTAGAACTTCCCAAGGGGAGTTCTACAGGAGCTCTAGAGCGTCCCCCATTAAATACCCACCATGCAACTGCTCGCCTAAGGAGGTAAAGGTACACGAACAGCAAGATCGCACTGGCGACGATAGCTATCGTCGCCCTCCTATCAGTATCGGCGTTCGCGGCCACGTCCACCTCAGCGGTGGCCAAGAGTGACGGCGTCGGGCAGCAGCTGAAACAGATGATGCAGCAGAGGGAACAGAAGCTCAAGAACTTCGGATCGATGTACAACCTCGTGGAGACCCCAGGGCTCTTTGGGCTTGGATACTCCACGTTCACTTCCGTGAACTTGGGGAACAGCACTCAGGTCTTCTACCTTTCAGTCAACCGGAACGGATTCCGTACCGATGGATACCCCTCGATCCTCACGGCATCTCTCAACTCCAGCAAGGTCGACACGACCAGGACTACCGACTGGGTGGCGGGACTCCTGTCCGTCCAGAAGCTCGTCGAATACAACGACACCAACGGTGACGGCCTCTTCACTCAAGGGGTCGACACCGTACTGCAGGTCGTCAGCTTCAACCAGCTTAACTGGGCACTCGGGACGGAATCGATCACCTCTGGCAGCTCTACCGGCTACAACATCACCCTGACGGCTCTGTACGAGGGTGGCACTATCGAAATCGTCGCACAGGTCTACAACACGGGTGTAGTCCTGAGCAACGGAGTGCCCATCTCTCCGACCGAGGTCAAGGTTGACTTCATCATCAACAACTTCCCATGGAACAGCACCACGAGCAGGCTGGCGTTGTTCTCCGCCTTCGGTGGCGTTTCGTCATCCGCCCAAGTCACCAGGGCTGACAACCAGACGACGGCCGTGCAATACAAGAACGCTTTCGCCTACTTCACCTGGGCCAGCACCGCTACGGTCGATGGCAGCACGGTGTCGGTGCTCTCCAACCAGACGAGCATCAACAGCGGAGCCATCCAAGAGGTTCAGCTGAACTATCCGCACGGAAGCAGCATAACCGATGACCCGATCATCGGGGTCGGCTCGGGCAGCGTCCAGAACGTCCCGTCTCTAGGGGCCTCCGCGACCGCGACCCCCACGTCGGTCAGCGCCCTCCCGGGATTATACTTCGTAACGGCAAGCGCTGTAGTCATCCTAGGAGTCGCTGCGCTGGCACTGGTAGCACGCAAGAGAATGGTGGAGCCGAAGCTCCAATTCTGAAGGAACAGCCCCATCCATTCTTCCCTTTTTTCGTTCATTTGGCCCAGCGGAAGCTCCGCGCGTGAAGAGGCATGATCCGAATCTGTGGATACGAGAACTTCACCAAAATGCCGCCGGGAGACGATACCGTAACAGGAGAGCGAACGGAAAGGCTGCATAAGGCACCCTCTGTCAAAGCGAGGGTGCCTGAAAGTTTGAGGCTAACGTTTAACCGATGCTGAGGACGCCGCCCACGGCATCTTGAAGGATTGTCTGCACTGGGACACCCAGGGCAGCCGCGACAGCGATCGCGGCAACGGCAGATCCTGCTACTGCGAGGGCCAGCATTTTCTCATTCTTTTCCAATTCGACGTTCCACCGTCAAAGGTATTAGACTCACCTCTAGATAAGTTTTTCCTTTTTGGTAAGGGATATGCTGGCCCTGCTCGGATTCTTCATCGTTTTGCCGAGTTTGTTCACTTTTTCAGATAGGATGTGGGTGTTGATTTGCTTCCCTAATCCAATAGGTGTCGCTGTCGTTGCCCTTGAGCTGGCACGTTACCTCTTCGGCCATCACTGGGCGAGCAGTTATGAACGCGAAGGCACCCGAGACGATGCCCTTGGCAAGATCGCAGAGGACTGGGCTATATGGCAGGCTGGGATTGTCTAATATGAGGAAGTTCCTGACCTTGATCTCTGCTTCGAAGGGTTCCTCCCTAAAGTGGTTGGTGGAGACCACCCCTAACCCGGAAGCCCTGAAGGCCTTGACAAAGAGGTCAACGGACTCTTTGCAAGAGGTGATTCCCGTCGTCTTCCTGAGGAAACTCGCCAGCTCATAGCCCAGCTGGTAGCCGGAGTTGTAAACTATGACCCTGGCAGGTCCGAGGCCAAGGACCTTCTCTAGGGTGGCATATGACGAATAGACGGCGTTGGCGGAGAAGATGAGTGCCCTCTGGCTCCCCGAGGAGAGAGGGTACATGAAGACGTCCACGTAGCTGTTCTCATGCTTAATGTCGATCACGTCCTCCAGAGCCTTGATCTTCGAGGTTATCTCGTCGATCAAGGCGCTAGAGGTACAGGCGACGAAGACAGCGAAGTAGCCTTTGTCGCCTTCCGTGAAGATTTGGCCCTTCAGCACGTTGACCCCGTGCTCTGCCAGTATGGTGGTTACTCGGTTCAGGGCGCCAGGTTGGTTCTTCAGCGTAATGAACATCTCGAAAATCTGGGCCCCCTTCTGGGGTTCCTGAACCCAGTAAACCGGTCTTCCGGAATTGTCGGCGGACATCGTTCTGCCAATACGTCTATGATTCTGGGATATTTATAACCTTTTGCCTGCTACTATATACTCTGATAGCGATTAGGATATAGTGCAGCGGCCATGATTAGCTTTTTCCCAAAGCGAGCCGCCCTGCAGTCGACGATTGGTCAACCCTTAATATATATGATTCAGGAAAAGAGCAGATCGCCAGGAAGCCCTTGGTACCGTCTTTAGGTTTTTAGCAGGTAGGCCCAATGAGACGGCTGAGGCGCACCGCGGCATGGCAGCCAGCCACTAGGGAATTGGTTATATCGCCCGGAAAGCGACCCGTCCTCGTGCCGGCAGAACGTCCTCCCAGCGACGAATACAGGGCGCTGGACCATCCTGCGCGTCGCAGGATCATGGAACTCCTGGGGACCCGGGAGTCCATCTCCTTTTCTGAGCTGAGAGCGGAGACGGGACTCCCTGTCGGTACGCTCTACTACCATCTTGACGTCCTTAGGGGGCTAGTGACCCAAGACAGCTCGAGGAGATACCTCCTCAGCAAGGAAGGTATCAAGCTTTACGCGTCGCTGGCCGACAAAGAAGGCCTCCCCCATCTCCAGAGGTCTCGGTCCCTCAGCATACTCCCCGGATGGATCTTCGCTTCACTGGAGGGCTCGGTGATAAAGACAGCCTTGATTTGGCTGGCAGTGGCCGCCACGGGCGGAGCCCTTTCTTACTTCGGCGGCCAGGCTTTGGTCCTCATGCACTTTGGCGTGTCTGTCTTCCCCAACTGGGTCGACGTCTCCCTCTTCCCCCTCAGCATGTTAATCTATCTGGTCTACAGCCTGGCGTCCACCTACCTGCTCTCAGGAAGAGGGACCAACCTGCCGGGCCTCCTCGCCTCTGGAGTCGTCTACCTTCCCTACCTTGTCTTGCCGCTGACTACTTCTATCATCAGCCCGACGGCCGGCGGAGGCACGGGCCTCGTCTACCTCATCCTGACCATTCTCGTCCAGGGCTCGTCGGTCATCCTGGGAGCGACGTATATGTCTAGCACCTTTGGGATGAGGCTGGAACGGTCTCTCCTCCTCCAACTAGTCTTTTACGTTGCGGCCACGGTGACCTTCACCGCCCTTCAGTACCTAGGCCTCATTGCGGAAGCTGGCCGGGTGGCGGCGCAGGTTATATAGAAGGCCCTGGCCGAGGTTCAGCCAGGATTCTGTTTGAGGGTTTCCCTGAGATTCTGCAGCTTCTTGACGTTCTCGTCCAGAGGGAAGGACCATGACCCTGCCACGGAATCGTAAAGGGAGTGGGGTATGGTGAACGCCAGGGAGTTACCTACGTCAATGGTCTTGAAGTCTAGGCACTCCGCGAGGGAGCCCAAGCTGTTGTTAAGGTAGTACTGCACGTATAGGTAATGCTCCACGGGCACGGCCATCTCCACCAGGTAGAGGTCCCTGTTTCCGGCGGCCGCTTCGGACCAGGTGAATGGTATAGAGTAGAAGGCCTTCCTGATATCCTGAAGCTGGCTCTGGCTTAGGTCCTTGGCGAAGACCCGCCCGTAGATGATTCTGTGCTTCTTGATGCTTTCGAGGTCACCCATCCATCTTACGATGTACTTGGTGACCATCTTGCGCTCTAGGACGTGGCTGTTGTAGTGGTATTGGAGCGTCTTCACGTTGATATTGAGCTTCTTCGACATCTCGGCGACGGTGCTCAGCGAGTTTAGGGCGAGCTCCTTCGCCAAAAGGATGTCCATCTTGTCGTACTCGTTCTTGTCGTACTCCGAGGAGGCGCCGATCTTCGGGACTTCGCTCACTGTGGAGAGGGCCTGCCAGTCGATGTCCCACCTACCTTCCTGGAAGTCGTAGTACTCGGGCCTGAGAGAAAGATAGTTCACCCAGATGATGGGCTTCAGGGAGTACCCTGTCAAGATGCCCAGGTTCACCATTTCGTCCAGAAACTCCATCATCTGCGACTTGTAAAGCCTAGGCGTCTGGAAGAGGCAGTAGTACTCCTTCGACATGAGCTGGCCCGAATAGTACGTCAGGTAGGCGAGCTCGTGGAGAGACTGCAGTATGTATTTCGAAATCGCCTGGTAGCTGTCGGAAAAGCTCATCATAACGATGTATCTCTGAAGGTCGAACTTCTCCGCGTCGATCAGCGCGTGGATGGCCACACCTCTGCGATAGAGCTGGTTCTTTATCTTGTATCGGACCGTCTCGGGTGGGATGCCGGTGAGCCGTGAGATGAGAGAATAGTTCCCCGGTCCAACCTGTATAATTGCGCGCACGATCCTCGCTGCTGGGTCGTCCTCTGGTAGTGGCATGTTACATGATGCCTCCTTTCTCCTCGGCCCTGGAACTTGGTTGGG
>Ga0187857_10002025_pt1 | contig 18979 bp, 18 predicted proteins | sample June2016WEW_8_10_FD_132984 | JGI IMG/M metagenome (GOLD analysis project Ga0187857, IMG submission 132984) | Peatland microbial communities from SPRUCE experiment site at the Marcell Experimental Forest, Minnesota, USA - June2016WEW_8_100 | ecosystem: Environmental > Terrestrial > Soil >...
AAAAGCCTTCGAGGACGACTTTCAGTTTGCTTTGTTTTTGGTGAGTGTTCTTGTCTTCCCACTGGTCGAGTTTGAGCCGGCCTTCCACGAGGAATGGCTTTCCCTTTTTCATGTATTGGCCGATGACCTCAGCCTGCCGGCCGAAGGCATCAATCTCAACAAAGGTGACCTCCTCTTTCGTTTCACCGGTTTCGTTTTTCCAGGTCCGGTTGATGGCCAGGCTGAAGTGGGCGATGGCCAGGCCCTTGGGCGTGTAGCGCAGTTCGGGGTCGCGGGTCAGGTTGCCCGCGAGGATGACTCTGTTGAAACTTGCCATAGGTTAAGTTGAGTGGGCGGGTTCGGCGGGTTTGGGCGGGGGCAAATTAGTGAACAGGACCCTGAAGACCTCGCCGTTCATCGCCAAGCGATGTTTGAGTTGCTCGAGCATGCCGGGTTGGCTCTCGAAGATGATATTCACGTAGAAACCGGCGGAGTGCTTTTTGTTGGCCACCCGGCTGAAGCTGCGCTTCTCCATCTTCTGCACGGTTTCGACTTTGCCGCCCAGGGAGGTGATTTCGGCGGAGATCTTGTCGATCGCGTCCTTGATCCCTTCTTCTTTGGCTGCGGTCTCCAGAATAAACAGACCTTCGTATCGTTTCACTGCGCTTCTCTTTCGTTGGGCGGGTCCCGATCCGGCGGGACGCCGTTAAACTGATTCATGGCCTTTTGTATGCCGGCGTCCACCCAGCATTCCGCCGCGTCGGACGCCACGTTCAAAACTCTATCCACCAGGGCCTGCTCCGTCGAATGAAATCGACCGAGCACATGGCCGGTGATTTCGCGGGCGCCGGCCTGGCGGCCAATTCCGATGCGCAGGCGGGCATAGTCTTGCCCGCCCAGGTGCTGCTCGACCGATTCCAGGCCGTGATGGCCGCCACTGCCGCCGCCCGGTTTGAGCCGCAGCACGCCCAGCGGCAGGTCCGCATCGTCCACCACCAGGAGCAACTGCGGCAGCGGCACGCGGTAGAAGCTCTGCAGGGCAGCTACCGTCTGGCCGCTGGCATTCATGTAGGTCTGCGGTTTGCAAACCAGCACCCGGCGTCCAGCCCGCTCGGTCCGCGCCAGGCAGGCGTTGAACTTCTTTTGGTAAGTCCAAGCCGACCGCCACCGCTCGGCCAGGCGCTCGGCGACCTGAAACCCGGCATTGTGCCGGGTCCGGGCATATTCGGCGCCCGGATTGCCCAAGCCCACGATGAGATACAGGTTCTCCATAGGCCGGGCGGGGCCGGCAGCCTGGACGGAACCGGGCCGGGGTCCCAATTATCTCTTCCTTCCAGCCGCGGCGGGAGCAGAGCCTTTCTCGGCGGTTTTTTCGGGGCCCTTGGCGCCAGCTTCGGCGCCTTTGGCCGGGACTTTCTCGCCGGCTTTGGCCGGGGCTTTCTCGGCGCCTTTGGCCGCACCCTTCTCGGCGCCTTTGGGGCCGCCTTTCTCGGGGCCTTTGGCAGGGGCAGCGCCTTCTTCGCCCTCTTCTTTTTTCTCTTTGATCATCTCCACCTCGCCCGGGGCTGCCACGGCCTCTGCCGCCTCGGCGGCTTCCTCTTCTTCCGTGCGCGGTGCGGCGATGGCAATCACGGCCATCTGTTTGTCGCCGACCAGTTCGACTCCGGGCGGGGCTTTAATCTCTCCCAGGTGGATGACCTCGCTCATTTTGAGATGGGAGACGTCCACGGAAATGATTTCGGGCAAGTCCTTGGGCAGGCCGCGGGCGCGGATGCTGAAGAGGATGTGTTCGAGAACGCCACCGCCCGTCTTGACACCTTCGGCCTCGCCGGCGGTCTCGACGGGGACGCTGATGGTCACCTTTTCGTTTTCGGCCACCTCGTGGAAGTCCACGTGCAAGACCTTGCCGGAGAGGGGATGATGCTGGATTTCCTGCACCAGCGCCAGGCGCTTGGGCCGGGCGTCATCCTTGACCTCGAGGTCCACCAGGAGGTTTTCGGAGACCGAGTGGTGGATGAGGTCTTCCATTTCCTTGACCTTGACCTCGAGATTCTGGGGTTTGGCCTGGCGGCCGTAAATGACGGCCGGCACGCGTCCGTCGGCACGGAGTTTCTTGGCCCCGGCGCGCCTGCCCAGCACTCGGGGGGATGCGTTAAGTGATACAGATTTCATTGTCGTTGAATCGTTCCGGGCCTCGCGCCACCGGGGGCGCCGCCCCGCCGGCGCCCCTCAACTGGTGCGCCAACCTTTAAACTCAAACAGCGAAGTGACCGACGAATTGCTGTGAATTCGCTTGATGGCTTCGCCCAAAAGCCCGGCCACGGACAACGTGGTTATCTTCACGCCGCTAATAGCCGGGCGTAGGACAGTATCAGTTGTAATCAATTCGTCAATGGCCGATTTTCGCAACCGCTCGATTCCGGTGACGTTGAGGATGGCATGGGAGACGCAGGCCTGGATCTTGCGGGCGCCTTTGCGCCTGAGCCATTCGGCTGCGGAGGTCAGCGTGCCTGCCGTTTCGGTCAAGTCATCGACCAGCAGCGTGTTCTTGCCCCGGACTTCCCCGATCACGGCCATGGATTCGACTTCGCTGGCGTTCCGGCGCCGTTTGGCGACGATGGCCAGACCGGCCCCCAGGACCTGGGAGTAGGCGTAAGCCATTTTCAGCCCGCCGACGTCCGGACTGACGACCACCAGTTCGCCCATTTGCTTCCTTTTCAAATACTGATACATCACCGGGGAGGCGTAGAGATGATCGACCGGGATGTCAAAAAAACCCTGAATCTGCTGGGCGTGGAGGTCCATGGTCAGCACCCGGTTGGCCCCGGCCGCCACCACGAGGTTGGCCACCAGCTTGGCCGTAATGGGCACGCGCGGCTGGTCCTTCCGGTCCTGGCGCGCATAGCCGTAAAAGGGCATCACCGCCGTGATCCGCGCGGCGCTGGCCCGGCGCAACGCATCCATCATGATGAACATCTCCATCAAATGATGGTTTGTCGGCGGAGAGGTGGACTGAACCAGGAACACATCCTCGCCACGGACGTTCTCTTCGATCTTGACGAACGTCTCGCCGTCCGGAAACGGCTTGATCGTAGAATTCCCAAGTTCAATTCCGATATAGGCGCAAATGGCCTCGGCCAGGGGCCGATTGGAAGTGCCGCTAAAAATCTTCACGCTTTGCCGGTTTTTGTCGGATTGCTTACGAGTCGGGGTCTAAGACGCCGGAGACTTTACCATCCGGCGGCTGGGGTGCAAGAGGAAAATGGCGCTAAAATTCCCCGGATCATGATTGAACCGGCCGGGCCGGGTTTGTAGGATTATGCAGCAAGACACATTATGAATCTGGATGAAGCACAACGGAAAAAGGCGGCGGAGTGGATTAAGCAAGGACTGAGGCTCTCTGACATCCAGAGCCGGCTGGCATCCGAGCTGGGCCTCCGCCTCACTTACATGGAGGTGCGATTACTGGTGGATGACTTGAAGCTGGTGCCCAAGGATGTCGAGCCCGCCAAAACGTCCGGCGCCCTCCTGGCGTCACCCGGCGCTGCCGCCCCTGCCGCTCCAGGCGGCAGGCCGTCGGCCGCCTCTGCCGGGGCCGCCGCGCCCAAGCCCAGCCCCGGCAGACTCTCGGTTTCCGTGGACCAACTTGCGCGCCCGGGCGCCATGGTCAGCGGGAAGGTCACCTTTTCCGACGGCAACTCCGCCGATTGGTATCTCGACCAATCGGGCCAGCTCGGCCTTATCGCGCAGCAACCCGGCTATCGTCCTCCGCCCGCAGACCTGCAGCAGTTCCAAATGGCCCTGGACGCGGAATTGAACAAGATGGGCTTCTGAGGGACCGTGGAGCGTCAGAGCGTGGAGCGTGGGAGCGTATAGAACGCGCGCCGCGACGCTCCGACGCGCGACACGCTCCACGCTCCGGACGTCAGGGAGGACTTGCGCCCGGCGCGTGGGCGGCCTAAATTTGCGCCATGTTCGATACGCTTAAAGCAGAACTGACCACCGTCGGGGACAAGCTGGCGCACGTGCGGAGGTTTCTTTGACGTGCCCGGCGCCCAAAAACGCCTGGGCGAAATCAATGCCTTGATGGCGGCGGAGACTTTCTGGAACAACCGCGAACAGGCCCAGCAACTCATTGCAGAGGCCAACACTCTGCGTGACCGAGTCGAGCCGCTGCTCAAGGCCGAGAAGAAGCTCGAGGATTTTCAGGTCATGGTGGAGTTGGGGGAAGCCGAGCCGGAATCGGCCCAGAGGCAACTCCAGGAAGAACTCGAGCGGGACCTGGCCGCCTTTTTCAAGGAACTGGACTCCCTCGAGTTGAGGGTGTTCCTCAACGGCCCGCACGACCAGAGCAACTGCATCCTGAGCATCAATGCCGGGGCCGGCGGCACCGAATCGTGCGACTGGGCCAGCATGCTCATGCGCATGTATCAACGCTGGGCCGAGTCGCGCGGATGGCAGGCGGAACTGACCGACGTGCTGCCGGGGGAAACCGCCGGCATCAAGAGCGCCACTTTGGTCATTGCGGGCGACAACGCCTACGGCTATTGCAAGGCCGAGCGCGGCGTCCACCGCCTCGTGCGCCTCTCCCCTTTCGACGCCAACAAACGACGGCACACCAGTTTTGCCAGCGTGGACGCCATCGCCGAAATCGAGGAGACCTCCGCCGAGATCCTCCTTGCGCCAGCCGAACTTAAAGTGGACACCTACCGCTCCGGCGGCAAAGGCGGCCAGAACGTCAACAAGGTCGAGACCGCGGTGCGCATCACCCACATCCCTACCGGCATTATTGCCGCCTCCCAGAACCAGCGCTCCCAGCATCAAAACCGCGCCACCGCCATGAAAATGCTCCTTTCCAAGATCTATGCCCAGCGGCTCGACGCCCAGAAAACAGAGATGGAACGTTTCTACGGCGACAAAGGCAGCATCTCCTGGGGCAACCAGATTCGCAGCTACGTCTTCCAGCCCTACCGCATGGTCAAAGACCTGCGGACCGGCGTTGAAACCAGCAACGTCCAGGCCGTGATGGACGGGGCCCTTGACCCCTTCGTCAATGCCTGGCTGCGCGCCGGCTGTCCCACCAAGCGCCTGCAGGGCGTCAGGGACGAGGAAGGGTAGGGAAATGACTATCCTCGACACCATCGTCGAACAGAAAAGGCGGGAAGTAGCTCGCCTGCCGCAGCGGACGGTCTCGGTCCTGGAACTGCGGGCAGTCCTCGAGGCGCGGGGCCAACGCCGCGATTTCCTCGCCGCCCTGCTTACTCCCCGGTTCATAAGCACTCCGACCTCCAAGGGTCGAGGGGCGAGGGGCGAGGGGCGGCCCCTCGTTCCCTCGACACCCGACACTCGACCCCTGGCTCCGGATTCTGTTGGACCGGCGTCTAACGAGGCGAGCCTCCCCCCTGCCTCGGCTTCCCCCGAACGGACACCGGGCTCGCATGCGATGGCTCCGCTGCCCAAGGACCGGTCCGACTCCTGCCCCCCGGTCGCGCTGATCGCCGAGATCAAGAGGGCCTCTCCTTCGGCCGGCCTCATCCGCCCCGACTTCGATCCCGTCCGCATCGCCTCTGCATTCGAAGCCGCCGGCGCAAGCTGCCTCTCCGTGCTGACCGATGAAGAATTCTTCCAGGGCTCCCTGCAATATCTCGGAACCATCCGGTCTGCGGTGAAACTGCCGCTCCTTTGCAAGGATTTCATCATCGACGAACGGCAGATCCTGGAAGCCGCCCAATGGGGCGCGGATGCCGTCCTGCTCATCGTTGCCATCCTGAGCCGGGCGCAGTTGGACCACTTGCTTGCACTGGCCGCAGGCGCCGGCCTGGCTGCGCTGGTCGAGGTGCATGATGAACCCGAACTGGACTGCGCCCTGGCAGCCGGAGCCACCCTCATCGGCGTGAACAACCGGAACTTGAAGACCTTCAAGGTGGACCTGGCCACGACCGAGCGCCTCGCAGCCCGCTTGCTTTGCTCCTCACCCGGCAAACCTCGAGCCCCGCGCCCCACTCCCGGAACGCCGCCTTCAGGCGGCAGCACCCTCGAGGCCTCACCCGGCGGGCCTCGCTCCTCGCGCCCCCCTCCCCTCCTGGTCGCCGAAAGCGGCATCCACACTCGAGCCGATGTCGAGCGCTTGGCCCGTTGCGGCGCCCGCGCTATCCTCGTCGGAGAATCGCTCATGCGCCATGCGGACCTCGGCGCCAAAGTGCACGAGTTGCTGGGGCGCTGAGCCGCTTATGAATCACTGTTGTACTCGCCGCCAATTCCTGGCTCGGGCCGGCGCCTTGGGCGTCCTGGCTGCTGGCGCAGGGCCGGTTCTCCAATCGAGAAGCATCGCCGCCGACAAGCTGCCCATGGCCGAGGCCTTTGACCGGGAAGTGGAGCAATTCATGTCCGCGCGCAAGGTCCCGGGCGGCGCCCTGGCCGTAGTCAAGGACCAGCGCCTGGTCTATGCGCGCGCTTACGGTTGGGCCGACCGTGAGAAGCAGGCCCCGGTCAAACCGGATTCGTTGTTTCGGATTGCCAGCGTCACCAAGCCCTTCACCGCCACGGCCGTCCTCAAGCTGGTCGAAAGCAAGGGCCTGGACCTGGACACGCCCGTAACCGAGTTTCTGCCGCTCAAACCCGTGCTGGTCAACGGCAAGACGGCCGACCCGCGGTGGAAACGAGTGACGCTGCGTCATTGCCTGCATCATACCGGGGGCTGGGACCGCGATGTGAGCGGGGACCCGATGTTTCGCTCCCTCGAGACCGCCCGGGCTGTGGGCGTCCCCGCCCCGGCCAACGCCCAGGCCATCATTCGATACATGCTGGGCCAACCCCTCGATTTCGACCCCGGCGCCCGCTATGCCTATTCCAACTTCGGCTACTGCCTGCTCGGACGTGTCATCGAGAGGCTCGGCAGCCGGCCATACGAGCAATTCGTGCGCGAGGAAGTATTGGCGCCCATGGGCATCCGCCGAATGCGGCTGGGCGCTTCCCTGGAAAGCGGACGCATCGAAGGGGAAGTCAGGTATTATACGCCCGATAATAGCGAGGGCTCGAGCGTGTTTCCCGGGCTGCCGGCCAAGGTCCCCGAGCCTTATGGCAGCTTCTGCATCGAAGCCATGGATGCCCATGGCGGATGGCTGGCCTCGGCGCCGGACCTCGCCCGGTTTGCGGCAATACTCGATACGCCCGAAGGCAGTACCTGCCTCAAACCCGATACACGCCGAATCCTTTACGAGCCCCCCGCCCCGCCGGCCAGCCGCAACCCGGACGGTTCGCTGGCCGGCCATTTCTATGGCTGTGGCTGGGTGGTCCGCGCCGTCGGAAAGGAGGGTACGGCCGGCTATTGGCATAATGGCAGTCTGCCCGGAACGTCCACCCTGCTGTTCCGCCGTCTGGACGGCATTAGCTGGGCGGTCCTCTTCAACCAACGCTCGGAATCTTCGAGCCTGCCGGATAAGGCCATCGAGCCGGCCTTGAACCGCGCCGCCGACGCCGTCGAGCGGTGGCCGGGTTGAGCGTGTCGAGCGTGAGAGCGTGAGAGCGTGGAACGTCCGCACGCTCCGCACGCTCGACACGCTCACCAAGGGCCGCGCAGCAACCGGCGCAAACCGATCCATGCCACCACCGCCACGGCCACGCCCAAGCCGATAAGCCCGGCACCCTTGAGGGCGCCGGCGCCGATGAGCGTGCAAGGCACCGCTTCGGGCAACTGGCCGAGCAGCGTGCCGATGAGAAAATCCCGGTGGCGCAGGGGGAACAGGGCGCAGGCCAGGTTCACCAGCAAGCCGGGCACAGGCAGTTGGCGGGCCAGGATGACGCCCGCGATCCCCTCGCGTTGGACCAACGTATGCAGCTTGCCGCGCTTGGAAAGGTAGTGCTCCGCCCACTGTCTGGCGGCAAAACGGGCGACGAGGAAAGTCGCGTAATTTCCCAGCAGCGTGCCCAACTGCGCCCAGACCAGCCCGGACCAAAAGCCCAGGGCCATGCCCGCGATGGCGCAGAGCACCAGCCGCGGGAAGCCCACGGCCACCAGCACCGCAATGCTGACCATGACCGCCAGCGGCGCCAGGACTCCCAAGCCCCGGATTTGGCCGCTGATCTCCCGCAACCGTCCGAGCCAGGCGCGCAGTGGAGAGAGATAAACCAGGGCCAGCATGACCCCCACGATGGCTGCCAGAACCACCATCTTGGGCCAGGGCGACTTCGCGCACAGGCTGCCCCCAGCCGCCTCCGTCAACTGCGGCTTCAACTCTGCCGGTGGGTTCGGGCCTGCGCTCATCCGTATCACCCTGCGCCAGTTTGCACTTGACACTCGACACTCGGCACTCTCTTGTTCGCGCCTGCGCTCATGCCTGTCACCATGCGCCAGGGCGTCCAGGAAGTGAATTCAAAAATAGTGGGGACTGGCACTTGCCAAGGCCATTTTCTTCTCTTTCTTCATCTGCCGCCCCAGCTTTGCCGCTCTTCAGGTTGCCCTTATTCAGGACTTAGGTTATAACGCAGAGGTGTACCTGCCTGCCGATTGCCCGTCGGAGTTCGACTTGTTCAAGGAACGTCTCCTCGAGCTGGCCCAGATCCGGTCCGTCGCTGAACTCCTCCTCCGCGTCGTGACCCGTCTGGCCGAGCCGCCGCATGTTGCGCTGGCGCGCATCTGGCTCGTGGACAAGGGCGACCTCTGTTCATCCTGTTGCATGCGATCGAAGTGTCCTGATCAAACCTCCTGCCTTCACTTGGTCGCGAGCGCAGGGCGACCCCAAGCGGATCCCAAGGCGGATTGGTCGCGGCTCGACGACGGGTTCCAGCGCATTCCAACCGGCGTGGGGAAAGTCGGCCGCGTGGCGGCCACCGGCCAAGCCCTGGTGGTGAAAGACGTGGCCCACGACCCGTCCCTGTTGTCCCGGTCGGACTGGGCGATGGCGGAAAAGATTCACGGCTTCGATGCGCAGCCGATCCGATACAAGGACGAGGTGCTGGGCGTGCTCGCCCTGTTTGCGCGCATTCCCACCCCTGACCAGGTCCCCGCATGGCTGCGCATTTTTGCCGACTACATTGCCGTGGCCTTGGTGAACGCACGCGCCTTCGAAGAGAACGACCGGTTGCGCGCCCGGCTGGAATTGGAAACCATTTACCTCCGCGAAGAGGTTCGCGAAGCCAAGGCTCTGGGCGACATCATGGGCGAAAGTGCCAGCATCAAGCAGATGCGGCGGCAGATTGGCATGGTAGCGCCTACTGATGCCACCGTGCTAATCCTTGGCGAATCCGGCACGGGCAAGGAACTGGTCGCCCGCGAAATCCACCAGCGAAGCCGCCGCAGTCAGGAGCCCCTGATTCGCGTCAATTGCGCGTCCGTCCCGCGCGAGCTTTACGAAAGCGAATTCTTCGGCCACGCCAAAGGTTCGTTCACCGGCGCGATCAAGGACCGCGCCGGCCGTTTCGAAGCGGCGGACGGTGGCACGCTCTTCCTCGACGAGGTGGGCGAGATCCCGCTCGAGTTGCAGAGCAAACTCCTGCGCGTCCTGCAGGAAAGACAATACGAGCGCGTTGGTGAAGAAAGAACCCGCACCATCAACGTCCGCATCCTCGCTGCCAGCAGTCGCGATCTAAGGGCCGAGGTAGAGGCGGGGCGGTTTCGGCGGGATCTCTATTACCGCCTCAACGTTTTCGCTATCGAGGTCGCCCCGTTGCGCCAGCACAAGGAGGACATCCCGCTGTTGGGCGCGCATTTCCTGGAGCAAGCCGCCCGGAGGCTCAAGGTGCCGCTCCCCAAGCTCACCGACGCGCACCTTGTCCAGTTGCACAACTACGATTGGCCCGGCAACGTGCGGGAGATGCAGAACCTCATTGAACGTGCGCTGATTTTTACGCAGAAAGGCCCCCTCCGATTCGACCTGCCGCCCGCCCAGGGCGAGGCGCCGATGCCTGAACCCCGGCAAGGCGCGGACGCAAGCGGTTCAGAAGTCCGGATTCTCACGGACCCCGAGTTCCGCCTGCGCGAACGCGCCAACGTTCTGGCCGCGCTGAGCAAATGCGGCTGGAGAATTCACGGCCCGGGCGGCGCCGCCGAGTCGCTCAGCATCAATCCCAACACGCTGGTTTCTCGCATCAGGAAGCTAGGGTTGAAAAAGCCGGGGTGAGAAAGCGTCGCGAGATATCCGGTGCGGCTGGCAGGCCTGCACCGTGGAGGCTGCATAGCCGCAGCGGAAAGAATCAAGCCGCGCCGCGCCTTTTCATGTTGAGAATTCACAATTTGTGAACTTTCACAAGAGACCCAGTGAGCACAGGCAAGGCGCATCCGCCTCAGTGTCACGCGCTTAACGCCAGTCGCACGGTTGGCACACGAGATGCTAAACCACTGGCGGACACACTCTGCTCGATAGCCGCAATGCAGAAAAACCGAAATCAAAAACTGAGGTTATCATGTCACGTTCCCTAAAATCTTTCGCCGACTTGTCTCTGAAAGTGGTCGCGGTCCGCACTGCCGACAATAGTGATTTTGAGTTCGAGTTCCCCGCCTCGGGTCCCCGATCAACACCCTCCGCCCTGACCACTCCTCTTGAGCAGCCCGCTGGACGCCGCCGCGCTCCTCTTGCGGAGACTGGTGGATGGTATCATGGATGGCTAAATGATTGACCGCCAGAGCTAAAGGACTGGTGGGCACAATTCAGGCAGCAGAGGCAACGCCGAAACGAACCCAAAACGGACATTATCATGTCACGCCTTACTCCCATCCAAACCGATGGGGCAACCTCGGAACACAAGCGGAGTCTCAAGAGCAGCCACCTCAAGCTCGGTAAAGCGCCCAACTTCCTCCAGCTCATGGCCAATTCGCCTGCTTCGTTGCGGGCCTACATCCTTGCTGACGCGGCCCTTGTGCGCGGGCAGCTCACGGCCCGCCAGCGCGAGCAGGTTGCCTTGGCCGTGGCAGAAATCAACGGCTGCGCCTACAGCCTCTCCGCCCATTACGAAACCGGCAAGAGCCTTGGCTTGACGCACGACGAAATGCGGTTGGCCCGCAACGCGACCGCAGCCGACCCGAAGGCTGAGATGATGTTGCGCTTCACCCAGGCCGTCGTCCTCCAGCGCGGCGAAATCAGTGAGGACGATTTTCAGGCGCTGGTCAAAGCCGGGTTCACCAACGAGCAGATTGTCGAGATCGTCGGCAACATCGCCCTGAACATTTTCTCCAACTACTTCAACGCAGTGGCCAAAACCGAAGTGGACTTCCCCCTCCTCCAGCCGGGCGCGGACGCCCCCAGCGTTGGAATCCCCCAGTCAGAGACGCGTGTCACGCCGTTCCTGAAGGGAAGATGATGAAGACTCTAGCCGGTTTGTGGATTGACCATCGAGAGGCCATTATCGTCCTCCTCTCAGAGAAAGGGCAGGAGACGAGGCGGATAAAATCGTTCGTGCAAAAGCAACTTCGACGTTCTGGCCGCTCTCCCTCTCGGGCTGCGTTCGAGCGACAGATGGTTCCGGCAGATGATTCCCGGGAACGAGAATACACAGGCCGTCTGGCGAATTACTACGACGAGGTGATCTCCTGCCTCCGCCAGGCGGAAGTGATCATGGTATTTGGGCCTGGCGAGGCCAAGGGTGAGTTGAGGAAGCGCATACAGAGAGACAAACTTGATCTGCGCATCACAAGGTTCGAAACGAGCGACAAGATGACGGAGCGCCAAATTTTGCAAAAAGTGCGCCGGCACTATTTGCCGTCAACCGGGACCTCGCCCGCAGGCAGGAGGAGCAGGCGATGAACACAAAGGACTAACAAAAGTGGTGGGCGAGATGAGGTAAATTTACCCCGCAGTGCGAGCTGATTCAACGTATAATCAAAAAACAAAAGAAATGGGAAACTATGACGCTAAACATTAAACCCCTCGGCGACCGCATCCTTGTGGAAGCGGTCGAAGACAAGGAACTCAAAAAGGGCGGAATTGTCATTCCTGACATCGCCAAGGAAAAGCCCATGGAATGTCGGGCTGTGGCCCTGGGCACCGGGAAAACAGATGACAACGGCAAGAAGGTTCCCTTCGAAATGAAAAAGGGCGACCGCCTGCTGGTGTCCAAATACGGCGGCACGGAAGTCCATCTCGAGGGCAAGGAATACAGGATTCTCAATTCCGAGGATGTCCTGGCCGTGATCGAGTAACGATCAACTATCAACAATTGACTATCTAATAATATGGCTGCGAAACAATTACTCTTCGAGGAGAATGCTCGTCAAACGCTGCTCAAAGGCGTCTCCAAACTGGCCAGGGCCGTCGCGGCGACGCTCGGACCCAAAGGCCGCAACGTCGTGCTCGACAAGAAATACGGCTCGCCGACGGTGACCAAAGACGGTGTCACCGTCGCCAAGGAAATCGAATTGGAGGACCCGTGTGAAAACATGGGTGCCACGATGGTCCGCGAAGTCGCCAGCAAGACCAGCGACGACGCCGGCGACGGCACCACCACCGCCACTATCCTGGCGGAGGCGATCTTCCGCGAGGGGCTGAAGTACGTCACCTCCGGTGCCAACCCCATCGGCATCCAACGCGGCGTCAATAAGGCGGTCGCCGCCGCCATCGAGCACCTCGGCAAGATCGCCAAGAAGGTTAAGGACAAAGAGGAAATCAAACAGGTCGCCACCGTTTCGGCCAACTGGGACACCGCCATTGGCGAGATCATCGCCGACGCGATGGACAAGGTCGGCAAAGACGGCACCATCACTGTTGAGGAAGCGAAGTCCATCGAGACCGCGCTCGACGTGGTCGAAGGCATGCAGTTCGACAAGGGTTATTTGTCGCCCTACTTCGTCACCAATGCCGAGACGATGGAGGTCCGCCTCGAGGATTGCTATGTTCTCAATTACGAGAAGAAGATCAGCAGCGTCAAAGACCTTATTCCGATGCTCGAAAAGGTGGCCAAAGCGGCTAAACCGCTCTTGATCATCGCCGAAGATGTCGAAGGCGAAGCCCTCGCCACTCTCGTGGTGAACAAACTCCGTGGGACAATCAATGCGTGTGCCGTCAAAGCCCCTGGCTACGGTGATCGCCGCAAGGCCCTGTGCGAAGACATCGCTGTCCTCACCGGCGGCAAATTCGTCAGCGAAGACCTCGGCATCAAGCTGGAGAACCTAACTTTGGAAGAACTCGGCCGCGTCAAGAACGTCACGGTGGACAAGGAAAACACCACCCTCGTCGAGGGCCACGGCAAGAGCTCCGAAATCCAAGGCCGCGTGAATCAGATTCGCCGGCAGATCGAAGAGACCACGTCCGATTACGACCGCGAGAAACTGCAGGAACGCCTGGCCAAGCTCGCCGGTGGCGTCGCCGTCATCAACGTTGGGGCTGCAACCGAGACCGAGATGAAGGAAAAGAAAGCCCGCGTCGAAGATGCGCTGCACGCAACCCGCGCGGCCGTCGAAGAAGGCGTCGTGCCTGGCGGTGGCGTGGCGCTCCTGCGTTGCCTGGCCGCGATGGATACCGTCAAGCCGGAGAATGACGACGAGCGCATCGGCGTGGATATCGTCAAGCGCGCCGTGGAGTGTCCGACGCGCGTGTTGGCTGACAACGCCGGGGTCGAAGGCTCGGTGGTGGTGCAGGAAGTCAAGAAACGCAAAGGCAATGAAGGCTACAATGTCTCGACTGGGGTCTATGAAGACCTTGTCAAGGCGGGCGTAGTCGACCCGAAGAAGGTCACTCGCACGGCTTTGCAGAACGCGGCCTCGATTGCCGGTCTGTTGCTCACGACCGAATGCCTCGTCACCGAGATTCCGATGAAGGAAAAATCCGGGTCAGCCCCTGGCGGCCAGGGTGGCATGGGCGGCATGGGCGGCATGGATTATTGAACAGGCCGCCGTTCCAATATGTCTGACGAAACAAAAGAGCAACTCTCGGCGACTGAATTGCTGAGGAAATCTTCCCTTTACCGGGAATTTCAAGCGGAACGCGAGGAGATTTTGAGGCACAAGTGGATTGAGTCGGAGAAAGCCGGTCGCGACATCGGGTTCGAACGTGCGCTAACGGATTGGATGGTCAAGCACCGTTCCAAGTGGCGAAAGAGCCGGCAGTCGGCCATACGCTAATTCCAATTGCTGCTCCTTTAAGGCAGCCCAGCCAGGTTGCACGACGCAAGACACATGAAAAGTCAGGCGACGAGGAAAGTCGCGTAATTTCCCAGCAGCGTGCCCAATTGCGCCCAGAGCAGTCCGGACCAAAAACCCAGGGCCATGCCCGCGATGGCGCAGAGCACCAGCCGCGGGAAGCCCACGGCCACCAGCACCGCAATGCTGACCATGACCACCAGCGGCGCCAGGACTCCCAAGCCCCGGATTTGGTCGCTGATCTCGCGCAACCGCCCGAGCCAGGCGCGCAGTGGAGAGAGATAAACCAGAGCCAGCATGACCCCCACGATGGCTGCCAGAACCGTTATCCTGCGCCAGGGCGGCTTCGCGCACAGGCTGCCCTCAGGCCGCCCCCGTCAACTGCGGCTTCAACCCTGGCGGTGGGTTCGGGCCTGCGCTCATGCCTGCCACGATGCGCCAGTTTGCGCCCAGGAAGTGAATTCAAAAATTGCCCGCCCTCGGCGGCCCTCTGCCGAGACTTGTCCTTACCCACATTCTCTGCGCAGCCCGACTAGCGCTCCTGCTGCGGACCATCTCAAACCCCGTTAGGGGGAATGGCCCTTGGCGCACGTCGGCGGTGGCACGAAAGCACGAAATCCAGCCGGTACGCGTTAATCAGTTCCTCTCAACAATCTCCCCCGAACATGTGGGTAATGACAAGCTCTGCTGAGCCGCCGCCACGTTCTCACTACCCAGGCGCCAACCGCGCTGAATGGGACCCTGGGTCGTAATGGTGATTCTGCGAGTAATTGGAGCGAAAACAGGTCGCGACAACGCTCCTTTCCTTTTTGCAATCCCGAGGCATCGAGGCGGCCGAATCAACGCGGATGATGGATGCCTTGGAACGGTGTCGTGATCGCAACGCGCACTTCGCCGACGCTTATCAGGCAGCGTCGGCCGTCGAACTGGGAAACCGCGTCGCGTCATTCGACCGCGACTTCGACAAGTTCAGGGATGTCCAGCGCGTTGAGCCGAAGGCGTAGCGAAGGTTCTTGCAAAAAATTAACAGTTGCCTCGGCCGCCAGCTCTGGTATTTTGGTGTGCCCGCTTTTGGGCGCCGGCCGGGCATTCGGGCGGCGTGAGAATCGGGTTAACGGTCTTAAATTCCGCCGCCGCGTTGGCGCCGGGGGCCATAACAACATTGAAAACAATCCCGTGTTCCGCGGGATGGTCCGCCGGTGAGGCGGGCTTTGAACCAAAGGAAACTTGTGATTAGCATAGGCATAAAGGAATTGCTGGATGCCGGCGTCCATTTTGGCCACCAAACCAAACGGTGGAACCCCAAGATGAAGCCGTTTATTTTCGACACCCGCAACGGGACTCACATCATCGACCTGAGCAAGACCCTCGGCCAGTTGGAGGCAGCCTGCTCATTCCTGTCGACCACGGTCACCAAGGGCAGCAAGGTCTTGTTCGTCGGCACCAAGAAACAGGCGCAGCAGGCGGTGAAGGATACAGCCAAAGAATGCGGCCAGTACTTCGTCACGGAGCGCTGGCTCGGGGGCACGCTCACCAATTTCGCCACCATCAAACGGTCCATCGCCCGGCTCAAGCAGATCGAAAAGATGGAAGCCGACGGCTCGATCAATAATTACGTCAAGCAGGAACAATCCATGATCCGGCGCGAGGCCGCCCGGCTGGTGAAGTTCTTCGACGGCATCCGCTCGATGGACAAACTGCCCGGGGCCATGTTCGTGGTCGATATCAAACGGGAACACAACGCCGTGGCCGAGGCCCGCCGGCTCAAAATCCCCGTCGTCGCCATTGTGGATACCAACTGCGACCCCGACCTGGTGAATTACCCCGTCGCCGGCAACGACGATGCCATCCGCTCGATTCGTATGATTCTGGCAACTCTGGGCCAGGTCATCACCCAGGCCCAGGCCGAGTACGAGGCGAGGTTCTCCCGGCGCAAGGCAGCCGAGGAGGCTGCGCCCGCTCAACCCGCTCCGGCCGTTGAACCCGCCCTCCTGCCCGCCGCAGCGCCGGCTCCCGCGCCCGTTCCCGCCGCACTTCCGGCGCCGTAGGCCCTGAATAAACAAGGATTTGATTATGGCTGAAATCTCTGCTGCCGCGGTGGCCAAACTGCGCGAAATGACCAACGCCGGCATGATGGACTGCAAGAAAGCGCTAACCGAAGCCAAGGGCGACATGGGCCGGGCCGTGGACATCCTGCGCAGGAAGGGCGCCGCCACGGCGGTGCTCAAGGGCGGACGCCAGGCCCGCGAAGGACTCATCGCCCAGCACATTGCCCCCGATGGCTGCCTGGGCGTCCTGGTCGAAGTCAATTGCCAGACCGATTTCGCCGCTCGCAATGAAATGTTCAGGAGCTTCGCCGAGGAGGTTGCCCGCCGTTTGGCCGCCGACCCCGGCGCGGCCTTCGAGGCGGAGCGCGTGGCGCTGGTCGCCAAGATCGGGGAGAATGTGCAGGTCCCCCGCCATGTCCGCATGGAAGTGACCGGCAACGGCATGGTCGCCGCCTACATCCACACCGGCGCCAAAGTCGGCGTCCTGGTCGAGGTTGGCGCCGGCAAGGAGAGTACCGTCGGCCAGGACCAATTCAAGCAACTGGTCAAGGATATCACCCTTCAGATCGCGGCGGGTAATCCCTCGGCCATTTCCCGCGACCAGGTGCCGCCGGCGGTCATCGCCAAAGAGCGCGAAATCGCCGCCCAATCCGACCGCCTCAAAGGCAAGCCGCCCCAGGCCATCGGCAAAATCATCGAGGGGATGCTCGAGAAGTTCTACCAGACGTGCTGCCTGGTGGATCAGGGTTTCGTCAAAAGAAACTCCGAGATCTCGGTCAAGGAACATATCGCCTCGGTCGCCAGCCAGTTGGGTGACGAGATCACGATCCGGCGTTTCGCCCGCTTCCAGGTCGGCGAGGTCCCGGCGGCGTAGGGCTCGTGCGGAGGCAACGTCCGGAGCGTCGCAGCGTGGAGCGTGCGGAGCGTGGGGCGTTCGAGCGGGTGTCCTGTGCGCTCTCCCGCTACATGCTCTCCCGCTCCACGACGTACTCCGGCCCAGCTTCGCGTAACTCACAACCTGCGCCGCACCAGGAGGAGGCGTCATCGATCATCTTCGTGAGTTGGCGGCAGATATGGTCGTATTGGTTGCGGAGTCTGGCGTGCTTGTCTGCTGGGACGTAACCGCAACGCAAAGCGAAGTCCAGGTGCACTTCGGTCTCTGCCGCCTCACCGTGGCTGTCGCTCAGTTTGCTAATGAATGCGGCTTCATAGCGTCTCTTGCGACGAGCTTCGGCGATGTTGGTGCAGACCGACCGTGACGAGCGCCGAATTTGATCGGTCAGGGAATACCGCTCCTCTGAGGGCCACGAACGGCCCAGCTCGAAGATTTCCATCGCTGAGTCGAAGGCCAGTTTATAAACGCGCAGTTCTTTGTAGTCCGCAACTTTCATGCTTGTTCCTGATGTTGCCCGCGCTCCACGCTCCCCACGCTCCGACGTTCCACGCTCCCGCTCACTGCCCCAGGATCCGGTAAAACGCGGCGTCGTTGCTGGGCGCAAAGAGGAGGTTGGTAGCGCTGAGCGGTCCGGCCAGGTTCTGCCAATTGGGAGTGAGCAAATTGGTCGTCATCTGCACCTGGTAAGTGGTTGCGCTCCCGCTCCAGCTCAAGAGGAGATTGGTCCCCTGCCAGGCAACGGCGGCCGTGATTAGCGGGGCGGGCAGATTCGTGACCACACTATAGTGCGCCTGGATTTGATTGGAACTCAGGGCATAGCCATAGACGGCCACTTCTTCCATGAAGCCGACGAATTGGAGGTCATAGATGGTGGTCCCGGACTGCCGGGAACCGAGCGAGACCGAATTAGTCGAGCCCAGGATGCCGCGGCCCGGAGTCATGGCGGCTTGGGCGGCTTGCACCCCATCCACATATAACAAAACCGCGCCATTGCCCTGGTCACACACACCGGCCAGGTGGTGCCATTGGCCATCGGGAACCAACGTCCGGCCGGCAGCATACGCAAGGCCGGAAGCGTCGCGGACCAGGAAGCGGAAGGCATGGTTGGCGCTGCCGCAATCCAAGGAGAACTGCTCGCTGCCACGGGCCCCTTTGGCGACCAACCCGCAGTCGCTGCTCTGGGCCTTGCCATTGACCCAGGCCTCGATGGAAAAGGCCGCGCTGTCCGCAGTTGCGAAATCGGCCGCGATGCCGCCCGCGTAGCTGTTGGCGCTGGAAGGTATGCCGAAGCGTGCAGCCGTGTGGCTATCCAGCAGGTTATAGCCCGGCTGGCCCAGGGTCGTGTGGCTGTAAATGCCATTGTTGCCGGCCATGTAATCGTGCGCCACTGTGCCGCTCCGCTCGTCCAAACGCCAGTAGCCCAACGGCTGGTCTGCCAGGACCTCCTTGGCGTAGGGGTAAGTGGGAGCGGAGATGACGGTCAACGAAACCACGCTGCTGGTAACGACCCCAAAGGCATTGCTGACAATCACACTGTAATCGCCCGAGTCGGTGACTTCCAGATCGTTGAACGCGAACACGGAATTGGTGCCGGCCGGGATGGAAACTCCATCCTGGGTCCACGAGTAGTACACAGGCAGGGCGGCATTGGCGGCCGCAGAAAGACTGAAGGTTTGCCCTCCAAAGAGCGTGGCGCTGGCCGGCTCCGGCTGCTGGACAATCACCGGCGCCCGAAACAGGCTCAGCGTGGCGGTCAGGCTGGTGACGGCACTGTAAGAGTTCGTAACCACCACGTAGTAGCTGCCGGCATCGGCAGGCTGAGGAAGGTCCAGCGTAAGGCCCGGGCTGGTTTGCCCGGCCAAAGGCGCAAAAGCTCCCGTGGCCCCGCTCGCGCTGAAATACCACTGATAGGCCAGTGCCGGCGCCCCCATTGCAACCACGCTGAAAACCGCGGCCTCCGAAGGAACCGTGTTGGTCAGCGAGAGCGGC
>Ga0187857_10002028_pt1 | contig 18970 bp, 15 predicted proteins | sample June2016WEW_8_10_FD_132984 | JGI IMG/M metagenome (GOLD analysis project Ga0187857, IMG submission 132984) | Peatland microbial communities from SPRUCE experiment site at the Marcell Experimental Forest, Minnesota, USA - June2016WEW_8_100 | ecosystem: Environmental > Terrestrial > Soil >...
AAGGCCTGTTGGCTGGACGCCCCTCCAAGCCTGGTGTTTTCACGTTTACCTTAAAGGTCGAAGACTCGGGCCATCCCGCACACAGCATTAACAAAGAGTTCCGGGCGGAGGTCGCCGCGCCTCTGTTGCTCGAATGGCTTGAATCTCCGAAAGCACACGAGAACCGGATTGACGGGTCGGTGCAGGTCTCCAACGGCTCAAAGGACGATTTCGATCTGACCGTCGTCATCGTGGCCGTTGCCGAACATGGGCGAGCAACGGCGATCGGCTATGAGCATTTCGCCCTGAAGGCCGGCGACACCAACGTTAAGATCCCCTTTGGAAGCGCGCTGGCCTTCGGCGGCTATGTGATCCATGCTGATGCCATCGCTGAAATTCCCAAGCGGAACACCATCCTTCGCCAGAGACTGCAAACACCTCAAGCTTTGCAGGTCACGCAGGGTCCTTAGAGACTCTTGCTGGTTGCGGGTACGTAAGTCACTTGCCTTTTCTACGCTACCCTGACTACGCTGAGACGGTTGCACCGCGCTGTGTTCGTGGTGTATTCTCCAAAAAACTACGTATTGGTATGGAGCTTTTTCTTAATCTCTGTTGGCTGTCACTGTTGCTGCCCGCGTACCTGCTGTGGCGGCGACGGATTGCTTCTACTTCGGCGACAGAAACTCCCGCAGTTCGCCCGCTAGTCTTCATCTGCGCTCTCGGCTGTGCATTCGTTCTGTTGTTCCCGGTGATTTCGGCCACTGACGATCTGCACGCCATGCGCGCCGAGATGGAAGAATCCTCGCCCGGCAAGCGCAGTGTCTGCCAGGCAGCCGGTGAAAAGGCTTCCATCTGGCACAGCCGCTGGCAGAATCTGTCCGCAATTGTCGCCACCACGGCCTCGCTCGGACTCATCAGCGAGCGCCGGCTTGAACTTTTCACCCTTCCTCTTTCGATACCTGCGGCTCCATCGACTCTCCGCGCCAGCCGTGCTCCTCCGTGTTCCCGCCTCGCGTAACCGCTAAATCGCCGATCTTTATTGGTATCCCTTTGCGTTCAGGAATTGACGGCGATTTCCCTCGTTTGTTACGAAACTCTTCGAGGGAACACACATACTCGTTAGGAGCCCCGTCAATCAGATGGCGAACGCTCCACGGAGACAGCAGGCCAAATCTCAACCGAGCCTTCGGAAAATCCGACAGGCCCCGACGGAGTTACTGGATGGGCATTAAAGTCCAGCCATATTACTGGCTCTTCATGGCGCTGATGCTGGGAGTTGCTGCGGATTCATCCGCACAGCAGCCAGCGCAGGCGCCGGCTCCGCAACCCGCCCAAAGCTGGACCTGGGAAAATGTGAAGGACCGCTTCGAGCAGAATAACCCTACGCTGCTGGCGGACAAGATCAGTGTTGACGAATCGAAGGCACAGGAGATCACAGCGTTTCTGCGTCCCAATCCACAGTTCACTATGACGGTGGATGGTACCCAAATCGCCCCCTATAAAGGAGTCTGGGAGCCGTTTGCCGGCACTTTTGAGTCGCCCGGCATCAGCTATCTGCACGAACGTCGGCACAAGCGGGAGCTACGCCTGGAGAGCGCAAAAAAGGGAACTCTGATTGCCGAGTCGAGTCACGACGATCTGGAGAGAACCCTGCTCTTCAATCTGCGCAGCGCCTTCGTGTCAACGCTGCAGGCGAAAGCGGTGCTGCAGCTGGCAAAAGACAACCTGGACTACTACGACCGCGTGCTCGATATCAGTAGGACGCGCTTCACTGCCGGCGACATCGCCCAAATCGATCTCGACCGGCTGGAATTGCAACGCGTGCAGTATGAATCGGATTTGCAGGCTGCCGAGGTAAATCTGAAGACGGCAAAGATCCAACTGCTCACGCTCCTGAATTCCCGAACACCGTTGGATCAGGTTGACGTAACCGGTCCCTACGATTTCAGCGACCAACTCCTGCCCCGCGATGAGTTCCGGAAGATCGCCATGGACACGCGGCCGGACTTGAAGGCAGCCGTCGAAGCCGTCGACAAAGCTCAGACCGATCACAAGCTCGCGGTGGCCGACGGCTCCACCGATCCGACCTTGGGCGCATGGTATACGCATAACTCCTCCACCAATAATCCGTTTGCCATAAACACGGTAGGCGTAAGTGTCAGCATTCCCCTGCGCATCTTCGATCGCAACCAGGGAGAGAAGCTGCGCACGCAACTGGATATCACTCGCAATGAAAGATTGCGCGATGCCGCCGAAGCACAAGTGCTCAGTGACGTCGATTCCAACTACGCCACGGTGGATAGCAATCTGGTTCTACTGCGGCCTTACAAGGCGAAGTACTTGCAACAATCGGTCCGGGTCCGGGACACGATTACATTTTCCTACCAGCACGGCGGCGCGTCGTTGCTGGATTTCCTGAATGCACAGGCGGAGTACAGGAGCGTGCAACTGAATTACGTGAACCTGGTTGGCTCCTATTTGACGGCTGCCGCTCAATTAAACATGGCGGTGGGCCGGGAGGTGATTCAATGAAAAACCGATGCTTCGAATCCTTAGCCGGGACGGCGCTAAGTCTGGCGCTTGTTTGTTCCCTTGCCGGCTGCGGCGAAACTAAAGCAGATCCAAAGGCTGAAGCGCCGCCGATGGCGACAGTCGAGCCCGACCTCGATGCCAACAACTTCAAAGTCGATCACCCGGAACAGTTTCCGCTGGTCGCGGCGGTTGAGCACAAAGCGCCGTCCACGCTGGATGTGACCGGCGTGGTGCAGCCCGATATCGCGCGTGCCGTGCCCGTGATCTCGCTGGCCGCGGGACGAGTTGTCGAAATTAAAGCCAGGCTGGGCGACACCGTGAAAAAAGGCCAGTTGTTGCTGCGAGTTCAGAGCAACGATGTTTCTGGCGCTTACCAGACGTATCGCAAGGCCGAGAACGACGAGCGCCTGGCGCGCATACAACTCGAACGCGCCCAGATTCTTTATGACAAGGGCGCTATCGCGAAAAGTGCCCTCGAACAAGCCGAGGACACGGAACAGGACGCCAAGGCCGATCTGGATGCCGCCACCGAGCAGTTGCGGCTCCTCGGAATTGACAAGGATCATCCTTCGGGAATTGTCAACATCGTCGCACCCATATCTGGCGTGATCAGCGACCAGCAAGTTACTAACTCATCGGGCGTGCAGGGATTAGGTTCGCCCAACCCGTTTACGATCTCCGATCTTTCTTATGTCTGGATCATCTGCGACGTGTTTGAAAACGATCTCGACGCCGTGCACCCCGGTGAGTACGCGGATATACGGCTTAGCGCCTATCCCAAGCAGGTCCTCAAAGGGCGGATCGATAACATCCTGCCCGTCCTCGATCCCAATATCCGCACGGCGAAGGTTCGGATTGAAGTCGCCAATCCCGGAATGATGCGCGTGGGCATGTTCGTCACCGCAACCTTCTACGGAAAGCAACCCGAAACCCACGTCGCCGTTCCCCCCGCTGCGATTCTGCATTTGCACGATCGCGAGTGGGTGTATGTCCCACTCGGCGCGGGGCACTTCAAGCGCCTGGAAGTGGTCGCAGGAAGCATGCTTCCCGGCAATCTGCAAGAGGTTGTTTCCGGTATCAAGCCCGGTGATCGAGTGGTTTCGAATGCGCTGGCACTGGAAAACACCTTGGAGCAATAAACAGAGCAATGAAAGCAAATCGGAGCCATGAATGATTCGCCGCGTCGTTGATTTCGCTCTGGGCAACCGCCTGCTTGTGCTCGGCTTCGCCCTGCTGCTTTTCGCCGGGGGAATCGTCTCGTTCGAAAGGCTGCCGATTGAGGCCTATCCCGATGTGGCCGACAACTATGTGGAGATCATTACGCAATGGCCCGGCATTTCAGCGGAACAAATCGAACAGCAGGTCACGATTCCACTCGAAGTGGTCATGAACGGGATCCCGCAGGTGGTGCATCTGCGATCATTCTCACTGTTCGGACTCTCGGACCTGAAGCTGATTTTCGAAGACGGTTCGGACAATGCCTGGAATCGGGAGCGGGTTCTGGAGCGACTGGCCCAGGTTACGCTGCCGCCGGGCGTCAACCCGCAAATGGGGACGGACTGGAGTCCGGTCGGACAGATCTATTTCTTCACCTTGCACAGCACCAATCCCGCGTACGACCCCATGGAGCTGAAATCCATTGAAGACTGGGTCGTGGAAAAGAACTTCAAGGCAGTGCCGGATATCGTCGATGTTTCCAGCTTCGGCGGCCCCACCCGCGAATACCAGGTTCGCGTCGATCCCAACAAACTCGTCGCCTACGGCCTGAGCCTGGCCCAGGTTGAGCAGCAGCTTACCAACAACAACATCAACGCGGGCGGAAGCTTCATCCAGGAAGGCTTGCAGCAGATCAACGTGCGCTCCGTGGGATTGGTGGATCGTGCCCAGGACATCGAACGCACGGTGATCGTGACTAAGAATGGCACACCTCTCCGGGTGAAGGATATTGCGGTCGTTTCACAGGGTCCGAAAATTCGACTCGGGCAGTTTGCCCGGGCCATTCACCACGAGGATGGCAAGATCGTCGACAACGATGACGTCGTGTCCGGCATCGCGCTGTTGCGGAAAGGCGCAGTGGCCGACGCGGCCCTGCAAGCCATTCACAAGAAAGTGCAAGAACTGAACGATCATATTCTGCCTCCGGGAGTGAAGATTGTTCCGTTCATCGATCGCAGCGATCTGGTCCACTTCACCAGCCACACGGTGCTCCACAACCTGACCGAAGGAATGATCCTGGTTTCGGTCATTCTTTTCCTATTCCTCGGCAATGTGCGTGGCGCGTTCATCGTTGCGGCCACCATTCCGTTTTCTTTACTGTTCGCCTCCATTTGCCTGGACTTGAGACAGATTCCGGCGAACCTGCTCTCTTTGGGAGCATTGGATTTTGGCATGGTGGTCGACGGCGCGGTGGTGATGATCGAAAACATCGTGCGCCATCTGGGCCAGACGAACGGCACGAAAACGACGATGGAGAAAATCGGCGAGGCCTCGCATGAGGTGCAGCGGCCGGTGTTTTACGCCATCGCCATCATCATCACTGCTTATTTGCCGATCTTCACGCTGCAGCGCGTGGAAGGCCGCCTGTTCCATCCCATGGCCTGGACGGTCGCTTTTGCGCTGCTCGGGGCACTGATCTTCTCCATCTTGATCGCGCCCGTGCTGGCAAGTTTCGCTTTCCAGAAGGGCGCAAAAGAGTGGCATAACCCCGTGATGCACTTCCTGACCGAGCACTACCGGCACGCTGTCCGATGGGCCATTCGACGGCGCGCGCTCACCATCGGGGTGGGCGTGATCGGCCTGTTCTTCGCCATTTACCTCGTCTTCGGCAACGCGATCGGTTCCGAATTCCTGCCTCATCTGGATGAAGGCGCGCTCTGGGTGCGGGGCACGCTCGCGCCCAGCACCGGGCCGGACGAGGGCATCCGGGTCTCGAACCAGGCCCGAATCGTGCTCTGCTCTTTTCCCGAGGTCCCGCAATGTACCAGTCAAACCGGGCGGCCCGATGACGGCACGGATACCACCAGCTTTTTCAATACCGAGTATTTCGTCGATCTCAAGCCCAAAGCACAGTGGCGGCCTGTCTTCCACGAAAATAAAGACGAGCTGATTGCGGCCATGCAGCGCGAACTCGACAAAATCCCCGGCGTGGTCTGGGGATTTTCTCAGCCTATCGAAGACAACATGGAAGAGGCGGTCAGCGGCGTGAAAGGCGCGCTCGCCACCAAAGTCTACGGCGACGATTTGAAACTGTTGGAAGAAAAAAGCGACCAGATCGTCAACATCATGCGCGGCGTCAAGGGAATCGAGGATCTTGGCGTCTTTCACGTGCTCGGCCAGCCCAACCTCAACATCACGGTGGACCGCAATGCAGCCGCTCGTTACCAGATCAACGTTGCCGACGTGCAGGATGCGGTGCAGACCGCGGTCGGAGGCAACGCCCTCACCCAGGTCCTGCAGGGCGAGGCCCACTACGACCTTACTCTGCGCTATCTGCCACACTTCCGCGACACCAAGGAAGCGATCGAGAACATTCGTCTGCTGTCGCCCTCGGGAGAACGGGTGTCGCTGGCGCAGCTCTGCAAGATCAGTGTGACCGACGGTGCTTCGGAAATCTATCGCGAGGGCAATCGACGGTATGTTGCGATCAAGTACAGCGTCCGCGGCCGCGACCTCGGCAGCACGGTCGAAGAGGCAATCAAGAAAGTGAACGAGCAGGTCAAATTACCCATCGGCTACAGCATCGACTGGGAAGGGGAATACGAGAGCCAGAAGCGAGCGGACGAGCGCCTGCTTATCGTGCTCCCGATCACGATCCTGGTCATCTTCATTCTCCTTTACACCATGTTCAAATCCTTCAAATGGGCGCTGCTGATCCTGGCCAACGTTGCCATGGCCCGCTTTGGCGGTCTCCTGGCCCTTCTGATCACGGGTACCAATTTCAGTGTTTCTTCAGGCGTGGGCTTTCTGGCACTGTTTGGCGTGTCGGTGCAGACTGGAGTCATCATGCTGGAATACATCAACCAGCTTCGCGCCCGGCGGTATTCCATCGAGGACGCCGCAGTTGAGGGAGCCGTGTTGCGACTGCGGCCCATCATGATGACGATGCTGGTGGCAACGTTAGGATTGTTGCCGGCTGCCCTCTCACACGCTATTGGTTCCGATTCTCAGCGTCCCTTCGCCATCGTCATCGTAGGCGGTTTGATTGCCGACTTGGTGATGAGTATTTTTCTTTTGCCAACTCTGTATGTGTGGTTCGCGGGCGAAACTGACGTGCTGCCCGCGGGCGAAGAAGGCTTTGAGGTAGGCGAACACGTGGATTAGCCCGGCTGCGGAAAAGCTGGATGCGTTGCGACCTCAGCGGCTAAAGCCGGGAGTAAACAATTTATTTATCGCAGCGGTGAACCGCTGCGCCACCCAAAAGCAAATGGAAAACTGACTATTGGCCTTTCTTGCGATTGGGCATGAAGCCCAATTCAACCATTGCGGTCACATTTTGCTGCCGTCCCTTAATAAGCAATGGATAGTGCGAGATGTGCTCATACTGTAGCTGGCTCTTGACATACAATCCCGATCGACGGTGAAACTCATTTTGCACAGAGTAATCCTGCCAAGCGCCCCCTCCCGGAATGAAAGCGGGATCGACAAAATTGTTCTTGTACATAAGTTGGAAAGTATTTCTGGGCGATGCCCAATAGGTTAGCCAGCCTTGAATCGTCTGGCCGTCCCGGCCAACCGTGTTGCCCATTAGAAAACCATTGTTGGTGTTCGCTTCGTGGTAGCCGGAGTTCCAATAAACAACTTGCCCCTCATTGCCGCCGCTAGCATCATTCCATCCCGGGGCCTGCGTGTTCGCCGCTTCAATATGAAGATCGAGCTTCGGGATTCCGGGAACGCGAGTAATGTAGATCCCCGGCCGAAACGGATACGCCGTGGGCCGAACCCACGCGATGAAGTCGTCGAAGGCATACACTTCACCGTACAGAACGATATAGTTTCGCACCTTCGGGACATAAAACGTCCAATCCATTTCATTGTTATTCTCGCCCGGAATCGAATCACCAGGCTCCCTTTTGCTGGTTTGACCGAACATGCTGAGAAAGAAATTGCGTGCCGTGAACGGGTCCCCACCCCGGCCTCCAATTGTAGTTATGCGCCCGTATCCGATTTCCAGGCAAGGCAAAGGCTTGAAGGTAATTTTCTGGCCGTAAACCCAGGGGTTGGCGTGGTCCGTGCGGTTTGCGAGCCTTCCCAGGAAGTGATCGACCCGTACCGGTCCGAGCAGCTTCGAAAGAAGAGGCAAACGGATGGCCTCAGGGTTGGCGATATCGACCATGTCAAAGGGCTCGGCATTGTCACTCAGCAAGAAAGCGCCGCCCAGACCGGGGCCCCAGGAATGACTTTGCCTGCCCACCGAGAGCTGCCAGTTGTCCAGCTTCAGCGGGCTCAAGTTCATCACGATATAGGTATCCAACAGTCGCGGCCGGTTGATCCCGCCGATGCCAACGTCGGGAGTAACGGGGTTGTCATCTTTGAGCGCGATCACATCGAGGACGGCCTCCGAAGGAGCAGGAGCGGAGGGCGCGTGCTGATATTCGGCGCGGATGTAGAACGCGAAAGGGCCAGCCTCAGCTCGAAAGGCGCCGCCGGCCTGTCCGTTAGTCCCTCGTTCGAAGGGGCGGCCAAAGTCATAAGAAACCGTTTGGCCGAAATGGTAACTGTCGGTCAGGTCCGGGCCACTGATCGATACTGCCCTGGCGTATGCGGAGTCGAGACTCGCGTCTAAATTGCGCCGACCACGTTCCAAGCCTGCCTCGGGGGAAAACTCTTCTTCGAGGCGGATCAGCAACTCCGTTGCGTCTTCACTTTCGTCTTCACTCTCACTGAGAGGTTGAAATACTTCCAGAGCCTCTTTAGCTTTGCCGATCATTCGGGCGCATTCCATGCGAGTCCACGGACGCATACCCTCAAATCCCCTCTCCACATAGCCCAATGCTGCGAGGCGATCCAGAGCGGGATATATCCAACTGTCTAACGGAACATAGGTTGATCCCATGTGTTTGGGATTGTGAGCGCGGTCTAGCAGTTCGGGCGAGGTCGCGTCGCCGGTTGGGTTCTGGGAATTGGCCCGTTGCCGGGTTGATTCAGCGGAGCCCGACGGGTCGTTCTGCGGTACTGCGTTGCACTTGGGAATGAACGTTGCGATACCCATGGCCAACAAACAAACGGCCAATCGCCTCGAAAACATCCCGCTAGCCCCCTGCTTCGGTTGTATGTCATTTCTAGATGTGAGCAAACTACCCTTTGGGACAGGGCACGCGTAAAGGTTGGTAAGCACGCGGAATAGAACGCGATCACTTTCGTCACTCCCCCACCCGGTATGCAGTTCCAAACAGCGAGATCGAATCGAACCCCACTGACGGCTAGGGCCGGACCGCCATTTCTTGCTTTTTAAGCGTGCTTCCGCTAGCTTTTATCTTTCCTAGATTTAACCAGCTTGATTCTGACGAGCATGATCTGACAAGCGGGTAGGCCGAAAGACTTGCCTGCGGGAGTGGTGGGTATGAAGCGGAGCTATATCGGGCTCGCCTTGAGCGCGCTGGTGGCAGTGGGAGCGGCGTTAAGCCTGCCGAGTTGCGGGCACAACCAGAAGCTGGTGAGCCTTACGATCACGCCCACAACATTTACTTTTCTGGAGCCGGGTTTCACTCCTCCCCCTGCCAACCCCACGGAACAGTACACCGCGATTGCCACTTACATCCATCCCCCGGCCACGATGGATGTGACTAGTCAAGCGACCTGGACGATTGATGACGGAGTGGCCACCGTGTCGTCTCCCGGCCTGTTCACTGCGACGCTGCCGCCGGCAGGCTCCCCACCGGGCACGGCAGGCCCTTGCGGTGTTGGGGATATCTCGGCAAGTGTTCCTGAGGGTACGGGCGGTTCGGGCAATGTTGTGATCGCGGTTGCGACGATCGTTGTGGATAATCCGGCCAACGTGCTCTGCCCGGGCGGCGGCAAGCTCGGGACATTAGCCGTCGCGGTCGTCGGAAGCGGGATAGTGACGAGTCTCCCCGCCGACATCAGTTGCACTGCAACCGGGGGGACGTGCATTGCGACCTACGACGTGGGTGCCTCGGTTTTGCTTACGGCGACCCCGGCCAGTGTGACCTGGGCAAACTGCCCCGGTTTTTCCGCCAACACCTGCGTGGTTACCATACCCACTGGCGGCACCGCGGTGAGCGCAACTTTCTAACAAGAGTGCGGAGAACTCCGTCCACTACTCATCCGTTAGCAACTTGCCCAGCGTGGGCTTGTGCTTCTCGGCCTTAGTTGTCTTTGCCTTCACGAGCTGCGAAGGTTTCGGGCTGCCCACACGTTCGCGGGCCATTTCGCGGACGACCTTGGCGGCGGAGAAGATTTTTTTCTTACGCTTGCGCGGCATGGCTTAATCCTCGCATCTTCGCACATTCGATCCGCAAAAGTGCAATAATCTGAAGTTGGTGTGGAGTCCCACCTCATTCGCAAAAGACGCGAATCAGTGGGGCACCCGCCGCGTTATCAAGACGAGAGCCCTAATTTATGGATGAGCGCGAATTTTTTGACGAAAAGTCGGATAAGAAGCCGGCAAATCTAAGTTGTCCGCATTGCCATCAGTCGGCGGAATATGAGATCCAATGGTTGGTGCGCATGAAGAAAAAAAGTCTGCCGCCGCGGGCGGACGAGCGCGACCGGGCGAAGTTCGCCAAGGCGCAGTCTTACATGCTGCGCCGGGATGACATGATGATGTGCAAGAACATGCGCTGCCGCAAGCGATTTGAGATTACGGGCGTGCAGAGCGTTGCGTTTCTGCAGGACGGCCTGCCGGCCGGTGGGCGCTGATTACTAAACGCTGATCGTTGCTCCCATCACATTGGTCCGATCACATCGGTCGGTCGCTGGCGTTGAAACGCGGCTGTGGAGCGTAGAGGATTTGGTTCCCTCTGGGAAGCCTACGAACAGCGGAGGGCGGAAAGAGCGGTAGCTTGAAGCGCAGACTTGTGCGATGGTGGATGCTCTATCAGACGATAGCTTTCGTAGCTCTTATCCCGATCATGTCCCATCATGTGATCGTGCAAGGCCAGCCCAAGAAAATCCTCTTATTTTGCATCCCCGGTTATGCGGTACTCGCCTACGGGTCTTATCAAATTTATAGAGCGCTTTCAAAGTAGCCCACTACCCATCGGTCCCATCACATTCATCGTCCCCTCCATTCGTTTATACTAACCAGTTTGATCTGCACCAGTTGACGCTGTAATGGATGGGAGTCGATCCGTGAAGATTTTGGTTTGCATGAAGCAGGTGCCACAGAAAGACGCTCCGCTCAAGCTGAATGAAGCGGGGACGTGGATTCGCGAGGATGTTTCTTACGAAGTGAACGAGCCGGATGCCTTTGCGCTCGAAGAGGCATTGCGGCAGAAGGAAAAGCACACCGGCGAGGTGGTGGTCGTCACCGCCGGACCGGCGCGGGCGTTGCAAGTGTTGCGCGAGGCGCTGGCCAAAGGCGCGGACCGTGCGATCCATCTTGAGGATGCTGCTTTTGTCGGCCTCGATGCCTACAACACCGCACGCGCCATCGCCGCGGCCATCAAGGACGAGAAGTTCGACCTTATTTTTACCGGCCTGCAGTCGGACGATTACGGATATGCGCAGACGGGCGTAATTCTGGCCGAGATTCTGGGATTGCCGCACGCCACCATCATCATGCAGATTGAAAAAACTGACACTGGCATCCGGGTGAAGCGCGAACTGGAAGCCGGGTTCTTTCAGTTTGTCGACATGCCTTTACCGGCGGTTTTGACGATCCAGTCGGGGATTAACAAGCTCCGCTATGCGACCCTGATCGGAATCAAGCAGGCCAAAATGAAACCGCTGCGCAAGGTGACGCTGGCAGAAGTGCAGTCAGCAATGGGCGGGAATTTGCAGAAGATCGAGAAGCTGTATGTGCCGCAGAAGTCGAAGAATACAGAGTTTCTGGAAGGCCCTCCGGCGGAAGTGGCAAAGAAGCTGGTGGAAAAACTGAAGAATGAAATGCGGGTAATTTGAAGGCAAGTTCTCGGTTCCCAGTTCTCAGTTCTCAGTGAAGAACTGAGGCTTTTTCTGAGAACCGAGAACTGGGAACTGAGAACTAATTTTATGGCTGACACAATTCTAGTAATCGTTGAACAGCGCGAAGGAAAACTGAACCGCGTCTCGTGGGAGACGATTGCGGCGGGGCAGGCGATTGCCGCTCAGACTGGATGGACCCTGGAGGCCGCAGTAGTGGGCTCAGGTGTGGCTGCGATCGCGAACGAAGTAGCGGCGAAAAAGCTTGCCAAAGTGTATGACGTCGAGTCGGCCAGGCTCGAGCCCTACACTCCAGACGCATTCGCGCATGCGTTGCAGGAGTTTTTACAGAAGCATCCGGCGAAGCTGGTGCTGATGCCGCATACCTACCAGGTGCGGGATTTCGTGCCAAGCTGGCGACGGCCTTGCAGACTACGGCCATCAGCGACGCGACCGGATACAGGTACGAAGGCGGGAGGCTGATCTTTACGCGGCAAATGTTTCAGGGAAAGTTTGTGGCCGACGTAAGTTTTGCGGGCTCGGGGCCTTATTTTGTCACCTTTCAAAACGGTTCGTTCCGCGCCGATAAAGTCGAAGCGGGTGCAACCCCCGCGCCGGTTGAGACGGTAAACGTCGATGTTCCGGATGGCGTGGTGCGGAACAAGCCGCAGGAAGTTTTTAAGGAATCCAAGCAAGCGGTCGATCTGACGCAGGCTGAGATCATCGTGTCGGTCGGGCGTGGCATCAAGGAGCAGAAAAATATCGACCTGGCCAAGCAGTTGGCGGATGCGCTGGGCGGCGAACTCGCTGCGTCGCGTCCGATCTGCGATAACGGATGGTTGCCCATGGACCGGCAGATTGGATCGTCCGGACAAACGGTCGCGCCGAAGCTTTACCTGGCGCTCGGAATCTCGGGAGCGATCCAGCATATTGTCGGCATGAAGGGTTCGCGGAGCATCGTGGCGATCAATAAAGATTCGGAGGCTCCGATATTTGAGATCGCAGACTTTGCCGTCGTCGGAAACTTGTTCGACATCGTGCCGCCGCTGATTGAGGAGATTAAGAAGGCGAAAGCCTGAAATAGGCGAATCGAAGCCTTGCCCACCAAATCTGCCCGGCAAGGGCCCCCGACCTTCTGGAATCAATACTTTAAGGACCTAACGCCTGCTTGGCAAATCTCCGTTTCCAATAATGACCCACAACCGATAACGCACTCACCTAGAGCCTGACCCCTCTGACCCCTCATTCCCGCTATATCAAGTGCAGGGCTTTCGCAGTGACTCACTTGAAGGCCTCGCAATTTCAATAATAAAGAGGAGAGGAAAAATGAAAACGACAAATAAAATCCGTATTTCTTTCGCGACATGCATTCTAGCGGTTATTGCAGGCCTGGGCGTTGCGAACGCCCAAAAAGTTACCGTCAGCTACCAACCGTTCCCATCAGGTGCTGCCTTTGACACTAACGTAATCACCAGTTGTGACGCTGCAACCGCAACCTCATATCCGGACTATGATTTCCTGTTCTGGAACAACCAAGGCACGATCGTTTGGACGTCCTCCGTGACTATATGCCCGGGATCCGGTAACACGGTTGCCACCGCTTGGTACTTGTACACCGGCGGCGGCGGCGGCCCTTGCCCCCAACCCGGCTGCTACCTAACCACTTGGGCGTTTTCCATCGACCACAATGTGGTCATTGGCCCGGGCGCGGGCGCGGGAACTCCCATCGCGTTGGTCGCTCCCAACTCGCCCGAAGCATGGACGGGGTCGCCCTCGGACACGGTTCTAACCAACCAAGCCGAAAGCGTAAGTGCGCAGTCGGCGCTGCCGTTTCCACCTTATGCGGCCGAACCGTTCAGGTACTGGCAGCAGCTGCTTACGTCAGCGGAAACGCCCATCGGTATCGTCTATGACGCAGCCCAAAACACCGTATCAGGAACATACGCGGTTGCATTCTATGGACCCGACCCTTGCCAGTACATCCGCAATGAACTGCAGAGCTGCCTGGCTGGAGACGGTGAAGGCGGGAAGTTGAACTGTTCGCTGTACTCAAAGGAATTACAAGCGTGCGAGGTCGAATATAGGGAAATACAATAATCGCGCCAGCCCATTCAAACACCCGTAAGGGTACCCCGCCCAAGCTTCGCTTGGGCGGTTTTTTTGTCCACTGTTTGGCACCCGCCCAGTCGCGAAAATGCCGGCCTGTTCCTGTAGAGGGCCGCGGCTTTTCTGCCTTACTTCATCGTTGCTCTGAAGAACTCCACCGCCAACGCAGCCGTCTTCGCGTGAATCGCATCGCGATCCACTCCCGCGCCGTCCGTGCATAATAACGGCCGGGTCTTTCGGCCGTCTTCGGTGCAGGAGTCCAGAAACACATAGTGCGCTACGTTGCCGGGAAAGATGGTGAGCTTGGCACCGGGAATGTTCGCAGCAAAATATTTTGCGCTGGATGCGATCGGGACATTCGTGTCTGCCTGTCCCGCGACGATCATCACTGGAATAGCAATTTTTTCGAGGCTTGCGGGATGAAATGCCGGCCCGAGCGCGGGAGCCATGGCAAACACTGCGCGAACGCGCGGGTCGCGATACGAATCGCCGGCGTGACGAAGAGCGGCTTGAAACTCGGGGTCGGTTTTGGATAACTTATCGAAGTCCTCAAGCAACGTAGGAAATTCGGGCGGGCTCTTGCAGATATTGTCCGCACGGGGAGAGGCGCAGAATTCCTTGTAGGCTGCTGGATCGGTGATACCGCCAGCGATCTCGATCATCGTATAGCCGCCCAGGGAAAAACCCGCAGCGCCGATACGGTTGGGGTCAATGTGGCTGCCAAAAATGGGATCAGCCAGCATGGAATCAATCACAACACTAAGATCGCGAGCGCGCTCCCACCACGTGGAAAATCCCAGCGCGGTGTAACCGTCGGCGCCGTTATTTCCAGGATGATTGACGGCCACCGCTATGTAGCCTTGGGCGGCGAGCGCCGTGCCGAGCCACGCCATGACGAGCGCGGAGCCGCCCGTGCCGTGAGAAATGACGATCATTGGAAATCGAGCGGGAAATTTCGCAGGTGCGGGAGCAGGAGCGGGAGCAAGAGCGAGGTCCGCATCCTGGGCGGCCTTTCCAAGGACGAAAAGCTGGCTCATGCCAGGGATGTCTATGGGATGCTCGACCGCAGATGGCGCGGCGGGATACCAGACCGTGGCCAGCAACGCGTGGGTCTTCGCGCCACGCCAGTTGTACGACTTGTCCGGCGGCGTGAACTTCCGGAACGTGCCTCCGACCTTAAACTCCGATGCAGAGCTTCCGCCCATTTCTGCGGATAGCGGGACAGAACTCGGATAGGCAGACTGCAGCAGGCATGCAGAGAGCGCGACGATGCGCCAAGTTCTATGCAACATGGGTTGCTCCGTCAATGATTTTATCGTCAATGATTTTATCGCCGATGATTTTATCCTGCATTTGATCATTGCGGCATTAGATCATCGCGGGCAAGACAGGCGGACTGCAAGGGGCACAAATGTTTTTGAGGAGGATTCCAGCTTACGAGCCGGCGGCAAATCCTTCCAGGTGTGCCACGGTTAGTCGAAGATATTTGTAGGGATTCACGGGTACGTCGTTGATGCGGACTTCGTAGTGGAGATGCGGCCCGGTCGAGCGTCCGCTCGAACCCACGTAACCGATGGTGTCGCCGCGGTGTATGTATTGTCCGGCAGTGACGGCTAAGCTGGAAAGGTGGCCGTAGCGAGTCGAAATGCCGTGTCCATGGTCGACCATGATGGCGCGTCCGTAACCGCCCAGGAAATCTGCGAAGGTAACCACACCGTCCGCGGGCGCAATGACCGTCGAGCCGATCGTGGCCGAGATATCGACGCCGGAGTGGAAGGCGCCTTCTCCGTTAAACGGATCGATGCGCTCGCCGAAGGAAGCCGTGACCTGGCCCTCGACCGGCCAGAGGTTCGGAGCCGAGTTGGCCCGGATCCAGTCGGCCGTGGAGGAATTCCTGGTAAGGCCGAGTGAGATGCCGACGCTGGCTGCGCCGCTCAGCGCCGTATGCTTCAACGCGTAAAGCTGGTCGAGCGAGGAGTGGACCTGCACTTCCTGAATCTGCTCGGTTGAGGCGGTAACCATCGCCGGATTGGACTTGAGGCCGTAAAGCGCGGAAACCTCGCTTGCCAGTGAGCCCAGAGAAGCAACCTGAATGTCCCGTTCTTTGGCGACCTGTTCCAGACGCGAATAGCGGTCTTTGAGCTGGGCTTGTTCGGTACGGAGCTGGTTATAATGGGCGACCTTCTGCAGCATCCGGGTATAAGAGCTGGCGATTCCGGTGAGGCAGAGCACGCCGATCGCGGCCCCAGCCAGAAGAATGTAGAGATATTGGACGGGAATGGAGATCTTGCGAAGCTGCCCAGCTTCGTCGCGAGCCACGAAAAATATATAGAAACGTTTACGCAATATCCTACTTCCGCGAATAGATTTTGTCTCGGAATCCTGCCGGAGCGGAACTGTCATGCTCGGGCTCGGAATCCTGATTCCACCAGCTGCCTTCAGATGCAGACTGGCTTACCCTAACCCCGGAACCAGGCAAGCCGAAAGCCAATTTCGCTGCAACTAATATAGGTTGCAGCACTTGGTTCGGCAAAATATCTGTGAACGGCGAGTTAACGGTAGCAAACCTGATCTCCCGTGTCAACCTCACTACGACCCTTTGAACGGTTACCAAGGCAGCGTAATTGGCGTGCCCATCCGGCCAGATTACCATCGTAACCGCGGCCCGCGAGCCCTTGCCCCGCGCGGGTTGTCCGCTAGGGGAACCCGGGGCATAGGGAGCGGGGTATATTGATCGGTATGCCCCTTAGCGAGAAGAAGCTGATTCTCCGGATCCGCCATCTGGCTGAGGGACAGGCGTCGGCGGTTTCCGGCACAGTTACTGGCATAGTCACTAGCACAGTCACTGGCATAGTCAGTGGCATAGGCGATGACTGCGCCGTGCTGCGCGTTCCGCCGGGACACGAGTTGCTGGTGACGACCGACTTCACCCTTGAGAACGTCCATTTCCGGCGAGACTGGCACCGTCCCGAATGGGTGGGACGGCGCTGCCTGACCCGTGGGTTGAGCGACATCGCGGCGATGGGTGGAGAACCGCGGGCGGCATTTTTATCGTTGGCTGTTCCGCGCGGCGTTCCTCAGAAGTGGGTCGATCGGTTCCTGCGGGGACTACTGGATCTGGCGGAAGAATTCAAGCTTCCACTGGCCGGCGGCGACACAGCCGAGTCACCCGGCGGCATTCTGGCGGATATCGTCGTCGTGGGCTCGGTGCCGAAAGGAAAGGCAGTACTGCGGTCGGGGGCGAAACCGGGTGACCAGATTTATGTGACCGGCGAGTTGGGCGGGTCCGCGGCAGCGCTGGCGCGGCTGGCGGGATCGAAGGCTTTGGGAGTGGAGTATTCCAGATACCTTCGTCCGCAGGCTCGGGTTGCCGTGGGCCAGAGCCTGCGGCGCCGCGGAGTGGCTTCGGCCATGATTGATTTGAGTGACGGGCTTTCCACCGATCTCGAACACATCTGCCAGGAAAGCCACGTGGGCGCGGAGATTGAGGCGGAGGCGATTCCGCGTGCACAGCTTCGCCTGGGGAAGGTTGGACGGAAGGTTGGGCGGGGGAAAAAACGAGTCGCGCTGGAGTTGGCATTGCATGGCGGCGACGACTACGAACTTCTGTTTACCTCCGGTGCGGCAGTCACTTCGCAGGTGGCGGGAGTTCCAGTGACGCGGATCGGACGAATTGTGCGATCCGCGGGGATGCGGCTGATCGGCGCGGATGGAAAGCGGCAGCCGCTTCAGGCTGCGGGTTGGGAACACTTCAGGGGGAACTTGTAATTTGCAATTTGTAATTTGAAACCTTGAAACTCTGAAACCTTGAAACCTTGCTCCTAAGTGACTTTCGTTACCTGCCCGCGGTGACGACAGAAGATTAGAGTAGGCGCATGAGAAAAGCATCTCTACTCCTTTTACTCCTTGGGTTCAGTCTCGCGGGGTTCAGTCTTGCGATATTGATTCCAGCTTTCGCCGAGACGCCGCCGGCGGCTCCGAAGATCGATAACGATTTCGTGCAACGGCAGTTTGGCAAAGAGTTTACGATCCTGCCCGAGATCGCACCGGTGTTCGGCGATCTTGACGGCGACGGTGTGGAAGACGTGGTGATTGCGGCACGCTGCAAGAATCCGATGCTGGATCAAGGCGATCACGATTACAAGGTGATCGATCCGTTTTACGAGTTTTTTGGCTATGGCGACCCCAGAATGACGACCACGGCCGCGTTCAGCGACGCCGATCCGTTACGTCGCGGTTTGGTGGTGCTGATCATTGATGGCGCGGGACCAGACGGCTGGCGCTCGGCACATCCGAAAGCGAAGTATGTAGTGGTAAATTTGCCCTATCGGACGCTCACCGTTCGAAAAATGAAGATGCGAAAAAAGACGATCGAAGCGATCTATATTGAAGAAGCAGGCGACACCGGCGACGCCTCGGCCCTGGTCTTCGACGGCAGAAAATTCCGCTACGTGCCGATGGGCGCAGATATGCAGTAGGAACCAGTTCTCGGTTCTCAGTTCTCAGTTCTCGGTCAAAATCAATCGGCTTTGGATGTAGAGCGGACACTCCTGTCCGCTGCCTTTGCCCTTGATTTTTGCTTTTTCCGGATTAACCCGTGCCGACGGGTGCCCCATCCTTGCGCGTTCTGTGCGCAAGGGTGGGATTCCACGGCACCGTCCTTCTTGGGACTCTCGCGCGCAGCGCCCTACGCCGCCTTCGGTTCTTCCGTCTTCAGATCGCGGAGCAGGCTCTGAAAACCTTTCGCGTAGGAGTCGTGTTTCTTCCAGTCGCTGAAATCGGGAATGAAATATTCGCGAATCTCGCCCGCCAAGTCCTTCCCTTCGTCGGCGTCGAAAAGCTCCCAGTCCCGAATCGCCTCAAACGAAACCAGTCGGACGGGAAACAGCACGCGCTTTTTCTCCGTACGCTCCCGCTTCCGGGCTTTGCGGATTTCAGTCTTTACCCACGGGCTCTTCATGCTGTTCGGCGAAAGGATCAGGAGCAGCCGCTCATATCTTCGGATCGCTTCGTCGATCTGCTCATGGATTTTCTTTCCAGCTTGTATATCGTGCGGCGCGAACCAGCAGCGGACGCCTTTGTTCTGCAAATCCGCGTACAGGCGGTCGGCGAATTCCTGATCTTTGGTGGAATAGCTGATGAAGCAGGAATAGAACTCAATGGGATTCGCAGCCAACGACTTCATGTAGGTAATGAAGTCGTCCGGGATACCACAACCGCGCAGGAACGCCTCAGGGATGTTGCCATTGGACTGAAAAATCGTGTCGATGCC
>Ga0187857_10002030_pt1 | contig 18961 bp, 23 predicted proteins | sample June2016WEW_8_10_FD_132984 | JGI IMG/M metagenome (GOLD analysis project Ga0187857, IMG submission 132984) | Peatland microbial communities from SPRUCE experiment site at the Marcell Experimental Forest, Minnesota, USA - June2016WEW_8_100 | ecosystem: Environmental > Terrestrial > Soil >...
CTGATATTCAAACACGAGAAGAACTTGACGAGACCGAGCGGGATTTCATCAAGTTCCTGCGGTCGCAGGAGCCCGAGTATGGGTACAATATATGCCGGGGTGGGGAGGGGAGAACAGGACCACAAACGAAAATAGAAAAAGCCAAACGAAGTCAGTCCCTACGGGAGATGTGGCTCAAGCCCGGTCACCGTGAGAATATCATTGCAAAAAATACTGGGAAAAAGCGGTCTCCAGAGGTTGTCGCTAAGCTCACCCATGTTTTGGAAAATGCCCGTAGATTTCTACCCACTGAACAGAGCGAGGAGTCTAATAGAAAAAGGAGTGCGGCATTATCAGGAAGAATCATACCCGATTCTGTGAGGAAAAAAATTAGCCAGAGGTTATTAGGAAGAACCTTAACCAAAACCGTAAGAGAAAAAATCAGCCAAACACTAAAAGAATCACTTAAGCATTTACCTGTGTCCTCCAAAGCTGCCGCTGCAAGAGTTGCCAATCTTAAAAAGGGTAGATTAAAAAAGAGGAGACTCCAAGCTGAACAAGCAAAAACACCAAAACCCCCCTGCTCCGTTAATGGATGCAAGAGAACCTATAAGGCGTGCGGTTTATGTGGTGCTCACTTACGCCGTATGTACAAATACGGAAGTCCGTTGGAGGAGAAACCAATCAGAAATGTTAGGACGGCGACAATAATCCCGGTCAGAGCCGCCGTCCCAGTTTCCACGGAGCGAGAACCCATTCAAGGGTCATCTCTGTGCCCGTGGTAGAGGGGGGCTAAAGTCCCCCTATGCATCGAATCCCGAACCTGACTCCACTCGGGAACCGACCGGGAAGCCTCTATTGAATGATACTGATATTCACCCGATTTATAAATAGATTATTTAAGTCTTATATAATAAAGGACTTACAGGACTATGTCGAGACTTGTCCAAACAAAAATGCAGTTGTCTTATCCGCCCCCACTCCCCCGGTCTTGTTCACCCGGATGTAGCTCCAAATCAGGCAGGAGGGCGACCACATGGCTTGCGTGCCATCGGAACTAAAAGAGATATCCTGCTCATCGCCGCTGTCCCCGGTGACGGGTGGAGAGTAGCTGGCGGGCCCGGCGAGGTTTCCCGTAATGGGCACACCCGCAATCGCCCAGCTTCCGCTGGGCGGGCTGATGACACTGGGATTGTACAAGGGGTCACACAGGGGGTTGTTGGATACTTCAATCCACGTGTCGCTCGCCGCCTCCAGATTGATGAGGTGGACGGACAGGGCGGAAAAATTCTCGATATTGTACCACTGCCCCATTAGCGCCGGGGCGGATTGAAAAATTGTAAGGTCTTTTGGCGTCATAATCTTCTCCCTAATAAGGGCGGGAAAGCCCAAATTTAGAGTGCGGGTTTACCGACCAAGGTGTGGAGTTTGGGCACTCGTATCCGCAACTTGGTCCTTAGCTTTGCCGCTCTGGTCATCACGCAGAGCTTCTCAAAAACACCGATGGTATGGTTGAGGGTCTCGAAAAGTGTGGCATTAACCACGGGAATTGCTACGGTCATCGGCTTCATAGGAGTAGCGACCGCCCCCATGGCAAGAGATTTCTCTTTTACAACGCCCTCCGGGGCAAGGTCCGTATTCAGTGATTTCATGACTACTCCTTTACGAGGGAGATAAGTTGTTCAACTACCCTCTGCATACCATTCGTGATGTTGGTCTGATTCGTGGCGAGGGCGGTCTGCTGGTCGAATATCCCCCGTAGCAATCTGAACTGCTCGGTATGAACTTCGGTCTGATGCTTAGCTTGCTCCATGAACTGCTGGACGCTAGCATTGAGGTCTTTAATGTCTCTCGTCTGGTCCGTAATCGTTTTGGAAACCGCAGCGAAAGCATCTTTGAAATCCTTGACCTCTTTGGCGTGAAGCTGCAAGTCGGAATGGCTGGCCTTGATGGTGTCAATCAAGTCCTGTCCTTGTTTCTCCAACTTATTTAACCACCCCCGACCCTTCCAGATGAGAACTACGATAACCGGCCAATGGAGGTTCTTGACTAGGGTTAGGAGCCAATCCAACGGGCTTAACTGAGCGGCGGGTGGGTCGATAAAAAACGTAGTAGTCCTTCAACGCACAGAGTGAGTTCATATATGGTTTGGGTAGTGGTGTGTTTCCACTTATCTCCTGCCCCGGCCCCCCATACGGGCATTTCCTCGCACGTTAAAGGGGTTTCTAACCACTGAAGTTCCGGGGGACATCATCAATGAACTCTGTAACTTACGCATTCTTTCTATGACCTTGATTTCCGTCATAGACACACTATCGAGGTTCATAATAGGAACAGGGGTTTTCATCAACTGTTCCTGCATTGCCAGACTGGTGCCTCCGGGGTCCTGTCGCAGCCCACCTTCTTCCATCAACCACTTCTGGGCTACCCAAGCGACCTCTTCCACGGCATCGCACATGTCATCCGTGGCTCCCTTCTCCTCGGGGGCCTGCACTCGAATCTGGTACTTGCCGACGTACTCTGCTTCTACCAGCCGGATTTCATCCATGAACTTGGGCACATAGGGGAACCGGCACCGCTTGTTATCCATGTAGCCTTTTAAGCTGAACGCCATCTGGCTATTGATAACCGTGGTGAGGTTGATAAGCTCCACGTTGTAGATTTGGTTTATCTCCAGCAATTGGACGAGTTGCTGACCGCCATGCTGGTCAGTGACTCCCCGGTAGCAGGGCATCACCCGGTTGAGCGCCCGGAGCCATAGGAGGATGTCCTCCAAGGGCAGGGCTTGATACTTGACATATTTCTCAATTCCGGGGAGCATCTCCACGCCGGGACCCTCGAATTTCTCCCCCACCATCATCCGGTCGATGTAGTCATAGACGAGGGTGATGGGGTTCTTGCCGCCCGTGTGCTCCAAATGACCGATGGCGACGGCTGTTGCATTTTTCATCATGCCAAGGTCAACTCCCCAGAAATATTGTCTGCCCACGCAGGAAGGGTGGAACCGAACGAGGTTCAGCCGGGCGGTGCTGGGGATGGGCTTGGGGAATTGTTCATCCGTGTATTGTACATCCGTACAAACCCGAATCTGGGCCTCAGTGACGTAGGTTTCGGAGGAGTCCAAGAACTGCCCGCCATACTCCGCCTTGAAGGTCAGGGAGTTGGTCTCGTACTCGTCGTGCAGGAACTTAGATAGAATCTCGGGGTTCATCTCAGCGGTGGAAACCCGCATGGTGAAGATGTTGGAATCTTTGCCCTTCTCCAGAGCTAACTTGTGTAGTTCGTACATCTTACCAACACGAGTCATGGGAGAAGAGATACTGAGAACGAGCGAGTCCTGAAACTCCCGGTACTCCTCGGGAGGGAGCAACTGCATGGTCTTTTTGCTTATCCACTCGCCAGTGGGAAGCTCGGCGTGGTGGAAGTTCGCCGTGGAGGGCTTAGCGGCTCCGTAGACCTCATCCGAGGTGGAACCTATTTCCGACCGGAAGTGAGCAAACTCGTCCAAGGCCAGAAACACGTTGGAAGGCGACCTAGTTGCATTAGTAGTACACGGCCTAGATTCTACTATTATTGTAGGAGTAACCTCGGGCTTACCCCGGTCCGATTCCGTCACGAACTTCAAAACACTCCCGCTGCTGCTCTTGAGGTAGGGTCCAAAAAACGGTGCTCGGTTGACGCCTTCCCGCAGCTTGTTGTAGAGGCGGTTGGACCCGGAGTCGTCTTGCGCCAAGAAGGTGAAATCAATCGGACTGCCAGGGACGAGACCAAAGTACTCCTGCGGACTTTTCTGGTTAAGAAGTTGGTATAAACGATAACCTCCAATAGCCGCCACTACTTCGGAATTATGGGTGACATTGAAGTTTTTTCCAAAAAGATAGAGTCCAGAAGGGTTATTCACGGTGATACAACGCATCTTCATTCTACCTGCTGGTTCTATGTTAACAATATAACGCCACCTTTGTGTAGATTTTAACTTTTTTGGGAGCCTCACCAACTTTCTGGGTAAGCGAAATACGGGAAGTGTAGCCGTCCATTTTACTATGTAAGCAGTTTTACACCGCTTGGGACCAGTTTTACTGTTTGTACAAATGGGAGACTTTTCCGACCAACGGGGTTTTATTCCTAAAGAGGCCGCTAAATGGTATACGCCCTCAGAGAGGTTTCTGTTAGTATTAGAAAACTCACATTGACCATCTATCATGCAAGAGCCGTCTGTATCCATTAAACCTTGAAGAAGACTAAGACGTTGTTTTTCAGATGACCAAAGATACTCTTGGGGGATGTGTTTATTGCCATATACCCCTAAACGCCTAAGATGGGGTATCAAACCGTATACTGACCACTCTTTTGGAGAAGTAACACTACGTTTAACGATGTACCCGGCTTTCGTAAATTCCCGAAGTATTTCCTCATCCAAACCTGTGATTCTTCCCGATACCTTACCTCCATCACCTAACCATGCCCCAAAACAATAAGGGTCAAGCGGGAGAATTTTATCGGGAAGACTGATAGATTTTGGTAAAGCTATGGCGTGGTTTACTTGTGGTGATTTGCTTGGATTACTCTTTTCCAATAGAGTATTGCGGATTTGCTCTGTAGTCCTGACATTGCCTATAATGGGGGAAGAAATGCGGGGCATACGAAGTTGATGTCCCCTGATGAAATCAAATACATGCCCCTTCTTTATACCTTGCTTAATGTAGTTACGATTTGAGATGGGAGCATTTTGATTACATCCACATCTACACTTTCCCTTTAGTATATCAGGCATCGCTTTCGGAGGAAGTCTTCTAAGAAGGTTCTTCCTCTCTTTTCTTGTAAATGTAGTCCATAAGTGCCCTCCATGAGCATATGTAAAAGTACCGTCATCGAAAGTAACTTTGAATGCTTCTTCCTCGACTATTGGATGAGCAATAACTATTTTATGAGGAAAACCATCCTCCCCTAAAACCTCATCTCCAGCCTTAAGGTCCCCATTATGTATAAACCCTGTAGGGGTTGGGATAAGTTCTTCAACAGAAAGCAGTTTCCCACCACGTCTTCCGGCGATGATGCAGGCTTCGTTGTATCCCCGCTCGGGGATGTCCCGCCAATCTCCAATATTACAATTATGTGTGACGTTGAAGTTTTTACCGAATAAAAACAACCCAGAGGGGTGCTTTACTGAAATACAACGCACCGTGGTTTTGCCAACGGGGGCAATGTTTGTAACATAACGAAAGTGCCTTTTTGACTTTGGTTTATCGTCAGTCAACAAGGCCAACTTTCGGCTAAGTCTAAACACTGACAGGGGAGATGTCCATCGCACCCGATATTGCCGCTTTTTTTGGTCATGGATGGAACGTCTCAAAGCCGGTGGAAGTTTTTCTTTCCATCCCGGTTTGAGACCCAAAGAGGCGGCTAAGACATAAACTCCCTCCGAGAGGTTTCTATTTGCATTAGAAAATTCAACTTGTCCACGCTTTGAAGAACCCCCATCGGAATCCAATAACCCCTGTAAAAGAGCTAATCTCTGACTGGCCGAAGCCCAAAGGTACATGTCAGGTATATGTTTATTGCCAATTAAATTCAAAGAACACATAATGTCCAATAAAGGGTTGTTTTCACGGGATGATAAATCCCCACCCCGTTTTCCTGTAGTGATGTAATAAACGGGGGCAGATTTTTCAATGCCCGCAGGGGACACTTGTAGTCCAAGCTGTTTGGCATATTGATATAGATATTCTACCGTTTCATTATCCGAAGTAGTTATTCCGGGTCTAAGCGCAATTCCATCCCCTAACCACAATCCTAAAAAGTAGGGGTCTATTGGAAGTTTTTGAGCGGGCATCTCAACGACATTAGACAACTTTACTGCGTGGTTAGAAAAGGTAAATTTACCATATTTCTTTTTTAAAGAAGACATCAATTCCTTGGTAGTCTTGAGGGAGAAGGAACGATAATATATTGGTCTATTCTTAGAACCATACAAATATCGAGTGTGCTTTTCTCGAAAAGATGAGGTTTCCCATAAGTGTTCCCCGTGCGCCAATACGGAGGTGTTGTCATCAAATGATACCTTATAGGTATCATCTATAAATGGTTCTTGTGCCCAAATTACCTCTGTGGGTGAACCATCTTGAGAAAAAACTATGTCTCCAACCTTCAAATCCCCCATTTTCACAAACCCGTTTGGAGTAGGTATAAGCTCATTAACCTCCAGTGCTCTGCCCTCTTCATGGAGAATGTGGAGGCATTCCTCTTCGGACACGATGCGGAGGAGCTTCTCCCGGAACACATCAAACATGGGGACGGGTTTGGGCTTGTAGTCGAAGGGAACGGCGAATATCGCCTTGACAATCATCCTCTGAATGGGGAACAACTCCACATTGAATCCCTGTATGGACTCAATAAAGTCTATGGCGTTAAGCAGTTGGGGAGCATTCGCTATCTGCTCCTGCACCAGCTTACCAATCATCCCGCCTTTTTTGAAACGACTGCCTCCAGCCATAATTCTCCTACATAAGGGTTCCATAGAAAAAATTAATGTAACTTTGGTGTATCTCGTGGTATACTGAGAGTGGGAGAACACATGACTCAAGGATACATGCTGGCTGACAAAAACTACGAGCACCGGGTACGTGAGGGAAAGAAACGTGAGTTGGTTATCACCGCCCGGCTGCGAGCGGCTGGTCATACGGTCAGCGATGTTACCGCCAAAGAAGATATGCACGACAAGATTGATGCCGTCGTGGACGGGCGCAAGGCGCAATACAAGTTCCGGAAGACCGGGACCGACATCCTGTTCGACTACGCCGAGCCGTTCAGCGGTCATTTCAACCTGCCCGGCACCCGGACCCCCGACCCCGAAACCAAGCTCGGACGTGACCTCGTGAGCAAGGCAGAATTATACGTGGTCATGGTCGGTCAGCGGCTCTGGCTGGCGGAGAAGAAAGCTATCGTGGAAGTCATCAACAAGCTGCTCGTCCTGTGGATTACTGAAAATCGCAAGCTCTCCAATCGTTACAAGCATGAATCTCTGCCCGGCGTAGAACTGAACTGGACCACCGACCACTCCAACGGTCGGCGTAAGCTCGTGTTCTTCGTTCACCCGCTGGCGGTGGATGCGGTGGAGGTCGCCTAATTATCATTGTTTTCTACGGATTCGTAGGATGAATGAAAATAGGTTTGGGTTTGTTTTTCCAAAAATTACGAAGACATTTTCCAACCTCTACCCATTCCTCATAGGAAAATTGCCGCCCCTTTCCAAAATTACAACGGGAACAGGATACTACCACATTATCTTTGGAGTATCCCTTATTATTATCTTTCCTATCAAGGTTATAGGAGAATCCGTTTTTGTTTGCATTATACATTGCCCAGTGTATCGGAGAGCCGCAATAATGGCACTCTGTTATGGTAGTAAACCCCACAAACTCCTCATAAGTTATCTCAAGCCTCAATCGGGCTAGCTGCCGAGAACATATTTTGACAAGATTATTGTATATGGATTCATAGGGCCTTTTACGGGAAAGAGCCGCTATCCGCTCACTATTGAAACAACCACAACTTTTAGTGTTTCCCGACCTTAACTTACTGACACCAGTAATCGGGATAACTTTACCACAATCGCACTCGCATTCCCATACTATGGGGTATCTCGAAAGAAGTCGCTTGACCGTTAACCTTTCAAACTTTTGCCCAATAATATCTTCCATTACCCTGCCTGAACCTCTTCCACCCATTGTCATTTCCTCCTACTAATGGGATGGATAATTGATTTACCTGTTAGGATAAAAAATATCGAGAGACTTTTCTATTTTTGTGGTATACTATAAGTGGAGGGAGTCTTGGAAACCCAATCACAACGGATAACGGTTAAGCCAGTAGGAAAACGCAACGTTGGACAGCCTTATTGTGCCCTATGTGGACATGTTCAAAAAACCAATGAGGTTGTATGTCCCAATGGCTGCTTTTGGAATCTAATGGGTTGGGTAGGATATCGAGGCACAAGTGGTTCCATTATATTCACCGACCATCGTGCTCTCTCACTCGCCAAGATGCACCGTTGGGACCCGGTTAAGAAATGCCGGTCCGCCAAGTCCTTCCCGAAGATTGTCGCTGCCGCCAGTGCTCTTGGGTGGTCGGGAAACACTTCTAGTCCTTCGCAGCCGACTTTTATTGATATGAAGGCATTCTGAGGTTCGTAAGAAGATTGAAGCGAGGCACTAATGGTTCTACCGATGCTCTTTAAGAAAACCAGCACTGGAGCCATCCAGTTTTGGGAAATATGGGTGGAGGGAAGCTCCATCATCACCCGCTACGGGCAGGTAGGCACCGAGAATCCGCAGACCACCACCGACACCATCACCAAAGGCAAGAACGCCGGGCGGGCAAACGCCACGACCTCCAGCCAGCAGGCGGAGCTTGAGGCGGAAGCCAAGTGGCGGAAACAGCTTAAGAAGGGCTACGTGAAGAGCGAAGCCGACGCCCAAAATGACGTGTTGGATGAAGTCATCGAAGGCGGCATCAATCCCATGCTCGCCCACAAGTACACCGAGCACGGTCACAAAATCAAGTTCCCCTGCTTGGGTCAGCCCAAACTGGACGGTATCCGCTGCACCATTCTGAAAGAGGGCGACAGCGTTACCATGTGGACCCGGACGAGGAAACCCATCCGGTCCATGCCCCACATTATCGCCGCCGTGCGCAAGCAATTTTCCGGCGATGTCAATCTGGACGGCGAGCTTTACAACCACGACTACAAGGACGACTTTGAGAACATCGTAGAACTGGTCCGCCCGGACGAGCCAGTTGCCGGGCACGAGGTTGTCCAATATCATATCTACGACAAGCCGGGCAAGGGCAACAACTTGGAACGGGACTTCTGGCTTAAGAACCACATCCCCGCCGACAGCACGACCCTCATCAAGGTCATGACGTTCGTCATCGAAAGCGCTGCCGACGTGGATATGTGGCACGACAGGATGGTGGAGCTAGGCTACGAAGGTCTTATGCTCCGCAACATGGACGGCGAATACGTCAACAAGCGGTCATATGACCTGCTCAAGTACAAGCATTTCGAGACGGATGAATTCCCAATTACCGGCATCGAAGAGGGCCGGGGCCGCTTGATGGGGCACGTCGGCAAATTCCTGTGCGTGACCAAAGACGGCTTGCCTTTCAAGGCGAAGCTCAAAGGCAGTCTTAAAAATCTCAAGAAACTCTACGAGCATCACGAACTATGGAAGGGCAAGATACTGACCGTACAATACCAGAACTGGACGCAGGATAAGCGTCCCCGGTTCCCGGTCGGTATTGCCATCAGGGATTACGAATGAGCAGCCAATATCCATGCCGGGGAGCGGACGACTGGTGCAGGGTGAGCCTACCTTGCCCCGAGGGGCGCAAGGGATGCGCCGTCCGCCACATGACGATGACCTGCCCCGTGTGCAAGGTCAGCCGAGCGGAACACCCCGAAGTTACGCAGGAAGAATGGTTCAAGGGCGTCACTCCCCTCTTGCACGATGTCCTGACCATCGGATGGGAAGGAATCAGACGCAAGCAGATGGAAGAAAAACGACTCAAGGAGAAAAGTCATGGGCATGTCAACCGTAGTGCAGGGCTTTCGACCCCCGGACGAAAAGTTCAAGAAGTTCGCCGCCATCTGGCATCAGTGCGCTGACGCCGGAATAGCTCCGCCCAAGGAAGTGGACAAGTTTTTCGAGGGTGTAGCCCCCGACCCGCAAGGTGTCGAAGTGAGGCTAGCTGAGGGCAAGGACGGTTGCCTCAGAGAGTGGAGGCATCCCTCCGGGGACGCTCAAGGCTACGAGGTTGCCTTGAAGAAGCTGCCCAAGGACGTAACCGTCCTGCGCTTCTACAACGGATGGTGAGGAGGCGGTATGCCTTGGTACAAATTCACGAGCCAGCATGGCCCCGGTCATATGGGTCACAGCGAGTGCTACCACTGGTTTGACAAGACGCCGGGTAAAGAGGAGCTACGGGAGGAGTGGGAGTATGCCTTCCGGGAGTACGACGACGTAGTGGGCAAAGCCACGCCCGTCCTCCGGCTCCCCAAGCGAGTCCTGAACTCCAAGAAGCTGAATCAGGTTTACCAGCTACAGGGAGCCGTCAGGACGCTCCGGGAGCTTTATGGCGTCCGAGTACGGGTTATCTTCCCCCAAGGCTTCATAAAGGTCGTTACAAGCGAAAGAACGGCCTATCTGGAGGCCGACAAGAGAGCGGCGGAGTGGCGGGAGAGGAAACGGCAGAGAGAGGCTCTGGCACGTGCCCGAGCGAGAGGATGGGTGAAATGAGAGTCTTTGTCAGCAAGTACGCCCTGAGTGAGGGTATTCAGGAGTTGGAGGCCGAGCCATACGTTCCTTGGGAAGTGGGGTCGGTGGGCAAGACCTTCGAGGATATCCCTGCCGGTCAGCGGATGGTCAGCGTCAAGCTGGACTACGGGAGCCAGAACTTCCACGGCGAGGGCAAAGAGTGGCACCGCACCTTGGCAGAGGCATAGGTCCGGGCGGACACCATGCGGGTGAAAAAGATTATCAGTCTCAGGAAGCAAATCAAGAAGTTGCAAGAGCTTAGCTTCTAAATATTCCGGCGTAACCGGCCCGTTTCGTGGTATACTGATAGTGGGAGAACTTATGGGTGGAAGTGAGAGACTCGTTGCCTCCGGGTGGTTTGAGGACACCGGAGCCAAGATACGGATTGATTGGGAAAAGTACGAAGGCGGCGGTGACCACATCCTTATGGCATTCAAGTCGAAGAAGCACGTTACCAGTGTCACCGACACCATGTCTCACACGTGGTGCAAGCTTTTTGAAACACCCCGAGGCAGAAAGTTTGTTTCAGTGTGGTCCATCCATGGGCAACTTCCCCCCGGAGAGACTTTGACAGTGGGGGTTAACGGAGGTTTCATAATTATTACACTAAACTAAACGGAGGCAGAACATGGCGACTGCATCTGCAAAGGAATGTCCGCATCCCGGCGAAGGGAAGTACTTGGTAGCCCGAGGGAAACCGGGAGCGTGGGAAGGTTTTCTGGCATGTAAAGAATGCCTGACGGAACAAGATTACGCCAAGCACCCCGGCTAGAAACAGCGGATGGCAAGTGGGGTCCGCAAGGCGGCTCAGCTTGACAAGAACCTCGGACACACCCGGCCCGAACCGGAATGGACGGGCAAACCCGAGACTCTGGAAGAGGCGGGCGAACCGCCTAAAGCGGCAGTAATGGAGGGGTAATGTACACACCAGTGCAGTTATTGGAAGCGGTCATCAGCAACCTGCCGCACGCCAAACATATCTCCGACCTTGACATCCGGGTAGCCTCCCTTCGGTTTACGTGGAAGGGCGACCGGTACAGCGTTTGCTCCAACGGGATGGTTGAAAGGGTAGGGGGAACAGACGGTGGAATACTAATCAGTGACGACAAGGCTCGGTTCGTTCACGACCATGTGGCTAAGGGCCTCGCCCGGCTGGAACGGAGGGAAGGCTGATGGCAGAATCAATGGCTGACCAAGGCGGTCCCCGGTATCAGGAATTGCAGGAGAGCGTCCGCAAGCTCCACCAACTGTTGGAGGACCCACAATTTGGGTGCTTCACATGGCATCAGTTCGTTGACGAACGTATCAAAGAGATTGACCATATCTACTTCGACAAAAACTTCGAGGAGGGCAAGATGCCGGACTACCCACCCGAGACCCGGAAAGCCATCAGCAACATGGAAAGGGAGTGGCACCAGAGCCGGGCACTTGCTTTGGAGAAGATGTCATGTCCAAGGAAATAAAAGATATCGACGCACGCAGGGAACTAGCGGAGTTCTTTCTGAGATGGACAAAGAAACACCACATTTCCTGCCTCGAACAAGCCAAAATACTTCTCGCTGAGGCACAGTAATTACTGACTCACGTTAACCGTTAGTTCGTGGTCGGCAAGCACCATAATATCCTCACCAAAGTACGGACCCTGACCTTTGACTTCGAGGCTGTGCTCCCCGACCGGGAGCCGGAAGCTCTTAAGGTCGCCCGTGTAGCCCGCTAGCGCCTTGTCGATGTAGATGGAATCACCCTTAACCTTATCCACAATCTTGACCGTTCCCGTTTCCTGTACGGACGCCTCGGTCAGCTTTATTTCGTCATTCGGATGCTCATCATCTTTGGCGTAGTAGCAACCGTCGTTCTCCACCACGATGTAGATGGGGTCGTCATAGCCCCACCAATAGGGTCCTACCTCGTAAGGCCAGAGAGAGAAGCCCCGATAAAACCCTCCGTACCAGAAATGGGGATGCCAGCCATACCCGGAGTAGCCAAGGTAGGGGTGGGAGTGCCACGGGCGGAAGGGATGCTCATGACCAAAGTAGGCGTTGTAATGCTCGGGAGCAATGTGCAGGGGTGGGCGACTGCGTTCCATCCCGGCTGCCCGCTGCCCGTTGGCCTCGGCCCGGCGTTCAGAGGAGCCGTGGTAGTTTCCCCGGACCTGATTACTGTGAACTGTGCTAGAATGCCCCGCAGGAGCGCTAGAATGGCTTCCTACGCTTCGACCGGCGCTGGGTGAGGCTGACCTACCCCCTCCGCCGTGCTGGGCAAAAACAGGGACACAAAGACTGAGGAACAGGACCACGATACCGCAAAGAAGCTTCTTCATGGCACACCTCCATATACCCCAATACCGGGGTTTCATGTGTTTGACGGATTTCGAGGGAAATGGGTTGCATATCACCTTAAACTATAGTACTTTCTTGAATGTACTTAACAATGGCCATATGTTCCTCGGCTGAACCATCATTTTTTATTTGGTTGGCTCGATAAGATATGACTCTCACATTTCCTGGGATATACCCAAGATTGGGGATAACACAATCCAAAGAGGGGGTGCTTATTTTAGGGGTGTTTCTTTCTCGTTTGAGAGGTATACCAAGAATAGGACAAACCTTGGGGATAATAATGTCTTTCAAGGTTATAGAAAAAGATTTTCCTAACCTTTTAGCCCGATATCTTGCAATTCTAAGCAGGCTACGTTCTGGGTTTTTATCCCTATTTTCTATGGAAATTACTGAACGACAAGTTTTACAATAGCTATCAGCACGTTTATCGTATTCCGGTATTTTCACGGTGCATCTACTACAAACCCGTTGCGGTTTTTTACACCCACAATGTTGACGTTTATACCGACTAAAACTACGAGTGCCGAATTGCAGTAATTTTCCACAACCACCTAGAGTAGAATCACAGATACAATCCCAAATTATACCTTTTTGGGAATCTCTTTTGTTACTATCTTGTAGAACCCGAATAAATCCGAATACTCTTCCGGTTAAATCTCCAACTCTTGTCCGTTTCATTATACTCTAATACCCAATTATTGAGTTATTCCCAACCAGCAATGCGTCGGGCGGACTGCTTAATAGCGGCTTCACCTTGAGATACCGGAATCTCTGCCTGTTCAACAGATTTTGGTTCAGCAGACTGGTCTCTATCCGTTACAAATCCGGCTCCGCCCGTGGCTTCCTTGCTCCTCACCTTCTCGGGAGGCTCGGGCTTGCCTTCTTCGTCCCTATCTGTCACAAATCCGGCTCCCCCGGATGCGTTTGCTTCCTTGGCAAGCTCCTCGTCCTGCTCTTCGTCAGCTTCGGTACCCTCGGTACCTGCGGCTTCCTCGGCGGCTTCTTCCTTGGGACTCTCAAGCTCCTCACCCTGTTCCTCCAAACCCTCGTGGGCGGCGGGAACTTCGGGAGACTCAGGAGCTTCGTTTCCGAATTCTTCCGGTCCTTCGATTCCGGCTTCATCGCCGGGTGCGGGCAACTCAATGCCCATATTCTCGGCAAAACTCTCGATAGCGGCGGCAATTTCGTCAATGTTGTGATAAAGCTGAATCACCGCATCGGCAATCTGCTCCGGGTTATCGTTGGCACGGCGGCGGAATTCGGCGGCGAACTTCTTGCGGGCGGCTACCCGAGCCTGCAAGGATGCCGTCCGGGGGGCCTCGTTGAGGTCCAGATGGTCCTTCATAGCGGAGAACTGGCTTGCCATGACACCGCAGGAAACGGCAAGCTCACCCAGTGCGGCGGCAACTTGCCTCGGCTCCTTGGCGGCAACTTCCCTCATCCGGGCATACACGTTCGCCCGCTCGCTCTCGGCGAGAGCACCAACTTTTTCACGCAAAATTTCCCTTGATGTCTTTGTCTTTTCCATAGGTTCCTCTCCTACTAAGGTTCCTGTAGCCTTGCTTTTACGATATTCGCAGGTTCCACAGGAGAACTTCTGGACGCTCTCATCGAACGCCTCAAACTCATTGCAACACCCAAGTTGGAAGCTCACGCCTCCCGGCACAGCGACTTTTTTACAGTCGCCATCCTTCTTCGCCCCGGCAAGCTCCATGTAACCGGCTTCCTCGGGGGTTATCCGCTTACTCTCCTTGGGAATTTCATGTCCTACTACTTCCATGCGTCCAACCCCCTTAATCCGCACCTACTCTCTTCTTAAGAGACCAATAGTTAAGCCGCCACCATTCTTGACCGTGCTATTTTGGCGGCTTCTTGCATCTTTAACTGCCTATTGGGGTCGGACAAGGCCCGTCGTCTGTCCTCAATCATTTTCTTACGCTTTTCTGGGTCAGCCCACATTTTTCTTATGCCTTCCAAGTGTTTCATACGATTTGTTGGGTTAGATTGTGCTTTTCTAGCAGCCTCTTGCATCTTTAATTGCTTATCAGGATTAGACATGGCCTTCTTGGAAGCGGCACTAATCTTAGCACGAAACTCCGGGTCCTCCCATTGTTTCTTAGTGGCTTCGCTTATCTTAGCACGAATTTCCGGGTTGGATGCTGCCTTCCTGCTGCCCTCAAGCATTTTGGCTTTTACTTCCGGTTTATTTTTTGCTTCTTCCCTAAGTTTATTCACTTTGTTTCGGTACTCAGGGTCGGCCCACAATTGTTTCCTAATCCTGCTCATCTTATTACGATACTCGGAACTAGTCCACATCCGTCTTCGGTCTTCCGATGTGACTCCTTCTCCTCCTTCACAAATATTATATCCAATTTCAGGATTACACGAATTGAAAGCCCATATCAGAGCTTTTTCCCAAAGATTAAGCTGCCAATTAGTAGTAAGACAAGAAATAAGAGAATGAATATCCCATACCTCTTTGGGATATTTTCTCATCGCTTTAAAAAGATGAGATTGCCTTCCCCTTTGAGCTTCCCCAAGCTTTCTCTTCAAATAAGTATACAAGGTTGGGTTGGTCGTTTTGCCAATATAAATTTTCCCGTTTTCAGTGTTTGTGATAATATAGATAAACATAAACTACCCTCTCCACGCAGGGTTTCTCATTAAGTGGTTTAAATAGTTCAAAACTTTACCGAGCCATATGGTAGGGTCCCGAGGGCAATTCGGGCATCACGGTATGTTTTAAGGGAGTATTTTTTTGGTCGGGGGTATTACTCAAACTTTCACTTAATGCTCCCCAAGGGTCAGTTTTAAGGTCTACCTGTTCTTCCGGGTCAATTTGAGCTTGTTGTAGGTTAGCTGCCTGCACCTTCTTTGAACTTGTCAACAGAAGGTCGTGTCCCGGATGATTAGCATGATGGTCCCGCACACAGAGAGAACAGAACTTATCCTCGCAACCGGGGCACTTCTTGATATCCTTGGTGGTCCCACAAGCCTTACAACGGGGAGTTTCCCATTGCTTCTTGGCGGCGGAGAATTTACCCTCGGCGGGAAGCGACCGCATTGCCGCCTCTTCCGTGGGAACTGCGGTCGCACCACTCGCAGTTTCTTCTTGGCCTTCCCGCTCTCTCTGGCGCTCCTCAATTCCGATGTTGTTGAGAATCCTGACCACCGTGGGTAGCGTACTTTCCTGACCCCGATAGTGTATCCCCACATAAGCGGATATCAGACTCGGCAAGTTGTTGAACAGAGTCTTAAACTTCCGCTGTTTTGTGGAAAGTACCCCTTCCGGCAAAGCCTCGGCATACTGCTTCTCCAATGCTTGCCACTCCTCCCCCACGTCCTTTATTTTCGGCATCTTCTTGTAGGTCTTCATGTCGTTGTAAAGGATGGAGAGAATGCGGAGTATCTGTTCCACGATGCTGATGCTGTACTTCTTGGCAAGCCACTCACTAAATGGCTCAGTGAACTTGCCCGGTGTGCGCCGTTCCCATGGAGCACGGTAGTCACCCATGTCGGTGTCTTCTTCCACCTGCTCCTGTGCTTGCGTGCCTGTGGCATATTGTGGAACATCTAAGATGGAGCTAGCCCCTTCTCCCGTCTCTGTGGTCTCAGGTGATGTATCGGGAGTTAACGATACATGTGTATCTTCCAAAAGTCCCTGTTCTACCTCATCAGCGGAGATATCCTGTCCTTCGATAATCCGCTTGAGATACCGTATCGCCTCCTGTTTCCTGCCCATAAACCCCTTGCCGCCCACCAGATAGTTTTTAAGGATTACTGAAACTTTTTTGTCCAAAGGCATATCCTTAAACTGGGGGTTGGTCTTGATAAAGTTCTCCACGATACCGGGAAACTTTTCTGTTAAGATGTGGCGTTCCAGAATCTTGAAGATGATAAAGTGGAGAACCTCATCCACCTTGTCCTCATCTTTAGTTGGTAGTTGGGGAGCAAGGGTAGAATAGAGGTATTTTGCCCAGTTCATCCCTTGGTCTACGGGAAGTTGTGCATCCCGGATGAGGGCCTTCATCATGGCATCAATGTCCTTGTTGTAGGCAAGATGCAGCATGGAAGCAAACCGGGCGAACCGGATGGGGATAGGGTCAAAATGTGGCGGTGTAGAGACAGGACTTCCCGAGAGGTCGGCGAGCTTGAACTGCAAGCCGTCCTTGGTCTTAATGCTAGACAAAACGAGCCAAGGCTGACCGTCAATAGAACCGACGATGCGCCCCGGCGCTAGGAGGCGGGATGCCATTATGTTAGTTTGCATATTCAAACCGCCTTCCAAAAAAGTTGTGTCCCCGCCTGATTGCTCGGGAAAGGTTTGTGACACCTCCCCCTAATTTTTTAATAACATAAGTTAAAGAAGGAAACACCTCACCCGTACTTAAACAGCGAACTGGTTTATTTTTCATAGCACTAAGCTTAACTTTTGTTTCAGCAGAATGGAGTTGACCTGTTCCGGGGCCTTTTCCAGTTCCTCGTCTAGGGTCACGACCAGATTCCCTTATCTGCTTAAGCTGCAAAGCTTTTTCTTTACGGCGTTCAGGAGTCCACCATTCTTGATGGGCTACCGTTTGTTTTTCACGGTAATTGGGGATATCCCACCACTTTTTAGAGTGTTCTGATTTCCAGTTTCTCCAAGCTTCAGTAGGTGTATAACCTTGAGTGCCCTCTCCACCCTCAGTCATATTGTATCCTTTGCTAGGGTCATTGGAGTGATACAGAGCAATATACCGCTTTTCCATTTCAGAAAGCTCTTCGGAAGTTTCAGTTTTATCTATGACTTCAACTTTAAAGGCATCCGACCCATATTTACGGATAGCCCTATGGAAATAATAAGGACTTCCGCTTTTAGCAGCAGACTTATGCAGCCGCCAACGACGGTCAACGGTTGGGTGGATCCACTTCCCGATATAGACCTTGCCATTAACCGTGTTTGTTACACGGTAAATCAGCATAAGTTTACCTAATCAGTGATGGGGTCATTTGGATTTTTAGACCCCTCGATACTCTTATCATCCTTCATGGCGGACTCAAGAGTTTTGAGATAATCAGAGTGGTCGGTAAAGGCTTGGTCCCCACGGGGGGCACTCTTATTGTCACCAATGCTCTCGGCGGTCTTATAACCAACCTTGGAAAGTTCGGCGGCATATAAGGAGTTCATTGCCTCGGCATCGACTTTTGCGATTTTTGTTGCCATATTCGTCTCCTGTGGGCGAAGTCGCCCTATAAAGGGATGGCGTAGCTGGATATATGGGGAAATCCTGTCCCCATGTATAGTCACGCTTGTCCGTGTTACTTCTTCGGTGCTGAGGGGGCGGGCTTGGCTGGCTTCGTCGCCCGAGGTGTGTAGCTCAGCCCCAGTGCCGTTATTTGTGCCATGCACTCGGCGTTGCCCGCCGCACTGGTAACAAACCCCGTGGTGGTACCGTCCGTGGGGTCGGAGCAGAATAGGGATTGCGCCGTCTTGGTCGTGCCTGCCGCCTCAAACAAAGCTTGGACCTTCTTGGAGGCAGGGTCATAGGCCATCCTCCAGCACTTGTAGCTGGGGCTTACATTGACTGTCATCGTCTCGGTCGTGGTTGGTGAGGGCATCGGGTTTCTCCTTTAGGTTGACTTTCTCTCTAAGAGAGCCATACATCTATAGTTCCACTAGTTCGTTGTCACGCTCCAGCCGTTGGCAATGAGGGTAGCTTCATCTGCTGTATCCGTGGGAGAAGCACTGGTTCCCTCGGAAATATCAAGAAACCCATTGGATACACCATTGGCGACAAGCTCCGATAACAGACCGTTAACCGTATCGAGAGACAAAGCGCAACCGTTGAAGTCTACGTAGGACAAGGCTGTGCAGCCGGATACGCTTGAGGTAGTAAGTTCGATACAGCTATTGCAGTCAAGGGTTTGGAGAGCCGTCAGCCCGGTGAAATCCAAAGAAGTAGCGGAGGTGCAGTTATAGCAGTAAAGGGTTTGGAGAGCCGTCAGCCCGGAGAAGTTCAAAGAAGTAGCGGAGGTACAGCTATTGCAGTAAAGGGTTTGGAGAGCCGTCAGCCCGGAGAAGTTCAAAGAAGTAGCGGAGGTACAGCTATTGCAGTCAAGGTAGGTAAGCGCCGTCAGCCCGGTGAAATCCAAGGAGGGGACGGAGGTACAGCTACCGCAGTCAAGGGTTTGGAGAGCCGTCAGCCCGGAGAAGTTCAAAGAAGTAGCGGAGGTACAGCTATCGCAGTCAAGGGTTTGGAGAGCCGTCAGCCCGGTGAAATCCAAGGAGGGGACGGAGGTACAGATATTGCAGTCAAGGTAGGTAAGCGCCGTCAGCCCGGTGAAATC
>Ga0187857_10002041_pt1 | contig 18904 bp, 10 predicted proteins | sample June2016WEW_8_10_FD_132984 | JGI IMG/M metagenome (GOLD analysis project Ga0187857, IMG submission 132984) | Peatland microbial communities from SPRUCE experiment site at the Marcell Experimental Forest, Minnesota, USA - June2016WEW_8_100 | ecosystem: Environmental > Terrestrial > Soil >...
CCCAGTCGAAGATGACTGCCTCTACTGCCACGGTCGCATCTTATGCAGCCGGCCGGAGCTGACCGCGGCAGCCGCAGCCAGTGAGCGCGGCCGGTGAGCGCGGCCGGTGAGCGCGGCCGGGCCAGGGCCGCGGTCCGCGGAACGGTCCGCGGAAAGTCAATCCCTTTGTTAGCCGTGCCGTTGCGGGAGATTTAAGCGGCTGGCCTACCGTAAGCGCTGAAATAACGGCAGCGTCGCAGGAATGTGACCAAGAGAGGACAATCGGATGTCACGACGACGTGATCGACGGCGATTGGCAATGCGCGCGACCGCGGGGGCGGCCGGCGCGGCCATGATCGCGGCGCTCGGCCTCTTCGGGGTCGCCGCGCCCAGCCTGGCCTCGGCAGCCCGGCCGGTGTCCCGCCATCAGGCGGCGGCGAGCTGTCATCTCGCGAACGGCATCAAGCACGTGGTCGAGATCGGCTTCGACAACGTGCACTATTACCGCGACAACCCGAATGTGCCCTCCGACCTGGAGATGCTGCCCAGCCTGCTGCACTTCATCGAGGGAAACGGCACGCTGCTGACCAATAACCACACGCCGCTGATCGCGCACACCGCCGATGACCTGCTGACCACCTTCACCGGGCTGTACGGCGACCGGGCCGGGATGCCGGTCAGCAACGACTACCAGACCTACAACCCGGACGGCACGACCGACCCGGCCGGCTCGTTCGCGTACTGGACCGACCCGGTCTACGACACCGCCTACACGCCTGCCGCCGGGCACGACACCAACCCGTCCCTGGTCTACTCCGCAACCCCGCCGGCCACGACCAGCCCTGCGCCTGCCCCGGACACGATCACCCCGGCGCCGTGGGTGCCGTTCACCCGGGCCGGCTGCAACGTCGGCGAGGTCGCCACGGTGAACCAGGAGCTGGAGAACACCGCGATCGACATCCCGAGGGTGTTCGGGCCCGACTCGCCGGAGGCCCAGCAGCTGGCCGCTGACCCCGACCCGTACAAGGACCCGGAGACAGCGGACTACGTCGGCATCGCGGTGCACTGCGCCCGCGGCAGTGCGTTCTGCGCGAACGCCCAGGCGGTGAAGTACGGGCAGACCGCTCCCAGCCACACCGCGGTCGCTGACTTGCTGCCGGACGAGCCCGGCGGATACGCCGGCTACCAGGCGCTGTTCGGCCACAAGTACGTCGCCCCGCAGCTCGGCGCCGGAACCCCGAACCTCACGCATAACGGCTACCAGGTGACCAACGCCGCCGGGAACCTGGTCGACCTGAACGGCAACGAGATTGACGGCGCCTACCTGACCAGCTACCCCGGCTTCCCGGGCTACGACAGCATCAATGCCGCGCAGTCGCTCGCCTACACGGCGGACATGCTGGAGAGCGGCGTGCCGGTCGTGGACGTGTACATGGCCGATCTGCACGGCAACGAGTTCATCCCGTCGCTGTCATCGGCCTGCGCTGGCGCGCCGGACGCGCTCGGCAGCGGCAGCGCCTGCTACGTCGCCCAGGCGCAGTACTACAACCAGGCGTTCGGCACGTTCTTCGCGCGGCTCGCCACCGACGGCATCAGCAAGAGCAACACGCTGTTCATCATCAGCTCGGACGAGGGCGACCACGAGGCGGGCGCCAACGCGGGCCGGGCCATCCAGCCCACGCCGGCGACCTGCGACGGCGCGACCGTCAGCGGCGACACGGTGACCCCCGACGTCGCATGCACCTACCCGGCCGGGTCGTTCGGCGAGCTGGACGTGAACGTGACCGGGCTGCTGTCCAGCCAGACGGGCAACACGACCCCGTTCAGCCTCGAGGATGACACCGCGCCGGAGTTCTACGTCACCGGGGATCCGGGAGCCGATGCGCCCGAGGTGCGGAGCCTGGAGCACGACGTGGCCAGCATCACCGCCGACAACCCCTACGCCGGCGGCACGCAGAAGATCGACAACTACCTGGCCGACCCGACCGAGGAGGCGATCCTGCACATGGTCAACGCCGACCCGGCCAGGACGCCGACGTTCGCCATGTTCGCCAAGCCCGACTACTACCTGCAGTCGGCGGCGCTCTCTGGCTCCTGCAAGGGCGAGGACGTGTGCCAGGACACCGAGTACGCCTGGGACCACGGCGACTACGCGGCCGAGATCAACACCAACTACATCGGCTTCGTCGGGCCCGGCGTCCGGCACCTGGGCCTGGACGGCAACGCGCCGAACGACGGCCCGAGCTCGGCGGGAGCCGACAGCGGCCAGGTCACGGTCGCCCAGACGCACCTGTCCGGGCCGTGGACCGACGAGACCGACATCCGGCCGACGCTCATGTACCTGACCGGGCTCCGGGACGACTATGAGCACGACGGCCGGGTCATCACCCAGATCCTCGCCAATCCGGACAGGGCACTCAGCGCGCCCGGCGTGACCCCGCTCGGCGAGTGCTACAAGCAGCTCAACTCCAGCGTCGGCCAGTTTGCCGCGGACACGCTGCAGGCCGACACGGCGGCCATCGACAGCAGCAGCCCGGGCGACGGCGTGTACCTGAGCACCGACAGGGCGCTGCGGGCCCTGGAGGTCGCCAGGGACGCCCTGGCCGGCAAGATCAAGGGCGAGCTGGAGGCAGCGGCGTTCAGCGACGCCCGGATCCGGTTCGCCGGCCCGCAGATCGCTGCCTGCCAGCTGATCATCCGGGCAGCGCACAGGCTGGCCAGCTCGGCCTAGGCGGCGTGCCTGCGGCGGGCGGCTGCGGCGCGGCAGCGTGCCGGAGCCGCCCGCCTGCTGCCCGGCCAGCGGCCGGGCAGCAGGCAGGCCAATGATCACGAGAGGGCGGGCCGGCCGTGCAGTCGGCGGGAGAGCCTGGGACACTAGGCAGGAGCCGCGGGGCAAGGGCCGGCGGGGCAGGGGCCGCGGGGAGGCCCGGAGAGGGTGCGTCAGATGGCGAATCCGGCGAGCGCGGTCGAGGTACACGGGGCTGCCGTCGATGGCTCGGTGATCAGGCGCGATCCCGACGCCCTGGTCGCGGAGATCGACCGGACCAGGGAGAACCTGGCACGCACCATCGACGCGCTGGCCGAGCGGGTGAGTCCCGCCAATAACATGCGCAAGCTGCGCGAGCGCGCCGCCGAGCAGCTCTCCCGGCCCGAGGTCCAGCTCGCCGCCGCCGCGGCTGGCCTGGCGCTGGTCAGCATCACGATCTACCGGATCTGGGGCCGCCGCCGCCACTAGCACCGGCGCCCGGGCCGGCACTCCCTGGCTAGCAGACGGCCTGCCCCGCTCGGTCTGGGCGGCATTGCCTGCCCGCCCGGCCAGGCAGGCGTGTCCTCACAGGAACGCCTTCCCCTCGCCCCGGTAGGTGGGCACGACGGCGGTCACGGCATCCCCGTCGATCAGGTGCAGCTCGCCGAATCGCTCGCACAGCTCGCCTGCCTTGGCGTGCCGCAGCCAGACGCGGTCGCCGATCCTGAGCCCGTCCGCGGCCGGCCCGAGCAGCGGCGTCTGCACCTCGCCCGCGCCTTCCTGGCGGTCCAGCCGCAGTCCGGCCGGCCGGTAGGGAGCGGGCAGCCTGCTGCGGTTCCCGGCCCCGGAGGCCAGGTAGCCGCCGCCGAGCGCGGTGACCACGCCCGGTCCCGGCCGCCGCACGACAGGCAGCGCGAACAGCGCGGCCGGCCGCCCGGAAAAGCCGCGGTAGCCGTCGAACAGCCGCGGGTGATAGAGCCCGGACCCGGCCCCGAGCTCGGTCACCGCGGGCTCGGCCGCCGTCCGCTCGAGCGAGCCGGTGCCGCCGCCATTGACGAATTCCAGCGGCGCCACCGCGCGGACGGCCGCCACGATGGCGGCGCGGCGGACCGCCAGCTCGGCCGCCGATTTCCGCTGCAGGTACCGGACCGCCTGGCCGTAGAGCGGCCGTCCCGGCGGGTTGTCACCCACGCCGGCGATCTGGGCCTCGTAGGCCATCAGTCCCGCCAGCCGCAGGCCCGGCCGGGCCACGATGGCGACCGCCAGCGCGGCGGCATCGGCCGGAGTGCGGACGGGGGAGCGCCGGGCCCCGGCCCGGAGCAGGCCGCCCAGCGCCAGGAAGCCGGCGTCGATGTCGATGCTCACGCGCACCGGCTGCGGGCGCGCTGCCGTCTCCGCGGCCCGCTCGATCAGGTCGAGGTGCTCGCGGCAGTCCACCATGACGGTGATGGCGGCGGCAGCTGCCGGATCGGCGGCCAGCCGGGCCAGCGCGGACCGGTCCGCGGTCGGGTAGGCCACCACGATGTCATCGCTGGTCCCGGTGGCCGCCAGCCAGAGCGCCTCCGGCAGGGTGTAGGCCAGGATGCCCCGGAAGCCGCCGAGCCCCAGCACCATGGCGATGAGCTCGCGGCACCGGACGGACTTGCTGGCCAGCCGGATCGGCTTGCCGGCCGCCCGCGCCGTCATGGCGGACGCGTTGGCCCGCAGCGCGGCCAGGTCGACGACGGCGAACGGCGGCTCGAGGGCCGCCGTCGCGGCGTTATAGCGGGCCAGATCGCCGGCGGTGGCGGTGCGCCCGGCGCTGTCCGTCCGGCTGTCCGTCCGGCTGCCCAGCCGCGGCGGCACGGACTGCATCAGCTGCCGGGCGCGGCGGCGCGGCCCCGGGGCGTCATTCGCTCTCCTCGGTCAGCGCCGCGTACTCCGCCGCCGTCAGCAGGCCCGGCTGCTCGTCGCCGTTCCCGTCCAGGGCAACCTTGAAGAGCCAGCCAGCCCCGTACGGGTCGGAGTTCACCAGGCCCGGGTCGTCATCGATCTCCGGATTGACCTCGCTGACCTCGCCGTCGACCGGCGAGTAGATGTCACTGACGGACTTGGTCGACTCGATCTCCCCGCACGGCTCGCCGGCCGTGACCTTGGTGCCGGGAGCGGGCACGGAGACATAGACGACGTCACCGAGCTGGCGCTGCGCGTGGTCGGTGATGCCGACGGACGCACTGGTGCCGCTGAGCGCCACCCACTCGTGCTCGGGCGTGTAGTGCAGCTCCTCGGGAACGCTCATGATCGCCTCTCCTCGTTGCCTTCGGGTCGTGGGTATCCGCGCCGGCCGGTCAGGCCGGGCGGCGGTAGAACGGCAGCGGCACCAGTCTGGCCGGCTCGGCGCGCCCCCTGATATCGATGGCCAGCTGGCCGGCCCGGCCGGCCTCGCCGCTGGCTGCCGCGCGGGCCACATCCGGCCGGACGTAGGCCATCGCGATCGGGACGCCGAGGGTCGGCGACGGCGCGCCGCTGGTGACGCTCCCGCACGGCTCCCCGTCCCACAGCACCGCGTAGCCGTGCCTGGGCACCCGCCGTGACTGGCCCTCGAGCCCGGCGAGCTGCCGGGCCGGCGGCGAGTCCGCGCGCTGCGCAAGCGCCTCCCGGCCGACGAAGTCACCTGCCTTGTCCAGCCGGACCACCCGCCCGAGGCCAGCGTCATACGGCGTGAGGTCCGGGCCGAGCTCGTTGCCGTAGAGCGGCATCCCGGCCTCTAGCCGCAGCGTGTCGCGGGCGGCCAGGCCGGCCGGGATCAGCCCGTGATCCTGGCCGGCTGCGCTCAGGGCGGTCCAGAGGTGCTCGGCGTCGGCGGACCTGGCGAAGAGCTCGAAGCCGTCCTCGCCGGTGTAGCCGGTGCGGGCGAGCAGCGTCTCCCGGCCCGCCACGCTGGCCGGGTAACTGGCGTAGTACTTCACCTGGCCGAGGTCTGCGCTCGTCAGCGGCGCGAGAATGGCGGCTGCCCGCGGGCCCTGGATGGCGATCAGCGCGTAGTCAGCGGTCCGATCGTCGACTGCGGCCTGATAGCCCTCAGCCCGCCGGGTGAGCTCGGCGAACACCGTCCCGGCGTTCGCGGCGTTGGCCACCACGAGGAACTCCCCGTCGGCGAGCCGGTACACGATCAGGTCATCGAGGACGCCGCCGTCCGCGGCGCAGATCATTGTGTAGCGGGCCCGGCCTGGCTGCAGTGCCGAGAGGTTCCCGACCAGCGCGTAATCGAGCGCGGCCGCGGCCTGCGGCCCGGTCACGAACAGCTCGCCCATGTGGGAGAGGTCGAAAAGGCCGGCGGCGGACCGGACCGCGGTGTGCTCGGCCGTCTCGCTGCCGTACCGAAGTGGCATCTGCCACCCAGCGAAGTCAGTCAGGGCGGCGCCAAGGCGCTCGTGCACGCCGGTCAGCGGGGTACGGCGGGGGGAGCGAACTGCGGAATCTGTCACGGTGAGCACTCCAGAGGGCCAGGCAGGGTCCGGTCGGGCACGCACATCGGACCGGTCGGGCCCGCTGCCACGCAGGCGGCGGTGGCCAGCCTACCGGGACGGCGGCCGGGGGAGGGAGCACCCGGTCTTCCCGGCGTCAGCTGCTGCCCGCAGCGGCCCGGCCGCTCGCGGCGCCGGCCCGGCCGCTCGCGGCGCCGGCCCGGCCGCTCGCGGCGCCGGCCCGGATGTGATAAGCGGGAGAGATGCAACTGCTCACCGATGATGAGATCACTGCCCGGCTGGCCGGGCTGCCCGACTGGGTGCGCGAGGGCGACAGCATCCGCTACACGACTACTCGCGCTGACTTCCGCGACTCGCTGCTCTACGTCGGCGCGGTCGCGTACCTGGCCGAGGCCGCCAACCATCATCCCGATATCACGATCCAGTGGGACAAGGTGGGACTGACGCTGTCGACCCACGCGGCCGGCGGCCTCACCGCCGCGGACTTCGCGCTCGCGGGGCAGATCAGCCGGCTGACTGGCTGAGCGGGGCCAGCTGAGCGGGGGAGCGGCCGCGCGATGGCCCGCGAGCCGGCGGCAGACGGCCTGCTTGTGCGGGCGGCCCCCTTGTGCGGGCGGCCTCCGCCTGCGGGCGGCGCCACGCCCCCGGGTGGCGCCGCCCGCAGGGCGAAGATCCCCCTCCGCTCGCCGCGACCCTCGTCCGTGCTGCCGCCGCTGGCCATTGCTGGGCCTGGGCGGCAGGCAGCCGGGCGATCCCGTCCGGGATCAAGCGCCCCCGGACGAAGGTCCCCCTCCGCGACTTACGGCTTCCCCCGCACCCTCGCGATGCCCTCCCCCGGGCCCGGCAAGCCGGGCCGTGAGCGCCGCGTGGGTCTCCAGTTATACACGGTGTACATCAGCGATTACAGCTGGTTACAAGATTGAGGTCAGGGCGGGTGCGGCGAGCCCGGCAGGCCGGGCGAAACTGCCTGAGCCAGGCCCGCTTCCGGGCGCGTCGCAGGGCCTCGCGGGTGCCGCTCGGCCGGCTAGCCGGCGTCGTTCAGGCGGCCTGGCTAGTCGATCTCGCAGGGCAGGTGCTTGACCCCATTGATGAAACTGGACAGCAGCCGGTCCGGCGGCCCGGCCGCCCGGATCCGGGGCGCCCGCCGCAGCAATTCCCGCAGCATCACGCTGATCTCACGCCTGGCCAGGTGCGCGCCCAGGCAGAAGTGCGGTCCGGCACCGCCGAACCCGACGTGCAGATTGGGAGAGCGAGTGATGTCGAACCGCTCCGGCGCGGCGAACACTGACTCGTCCCGGTTGGCCGACCAGTAGAAGAGCACGGCCTTGTCACCCGCACGGTAATCGTGCCCGTTCACCGTGCAGTCCCTGGTCACCGAGCGCCGCATCCAGATGACGGGCGAGACGTACCGGACTATCTCCTCGACGGCGCCGCCGTCGCTCGACGGTGCGGCAGGGAGTGTCGTCACATCGGCCGCCTTCCGGCCAGAACTCCGTTCGGTCTCCATAGTGACAGACTGGGGCATCCGCCGCCTCTGCCGCCAAAGCGCTCCGGACCGTCCGGGCCGGCGCCTTGATGACCGTCCGGGCCGGGGCGGCGCAGCACGGTCCGGCGCGGGCGCGCTTCAGAACCGTCCGGGCCGGGGGCGCGGCGCAGGACGGTCCGGCGCCGGCGTTCCGGGCCGTCCGGGCCGGGCGCGGCGCAGCAGGGCCGGCCGCCGGGGCGCTAGCAGACCGTCCGTCGCCGGGCGGGCTCAGGACCTGGTGCTGGCCCGGAAGCCGCGCACGCGGCCCCGCCGCCGGTCCCGGCCTGACCGGCCGCCGCCGCCGGCGCGCGGGACGCCGGTGAGCACCGCCACCGCCACCGGGCCGGACACGCCGCTGAGCTCGACGATCACGCTGGCGATACTGGCGCCGCCGGCATCCAGCAGCACCCACCCTTCACTGGCGACCCGCTCGACGCCAACCGGGCAGCCGGCCGGTGCCCCGGCCGTGGACAGGCAGCCGGAGATGGCACGCAGCCGGGCCGCCGACGCGGCAGGTGGCTCGCCGGCCAGCTGCCGCAGCTGGCCGTAAGCAGTGGCCAGCCCGGGGCCGGCCACCGCCTGGACCCCCTGGTCCGCTTCCGCTACCGCCCAGCCGCAGGCCACGGCGGCATCGGACGCCGCGGTCAGCGTGAATCCGGCCAGCTGGCCAGCGCTGTCGGCGGTGGCGGTGCGGCGGGCCGGTCCCGCGGATGGCCGGGCCGCAGCCGCGCCGGGCGGCTGGCGCTGGGACGGCAGCGTGATGGCTCTGGCCCGCGAGTCACCGGGCCTGCCGCCGGCCAGCCTGCGGTCATCGGGCTGACCGCACTGGACGCTGACGGTGAGGCCAGGATCAAGGCCGAGCGCCCGCGCGCCGTGCCCGAGGTAAACCGAGAGCAGCGACGGCGGCCACGCGGCATTGCGGGGCAGCGGCCCGGCATCCCGCATCCGCACCCCGCGCCAGTGAACCAGGCTCTGGCCGCTGGCATCCACGGCCTCGATGTCCCACAGCGGGCCGGCCGCACCAGCGCGGGCCGGATCAGCCGGCCGCGCCGGGCCAGCCGCGGGACGCTGGGCCGGGATCACGGCCGCCTGGGCGGGAGCGTGACCGCCATCGCCGGGCCCGGCCGCGGTCTCGGCCAGCACCAGGGCTGCTGCCGCGGCTGCCGCCGGTCCGGCCGCTTGCGCGCCAACCTGGCCGGGCTGGCCTGCCGGCGGCGCCGGCGGGCCGCCGGCGGGCACGTCCCCGGCGCCCGGCGTGCGGCTCGCGGCGGCGGTAGCGCGGATCTCCACCGCGCCATCCGCGACGCGGCCGCTGAAGGTGACCGACTCGCAGCCGTCCAGGACGAGCCGCCGGTGCGGGAGGCAGGCCTGCAGCATGTGCAGGGACGCATCGTTCAGTCCCGGGCTGCCCAGCACCAGCTCGGCGGCCGCGCCCTCGGCAGCGAACCATGGCTGGTCGTCAGCGCCGCGGGCCAGTGCCCGGCAGGACAGCGATGACACCTCGGGCAGGATCGCCACCCGCCGGAACCGGCCCGACTGGAAGCAACTGGAGCCGTACAGTTCTGCGCCGTCCGCCAGCCCGGACTGGCCAGGTGAGAGCGCCGTCACGAGCAGGGTGCCGTCCGCCGGGCTGGCCGTCGCCGTTGCCGTTTCCTCGGCATCGATGCGGAACTCCGCGCGTGCGTGGTCCGCGCCGAACCCGCTGTCCTCACAGCGCAAGACGGCGGTGACGGTGTCGCCCTCGCGCAGCGCGCAGATGCGGATCAGCGCGTGGCTGTCCCCGGATCCGTCGGGCAGCACGACCGGCGCGTCCGCGCAGACCCGCGCCGCCCGCCGCACCGGCCGCCCGGCCAGCACGGATGCCGCCTGAGCGAGTGCCTCCAGGGCCATCACCGGCGGCAGCACCGGAATGCCGTCGATCCGGTAGTCAGCCAGGTAGGGATCGGTACGCAAGGACAGCCGCGCCTGGCAGACAAGCTCGATGCCCGGGTAGTGCACGACGACCTGGTCCACGAACCTGAAGGCCGTCGCCGGACCTGACGGCGCGCCGATGAGGTCGGGCGCCGGAATGCCGACCCGGCCGTGCACGGCCAGCCTGGCGGGGGCATCGGGCGCGGACAGCAGCTTCAGCAGCAACCGGGACCCGGCGCTGACGCTGACCGGCTCCAGGCCGGCGGCGGCGAGGCCGTCCGCGGTGAGGCCGCCTGCCGCGCCGCGGCGCCGGCCTGCCTCGGTGCCCGGCCATCCGGGCCAGTCAACGTGCAGCGACCGGCAGCCCGGGGCAGCGGCGGCCGCTCGCTCAGCCTGCTCGGCCAGCACCGCGCTGGCCGCGGCCAGCATGCCGCCGCCGGGCAGGCCGTATCTGGCGGCCACCGAGCCGAATGTCGCGATCAGCCGCAGCCGGCCGGGCGTGACCGAGTTCAGCAGCTGCCGCAGCACGGCATCCTGCTCGGCCAGGTGGCCGCGGAGGGCCGACTCGGTCAGCTCGCTGATCGGCAGCGCGGGGGGCGTCCCGACCGCGTGCCCCAGCGCGGTGACCGGCCCGAGCCGGTGCTCGACCCGCCGCACCGCAGCCGTCAGCGCTGCCGGATCGGTCACGTCCACGACCTCGTAGGCGACCCGGGCACCCGCGGAACGCAGCTGCTCGAGCCCGGCGACTACCTCGGTGTCCGCGTCCTGCGGCTCGCGGCCGATGACGGCGACGGGCGCCCCGGACAGCGCCAGGACCTGGGCGAAGGCCAGCCCCGCGCCGCCTGCCTGCCGGGTCACCAGGACGACATCCTCGGGGCCCAGCGGAAAGTGGCCGCCGGACGGGACGGCGATCGCGCTCATGACCGGCTCATGCGCCCGGCCCGCGGCGTCGATGACCAGCTGCCGGAACTGACCCGGCTCGGCATCGGCGAGCCGGGCGGCGGAGCGCAGCCCGGCGGGGGTGGCCGGTGCCCGCAGCACGGTGATGCCCAGCGCCGGATGCTCGGCGTGCAGGGTCGCCCAGAGTCCGTCAAGCCCGGCGCTGGGCGTGATCACCACCAGCAGCCCCGTGCGGATCGCGTCGCGGGCCGCTCTTAGGGCCTCCTCGCAGGCCCCGGCGTCGGCCGGGTCGCCCGCGATCGCAAGCGTCCTGCGCGCTGCCGCGTCGTCGCGGAACAGCTCCCCGACATCCATGCCGAACGGGTTGCTGGCGGCCGCGCGGATCTGCCAGGGCCCGTCGTCGGTATGGCGGACCGGCCGGACCGGGTCGCGCAGCTGCTCGGCAAAGCAGCGCACCCATGGCCCGGCGCCGGCCACCGAGTCCGCCGCGCCCGGCCAGGCCGGCCGCGCGCCATCGGATCCGCGGCGGTCCCGTTCCGGGCCGGGAAGCCTGGCGACCTGCGCCTGGCCGGCCGGCTGCCGGCGCTGGCCTGAACGGGCAGCCGGCTGACGCTGCCCCGGACGGGCAGTCGGCTCGCGCGGGCCCTGGCTGGCGGCCCGCAGGTCCGGCTCCGGGCTGGTCGCCGGCCGGCTGAGCTCCATCAGGGCCCGCAGCCCGGCGACACTGCTGGGCTGCGGATCTGTCCCGGCGGAAGCACGCGTGCCCGGCTGCGCGGTGACCGGCCCGGCAGCCGGCAGGCCCGGCGGGTCGTCCTGTCCGGCCGGCCGCGGACCAGCGATGAAGATCCGCTCCCGCCAGATGTCCATCGGGCGGGACGGCTGCCCCGCCTGCAGTGCCCGCGGCTGGCCGAGAGCCCCGGCCGCGAACAATGCGGCCGCAGCCAGGGCCGCGCTCTCGGCACCCGGCCCGGTCTCGGTCGTCCCGTGTCCCGAGCCTGCGCTGATGGCCGGCACGCGGCTGCGGCCGGCGGCCGCAGCCGCCAGCAGGCCGGGCGGCCCGGCCTCGAGCAGCAAGGTGGCGCCCACGGCTGCGATGCCGAGCGCATCAGCCAGCCGTCCTGCGCCGGCCAGCCCGGCGCAGATCTCGTCGATCACCTGGTCGGCACTGGCGAGCTCGGTGCCGGTGCTGGCGGAGATGAGGCGGCGGCGCGGCGGCCCGAAGCGCAGGTGCGCGGTCGCCGCGCGGAGCAGGGCACGCTCATCGCGGGGCAGGGCATCAGCCACGGCGCGTGCGTGATGGCGTCCCGCGTGCCTGCCGTTGCCGGACCTCGTCGCGACCGGCCCGCGCAGCAGCTCGGCCCGCAGCGCTGCCAGTTCCGCGGCATCCTCTTCGCTCAGTACGCCGGCCCAGATCAGTCCGGCGATCTCGCCGAAGCCGTGACCGACCCCGGCGGTGGCGTGCACATCGAGTGATTCGAGCCATCGCAGCGCGTCCAGCGCGGCGCCGAGCCCGGCCGGCCATGGCGGACCGCCGGTTCCGTGGCCGGTCGGATCGGGCTCACCCGCCACGGCCGCGCGGGATCGCCGGCCGCGGGCCGGCTGCCGGATCGCGACCCCAGTCGTCGTGAGCCTGGTCCTGGCGAGCTCAGTCCTGGCGAGCTCAGTCCTGGTGAGCTCGGCCGTCGCGAGCGCAGGCGTCGTCGGCGCAGGTGCCGCGGCTGCCGCGGCCGTGTCCGAGAACAGCAGCGTGACCCGGCCATCGGCGCCGTCTGCCGCGAAAACGCCCGGCCGGCCGGCCAGCACGCCGTCGCCCAGGCCAGGCAGCAGCGAGCTGGCTGTTCTCGCCTGGCGAGCCAGCTCCTCCTGCCGGGCCGCGACGATCCCGGCCCGGACCGGGCCCTGCGTCATCGCGTCCCGCGCGAGCTGGCAGGCGAGGTCGTGCATTTCCGCATCGGACAGCCAGCCAGCCAGCTCGGCGACCCTGGCCAGCCGGCCCGCGAGCTGGCGCCGGTCCGGCGCGTGCAGCAGGTAGGCGGCCGGCCGGGCGGCGCCCTCACCGACCCGGCAGCTGGCCAGCGGCCGGGCGCCAGGCTCGGGCCTGCCCGGCCTGGGGAGCACCCGGAGCAGCCGGTCCGGCCGGGACCCGGCGCCGGGCTCGTTCCGGAGCACGAGATGCACGTTGATCCCGCCCGCGCCCATGGCGCTCACCCCGGCGAGCCGGTGGCCGCCAGGCCATTCCGCGGCCGTATCCGGCAGCTGCAGGTTCGCATCCCCGTCGCGCAGCAGCAGATGGGGCCGCCCGACGCCGGTCGTGGGCGGCACGATGCCGCAGCCGAGCGCGAGCACGACCTTGATCAGCCCGGCCGCGCCGGCGGCGGCATTCGCGTGGCCGATGTTGGCCGTGATGGACCCCAGTGCCGCCTGGCGGCGCGCGTGCCTGCGCAGCATTCCGAGCGCGGTCAGCTCGGCTTCGTCGGCCGCGGCCAGGGCGGTGCCGCTGCCCTCGATGAGTTGGATGTCCGCGGGATCGACGCCGGCTCGCTCGTAGGCCCGGCTCAGGGCGAGCAGCTGGCTGCCCGCATCGGAGGACACGCTGTTCTCGGCCGAGCCCGCCGAGCTTCCCGTGCCGATGATCTCGGCGTAAACCGGCAGGCCGGCCGCTCGCGCATCGGCCGTCCGCATCAGCACGATCACGCCGCAGCCCTCGCCGGGCAGGTTTCCGGTCGGGCTCTCGTCGTAAATCCGCACCGATCGTTCGCCGCCAGCCGGCCCGGCCGCGGCTGACCCTGGCTGGCTGCGCCGGCCGGCCCAGGCGTGGCCCAGACTGACGTCGACGCCGCCGGCCAGGACGACGTCCATATCGCCGGCCAGCAGCGCGGCGCACGCGGACGTGACCGCCTGCAGCGCCGACGCGCTGCCGCCGTCCACGCAGTGCCCGCCGCCGCGGAAGCCGAAATAGCTGCTGATCCGCGCCGCGATGGGGCCGTAGAGCGTGTCAGCCAGGCTGCGGCCGTTGCGCCGGTCATCGTCCGGGGTGTCCCGGCCGGGACGGCCCGGAGTGCTGCTGAGCAGCCTGCCGCCGAGCGTGCCGGGGCTCACGGTGCCGCGCAGGGCGCCCGTGCTGCGCAGGGCGCCCGTGCTGGCCGGGCTGCCCACCAGGTAGCCGCTGACCGGGGCATGGCCGATGATGATGCCGATCCGGTCCCTGTCCAGGCCGATGCCGCCGGGGAATCCGGCGGCGGCCAGCGCCCTGGCGGCCGTTTCGAGGGCCAGGAGGTAAGCGGGGTCGGCTGCGTAGGCGGGGGACGGGATCCGGAACGCGTCCCGGTCGAACCGCCACCCCTCGATCAGCGCGGCCCTGGCCGTGGTCGCCAGGCCGGCGGCGGCCAGGTCAGCCGGGGCGGCTGCGGCAGCCGGGCCGCTCAGCTCCAGCCGGCCGGGCGGCAGCCGACGGAAGGCGCGCCGGCCGGTCAGGACCGCGTCGAGCAGCCCGGCCGGATCATCGGCATCCGGGAACCGGCAGGCCAGCCCGACGATGGCGATTGACGATGCCGAGGTCACGTGCGGCAGGACCTCAGCCACGGCAGGACCACGCCGAGCGGGCCGCTGCGTATTCGCGGCCGTTATGGCATGCCTCAGGGGTGATGGTGTCAGCACGTGCCTGCGCGCAGCTATATCCGCGAATTCGGCGCGAGAATTCTGCGCACGCCAGAATGTCCATTCTTCCCCCGAAAAGAAGATCTGCCACCGCAGGGCCCCACCCAGCCCTGAAATATGCCACCTGCCCAGCTCAGCCCTGTTCTGCTCCGAGCCGACCCGACCTGCCCCGGCCTGCGGCGGGCAGTGAGATGCGTCCGCCCGAGCTGGGTGTCAGGCCATTATTGGCGGTGCCCCGGCGGCGGTCAAGATGGAAATCAGAATGCTCACTTTTTCATAGCTGATGGCATTGCCGGATTGCAAGATAGCCTTTTTCCGTGCATGTGGGCGCCATGCCGCGCCGCGGGCCCGGCCGCGCTCGCGATCCCGCCGCCCGTGCGGTGCGGTCCGTGCATCCCCAGTCGCCGCCCAGCGCAGCCTCGGTGCGCTATCCTGGCTGCGTGCGCTTCGGTCGGCTGCTCCTTACATAGCCGCGCCACTGTCCTGTCGTGGCGCGGCTGCCCCTCGTGATCGAGGGGCATTTTGCTTGGAGCAGGAAGGCCAGACACGGCCTAGCCGGATCTCACCGTCTCGCGAGGAGTCATGACAGCCGCTGACAACGCGGATCGGGCGTCGCAGTACGACCCGCGCGCCATCCAGGAGAAGTGGCAGGACCGCTGGGCAGCCCTGGACCCGTTCCGGGCCAGCGATGATCCGGCCGACCCCCGGCCGCGCACCTATGTGCTCGACATGTTCCCGTACCCGTCGGGTGACCTGCACATGGGTCATGCCGAGGCGTACGCGGTCGGCGACGCGATGGCGCGGTACTACTTCCAGCGCGGGCACAACGTGCTGCACCCGATCGGCTGGGATGCCTTCGGGCTGCCTGCCGAGAACGCGGCGATCCGTAACAACACCCATCCGGCCGACTGGACCCACAAGAACATCGAGACCCAGGCAGCCTCGTTCCGCCGGTACGCGGTGTCCTTCGACTGGTCGCGCCGGCTGCAGACCTGCGACCCGGACTACTACCGCTGGACCCAGTGGCTGTTCCTGCGCCTGTATGAGCGGGGCCTGGCCTACCGCGGCGACGGCTACGTCAACTGGTGCCCGGTGGACCAGACCGTACTGGCCAACGAGCAGGTCATCAACGGCAGGTGCGAGCGCTGCGGCGCTGAGGTCATCCGCCGGGTGCTGACCCAGTGGTACTTCAAGATCACAGAGTACGCGGACCGCCTGCTGGCCGACATGGCCCCGCTGGAGGGAAAGTGGCCGGACCGGGTGCTGCTGATGCAGCGCAACTGGATCGGCCGCAGCGAGGGCGCCGAGGTGCAGTTCGTGATCGAGGGCCGGGAGGACCCGGTCACCGTCTTCACCACCCGCCCGGACACCCTGTACGGGGCGACATTCTTCGTCGTGGCGGCGGACTCGCCGCTGGCCGAGGAACTGGTCACCGATGAGCATCGCGACGAGCTGCGCCGCTACGTCGACGAGGTGCGGAAGCTGACCGACATCGAGCGCCAGTCGACCGAGCGGGACAAGACCGGCGTCTTCCTGGGCCGGCAGGCCATCAACCCCGTCAACGGGGAGCGGATACCGGTCTGGGCGGCCGACTACGTGCTGCCCGACTACGGCACCGGCGCGATCATGGCGGTGCCCGCGCACGACCAGCGCGACCTGGACTTCGCCCGCAAGTTCGGCCTGCCGATCTGGGAAGTGGTGGACACCGGGATGCCGGATCCGACGCTGACCGGCGTGGCCACCTTCGGCGACGGGGCGATGGTCAACTCCGGCCCGCTGGACGGGCTGGCCAAGAACGAGCCCATCGCCCGGATCACCGAGATCCTGGCCGAGCGCGGGCTGGGCCGGGCCGCGGTCAGCTACCGGCTGCGCGACTGGCTGGTCTCCCGGCAGCGCTTCTGGGGCGCGCCCATCCCGATCGTCTACTGTGAGGACTGCGGCGAGGTCCCGGTACCCGACGACCGGCTGCCGGTCCGGCTGCCGGACCTGCGCGGCGCGGACCTGGCACCGCATGGCGTATCGCCGCTGGCGGCGGCCGAGGACTGGGTGAACACCGAGTGCCCCAAGTGCGGCGGCCCGGCCCGGCGCGACACCGACACGATGGACACGTTCGTCGACTCGTCCTGGTACTTCCTGCGCTACTGCTCGCCGCAGTTCGAGCACGGCCCGTTCGAGGTCGACGCGGTCCGCCGGTGGTGCCCGGTCGACCTGTATGTGGGCGGCGTCGAGCACGCGATCCTGCACCTGCTCTACAGCAGGTTCTTCACCAAGGTCCTGAATGACATGCAGATGCTGGACTTCACCGAGCCGTTCACCCGGCTGGTGAACCAGGGCCAGGTGATCAACCATGGCAAGGCCATGTCCAAGTCACTGGGCAACGGCGTGGACCTGGGCGCTCAGCTGGCCGAGCACGGCGTGGACGCGATCCGGCTGACGATGATCTTCGCGAGCCCGCCCGAGGACGACATCGACTGGGCCGACATGCGGCCGGAATCGATGGTGAAGTTCCTGGGCCGGGTGATGCGGGTCGCCGCCGATGTCGGCACCGAGGTGACCGGCCCGGCCAGCGCGGGCGAGGTCGGGCTGCGGCGGGTCACGCACCGGACCATCGATGAGGTAACCAGGCTGGTGGAGGCGACCCGGCTGAACGTCGCGGTGGCGCGGCTGATGGAGCTGGTCAGCGCGGCCCGCCGGGCTATCGACGCCGGGCCGGGGGCCAGTGATCCGGCCGTCCGGGAGGCCGCGGAGACGCTGGCCATCCTGCTGTCGCTGTTCGCTCCCTACACGGCGGAGGAGTGCTGGCAGGTGCTGGGCCACCAGCCGACGGTGGCGATGGCGGGCTGGCCGGCGGTCGAGCCCGCGCTGCTGGAGCAGGACACGGTGACCTGCGTCGTCCAGGTGAACGGCAAGGTGCGGGACCGGCTGGAGGTGCCCACCGGCATCGGCGAGGACGAGCTGCGCGAGCTGGCCCGGGCGGCACCGGGGGTGCAGCGGGCGCTGGACGGCCGCGGCGTGCGCACCGTCATCGTGCGCCCGCCCAAGCTGGTCAACATCGTTCCTGAGTAAGTCCGGAGGCAATCGCGCCGTCCAGGCCCTCATTCGCGGCCGGTCTCGGCCAGTGCTGCTGATCCGGTACCAGTGATCACGGTGCCGGTGATCACGGGCCAGCGGCGCCGGACCCGGTCAGGTCAAGATCAGCGAGTCTTTCCGGCGGATCCGGCTGAGTGCCACCAGCAGGCGCTCAGCCCGGACGCTGACCGCGTGTCCAGGACCCGGCTTGGCGCCTCCTGGAAAGTCAGCCTGGCCCTTTGGCTCTCGCGCGCATCTCAGGAGTGCGCGGCCTCCGTCGCTGCCCGTGGCGGGCAGGCTGTTAAAGCCGAGGCCTCGGCCTGGCACGGACCGGCGATTCCTGACGGCGCGACGTGGTCGCGGCTCAGCCGGGGCGGTAGCCGTCAGACCCGGCGCAGCACGGCCACCACGCGGCCGAGTATCTCGGCCTCGTCGCCCGGAATCGGGGTGTAAGCCGGGTTGTGCGGCATCAGCCAGACGTGGTCGCCGGAGCGCTTGAAGGTCTTCACCGTGGCCTCGCCGTCAATCATCGCGGCGACGATGTCACTGTTCTCGGCGACTGGCTGCTGCCGTACGACGACCCAGTCGCCGTCGGCGATGGCCGCGTTGATCATCGAGTCACCGACGACCTTCAGCAGGAACAGGTTGCCCTCACCGACGATCTGCCGGGGCAGCGGGAAGATGTCCTCGATCGCCTGCTCGGCCAGGATCGGGCCGCCAGCCGCGATCCGGCCCACCAGCGGAACGTAGGCCGCCTCCTGCGAGGCGATGTCCATCGGGACGTTCTCGTCGAGTCCCTGCTCAGGCTCGGGGCGAACGGCTGGGTGTCCGGGCAGCCGGACCTCGACCGTCCGCGGCCGGCCAGCGTCGCGGCGCAGGTAGCCCTTGTTCTGCAAGGTCGAAAGCTGGTACGACACGCTGGACGTGCTCGTCAGGCCGACGGCCTCGCCGATCTCCCGCATCGACGGCGGATAACCGCGGCGCTGAACTGACTCGCGGATGACCTGGAGCACCTTGCGCTGGCGCCAGGTGAGCACGTGATCAGGATCAGGCTTGTCGGGAAGGTCTGCCACGATGACGGGGACGCTGCCCTTCGGCTTCCTGCCAGGCTTTCCCCGCGGTCTCTCGCTGCGGTGGCGGTCGGTCTCGCCCTCGGGGCGCGCGTCGCTACTGACAGCCGAGGCCCCCCGTGTCGCTCCGTCGCCGGTCCGGTCGTTCATTATCGGGCCTCCGGATCTCGTGGTTGTGTTCGATGCCGACGCTAACGGTTCTGATCGCGGATCTCAAACATCTGTTCGACGAATGACGAAAATGTCGGAGCCCTGCGATAGGACTCTATCGTATCTCCGTTCGATCGAACGGAGATACGATAGAACAGAGATGCGATCGAACGGGCATTCGGCGGGAGGCGATCGGGGATGAGTGCGCTGAGCGGTGCGGGAGTGCGCGACATGGCCGAGGCGGACCGGCAGGCCGCCGGTCCGCGAAGGCCGATTCTGCTGGTAGTGCCCACGCCGCGTGCGGGAGCGGTGCCCGGCGCCGGGGCTGCGCAGAGGTCTGGGGCTGCGCAGAGGTCTGGGGCTGCGCAGAGGTCCGGGGCTGCGCAGAGGTCCGGGGCTGCGCAGAGGTCCGGGGCTGCGCAGAGGTCCG
>Ga0187857_10002045_pt1 | contig 18882 bp, 10 predicted proteins | sample June2016WEW_8_10_FD_132984 | JGI IMG/M metagenome (GOLD analysis project Ga0187857, IMG submission 132984) | Peatland microbial communities from SPRUCE experiment site at the Marcell Experimental Forest, Minnesota, USA - June2016WEW_8_100 | ecosystem: Environmental > Terrestrial > Soil >...
AAGATTCCTTCTCGGCTCTTTGATCTCTTCGGCAATGAAGTTCGTGGTCTGCCATCCGCCGAAGGCAAACAGCACAGGCACCATCGCCGCCCCAATCGCGGTCAGCAGATCCAGCGACGGGGCGCGATCCAGCAGCGGATGCAGTAAGGGATGTGGCGAGCGCACCAGAAACAGCCCCGCAGCAATCAGCCCCGCGATGGCGGCGATCTTCAACAGCATCAACACGCTCTGCATGCGGCTGCCCAGCTTCACTCCCAGGCAGTTGACAACGGTAAGCGCCACGATCGTAATCACGACGACTGTGCGCTCCGAAACGTGCCAGGCAGTGAGTTCCAGCAAGTACCGCGCAAAGGTCACGGTGACCGCGGCCATGCCTCCGGTTTGAATGACCAGCAGCAGCGCCCATCCATAGAGGAAGCCGACCGCAGGATGAAACGCCTCGCGCAGATAGGCATACTGGCCGCCGACCGCCGGCCTGCGCGCCGCCAGTTCGGCGTAAACGAATGCGCCCAACATGGCCACAACCCCGCCTGCGATCCATGCGCCCAGGATAAGCGCGGGCGTGTGCAGTTGTTGCGCCACCACATACGGGTTGATGAAGATGCCGGCGCCGACAATGCCGCCCATCACGATCATGGTGGCGTCGAACAGGCCGACCTGGCGGAGCAGTCCCGGCGGGGATTCGCCTTGAGACGACTTGGAGGCCGTTGTGGTCAAATGCGGAAAAAAACCCATGAATTTAGGCTTTCGACTGTAGCATGGGCCTGGGATTATCGCCGCGTCTAGAAGGGGCGCGGCTTTTCTTGAAGGGCACGCCTTCAGCCGCGCCGTTACAAGCCTTTTGAGTTGTCATCACGAGCCCGCTTTAGCGGGCGAGGGATCTGCTTTCCTGGAAATTTCGGAACAGCAAATCCCTCGCGGCCTGGGGGCCGCTCGGGACGACAAAAATAAGCGGCTTATCGGCACCACTGAAGTCGTGCCCTGTTATAAAGCACGTCAAGAGCGACTTTTCCCGCAGCCTATGAAGGCGTGCTCCACCCTTCGCTCATCAACCTGATTCTGCCTGGTGCGACACATCTTCGCCTGTGGCCGCCGCCCGCTTCAGACGATCGCGAATCGCCTCCCACTCCGGAGCATCGTCGGGAGTATCCACGGCAATCCAGTCATAGTTCCGCGAATCAAGCTCGTGCAGCGTGCGATAGAGTTGGGCCGCATATTCCGCGGTATCCATCGGCATCAAAACAATCTCTCGCACCTCTGTCGCAGGAGGATGCCGCAATTGCAGGTACGCTCCAGCGCCTACCTGCGGCACCTCGCTCTCGCGAACCAGCAGCAGCTTCGTCCGCGGACTGTAATGTCGCGGATGCATTCCGGGCGACCGGTGTGCTTCGGCTGGTGTTTTCGCCAACAGCGTAACCGGCCCAATCACCGCTTCGATCTGCTGACGCGGCACTCCGCCCGGTCGCAGCAAAACCGGAACTCCTTCGGCCAACGACAGCACCGTCGATTCAATGCCGACCGTGGACGGGCCGCCATCCAGGATGTAATCCAAGCGACCGCCCAGGCCTGCTCGCACATGTTTGGCCGTGGTGGGCGAAAGCTGGGTGAACCGATTCGCGCTGGGCGCTGCGATGGGAATCCGTGCGGCTTCAATCAAAGCCAGCGCGACCGGATGCGCCGGCATGCGCACGCCAACCGTCTCCAATCCCGCGGTGACAAGCGCAGCCACCGCAGCTTGCTTTCTTAACACCAGTGTCAGTGGACCCGGCCAGAACGTTTGCGCCAAGATCTGCGCCAGCGGCGGCCATTCGGCAGCCGCCTGGCGCACCATCTCCATGCTGCAGACGTGAACGATGATTGGGCTGGTCGTCGGCCTTCCTTTGGCTTCAAAGATCCGCGCCACCGCCGCCGCGTCGAGCGCGTTGGCCCCGAGTCCGTACACAGTTTCCGTGGGAAACGCCACCAGCTTGCCGGCGCGCAGCAGGGCTGCAGCATGTTCGATCTCGGTTCGTGATGGAATGTGCGTGTTCTGCATCTGGAGACAATCAGTTTGGTAGAGCCGGCCTCGATGCCGGCCTCGCAACGCGTGATGTCGTTTCCGAGCCGGCCTTCATCCCCGGCTACAGAGCCAACCTGCCGCCGGCTGGTGCCGGCTTCGAAGACCAAAGAAAAAACGTAGACGCTGGCCTGAAGAGACTGTTTCGCAACCGGTGTCGCCGCTCGCAGCTTAGTTCAATTTCCCACTTCGCCCGGCGCTTCGCGGCTGATTTGATCGGCTTTCGGGCAGTTTATCTCATCGCAAAAATTCTTCGGCCAGTTGCGACACAGTCTCTGAAGGCCAGCTCTACCCGAACTCAGACCACCTCACCGGCTCCTCGCCTGCGACGGATCGCCCGAGTTCGCAGTGTCCACATCAACATACACACCAGAGCCCGGCGGATAGCAATTGCCATCCGGCGCGTAAGTCTGGCGGCAGGCCGCCGTCATCTCCGGACGCCGCGGGGACTGCGCGAACTGCCACGCATCGGCGAATTTCACTCCGCTATCTCCTGGGCTCGCCAGCGTCCGCGGAAGAGCGCAGCCCGGAGACGGTGGGCACTGGTCATTGCTGACAAAGAAATGTATCTCCCGTCCGCCCGCGTGGTCGCGAATATCGTTGGCCGTCACCACCGAAACCCTGGCCGACTCGCGAAACGGAATTCCCGAGCAGTAAATACCGGCGCCATATCCCGCTCGCGTCACGCCATCCACCCAGGCATGAATGTAGGCGCGCTGCTCTGGCAACATGCGCCCGCCCTGCTCCTGATCCAGAAAAATAATCGCGCCCTTGGCAAAGCCCTCTTGCTGCGCCGAGCGTACTGCCGCAGCTCCATCATTCGTTCCCACGCGCGCAGCATTGCCCGAAGCCTTCAGTTGCGTATATTCACGGCCATTGAACAGCAGCAGGAAGCCATAGCCCATCGTCTCAATCGATTTGCGCTTACCGCGCCAGGTGTTGCGATTCGCACCGGGAGGATTGTTCAGCCAATATCCAGTGAATGCGAACGTCTTGCGCAGAGCCATCATGTTGGCCTCGCCGGGATAGTCATTGCGATCCATGCCGAGATAACTGCGCTGCGCCCGCGCGCCCACTGTCAGCACCGAGAACGCGAGGACGGCTCCGTAGCATCGAGCGGCGAGCTTCACCTCAGTACTATCGCACGTTCCGCGGATGCAATGAGGTTTCTCGCTCGCGGCTCGTAGCTCGCGGCTCGCGGCCTTCTCAATGCTAATCTAGCAATCAGGCATGATTCTCGACGCTCTCCACAAGCTCGCCAACCATCGCACTTCCCTCACTCGCGAAGAAGCCCGCGACGTCATGGCGCAAATTCTGCGCGGCGAGGTCACCGACGCGCAGATCGGAGCTCTGCTGGTTGCCCTTCATATGAAGGGCGAAACGGTGGAGGAGATCGTCGGCTTTGCGCAAGCCATCCGCGAGGAAGCCACGCCGTTGCAATCCGAGGACGGCGAGGCGCTCGATCTCAGCGGCACCGAGCGCGATGCCTTGGTCGACACCTGCGGTACCGGCGGCGATACCAGCGGCACCTTCAACATCTCCACCGCGACCGCCCTGACCATTGCCGGCGCAGGTGTCCGCGTGGCCAAGCATGGCAACCGCAGCATCAGCTCCCGATGCGGCTCCGCCGATGTCATGGAGGCGCTGGGAGTCAACATCGACCTGCCTCCGGCGCGCATCGCCGCCTGCCTGCGGGAAACGGGCATCGGGTTTCTCTACGCTCCGGCCATGCACTCGGCAATGAGGTATGTCCAGCCTGCCCGGCGGGAGTTGCGGCTGCGCACGGTGTTCAATCTGCTGGGGCCGCTCACCAATCCAGCAAAGGCGTCAGCGCAGGTGGTCGGAGTCTATTCCGCCGATCTGGTGGAAAAGTTGGCCGAGGCGCTGAGCGAACTGGGTCTGCGCCGCGCACTGGTCGTCCACGGTCGCGACGGGCTTGACGAGATCACTATCACCGGGCCAAGCAAAATTGCCGAGGTGCGCAACGCTCAGGTGCACGTCTACGAAGTCGCGCCGGAAGACTTCGGACTCCGACGCGCGCCTCTCGAGGAGATTGCCGGCGGCGACGCCGGGCAGAACGCAGCCATCATCCGCGCGATTCTTGACGGCGAGCGCTCTCCGCGCCGCGATGTTGTGCTGCTGAACGCCGCAGCCGCGCTGGTAGCCGCTGGCCACGCCGATCGTATCAGCGATGCCGTTCCCCTAGCGGGCTATGCCATCGACAGCGGACACGCCCGCCAGCGCCTGCAATTGCTGGTGGAGTTCACGGCAAAGGGCTAGCTGGGACTGTTTTGTGTCAGGGCACGCCTTCCAGCCGTGCCGTATCCGCATTATCAATGACTTCGGCTTTAGCTCCTGAGAACTCTGATTTCACATGGGGCTAAAAGCCCGATTCTTGGAGGTCTCGTCTCGGCACGAGTAAAGGTTCTGCCCTGACACAACCCCGAACGAGTCAATTGGATGAGCTCAAACAAATTTGAGCCGCGGAGCCGAGAGGAGCAGCGCTCATTTACCTCACTCCAACACCTCATGTACACTCGACCTTGGTCACTTTCGATACTCCCATCATCCCCATTCGCATACGAGGGGCGGTTAGCTCAGCTGGTTAGAGCGCCTGCCTTACAAGCAGGAGGTCGCAGGTTCGAGTCCTGCACTGCCCACCAATCCTCTACCGTGCAGTCAAGCAGATAGCAGCCCTTCCCTTTTGTCGTCCTGTACCGGCAATTCCTCAGTGTGCCCAAAATTGCGTCCACCCAGCCGCGACATGGCCGTGAGGACCGAATCCTCGGAAGGATGAACATACCGGGAAGAGATAGCGATCGAGCTGTGCCCCGCGATTTTCGCAAGGGTGAACGGGCCGCAGTACGGAGCCATTCTCGTCAGTACGGTATAGCGCAGCACCTAACGCTCAAAACGCTTTAGCGGCAGCGGTAGAGACGCTCGAATCATTCAGAAAGAAGAGGCCCTGCCAAGCAGGACCTCAATGACTTCAGTCACACTGGCGGGAAGCTCTACAACCCGCTGTGGCCACGCGGGGTTCCGACGCCGGTGCACTGATCGTATTTCGGGCCCGCCGGGTGGCCGTTCGATCCTGTCGTGACATCGTAGAAGCGAGGTGCTGCGTACGCGACGTAATCATTCAGTTGGCTATAGATAAGATTGTTCTCTCCCGTGTAGTAATACCCGCCGCCCGGCGGGGCTTGTCCTAACCTGCTATTGCTGGCATTCACAATTCCGGCCAGGGCCGGAGAGGACACGCTGGTTCCCCCGACGATGTACCAGCTACCGCCCTCATCAGTATCGTAGACCCACACGCCGCTGTTAGGATCAGCGTTCAACGCAATGTCGGGAGTGGATCGGGGAGGATAAGCAAAAGGAGCTCCGCCAAAAAGTTCATACTGGTAGCCCGCCCACGGCCCCATGCCGTTCGAGATCTCTGGCGGGTTGGCCCAGAATTCCTTGGTGCTGTTACCACCGCCTGAGTCCGACCAGCAACTCTCACTGACGAAGTTCCCGTTCGAGTCGCGGTTGATGGTGGTACCGCCTAGCGAAACCACCCACGGGGAAGCGCTGGGATATAGGACTTCCGCTCCCGTGTCACCGGCGGATGCAAAATAGGTGATGTCCTTCCAGTAGTACTTATAGAAGTAGTTGTCATTCTGTTGTTCGGTGTTAGTTCCGCCGCCGCCGCAACTGGGGTTTCCAACACAGCTTTCTTGATATCCCCAGCTATTGGAAATATCGCCGCCACCGGCGGCGTTGACCTTGATGCCTGCCACCTCCTCGGCAAAGAGCAGGTCAGGCAAGCTTTGGCTGCAGGCCTCGATCAGATAGAGGGTGGCAGAGGGGGCCATTACGTGAGCCCACTCGATGTCCAGAGACTCCTCAACGTCCCAGCCGTTCTGGTTTGCCGGTGGAGGCGTCCCGCTGCAACTGGCGGTCAGGCCGTTGAGCGTGCCGAAACTGGTATTGGCATAGACCACCGTGAAGTTGGCGCTCGGCAGGCCCCAATAGGAGTCGAAAAACGCCAGATCGGAAGCGGCGTTCGGGTCGTCATAGGCATCGACCAGGGCAATTGCGCCCCAGCCGCCGGTTGGATGGTTGGTGCCGCCGCCGGACGGGTTGCATCCGGCATAGTTTGGCCCGACCTTGTAGACACATCCCATCGATGCCGGTGTCTCCGCAAAGGTGTTGTTCGGCACGGGAACAGACAAGGCCGTCCGGCCCTCGGGAACGAAAATCTTGAAGTTGGTGTGCACCGGGTGCCGAGGGTCCGAAGAAGGCGGTGTGATCACTGTGCCCCGCGGCTTGAAGATCGCAGGTGAGGGCACCGCTGGTTGCTGGGCTGTGATCGTCCCTTCCGGCGGGGCAGGCGTCCGATAATCGTCGCCAGAGATTTCCTGGGCCAGCACCCCTAATGCAGAGAGGAATACAGCTGCTACTGCCAGAATTCGAAGTAACGTTCTCATACACGGCTCCTCTCACGTGAACCACATTGTTGGTGGATCAGTGTGCTAGGTTTACTCCTACCACAGAGTTGTAGGCGTAGAACCAGTAATGGTCATGCGAGAAAATCTTCTCGCAGGATACCTACTCGGCAAGTAAGCGAAGAAGACCACGCACAGCCCGCTCTGCGCGCTTAAGCTAATGCATGCCGTTGGCAAGTGGTTGCAGTATGGGTGAGTTTGTTCCAGATAGCAACAAGAAAAGTCCAAGTTTGGACGCGCGTCCAGTTTTCAGCCTGCTCCTCCGAGCAATGGTAGTGTAACTCCTGCTCGTCTGTAATCAATTAAGGCTAAAGGCGGAAATTCCCTATGTTGTTGTAGCAGTTATCTCGGAGTCTCCGTGAATCCTTAACAAACTGAGTCTGTCACGGCGGAAGGTGTCGCACGCATCCCAGCAGGTATGAACGTGAGGGCCATGTCAAAGTGATCGGCCCCCTTTTTCTATACCACTCCCAGAATTAGTCTCCGGGTTGTTTTTGTAAGTCGCCCGTCATCGGAGAAAGTTCTCGCAGCAGGTCGGGTCGGGCCGGTCCATCCTAAATTGGCGATAATGTATGGTCTGCCGCCGGACTGCCCACGGAGCCAGACGGAACGATTCCAGTTGTTGGCGTTCCGTCCCCCACAACCTCTTCTTACACCACAGACCTTCGTTCAGGGCAACCGCCTGCAACTGATTCATGATACGGGTAATAGGCCAGATGGCCGAGTGCCAAAGCACAATAGATCAAGTGCGCGCATCGTCTGCGCGCGGATCGCAACACATTAACTGCAACCCGTACTTCTCCCCATAAGGGAGTGCCTTCACCTTGAGCTTCCTCAACAATCCGTGAGCCCACGAAGTCCTTTGCTTCATGGGTGTTATGATTCTTGCAACCGTCCCATGACCACCGCTTATCGAATTGCCACCTTCTTCGCGCTCGCAATCCTGCTGCCTTGTTCACTGATTAGCCAGCAAACGCCTGCTCAGCCGCAGCATGCAGCACCGAAGTCATCTGGTTCGGCACTCGTTTTGGACTTTGGGCCCACGGCCAGCAACCCTGAAGGCAAGGCGGCCGCCGACAGATTCTTGCAGGCGATGGGAGGGCCAGCCAAGGTAAACGCCGTAAAGAGTTTGCGGCAAACCGTGGTCGCCCTGCGCCAGGGACAACGGGTGGAGCTTGAGCAGAGCATTGTTTACCCAGACAAGCAGGCGCAGAAGATGACACTGCCGCAGGGGAAGGCGCTACTGGTGGTCACTCCAACCGACGCGTTCATGGTTGTGCGGGGCCAGTCGCAGAATCTTCCCCCAACTCAGCGGGCCGCTTTGGACGCTACCCTGAAGCACGACTTCATCAACATTCTGCAACGCATCGACGACCCGAAATACGTCTTCGTGGCAACCGGCCAGGAAAAGGTGGGGGATGCCGAAGCGACCGTGGTAGACGTTGAAGCCGACGGCGTTCCAACGCGCTGGTGGATCGCCACCGACGGCAAACTCCTACAGGAACGCTACTCCGACATGACACAAGCAGGCGGGATCATTCAGACCATGACCTACTCGGATTGGAAGAGTTTTGGCGGCCTGAACTATCCCACGAAGTATAAGCTGTTTAGCGAAGCCGGACAGCCGCAGATGAGCATGACCCTCACCGCGATGGAAGTAAACTCCGCTGTGGATCGCAAAGTCTTCGAGAGGCCCGCACAGTGATTCACGGCAGCTAGCCTTAATCTGCAAGCCGGGGGTCGCAGCTTCGAGTCCTGGACTGCCCACCGCTTTCTACCGTGCAATCAAACAGATAGCAGCGCTTCGCATACAGCCCGTCAAAATGACAGCAGTGAAGTAAGCAATCGAGAAGACGGCAGTTTGTGGTCGATCGAGTCGAGCAGTTCTGTGATCGTCTCCAGCATTCTTGTGATCGCCTCCAGCATTCGATAAAGGAATATCTCACCGCAGCCAATAACCAGCAGGATCGCTCCGAGCAGAACGGCAGTCAGAGACATTGTTCCCCCCGTCTCACAGGTTAGCACGGTGCGCTGGCCCGCTACCTTAAGGGCTATTCATATACGATTGATCAGGTTTCCCAATCCCGGCAAGAGTGACACGACAGTGGAGATGTGCTCTGCTGGGCACCTGTAAGCAGTTGCTGGGCAGCACGCTCGGCCTTTTCCCTTGACGATTAGCAGATCGCTGCCATAAGCTTTGGGGCACACTAATCACGCCACAATTCAATCGGTTGTCGCGCTATCTCCCGCTTGGTGCAGGACGCCAGAAGCCGTTTTTCCCGGGCGACGGCGACGGCACGTTAGCGGAGCTGCGACGCGAGGAAACATTGGAATGAGATTTTTACGGACATACCCTATCGTTCTTATAGTTGCGGTCTTGTGCCCCTCGGCCACAGCAATCTACGGACAAAGCACCGTGCACTTCTAAATGGTCTTCCGCTGTCCATCCAGACTGGTAGGCGCGCTGCTTTGCTGCTTGCTCGCGGGCTATGCACGCGCGCAGTCCTCAGTGCCCAACCCTGCCCCGGCAAGTCAAGCGGCCAAGCCCACATCCAATGACGACAGCGAGTCCCATGTAACCCTCAAATCCCTGCCGAAAAACATTCTACAGGACCAGGAGGCATTCCTCACCACTCCGTTTCGCATGCAGTCTCAGAACCTTTTCTTCGTCGTACCTGCCATCTTCGCTACCTCCATCCTGGTCGGAAGCGACACCAAGATAGAAGCTCACCTTCCAAAGAGTTCCAGCACAATCAACCTGGCGGCAAACGCCTCCAATGCTGGGATGGCCGCCCTGTTGGGCGCGGGCGCCGGACTCTTTCTATTGGGTGAAAAGAATCACGATGAACACGAGCGAGAGACCGGCTTCCTCGCCGGAGAAGCCGCGATGGACGCTTATATCGACGCCACCGCTTTCAAATATCTTTCCGGGCGCGAGCGGCCCGACACCGGCAACAACCGCGGCAACTTCTTTGCCGGTGGCGACTCCTTCCCTTCCGACACTTCTGCTGTGAGCTGGGCCGCAGCCAGTGTTATCGCTCATGAATATCCCGGTCCACTCACCCAGTTGTTCTCTTACGGCACAGCAGCCGGCGTCAGCGTCGCCCGCGTTGTTGGCCAGAAACATTGGGTGTCGGACGCTGTGATTGGAAGCGCTCTTGGCTGGTACCTGGGACGTCAGATTTACCGCGCCCGTGCCGCCAACGAAATCAAGAGCTCAGATTGGGGGACCTTCGTGAAAGATCCCGAAGACAAAGCCCGCAATCCGAATTACATGGGGACAACATTTGTTCCGCTGGATAGTTGGGTTTACCCGGCATTGGCTCGTCTCGAGGGGTTGGGATATCTCCCCAAGTACGTCCAGGCGATCCATCCTCTCGCTCGCCTGGAGTGCGCCAGACTGACGCTCCAGGCCCAGGAAAATGTGGGATATCCTGAGGTCAACAACGAATCGGGCAGAGTGGTGGCGGCTTTGCGGCAGGAATTCGCAGTGGAACTGGCAAATCTGGAAGGTGCTGCCAACGTTGGCGTGCAGTTGGAATCGGCGTATGCGCGAGCTATCGAGATTATGGGCATGCCGCTGCGCGACAGCTTTCACTTTGCTCAGACTCTCTATAACGACTACGGCCGTCCTTACGGTCAGGGGTTCAATAGCATCGTAGGGGCGTCGATGCGGGCCGAGGCCGGGCCACTCGCCTTCTATGTGCGGGGAGAGTATCAGCGCTCAGCCTCTATCGCGCCCTACAGTCCGGCGACGGCGCAGGCCATCGCCACCGCGGACGGGCTTCCCCTGAATTCTGTTCCGACTTTTTTCGGGGTCAATCAATTCAACACAATTGAGGCCTACGTATCGCTCAATATGGCCGGCTGGGAAATGTCCTTCGGTCAGCAAAGCCTATCCTGGGGACCAGACGCCGGCGGATCGCTCATGCTTTCCAACAATGCGCAAGCCATGCCCATGTTGCGCCTCGGACGAATTACTCCCTATCAGCTTCCTGGACCCCTCGCTTGGTTGGGCATGATCCGTAATGAAGCGTTTGTCGGACGCCTTGGCGGCTACTACTACCTGCGCGGACCTTATCCTCAGTTTCCCCTGGTTGGCAACGGATATCAGCTTGTCAATCCTCAGCCTTACATGTGGGGAGACAAGCTTGGTCTGAAAATGACTCCTAACTTTGAAATCGGTGTCAGCCTCACCGTTATGTGGGCTGGCGAAGGCAGACCAGCCACTTTGGCTACCTGGCTACACACCTGGTCCAGTCACGGCAATGCTCAGCCCGTCGATCCTGGAAAGCGCTTCACCGGCTTTAACTTTTCTTATCGCATTCCCGGCTTGCGTAACTGGCTAACCCTATATGCGGATGGCATGGCCAACGACGAACCTAATCCCATTGCCTATTACAAACAGTCCGCGTGGAACCCTGGCCTATACTTTCCCCAGCTTCCGAAACTGCCCAATCTTGACTTGCGGGTTGAGGGGATTTACACCAACGTCCCCAACTTCCCGGGAATGGCTCCTTATTACTTTAATGAGCATTATGCCGATGGGTACCGGACGTACGGCGAGATTATGGGTAGCTGGGTTGGCAGGATGGGCGATGGCATACAGGCGTGGGGCACCTACTGGTTCTCTGCTCAAAACAAGGTTCAGTTGAGTTACCGCAGACAATACAACGACCCGATTTTCTTGGGCGGCGGTGGACTGAACGATGTTGCGGCAACCGTGGATTGGCTCATCAAGCCTCAAATCCAGATCTCGCCGATGGTGCAGTACGAGCGCTTTAACTTTCCCCTGGTCAGTCCCACTCCCAGGAACAACGTTGCAGCAGGATTGCAGATCATGTTCTGGCCCGTGCATCAGCCCTCACACCGCCAGCAAAAGGACCTGAGCGGACAGAATCCGTAGCGAAACCTGCCCACTCACTCGTTGCACTTCCAGCCGGATGCGATCTCAGTGCGGCTTCAGCTGTACTTCCCCGTAGTTTCCATAGGGCATGACGACGGACAAGCTCAGGTTCGACCCGTTGCCCCGCGCGAAGTTCGACGTAGATCCGCCGCCTTGCCACGCAGCCGAGTTCATCTTTCCGCTGGCCAGATCATAACTGTCCGACAAACCGCTGCCGGTCAAGGTGAAGGTCTGTTTTTGCGGGCCCTTGTTCGGCATCCTGCTTGGGAATTTCTCATTCGTCCAGTCGTAATTCCAGAAGACGACATCGACGTCGCCAGTGCTGTCCTTAACCGCAACACACGACCCTCCCGCCGTACCCACGCACGGGATGGGATCGCCCTTCAGTCCGGCAATCGCCAGCAGTGCCAGCATCGGGTGTGAGGGGGAGCCGTCAAGCTTGTAGTAGGCGGGCCAGTCATTGTTAGGCAGCTGCGACAGCGACAGAAACATCGTGTCGTGCACTGCAAACAGCGCCATCTTGGCGGCAAAGTCCAAAGCGAACGCCCCGGCGATGGGATCGTAGTTCAATCCCGGCTTGTTGTCATAGCTAGGTCCCCACTCCGTGACAAAGATCGTCGCGCTGCTATGGTTCTCGTTGATCTCTTTGCGTATCTCATTAATCAGTTCTCCATACGTTGCTCCGGTTGCGGCATTTCCGTACGCATGGAAGCTCACATAATCGATCGGAAGATGGTTCGCAGCGGTATAGCGGATGAGGCGCGTCGTCCAGTCCTGCGGCGGCGGCAGATGAACGTCCTCAGCTTCTGCCGGACCACCCACCCGCATGATCGTCCCGGGATGCTGGCGCCGGAAATTGTCAATGTCCTTCGCTACATGCGAGTACAAGATGGCGTAGGCATTGAATCCGGCCTCATCAGTGGAAGCCGCCGGGGTCTGCGTCGCCATCCAGTTCTCCGTAACAATGTTCATCTCGTTGCCGACTTCCCATTCCGTCTCTTTGAAGCCCTGTTCCACCACCACGTAGTTCAGATACGCGTCAATAAACCGGTCATATTGCGCCCATGAGGTCGGGGGACCACCTTTTCTTCCTCCTGCAGCCAACTGTGCCGGCAGATAATGTCCGATGACGATGTGCGGAACAAAGCCGTTTTGCTTGCACACCTTAAGAGGATAGGTCAGCTGGACCGGCCAGTTCACAGTCGCTTTTCCGTCGGCCTCGATGGCTTGCAGCGTGCCCCTGTCGACATTGATTATGCGCAATCTGCGATTTCCCAGTTGTTTTAGTCCATCGATCTTCGCGGGGGTTACGCTCTCCGAAGTTGTTCCTCCCGCAGCGACGGTTTGCATTCCCTGGAGATAGGCTGGTTTCCCGGTCGCTGCCTGCGCCCATCCCGGAAGCGCAGCAGCCAGCAGCACAACGGATAGGGTCAAGCCTGACAGCAAGCGGTTCTTCAGGATCATCTTCATCGGATTGCACCTCAGCGGATTTATGCAGAAGAGTGGCGCGGCTTCAAGGGCTGCCAACCTGCATATCGCTCTCGCCGCCCATCAAGCGCAGATCAACAGTTATACCACAAAGGAACAGGACTTTACCCAGCCGATTAATTCGACTGGCCGTCGTCGAAATCGCTGTATAATGCCTACCAGCTTGCTGTCCTAAAACTGAGAAAATCCCGTTGCCTGTGATGATACCGGCCATGAGCGGTTACGCCGCGATAGGTGATCGTCAGGGCTCAGCGCCCTTCTGGTAGGGGCTTTTTTCACACAAATCGGTTTTGGCGAACCTCACATCGCCATTCGTCAGGAGGAAGTATGAAGTCTTCACGACCCACACTCTTCGCTCGCACTGCCCTCACGGTGTTTCTGTGCGCGGTCCCAGCCCTCGCGCAAAGGCCCGCCAATCCTGGAATCTTCAAGGACTATAAGGGGCCTCTTTCCTCCAGGTTGCGCTTCCTGGCTTCCGACGCTGGCAAGCAGATGTTGCTGCATTCCCCCAGTCCCATGGCTCTGCCGCTCTTGCAGAAATTTCATCCCGAGGCCGTCGGGCAATATCCGCAAGAACCGATGATGCAGCCGACTCCTATCGGCGGGCGGCGTTTCATCACTGGCGCCCAGCCCAACGCAACTCTGCCGCTGGCTGCCAACAACTGCGATAATCACACCGGCACTATCATGAACTTGGAGCCGGCCACCAACGCTGTCACGCAGGGCGAGCCGTCGGTTGACTTCCTGTTGAATGAACTCGGCACCAACAACGACCTGGTGGTTGAAACCGGCAACGACAACCGGGGCGAATTCGGGACCCTGGACTCCCTTACCGGTGTTTATGTGCATCGCGACTCGAGCCACCCCTGCTTTGGAGCCACGGGCAGCACCGATTTCGAGATGGGCAATCCCCTGATTCCCGATCCGCTCTATACGGGTGGTGAGATGTACAGCAGCGGTCTCGGACGTGTGCTGGCCGATGCCAATCCCGCCCACAAGCAGTTCTTCCTGATGGACACCCGCTATGACGGGACCACCTCCGGCATCGGACTGCGCCGCGTCCCCACAGCCAACTTTGAGTCCACCACTACCTGTCCGGCCGGTACCCTGACCGGATCGCAGGAAGCCACTTGCATAGGAACCAATGGGCCGGCTGTTATCGTGGCGGCCACTCTCGATGACGAACAGGATTCACCCTCCATTGCGCAGGATAACCGTACCAGCGGCACCGGCGCCGGTGATGTCTACGTGGTGAATACCTCCCTCAGGGTCCTGCGTTCGGTCATTCTTCTGAGCGCTTGCAAAGAGACCTTCGCAACCTCCTCCGACTGCTCATCTCCGGTCATTGTCAATGCCTTGGGAGAAGAAGAGCCGACATTTGCCAGTGTCGCCGTAGTTCAGGGTGGACCGAATGCCGGGACAATTGTGGTGACCTACGTTTCGCCCGACAGCGATACGATCCGGTTTGCGACCTGCACGCCCCACGGAGCGCCGAGCAGTCCCACCTGTAACACTCCGTCAACCGTCGCTACCGATACCAACCACATCTACAGCCTCACCAACAATCCGCGCGCCCCAGAAACCTGGCCGGTGGTCGCAGCCCGCACCGACAGTTCGGGACAAACCATCTTTGTCGTCTGGTCCACCTGCGACACATCCGGATCGTATTACCTGTCAGGCTGCCCGCAGGCCGACGTGACCATGCGGTACGCGACCAACCTTAGCAGCCCAACCTGGACGGCGGTCACGGTAGTGAATACCATAGGCCACCACGTCGAGCCGGCAATTGCTTATGACACCGGCCAGAACATCATCAACATCTCGTACTACAGCACCAGCGCGGCCTTTCAAAAGAACCAAGTTGTCATGGTCGTCAAACAGATTCCCAGCGGCTCGACTACCCCGGGTAGTTCCATTTTTGTGACATCGCTCTACGACTCAACGACGGGCGATGGGGCATCTTCCTCCGACAATCCTGCATACGGCGAGTTTATGGGACTGGCTGCTCACGGAGGATCGGCGTCCGGTAGCAGCAACGCCTACATCGGCTTTGTCAACAATAACCGTGATGGTGTGTATGGCGGCATTCAGAACACCCAAGCTGACAACCGGGTCTCGGACCAACGCTACTAACTGCCGCTCAAGTTATTACGCGGCATGACCTGCTTCAGCCTTTCGAGAATATCGAGAGGCTGAGGCATTTTTGTTTGACGGCCATGACTGACTCGAAGGTATCTCACAAGTCGCTTTGTGTCAGGGCACCTCTTCAGACGTGCCGAAACCCGCCAAATGGCACTTGGGCTTTAGCCCCTGCCGGTTACGGATTTCGCAGGAGGTAAAGCCCTGATTCTTAAATTACATCTTGTCGGCACGACTGAAAGCCTGCTCTGAGCGTAGTCGAAGGGTCGTGCACTGGTCCGAAGCAACCGATTTATGAGATGAGATCTCGTTCCCCGAGTCGGCTCTGCGAGTAAAACTGAGAGCGAACAAATCTATTTCTGTATTCTTTCGTATAGATACTCAAAGAAGGGAAAGGATCGATCTTCCGGCAGGCCATAAACACGAGGCTTCTTGAAAATCCGCTTGAACCGGGAGGGATCGGGAATCAGCTTCGATCCGATGACATTCTCCGACATGGAACCGTCAGCATTCTTAAACTTAAACACCGTATCATGGTTCTCATGGAGGAAATATTTGCGGCAAATGCGCTCAATAACTGCAAGATATTCTCTGGAAGCAAGACCATCCATTTCCGAGAAGCTGCACGAGTTGTAACAGAGGTCAACGGACGAGTCCCTCAGGTCACCGATCGCAAAGTGTGGGAAGACGGCTATGTCGTAGCCCTCTTGCGATGCAACGCACACCGGACCCTCGCCAAATAACCGCAGCCGCTTACCAGGAAAGGCCGACAATAGAAAGTAGGAGCTGACCACGGCAACTTCGGGGATATCGAAGATAAGATACTTGGCGAGCTGCCGCCCGCCCATTTGTTCCGTCTGATAAGCCTGTCCCCCAAGTCCGCCACCAATCTCCACAATCACCGCTTCCCGCACGTCTTTCAGCAACTCGGACATTTCAACCGCATGGTAGGCGTGCCGAAGCGTTTCTATACTGATCACATTATCGTGCACGGTTATTCCAGTTGGATTGCCGATATAGGGAAATCGTACCTGCTCAAGAGCGCCGTCCAGCGCTAGAAACTTGTTCCGGTAGCCGCTCCATACATACTTGATATAAGCGCTGCCCAGAAGCGTGTGATAGCGAATGTAGTTGTCGTATCCGCCGGTACCGATGGTAAACTGCTCCCGATAAAGGTTCTCGAGCAGCTCTCCCAAGCGCTTCGTATCTTCGGCTACCAAGGCAGCGATCAGGTTTTTGTAATTAACAGATATCCATTCTTCCCAAAGCCCTCTGATTTGGAACGGCGGAGCGGCCCGGCCTTGGATCTCTTTAGCGGCTTTATAGGCAGCGATTATCCGCCGAAGGTCTTCGGGATCGCTTTTGTGGTGACAGGTTTCCTGGCGATGGTCGGCAAAACCGTCTTTAATATTCAGATTGCGATCCGTCTTCGGCAGGCGGACATAACCGATGACTACCTCAAAAGGTCGGCGCACAGCTATGGCCAGGAACCGGCTTGACTTATCCCATAAGGTTCCACTGGCCCAAGCTTTCTTGATTTTCGTGTAGAAATATCCTATGCGACCCATAGGCAAAGTCTTTATTGTCTGTCCTCTGATAGATACATCAGTTGCGAGGAGATAGCGCCTGGCGGCTAGTCGACTCTCGCTCGATGTGCTTGGAAAGTTTAATCGGGTCTGGAGTGGCTCCCGTTCGAGGAGCCCGGCGGACGCTATCAGACTGCAATAGCCCGTACATATCCACTTCCAACTGTGCAGCCACAAATACAAGACCATCAGCAATCGTCGGGGGGGTGAACTTAACCGCCGGACCTGCTCCGTCACGTTGTTGGTTCTGGGTGGAATCGTAGAGCTCATTACTTAGGTTATTAGCGCCATAGGCCCTCAGAATTGCCGGGCCGCTGTTGAGAAAGGCATCGCTCTCAGTGATCCACACAATTCCGTTCTGCTGGCCATCAGAGGATACCGAGGGCGTCGGTCCAGGATAGTTAAAATACTGGTCTGACTCCGAAACCGGGCCGTCTGAAAGCTGGTCCGCAGTAGAATTGAAGCGAAACGTCTTTAAGTAATCGCTATATCCGCCATAGTAAACGTTGTTCTGCCAGAATGCCGGTGCTCCCCAGACGCCATTCAGAATATACGGAATTGTCTGCACGATCTGGCTGTCGTCCCCCTCATGCCAATGTCCCATATTGTCCCGATTCACGAGATCGATCGTTCCTTCTTTGCCCGTAATTACCAGCAAATGAGGATATCTCGTGCCCGGCTGATCGGGAAGAAGCAGTAGGCCGCCAGAGCCCAGGTCGACATCGAAGTCCCACAGCGGCTGATAGTCCCAGGGAGTGAAGTAATCTTCAACCGCAAAGGAATTACCCGACCAGCTCAGCCGAATCACACTGTCGCCAAAGTCCTGCCCGCCGACATTGGCAGTGAAATCTCCATTGCCGGTCACTACGTAGATATTGCCGCTGGAGTCAGCTGCCGGGCCCGCCCCGCTCCCCCACATTCCGCCTTGAGCACCATCGGGCGTGGTTACGTAGGCGGCAGTTTGATGAAGCGTAGTTTCGTCATAAGCCAGCACATAACCGTGGTAATAGCCTGTATCACACAATGAAGCGAAAGTAATGATGATCTGCCCGTTTACCAGTAACAGGGCAGGACGCTGAGCCTCCAGGAACGGGTCAAAGGTAAGATAGCCATTTCGTGAACCTTGCCCCGTACCAGGAACGGTGGCCGTAATAACTTGAGGCGTCAGATTGTCAACTCCGGTTCGGAGATCAAGTGCATGGAGCGTGTGGTAATACTGTACTTGCCCGGTCATCGTATCCAGCACCCGAGTTCTTGCAACTACATACAGCGTAGACCGACTGGTATCGATGACAGGCGTTCCCGTTATGCCAACCTCGGGCACAAGGTCGGTGCAGTTCAAGTCGTTATAGCTGGATAGAGTGGTAATGATATAACGTCCAGAATTGTTGAGAAATGATGTTTGCCAAAGCATTTGATGGCTTTGAACATCAAATGCCGTCACCGCGTCGTGCTCATCGGCCACATAGAGGACGTCGTGGAGCGTACTTTGAATGGTGACGTTTGGCACATATAAGGGTTGGGCGTAAACATAACCCTGTACCGGAAATGCGGCTAATTTGCCAAAGTTTACGAAATTTACGTTCGACGGCGTTAAGGTCGTCTCCTGTGTGTTGGCTCCAGTTCGATATATATCGTTGTGGTACGTCGTGACCGCAGTCTGTGCGCTAGCCAGGCTGCAAGTCAGGACAAGAACAAACATAGGTATTTTCGACCTCTTCCGAGCCTGCACAATGCGTACGCGGAGTTCCTTCACGTTTCGCCTCTTTGGTGAAATACCACACTTCACTTTGTAGATTTTCGGATTATCCCTCAGGCAACTCCGAAAGACAATAGCAAAATGTCGAATTGAAAGGCTTTCCTCGGGGCTTTCCGCTGGGGCGTGTTAGGTCGACGACAGATGCATAGGCGGACGGCTTCTTTAGTTGCAGTCATAACACGGAGACCTCTGCTACGTCGGAAATCTTGCACTACCGATTCCCGGAGCCGAACCGCCTAATCCATTAGTTTCCGACGCCTACGTTGCATTGTTTCCACGTTTGCTTCGACCCGGCAGTAGTACCGTCATCAGTTTGGAGTCCTAACCTGACCCCGAATCCGTCCAAAAGCAAATATGATTTCGGACGAGAGGAAGGGGACGGCATGGGAGCGAGTCGGCACACAGAAGCCCATATGATCGTGGCCTTGAAGCAGGTCGAAGCTGGACGGAGGATGGAAGAT
>Ga0187857_10002049_pt1 | contig 18869 bp, 18 predicted proteins | sample June2016WEW_8_10_FD_132984 | JGI IMG/M metagenome (GOLD analysis project Ga0187857, IMG submission 132984) | Peatland microbial communities from SPRUCE experiment site at the Marcell Experimental Forest, Minnesota, USA - June2016WEW_8_100 | ecosystem: Environmental > Terrestrial > Soil >...
GCCGAATGGATCGCCAAGCGGCGAGAGGAAGCTGCGCGCACCGGCGACACCAACATGTCGCAAATGCATTTCGCCCGCAAGGGCCTGCTCACGGAAGAGATGCTCTTCATCGCCGAGCGAGAGAAGCTGGTGCCCGAGCTGGTCCGCGACGAAGTTGCCCGGGGCCACATGATCATTCCGGCCAACGTCAATCATCCGGAGCTGGAGCCGATGTGCATTGGCGTCGCGTCGGCGTGCAAGATCAACTCCAATATTGGCAACTCGTCGGTAACCAGCAACGTCGATGAAGAGCTGAAGAAGCTGCACACCTCGGTCCACTACGGCGCGGACACGGTGATGGACCTCTCGACGGGCGGCGGCATTCACGAAATTCGCGAGGCCATTTTGCGGCATTCGCCGGTGCCGATCGGGACGGTGCCGATTTACGAGGCGGTCTCGCGGGTGAAGCGTATCGAGGACCTCAACGCCGACGTTATGCTCGAGGTCATCGAGGAGCAGGCCGAGCAGGGCGTGGATTACATGACTATCCACGCGGGCGTGCTCATCGAATACCTACCGCTCATTACCAAGCGCATCACCGGCATCGTGAGCCGTGGAGGCGCGATCCTGGCGCAGTGGATGGCGCATCATCACAAACAGAACTTCCTCTACGAGCGCTTTGACGACATCACTAAGATTCTCGCCAAGCACGATGTGAGCTATTCGCTCGGTGACGGCCTGCGTCCGGGCTGCATTGCCGACGCCAGCGACGAGGCTCAGTTTGCCGAGCTGAAGACGCTGGGCGAGCTGACGAAAAAATCATGGGAGCGGGATGTTCAGGTGATGATCGAGGGGCCGGGCCACGTGCCGCTCGACAAGATTAAGGAGCAGGTGGAGAAGGAAGTTGAGCTGTGCTACGGCGCGCCTTTCTATACGCTAGGGCCGCTGGTGATCGACATTGCGCCCGGCTATGACCACATCACGTCGGCGATTGGCGCGGCCATGATCGGCTGGTACGGCGCAGCTATGCTCTGTTACGTCACTCCCAAAGAGCATCTCGGGTTGCCGAACGATAAGGACGTGAAGGACGGCATCATTGCCTACAAGATCGCCGCGCATGCTGCCGACGTGGCGCGGCATCGTCCCGGAGCGCAGGATCGTGACAATGCGATCAGCTACGCACGCTACACCTTCGATTGGGACAAGCAGTTCGCGCTGTCGCTTGACCCCGAGACCGCGCGCAGTATGCACGACGAAACGCTGCCCGACGCGTATTACAAAGAGGCGGCGTTCTGCTCGATGTGCGGCCCGAAGTTCTGCTCCATGAACTACTCGGCCAAGGTGGATGAGTACAACAAGCAAGTGCATGGAGTGGAGAAGAAGGATTACTCAGAGCTGATGAATAAATTGGTGGCGATCAAGTAAGGCAGCAATTAGCAGCTAGCAATTAGTGAGGCCGCGCCGGGCGCGGCCTTTTTGCGATGCAGCGTAAAAGCGTCGACGTCATAAACGAATTGCTCCGCGAAATGTTTTGTGTCGTTCGGAGCTACCATCCCGACGTTCACCGGACGGGGCGTAACATCGACGAACTTATTGGTGGCACCTCATTCTTTCTGGGAGGAACGGGTATTTGGCGCGGTGAGGGATATAGGGGCAGTCTTCCAGAATTTTTCCCAGAGCATCCAATTATGTTTGTCGCACACAACTTCGATAGTGTCGCGGCGCACGACCGAGCGAAGGCCAACGGCGGAGAATACGATCTATCACCGTTCTGGAGAGTATTTCGGGAATATCTAGAATGTGCCGCGATCCGGCGCGATGATTGCTTCTTTACGAATGCGCTTATGGGATTGCAGCCCGGAAGTTCAGTGGGGCCGATGCCAACTGTCCCAAGTTATGAAGATGAATGCCGCCGGTTTCTTCGGCGACAGATCGAAGTTGTGGAACCGCGGGGAGTTGTCGCCCTCGGACGCAATGCGTCTCATCGTGTTCGTGTCGCCGCACCTTCGGTGCCTTGGATCGATTTAACTCATCCATCTGCTTGGGAGTTCCGAGCTCGGCAAACCCGCGACGCAAGAATAAGAGTGCAAGCGGGGAAACTCGCGGGCTTTGTCGGATCGCTACGTCGATAAAAGCGTCCTACGGATACGTCGCCGCATCCGCGAACAGTCGTAGATTCCTTCACTCGCTGCTGCGCAATCCTCGTTCCTCCCGCTCAAGGCACTCGAAGAAATCTGTTCCTTCAATGCCGTCGCCACGTTCGAGGGACGCCCAGGCCGCATCGATTTTCCTGCGAATCTCCCGTAACTGAAGCTCTCGAATCTTGCCCGTACCGTTGTTGTCCGCCATTGTGATGTTGGCTAGTATAACGGACGGCAATTGGCGTTCCCGCTCTGGAAGGATCGTGAGTTGGTTCGGACGCTGGCCTATGCAACAATAGTGTCATGAAACGTCCATTTTCAGCATCGGTTTCGCGCGAAGGCGACTGGTATGTCTCGCAATGCCTTGAAGTCGATGTTGCCAGCCAAGGCGAAACCGAAGAAGAAGCCCTTGATAATTTGAGGGAAGCCTTGGAGCTTTACTTCGAGCCTCCGACCGCGACCCGGCCACCCAAGATCCGCACCATCGAGGTCGAGGTTGGGGCGGCTTAGGCCTCTGCCGTTCCGCGAGGTCAAGCGCCGGCTGGAGGCGGCGGGTTTCGTCGAGACGACACAGAAGGGCAGCCACGTCAAGTTCGTCCGCCACGTCGGTACAGCGACAGACATCGCGATCGTCCCGCGTAAGCACGAGATTCCGATTGGCACGTTGCGCAGCATCTTGAGTCAAGCGCATATCGATCCGGACGAGTGGGAAGCCCTCGCCGACCAATGAGACACCACCCGGGCCTGATTCCTGTAACCAACTCGTAATCTACGCTGCGCTCTAACCTTCACTTCTCTTTGCTACACTCGCAACGTGAGACGCATCCGCCCGAATGCCTGGATTTTCGCCTGCATGTCGGGCGTGCTTCAGGTGCTAATCTTCCCCAACTTTTCTTTTTATCTGCTCGGCTGGGTCGCGCTGACGCCGCTGATCTATGCCATTCTGAAATGCCGCGATCAGGATGTAATGCTGGTACTGGCCGACGGCGGCCAATTCCTGGCGCCGGCGACGCCGCCACAAGGATTCCTGCTCGGCTACGTGTGCGGCTTCATCTGGTATCTCGGTAGCTGTTCCTGGATTTTTCACGTCATGCACGTGTACGGGGGGATCGGCACAGCAATGTCGATCCTGTTGCTGGTGCTGTTTGCGCTCTACCTGGCGCTGTATCACGGCCTGTTCGGATTGCTGCTCGCTCTGATTGCCGCGCGGCGCAACGGTTTCAGCCTGCGCGCGCTGGTGTTTACGCCGTTTGTCTGGGTCGCGGTCGAGATGGCGCGGACGTATGTCACGGGATTTCCCTGGGACCTGCTGGGCACAACACAGATCGACAACATTCCGCTCTCGCGCATTGCAACGGTCACTGGCGTATATGGAATCTCGTTTGAGATCGCGCTGGTGAACACGGCAGTCGCGGCGGCGTTTCTGGTGCCGCGCGCACGCCGCAAGTTTCTGCTGACAGCCGCTCTGGTTGCGGCACTGGTGCTCCATGCCGGCAAGCTGGCGAAGCCTGGCGCACTGCCCACTGAGCACGCTGCCACTCTGGTGCAGGCGAACATCCCTATCCTCGACGCCGTGTGGTCACTGGACCAGGTGGAGGAAACACTCAGCGCGTTACGGGAAATCAGCGTGCGGCCGCAGAACGAAAAGCCGAGCTCGCACGGGCTGATCGTCTGGCCGGAATCGCCTGCGCCCTTCTGGACGACCGACCTGCATGTGCGCAGCACCTTGGCGAACGTTGCTCGCGAGACCGATTCCTACATCATCGCGGGATCGATTGGTATTGACCACACGGGCGATCCGAACCGGCGTCCCGACGTCTACAACTCGGCTGCGGTGATTGCGCCAACCGGCGCGTGGACAGAGCGCTACGACAAAATCCATCTGGTGCCGTTTGGCGAGTACGTGCCGTTTGAAAAGGCGTTCAGCTTCGCCAGCGGGCTGACGCAACAGATTGGGACCTTCGCGCGCGGTCGATCGCGAGCCCCGCTGGATATAGGCAACACGAAGGCCGGAGTGTTTATCTGCTACGAGTCGATTTTTCCCAACGAGGTGCGGCAGTTTGCGGCTCATGGCGCGGAAGTGTTTGTGAACATCTCCAACGACGGCTGGTATGGCGAAGGCGGCGCGCCGCGGCAGCACCTGAACATGGCCCGCATGCGCGCGGTGGAAAATAATCGCTGGCTGCTGCGCGATACGAATACAGGTATCACGGCGGTCATCGATCCGTACGGCCGTATTGTTGCGGAGGCGCCGCGCAATCAGCGGGTAGCGCTGCAAGGCAATTTTGCACTGGTGGAGTCCACGACGTTCTACACGCGGCACGGCGATTGGTTCCCGTTTCTGTGTGCGATAATCACGTTGGCGGGACTGCTGCTGCACTACGTTGAGCCGACGGGCATGCAGGAGCAAGAGCAGCTAGCAATTAGCAATTAGCAATTGGCCGCCGGTGAAAGGTAGAGCAAGCCTTCAGGCTTGCGTCTCAAGCTCTCCACCAAGAAGAGGGGCTTTAGCCCCAGGGCCTTCTCGGTTGGGGCTGAAGCCCCCAGTTCTTGAGGCGCTCTTAACGCGGGCCTGAAGGCCCGCTCTACCGCCGTAAAGGAAGCTAACGCGAAATGGTTGAAGAACTAGAACAGGAATATTCCGCGCTGCGCGACAAGGTGCACGATCTACAGGAGTATCTTTGACGCGCCCAAGCTGCGCGAAAAGCTGAGCGAGATCGAGAAGCAGGCTGCCGATCCCACGCTGTGGTCGAACCCCGAAAAATCTCAACATGTGATGCGCGAGAAGAAGCGGCTGGAGAGCGCGCTGGCTACGCATGACGAGTTGGTCCGACGCACCGGTGACATCGGCGCCTACTTCGATCTGGCGCATGAGGGCGAGGACGTCTCGGCGGAGCTGCGCCGCGAAGTGGACAGTCTGCGCGCGCTGGTGGAGAAGCTGGAGACGGCCACGCTGCTTTCGGGCGAGAACGACGACCGCAACGCCATCGTAACCATTCATCCCGGCGCGGGCGGCACCGAATCACAGGACTGGGCCGAGATGCTGATGCGAATGTATCTGCGCTGGGCGGAGCGGCAGGGCTTCTCGACGCAGCTTTACGAATACCAGCCTGGCGATGAAGCGGGCATCAAGTCGGCGACCTTCGGCGTGAACGGCGAGTACGCTTACGGGCTGTTGACCAGCGAGATCGGGGTGCACCGACTGGTGCGCATCTCGCCATTCGACCAGGCCAAGCGCCGGCACACTTCGTTCGCCAGCGTTTTCGTCTCGCCAGAGATCGATGAGAGCATCGAGATCGACATCAAGCCCGAAGACATTCGCACCGACACGTATCGCTCGGGTGGCAAGGGCGGGCAGCACGTCAACACTACGGATTCGGCGGTGCGCATCACGCATATTCCAACGGGGATTGTGGTCGCCTGCCAGAACGAGCGCTCGCAGCACAAGAACCGCGAGAAGGCGACGAGCATTTTGCGTTCGCGGCTCTATGAATATGAGCTGGAGAAGAAGCGCGCGGAGAGCCGGCTGGTGGAAGATTCGAAGCTCGACATCGACTTCGGCTCGCAGATTCGGTCCTACGTGCTGCAACCGTATCGCATGGTGAAGGACCTGCGCACGCGAGTGGAGATTGGCGATGTGGACCGCGTGCTGGACGGCGATTTGAATGAGTTAATTCGGGCGTATCTGCTGGCGAGGAGGAAGGAGCAGAAATAGCGTCGATTGCGGAACAGGTTCCGTAACGGGACTCTTGCCTGTATTTCTCCAGCTCCCAGTATCTCGTCACTGACTCTAGCCAAAGCACAGAGCTAAACTCCGGCCGGAGGTGGACCATGCCTCGGAAACCCTCGGCTCGTGGCCGCGTTCACATCGTGCTCATTCCTGGTTTCGTCGGGTTCGATGCGCTGGGCCAGCTTGAATACTACGCTGGCGTTACTCCCCAATATCAGCTCTGGAAAAAGTCGCGTGGCAGCAACCACGGGGCGATAGCGCTCCACTACTTCGACAATTTTCCGACCGCAGCCGTCCGCACGCGCGCGGCTCGATTGCGAAATTATCTCGCCACGCGCCTCGCGCGCGGGGAATTCGTGCCCGGCGACTCGATCGCGCTGGTGGGTCACTCGACCGGCGGCCTCGACATTCGCTGTCTGCTGTGGGAACTAAGCAAATCGCCGAAGCAAACGTTTCCGGTCGATGGCGCCGTCGATCCGGAATCCATGGTTACGGCAGATGACATTCTAAAACTCATCAAGCGGGTGGTTTTTCTGTCTGTCCCACAATGGGGTACCAACGTTGCAGACTGGGTGCGCAGCTATAAGCTGGGCCGGCAGGTGGTGGTTGAAAACCTGCGCGCAGGCTTCGCCGGATCGCAGATGCCGATTATCGACACCCTGGAAGAATGGATCTGGAACTATGCCAGTAAGACGACCAGGATGGGGCTGGTCGATGCCGTGCGGGACGTCGTGAGCGAATCCGAAGCGGGCAGCAGCCATGATCCGACGGTGGTCGCGATGGCGCAGGAAGCGGCATCGGAAGTTGAGTTGTGGTTGCGGCACATCGCGACCGACTTTCACGCTATTGACGATCTGGCAGTGCAAGGCGGTCCTCAGAGCCCAGCGCGTTTCGATAAGAAGCGGCGCGAGGAAGAAATCGGCATCTGGAAAAAAGCCGGCATCGTGACGCGCTCGTACGCGACGCTCGGCACGCGTCCGTTCAAGTTCAAAGCGGGCGGACCCGCGCCGCGCTGGGACCTGGTTAATCCGTTGACCTATCCGGAGACCACGCTGCGCACAAGTCCGTCTCCCGACACTGACATCATTTATCGCATTGGATATCGCGCCTGTGCGGGAGGACCACTCACTTACCACAATGGCCACAGTGCGCCTACGGCGAAACCATTCTTCCCTGCTGGCCAGCGATCGCGCGACATCGAGATATGGGACAACGATGGCATCGTCAACACCGCTTCCATGTTCTGGCCCAACGGCAAGGACACCCTGCTGGTGCACTGCGATCATCTGGACATTGTGGGGCACTATCACGACGTTCGCAGTGCGGACAAAGACAGCCCGCGAAGATTCCAGGCTTACGATCTTTTGAAGTCAGATTCAGGATTCAATCCGGCCGGCTTTGCGCGAGTCTGGAACGATGTTTTCGATTTCTGCCGCTAGCCCGCTCGAGGGTTGCGCGTCGGTAGCCTTGGAGGCGTGCTCCGCCTGGAGTAAAGTCTGAGTCTATGTCTACGACTGCGACCAAGGCGCCGCTTCGGCCCAGCCGTGCTTTGCGAACGATCGTGACGGCTGGTCTGTTCGCCGGATTTCTGGACGGGATGGACGCCGTCGTTTTCATTGCATGGATGAGCGGTATCCCCGTCATGCGCGTCTTTCAGTTCATCGCCAGCGGCGCGCTGGGCGTGAAGTCTTTCGATGGTGGTTGGGCGACAGCGGCGCTCGGGGTCCTGTTTCACTTTGTCATTGCAATGGGCGCAGCGGCGTTTTTCTATGCCCTGAGTATGAAGTTGCCGGTGATATTGCGGAGGACGTGGCTGTGGGGGCCAATCTATGGCGTTGGAGTTTTCCTGTTCATGCACTTTGTCGTGGTGCGTTTGTCCGCCGCTCCCAGGCAGCCGGCGCTATCGACGGCCGCTCTGGCGAACCTGCTGTTCTCGCACATATTTTTCGTGGGAATTCCGATAGCGCTGGTGACGAGCGCGGAGAAATCGCAAACCAAGCACTGTGCCGCCGGCTGAAGCCGGCTCAGGAGAAGAAATCAAAGGCTTAAACGCTGGCCTAAAGGCCAGCTCTACCTTAGCGGGAAGAGGGAAGAACGAAGTCGATGCCGCGGTCTTCGTTGTCGCGCTTGGTCGCGGGCAGATCGAGTTCGGAGATCGCGACTTTCCTGGCGCGGGATTCATTGAAGATCCAGATTGTCTTGCCGATGATGGCGTAGTTTTGCACTTCCTCGGTGTGCCCGTCGCGGTAGACGAGCACCGTCTCGGCACGAATCTCGGCGGTCCGCGACTGGCCTGAGCTCTGCTGAGAGCGCAGCTGATTGACTTCGCCCGTCAGGCGATCGATCTCATCCTGCGCCTGGTTGTCCTGCGAGTGGTCGCCGCCGGGCGGATAAGCGTAGGGCTGCACCGAGTAGGTGTCAGACGGATAGTTGTTGTAATAGGAATTGTTCCAGTAACCACTGTTCCATCCCCACGAGGGATAACCCCAGCCCCAACCCGCATAGCCAAATCCCCACCAGGGATATCCCCATCGCCAGCCATAGCCTGCATACGGATAGCCGCCGCGATACGGATAACCACGCCAGTTGTAACCGTAGCCGCGATAGCCGCCGCCCCAATATCCGCCGCGGTAAGCGCCCGCATAACCTGGGGCGCGAGAATAGCCGGCCGCGCCGCGAGAGCTGTAACCGCCCGCATAGCCGCCACCCCGGTACCCGCCTCCAGAGAAGCCGCGAGCACCGCCGCCACCCATGCCACCGTGTCCGCCGCCGCCTCGCTGTGCCCAGACCGGGAGCGTGAGCAGAACGCACAAACCCGCACTCAGAACCCAGCGCTACATGTACCTATTATCGCTCCAATGGTATAGATGCGGGAAGCAGAGAAGCGTTTCGGAGTTTCAAAATGGGCGGAGGTATCGCAACGAGACTGTGGGGAAAAGACGAAAAGCAGATCCCTCGCGGGCTGAAGCCCGCTCGTGATGACAAAACGAAAGGGGCTCATAACGGCGTACCCGAAGGTACGCTCCCTCGAAGCGCGACCACAGTGCGGGCCTGCTCGTCAGGCGGGGTCACTTCTTCTTTGCGGGCTTCGACTTCTTTGCGGGCTGTGATGGCGCAGCGGCCTCGGGTTTCGCAGCTTTGATCTTGCCTTGGCGAATGGCGCGCCGCAGCGCTTCCCAATCCTTCACCGTCTGGTTCGCGTAAGTGATACCGAAGCGCGCCATTGCGGTATCGAACCTATCGGCAGTGCCCAGGTATCCGGACAAAGCGCAGGGATCGCCGGAGCGTGCGTGCCCTTTAGCGAGGAGCTCGCCTGCCATGCACGCGTACTGCACCAGTCCATCACCCTGGAGGGTGTCGGTCTCGACGCACGCCTTGTGATCGCGCAACTGACGAACCACGTAGTCGCGGCCGTCAACCGAGGTCCATCCCAGGAAGATGTCAGACTGCATTTGCATGGCGCGCTGGCCTTCGGTAACGCGCTCGCCCTGATGCGCGGGATTGCGGCGCGGCGGCAGGTAAGGAGCATAGGAAGAAGGCGGCTCTTCCTTGACCTGGAGGAAGAGCGGGTCGGAGACGGCACCGGCGAACATGAGCAGTACGTAATCGTGCGTGCCGACGCTGCCGGTTCCGACAACGCGAAAGACAACGTCTTCCGGGAAGTATTGCGAGAAGAAAAAGGCGCGCTCCGGCGAGAGCGTCCTGGCATAGGAGCGCAACGATGCGATTACCGCGCTGGCCACGGCGTGCGGAATGTGAAATTGGGTTGGTTTCTGGTCGCGGAAGCGGTGTTTGCCATTGGCGAAGACGGTAAGGTTCTGGAGATTGTGCAGCGGCGTGGCACGCTCCGCCTGACGCAGAACCGATTTCACCGGGCCTACGACACGGAAGATCTGGTAGCGCGCCAGCTCGATGACCGCCATCTCCGAGAACCGGCGCATGCATTGACGGTAGCGCTCGACGCAAGCCAACACCGCCAGTTTGCATTCCTTGTCGGAGTTGCCGGCCTCGCGCCCGGCAAGCACCAGACTGGCAGACATACGTTTGACGTCCCACTCCCACGGACCAACGATGGTCTCGTCGAAATCGTTGATGTCGAAGATGAGGCGGCCGTCGGAAGCCTCGAAGGCGCCGAGGTTTTGCACGTGAGCATCGCCGCAGATTTGCGTCCGCAGGGTGGTGCAGGGCATGGCCGCCAGATCGGCCGCCATCAGCGGCACTGCGCCGCGAAAGAAGCCGAACGGCGAAGCCGCCATATGTTCGTACTTGATGGGCAGCAAACGGGAGATACGCGGGCGATTGGAGTCGATCAACAGAGGGACAACGTCGAACTTGCGCTGCTTGGGATTCCAATCGCCCTGGCTGATGCGCGCGATCTGGTTACGGAGCGATCGCCCGAACTGGCGGCGCTCTTCGCGCGTCTTGCGGGATGGTTGATGGGCTGACATTGCAGGCAAAACAGAAAGCATCATATCAGGCGGCAAAATACGATTCATCAGGGGCTGAAAGCGGATGTCATTCAATCGGCTGTTAGGCACGTCTGAAACAGGCTGATGAAAAAGTCGATCTGATGCCTAGCTCGGGTAGTGCGGGCCTTTAGGCCCGCGTTAACGCCGGTTAAGACGATTCGGCTTTAGCCGCTAAGGTACTTCTTTCGAACCCGCTAGAAGAGCAGGTTTCACAATTTCCCAGTATGTACCTGAGAGCCTAAAGGCTCCTTGAATGGTAAACACCTGACGCGGCGCTGAAGCGCCGCACTACCCGAACCGGCCCCTTCCTCGACTTTTTCAGCAGCCTGTGAAAGGCGTGCTCCAGCGTAGTGCGCACCAACTGTGAATCTGCCCCAGTCGATGAACATCCAACGACCGAGTACCAATTTTCTCGATGAGGAAGCAAGATGAAGATTGCATTTATCGGTTTAGGAAATATGGGAACCGCGATGGCACGGCATCTGGTCCGCGCCGGGTACGAATTGACGGTGTGGAACCGCACCCTGGCGAAGACTGAGCCGCTCAAGTCGGAGGGCGCGAAGGTCGCCCAGTCCGCGGGCGAGGCCGCCAAAGCCGCAGAAGTGGTCATCACCATGCTGGCCGATGACTCCGCGGTCGAATCGGCAGTGTTGCATTCCGACGGCGTAATGGAGAACCTGCCGCGAGGGGCAACTCACATCTCGATGAGCACCATCAGCGTCGCGCTCTCCAAGAAGCTGGCCGAGGAGCATGGCAAGCGCGGCCAGCACTACGTCACCGCTCCGGTGTTTGGCCGTCCCGATGCCGCCGCGGCAGGGAAGTTGTTCGTCGCCGCCGCCGGCGAGAAAGCGACGGTGGAACAGTGCAAGCCGATCCTGGAGCTGCTTGGCCAACGGGTGTTCGTGATCGGCGACAAGCCGGAGATGGCCAACGTGGTGAAGCTGAGCGGCAATTTCCTGATCGCGTCGGTGATCGAGTCGCTGGGCGAGGCGATCGCGCTGGTGCGCAAGTACGGCATCGATCCACATGAGTACGTCGAATTCCTGACCAATTCGCTGTTTGCGGCTCCGGTGTACAAAACCTACGGCGGGCTGATTGCCGATGCGAAGCCTGAGAATGTCGGCTTCGCATTGCGGCTGGGACTAAAGGACATTCGGCTGGCGCTGTCGGCGGCGGAGAGTGTCGATGTGCCGTTGCCAGTCGCCAGCCTGGTGCGCGACCACATGCTGGCTGCCATTGGCCGCGGACGGGAGAAGTCCGACTGGAGCGTGCTGGGACAGTTGGCGGCAGAAGACGCCGGGCTGTAAAACGCTCCAGGTTGCTGTATCCCGCTGGGTGGAGCACGCCTTTCACAGGCCGCTGAAAAAGTCCGGGTTGTGCCTTGTTCGGGTAGTGCGGCGCTTCAGCGCCGCGTTCAAGCCGTTTATTCTTGTCATCACGAGCGGGCTTCAGCCCGCGAGGGATCTGTTGTTCCGACTTTTTCAGCGGCCTGTTTCAGGCCTGCATGAATGCAGATTGAATCGAACCGGCTTTAGCCGCCGAGGTGACTCTTTGTCGAATCTACCTCAGCGGGCTGAAGCCGGCTCAGGATAAGAAACGATAGGGCTTACACGCTGGCCTGAAGGCCAGCTCTACCCAAATTCTCCTTTAGGATCCTTCTCATAGAATACGTGTTACAACACGCTTGCTACTTTTTAGCGGGTCGATCATCTAATTACCTGGAGCAAGAAAATGATCACCATCAGGCCATCAGAAGAGCGGGGACACGCCAATCACGGCTGGCTGGACACGCATTACAGCTTTTCGTTTTCGGATTACTACGATCCCAAGCACATGGGATTCCGCGACCTTCGGGTCATCAACGAAGACCGGGTGAGCGCCGGGCGCGGCTTCGGCAAGCATCCGCATCGCGATATGGAAATCCTCACCTACATCATCGACGGCGAGTTGAGCCATCGCGACAGCATGGGGCGTGGCGCGACCATCAAGCAGAACGACGTGCAGCGCATGTCGGCGGGCACGGGCGTGATGCATAGCGAAGTCAATCAGTCGAAGGCGCCGGTCCACCTGCTACAGATTTGGCTTCTGCCCGAAGCTGAAGGACTGAAGCCGAGTTACGAGGACCGGACATTCTCGCGGGAAGAGAAGCAGAACCAGTTGCGGCTGATCGCGTCGCATGATGGGCGCGACGGCTCGACCACGATCAATCAGGATGCGAGCGTTTACGCGTCGCTGCTCGACAGCGGCAAGTCGGTGGATTTGGAGCTGAATAAAGGGCGTCATGCCTGGGTGCAGTTGATCAGTGGCGCGCTTGACGTCAATGGCAGCAAGCTGGAAAAGGGCGACGGTGCGGCCATCAGCGGAGAAAACAAGTTGCGGATTGGGAGCGTCGGCGGCAATGGCGCTGCGGAGTTCCTAGTGTTCGATCTGGCGTGAGGGTGGAAGGGCACGGCTTCAGCCGTGCCGATAGCACCAAATTCTAAAGCCCAGTCTCTTTATTGCGACCTATCCGGTACATCCGGTACGACTAGACAGGCTGCTGAAAAAGTCCGCGTTGTGCCTTGTTCGGGTAGTGCGGCGCTTCAGCGCCGCGTTCAAGCCGTTTATTCTTGTCATCACGAGCGGGCTTCAGCCCGCGAGGGATCTGTTGTTCCGACTTTTTCAGCGGCCTGCAAAGTCGTGTCCTGATACAAACCATCCCGAATCGTGAGATGAAGTTTCTTTAATACCCTCACGCAACGACATCTGGGCGGGTGGAGTACGCCTTCAGGCGTACATAATTGGCCATTAGCTCGGGCATGCGCTTCAGCGCCTGAGGTAAGTCTTCGGCTTTACCTCAGCGGCCAAACTTCTACCCTATCCTGACTGCACCGCTAAAGCGGCGCTCCACCCAGGTCTCAATGACTCCACCTCGTCCGCTGATCACCGCCTATAATCTCCTCCATGCCTTTCAAGCGCACGGCGAAGACGTATGACGAAGAATCGCTCTACGAATACGCCGTGGGAGCGCTGGGACGGCAGATGCGCACGGTGGCCGAGATCAAGCGCCTGATGCGCAATCGAGTGGCTAAGCAAGATGACGGGGACGCGCTCATCGAAGCGGTGGTAGCCCGGCTGAAGGCGCAGAAATATCTCAACGACACCACCTACGCGGAGAACTACTCGCGCTTTCGCAAGGAGAACGAAAAGTTCGGGCGGCTGCGCGTGATCCAGGACCTGAAGATCAAAGGTGTGCACGCGGACATCATCGAAAAGGTGGTTCCCGCCGCTTACAACGATGTCAACGAGGAACAACTGGCGCGTGAATTTCTGCGGCGCAAGCGCATCGCTAAACCGGTTGGGCAGAAGCAGGCCGCCCGTGTTTTTCGCACGCTGGTGCGCGCCGGCTTCGCAAGCCGTATTATCTTTCCGATACTGAAGTTGTGGGACGTTGACGAGGAGACGATTACGGCGCTGGAGGAGGAGAGCAGTGGCTAGTGGCCAGTGGCGCCAGTGGCTAGTGGCCAGTGGCAGCCATGTGGCTACCGCGCACCAATGGCAAGGCCGAACGCTTCATCCAGACCGCGCTGCGCGAATGGGCTTATGCTCATCCCTACGCCAGTTCTTGGGAGCGCACCGCTCACCTACCTTGCTGGCTCGACCAGTACAACTGCTGCCGCCCGCATGCTAGTCTAGGTGGCGCTCCACCTATCAGCCGCTCCAGTCTGGTCGGGAACAACGTGTTGATACAACACAACTAGCCACTAGCCACTGACCACTGGTTTTTCCCATGCCCAAGAAACTTGACCACGCCTCGGCCTGCGAACATCTGACGCGAGTAGACCGCCAACTGGCGCGCATCATCGCGCGCTGGGGGCCGTGCAGCCTTCAGCAGGAGACGACGCAGAGCATCTTCGAAGCGCTGCTGGAGTCGATTATCTATCAGCAGCTCAACGGAAAAGTCGCCGCTACCATCACGGCGCGCGTGAAGGCGCTGTTTCCCGAGAACACGAAGCGCATTCGCACTCGCCGCGGCCTGGTTGACGGCTTCCCAACGCCGGAGCAGATTCTGGCGGCGACGGAGGAGCATTTGCGATCGGCAGGATTGTCGCGGGCGAAGATGCTGGCGATCCGCGATCTGGCGGCCAAAACTCTCGACGGCACCGTGCCGACGGTGAAGCAGGCGCACAAGATGAGCGATGAGGAGTTGGTCGAACGGCTCGAGTCGGTACGCGGCATCGGCCGATGGACGGTCGAGATGCTGTTGATGTTCCGGCTGGGCCGGCCCGACGTGCTGCCGGTAGGCGATTATGGCGTGCGCAAAGGATTCGCAAAGATGCGCAAACTGGCCGAGCTTCCCAAACCAAAAGAGCTGATGGCCTATGGCGAACGCTGGCGTCCCTATCGCAGCGTGGCTAGTTGGTACATGTGGCGCGCCGCCGAGATGAAAGATCTGCCGCTGGCCCGCCCTAGCCAAATCGAGCGGAGAAAAGCAGGTCCCTCGACCTCGCTTCGCTCCGCTCGGGATGACAGAACGGGGCATCCGGCGAAGAAAGCTGCGGCGGCGGGCGTTAAGGCGAAGACCGGCGCCAAGTCAAAGGCAACAGGAACCCGCACTCGAAAGCGAGCCACAAAATGAAAATCGCAGCCGTTCTATTGCTGAGCTTTGCTGCCATTACCGCGTGGGGCCAGGACATGGCCGGGCATTACGTTTTGCGCGGAGTGATGGAGGTGGGCTCGGAGCTGCTGCTGAAGCCCGACGGCAAGTTCGAATTCATGCTCGCCTACGGCGCGGCTGACTACTGGGCCAAAGGCACCTGGACCCGTGATGGCAATGCCGTCGTATTGCACAGCGCCGGCAAGGAAGAAGCTCCGTTCCGCCTTGTGCGCAGCGAGGCCGGTAAGCCCGGCCGGATTCGCGTGGTGGTGCTTGGCCAAAACAACAAGGGCGTCGAAAACATTGACGTCCATCTGCTTACCGCCAGCAAGGCGCTCGATGGGAGGACAGATTCCGACGGCGCGGCGGTTTTTTCCGACGACCCCAAAGCGCACGCCGTCGCCTTCGAGGTGCCCGTCTATCAAATCGCAACCAAGCCTTACGAAATCGATCCCGCCAAAAAGGACTTCTACTTCGAAATCAACGGTGACGCCATCACCCAGGTGTTGTTCAAGGACGAACGGCTGGCCATCGACGGAACCACGCTGGTGATGACGCATTGGGATCCCAAAGAACCCATGCGCTACGTGAAGGAATAATCCCCTAGGGCGCCTTCTGCAGAAAATCGACGAAGGCCTGGGCCGCTTCGCGGTCATTGCCAGTTATCTGAGCGGGAATGATGGCGGGGATAACCGTCGGGCATCCCTGGAGTCCGGCACACACATTGGTGGCCTGCGGCAAAGCTACCTGCAGCGCGGAACTCGAGCTGGCATCGTCCGCGGAATCCAGAATGATCAGACTGACGTTATCGCTGGCGCTGCTTTGCCTGCGCAGCATTTCTTTGTAGTCGCCGGTCTCGCTCTGAATGTCAATGTGCTGGCCTGACTTCACGCGGGGATTGCTGCCTTCGAAATCCAGAATTCTGCGGTCAAGATTACTGCCATACACTGAGTTGAGGTTTCGCAGCAGGTGTACTACCACCGTGGAAGACTTGGGCGTTCTCGGCTTGCAGCCGCTGAACAGGGCGAACAGCAGAATCAGGGAGATTGCGACTGCCAACTTCAGTCGTTGTGCCATTCCGACATCATATCTGGAGCAGGCAGGTTTTGCAGGACCAGAACAAGAATTGGTAGTGGGTCAGTTTGAAATTCACGCCCTTACCCCGTGCCGGGTGGAGCACGCCCATTCGGCAAGCTCAGGGCAGGCTCTTGAGGCGTGCATCTTGCAGCCCGATTCGATACGCGCTTTAGCGCCTGACGTAAATCCACTCCTTACCTCAGCGGCTTGAAGCCGAGACATTTAGAGGATCTCAACTGCACGCCTGAAGGCGTGCTCCACCCAAGATCACTCGACCACAATTTCAGACTGACCCATTACCCAAAGTTTGCGGGCTCGAATAAATAAAAGGATAGCCTGCCGCTCAAGGCTGCCGCGTGACGAAAAATTTAGCTCCGATAAAGCCAGAACACCCTTTCCTAATCGGACGACTTCATACATAATGCACACACCGAACTTCGGGCCATGGGTGGGGAATGAATACGGGCGCGGTGTTTTGTTTGGCTGTGGGATTATGGTGTTCGCCGCTGGCCGCGCAGCAGGCGGTCATTGCCAGTGGAGCGGCTTCGCCGTCGTTGCCCGCCATCCTGACCTTGGCGCCGGCTCCGGAACTTTCGCGAACCACCAGGCCCGCGGCCCCATCTGACCTTGAGCTTTCCTCCTTCGCACTGGGACTTCCAGCAAACACTGAACTGTATGAGGGCGTGCTGCCGAGCGGTCCTGCGAACGTGTGCACGCAGGCGCTTCCGCCGGTGTTGGCTGCCCACCAGAGCGATTACGCCTTCGATCACCTGCAATTCACGGCGGCGGCTTTCAAGAGCGCTTTTACCCACGACAACCTGGTCAAGATGGCGCACAACTTTGTTCCCGGCCAGCCGTTTCCGGACGCACCTGCTTACGTACCGCTCAGCAGCCGGCAGAAGTTCGACCTGTTTGTGCGCCGCGCCCACTCGTTCGACACGATCAGCGGAGCGATCATCGACTCGCTCACCGCGCAGGCAACGGGAGCTTATCCCAGCTTCGGCGGAGGAATGGCAGGCTATGGTAAGCGCCTGGGGGCATCAACGGCTGGAGCGGAAAGCGCATCTTTCTTCGGGACATTCGCCTTGCCCGCGTTGCTGCACCAGGATCCCCGATACTTCCGATCGCAGCAGACCGACATCTCCGACCGTCTGGCTTACGCTGCCAGCCGCGTGATCATTGGGCGCAGCGACAGCGGCCACAGTGTCATCAATACTTCGTTGATCCTCAGCGAATTTGTGCAGGCCGCGGTATCGAACGCCTACATTCCTTACCGCAGGGAAACGGTGCCAGGAACCATTGAGAATGCTCTTACCGGTCTAGGTTCGGTGGCGCAAGCCCGCATCTTGACCGAGTTCTGGCCCGACATCATGAAGTTCGTGTCGCAACACGAACCACCGGTGGTCCATCACTGGCATGAGAAGTGGAACAGCAGCAGCCTCGGCCAGTACGCCAGCCAGTAGAAAACCCTGCAGACTCGTGTGACAAGGGGCTTAAACAGTTTGCTGAAAAACTGCTGGCGAAGGAGAATTCAGGTAGAGCTGGCCTTCAGAGCCTGCCTGAGAACTAAGTTTGGTATTCGGCGGTGGAGTATGACATACGAAAATAGAACCCCGAAGGGGTGGAATTGCAGTTAGCCCAGGACGGAGCGAAGCGGAGTCCTGGGTAGCGTGGAAAAAATGCTGAGTCCCTCGGGGACGGCACAGGTCTCACGCAGACTCTTCAGGCCAGCGTCTAAGCCCTTTGTTCCTCATTCTGAGCCGGCTTCAGTCGGCGGGGACACCGTTATGGCGCAGCTAAAGGCTGCGCCCCCTTCGATATGTCCTGCGATCCTATTTCTGTTTCGGCGGATAGCCTTTGAACAGCTTGACGACCGCCTTATCCAGATTGTTGATGTTCTTGTTACTGTTGTCGGAAATCGTGTCGGTGGCTGAGCCGCGCCACAAGATCTGCTTGTCCTTGGCGTCGGCCAGTTCCACCACCAGCGTTCCCTGCTTGGTGACGTAGGTGTTGTAGGTCACCTGACTCGGTCCCCAGTAACCCCATCCCCATCCGGGTCCGAATCCGTAGTTGTTGCCGACCACTTCCTTCTGATCGTGAATGGTGTTGCTGTAAACCACCCACATGTCGGGATTGGAATCGACTTTGGTCAGACCTTTGGCCTGCAGTTGCTTGTCAATGGCGTCGATGATGCGCTGGTGCCAGAGACCATGGGCGGGACGGGGACTCGTCTCCCACATGTAGGTGTGGTAGGTGGAGAAGTTAGCGCTGCGGTCCCAATCGGTGTTGATCTTTTGCGCCACGGCCAGCGTGGAAAGCAGAAGGCTGAGGATTACAACCGAGAATACCCGTTTCGTCATGGAAAGCGGCTCCCTTTAGAATGGATTGCTGCGCGATGCGCGTGGGCATCATCGCACCGCCAACGATACTATTCCGGGTTAGCGGAGTCCAGTGGGATGAAAGCTGTGCGCCCGAAGTCGCGGTGCGTCCGGGAACCATTTCGACTACGCTAACGTAACGTGCTGGGGAGACGGGCGATGGATGGGATAAGAATTTGCGCCTATTTGTGGGCCGCATTTTGTGTGGTATGGCTGATCTGGGCGATCAGGACCAAGCCGGTACAACAGCGGGAAAGCATATCGTCGCGGCTTTCCTACACGGTATTCGTCGTCCTTGGGTTCTACCTGATGTTCTCTGCGGATGCGCCTCGGTCTTGGTTGCGCCTTCACCTGTTTCCCGCGAATCCGGCTGCCGAGGTCCTTGGAGTTGTTATCACCGCCGCTGGAATTGGTTTTGCCGTTTGGGCCCGCCTTTACCTCGGCGGCAACTGGAGCAGC
>Ga0187857_10002060_pt1 | contig 18779 bp, 21 predicted proteins | sample June2016WEW_8_10_FD_132984 | JGI IMG/M metagenome (GOLD analysis project Ga0187857, IMG submission 132984) | Peatland microbial communities from SPRUCE experiment site at the Marcell Experimental Forest, Minnesota, USA - June2016WEW_8_100 | ecosystem: Environmental > Terrestrial > Soil >...
CGGTTCGATGAGCGGGGTGTGGAAACGGAACTATGGCAAGGCTAAACGGGCACCGTCAGACGAAAGGGACGGAAACAGACAAGCCAATACCTACGGCAACCGCGCCACATCTCGACTCTACACTTAGTGGCCTCAATGCGTAATAACTTGTGGCAGATCTGGGGCACAAGTGAGATTATTAAGGAGAATTTATGTTTCACGAAAATGAATGTGATTACTGCGGGGAGTGTCTTAATCGTTGCAATTACCTGGATTTCGGCCGGGGAAGTGGGAGCAGGGAATTTAGGAAACTTGTGCAGGATGAAAAAGTTGCGTGGTTGAAGGACTGTGTGACCTGCATCGCCTGTAATGAATACTGCCCAAAGGGAGCCCGTCCCTTCGACTTGATCCTGAAGCGGCTGGAAGAAGACGGCAGCTTCACCGACCCGGCGCTGAAGGCCCAGATGGCTGAAAGATTTAAGCCGGAAGGCGAACCGAAATCGGTGGCGCCCAAAGACCGAGCAATGTCCATCTGCGTTATGCAGGGCAACATGCCCTGGGCGATTCAGGGACAGCTCTTCGAGACGATGCCGCTGCTCAAAGGAAAGCACTACTTCTGCAATGTCCTCTTCGCCCACATGGGGGACGAGTCCGTCATGCTGAATCGTATGCAGGCCATGGTGGACAACCTGGCCAAGTCCGGGGCAAAGGAGATCGTCTTCGTGCACGACGACTGCTATGCCGTCCTTAAAGGTATTGCCCCCGAATACGACATCAAGGTTCCCTTCCGGCCTGTTCACCTGTTTGAATATCTCAGAGACTATCTTAAGGAGAATAAAGGCAAGGTCAGGAAACTGAACATAAAGGTAGCGTACCAGCGTCCCTGCGCATCCCGGTATACGCCTGAGAAGGATTTCTTGGTGGACGAAATCTTCGACCTGATCGGGGTGGAACGGGTAAAACGGCAGTATGACGGCGTAAATGCCATATGCTGCGGCGTGGAGGTGGCGGGCCCTGGGCTGAAGCTCTTCCCAAGAGGAAAGAACTTCGAGCCCTTTAGGGAGAAGAACATCAAGGATGCGAAGGATCACGGCGCCGAGGCGATAGTCTATCTCTGCGCTATGTGCTTCGCAACCCTCAATAAAAAGGTGCGTGACGCGGGCATGAAGAATTTCATGATCAGCGACGTCTGCCGATTGGCGTTAGGCGAAAAACTGCCGGAAGAAAAACCGCTGTAATCAAAATGTAAAAGAGACGCTGGATCGTTTTTCAAGGTGTATATGAAAAAAATAACCGCGCCTGACAACATCATTCCCAAGAGCCGTCAAATCGAAAAGAAATACCTCCGGCTTTTTGAAAAGCTGAGCAAATCAGAACAGGAGAAATCGGTTATTCTTGATGCCATGACGGAGCTCGTATTGTATCTCGACACGGAGTTGAAAGTTATCTGGGCTAATAAGGCAATGCTTGATCAATTTAATCTGATACCCGGCAAATTGAATAGGAAACACTGCTATGAAGCGCTTCACAAAAGAAGCAGAGCATGCCGTATTTGCCCGGCCGTAAAAACTCTTAAAACGGGTGAACCTCAGGAAGTAGTCGATTTTTCATCTTACAAGAAAAATTGGGTTTTACGCAGCTATCCCGTACGGGATGAAAAAGAATCTCTTATCGGTATAGTTGAGATAGTTACAGATATAACTGAAAGAAGGCGGGCCCAGGAAGCGCTGCGCCAGTCAGAACAGAAGTACCGTGAACTATTCGAAAATGCCAATGACATAATTTTTATCCTGGATTTCGACGGTAAAATCTTGTCCTGCAACGCCGCCGCTTCCAACACCTACGGCTACGAGCCTGAGCAGCTTGTGGGACTCAGTATAGAGAATCTATTGGATCAGGATTATGTGCCCGTTGTCCGAAAACTCATTCGCCAGAAAGCAGGCGATACAGAAGTGCAAAGCCCTCAGGAATTCCTCACCTTTACAAAAGACGGTGAAGCAGTCTGGGTGGAGGTTAGTGCCCGTATCATGAGGGAAAATGGCAGACAGGTTTCAATCCATGGCATTGCCCGTAATATTACCGAACGCAAGAAGATGGAAGAGGCCTTGAAAAAAAGGGAGAGGGAGCTGGAAGAAAAAACCCGGAATCTGGAAGATGCGAATACGGCACTAACTGTCCTCCTCAAGCGCAGGGAGGAAGACAAAGCGGAGCTTGAAGAAAAGGTTATCTGCAACATGAGGGAGTTGGTTCTCCCGTACATCGAGAATCTAAAGATGACCCATGTTGACAGCCATCAATTGAATCAATTAAGAATACTCGAGAGAAATCTGAATGAAATCGTTTCCCCGTTCCTCCGCACCCTCTCTTCGAAATACCCCAATCTAACGCCAACGGAAATCAAGGTCATCAATTTTATAAAAGAAGGACGCACGACAAAAGAAATAGCAAAACTGTTGAATGCGTCAGCGAGGACAGTAGAGGTTCATCGTGATCATATTAGAAGAAAATTGAACCTGAACCAGAAGAAGGCAAATCTGAGATCCTATCTTTTGTCTTTGTAGTTTTATCTATTCCCGATTTTATTGACTACTTAGAAAAAGTACGTATACTGTACGAAGTTTTTCCGTGTTGATATTTCGATGAATAAGTGATGCTATTTTTAAAGTTCCACGAGCATATGGGACGCGTAGAGAGTTTTTTCTGCGAGACGGCTATCGCGGAAATGTGCTGAGGAAAATGTCTTAGAAAAGATTTCTTAAAAAAGGAGGAAGGATCAATGACAAAAGAGGAGAAAATCGAGGAAATCCGTCAGCGTGCCCGCAAGAATTTTTCTTTAGGGTATAATTGTGCGGAATGCGTCACCGAAGCGGTTCTAAGCTTGGTGGATACGGGACTACCTCCGGCGGTCAAAAAAGTCGCAACCGGATTTGGCGGCGGCATAGGGCTTTTCGGAGACACCTGCGGCGCCTTGGCAGGGGCCGTAATGGCCGTGAGCGCCGTTCACGGCAGGGCTACACTCCCTGAAGGAACGGATCAAAAGGACGTTGCGATGAAGTCGAAGGCCCAGTTCTATGGGAAGCCTGGTGTTTACCGGATCTTCAACCAGGTCCCCAACCGCTTCAAGGCGAAATATGGAAAGACTCTGTGCAGGGAATTGACGGTGCCGTGGCAGAGCACCTGGCTGTGCAAGGAACACGCGCTATACTGCCGTGATGTCATCACCGATGCAGCCGGGATTGCGGCGGACCTTGTCCTGTCCGACAAGGATGAACTGGCAGCAAAGCCCTTCGGAGAAAACGTGGAAAACCTGAAGGATTAATGTAACCCAGAGAGACATAAACAGTCGCGATGCGATTGAAATGATAACTGGGGAGGTTATTCGATGAGTCAAAAACTGGTTATTGTAGGAGGCGGGGCTGCAGGCCCGTCTTCGGCTGCCGAGGCCAAAAGAAGAAACCCCTCTCTTGAAGTAACGATGATTGAGAAGGGTGACTACGTTTCCTACGCGGCCTGACCGATGCCTTATTACATCGGTGATGTAATCAAAGAGTCAAAGAAGCTCGTTATCCGAACGCCGGAAGAATTCAAGAAAACGGGCATCGATGTAAAGATCAAGACACGCGTGGATGGTGTCGATACCAAAAAGGGTTCCCTTTCTTTATCCGACGGCACTAGTCTTCCTTACGACTTCCTGGTCATGGCCACTGGGGCCGAAGCGATCCGCCTGGATATTCCGGGCAGAGACCTGGAAGGCGTCTACGTCTTCAGGGACTTGACCGACGCCTTGAAGATGAAATCCTACCTGAACGAACAGGGCTGTCAGAAGGCAGTTCTGATCGGGGCAGGCTATATCGGCATGGAGATGTGCGAGGCGCTGAGAAGCCTCGGAATTGAAGTGAAGGTCATGGACATCCTGCCTCGGCCGGCCGTACGGTGGGATGCCGAATTCACGAAAATGATCGTGGAAGAACTGGCTAAGAACCAGGTGGAGTTTCTTCCAGAGACAAAACCTCTGGCCATCGAAAAGGGAAAGGAATACCGGTTGAAACTGCAAACCAGCGGCGGCGAACTGGATGCCGATCTCGTGCTGATGGGAGTGGGTACAAAACAGAATGCCGCGCTTGCCAAATCCATGGGACTTGCCTTGGGGGAAAGCGGCGCCATCAAAGTGGATTTCCGGCAGAAGACATCCCGGGAAGGGGTCTATGCGGTGGGAGACTGCTGCGAGGTCTTCCACAAGGTCGCCGGAAGATGGGTCTATTTTCCTCTAGGCGATGTTGCCAACAAGCAGGGTCGTGTTGCCGGGCAGAATATCGCCGGCTACCCGGTGGAATTTCCAGGTATCGTTGGCGCCCAGGCCTTCAAGGTCTTCAACCTGGAGGTGGCCGCCACGGGACTTACGGAAGAGGAAGCCGCAAAATACGGGTTCCAGCCGGTGAGCGCCATGATCTGGGGTCTTCCTGTTGGTCGTCCTATGGCGAAGGGAGAAAAGCTGGGCGTGAAACTTGTCGGAGATAAGATGACAGGAAAACTTCTTGGCGGACAGTGCATCGGAGAGAAAGGGGCCGTTCAAAGGGTCAGCAGTCTTTCTGTCGCCCTGTGGGCGGGACTATCCGTGGATGAGGTAGGCTACCTTGATCTTCCATATGCGCCACCCTTCGGAGGCGCCTGGGACGCCATCCACATCACGGCCCAGTCTCTCAGGGGAAAGATGTAATTAGGGACTAGATGGGAAGGAAATATCCCGGGCGAATAAGACTCGACAGTGATGAGAGGGTTCGAAGTTGGCATTAGAAAACGATGCGGGATTGGAGTCAATAGCCGTTAAGATAGGGCGCGAGGTGCGAGGAAGCTACAGCGGTCTGGCCGGCACCTTTGCGAGTTTTGCGTATAGCTGCCTTGACAAAAAGGCTATACCGGGTTTTTACGAAAAGGGTCTCATTGCTGAAGCTGAACGGAAGGAAGGAGGCATGCTGCTCGTATTATCCAGAAAGAGGACCGAGATCGAATTGATGGAAATCATGGACATTGCCTTCGAGAATATAGGCGCATTTCCCGGCCGGCACGCCGAGGCGAAATATATAATAGACGTCAAGTCTAAAGAATAAACTAATTCGGAGGATATTATGGCACTAAAAACTGCAAAGGAGTATCTGGAGAGCGTAAAGAAGCTGTCACCCCGCGTCTATTGCGGGGGGAAATGGGTGAAGAGTCTGCTTACCAACAAAATTACGCGTTCCATGGTCATGGCCAACGCGGCGATTTATGAGCTCGCTGAAGACCCGAAATACAAGGAAATCATGGTCGCTACATCCCACCTTACGGGAGAGCCAATCAACCGCAACCTTAACGTTGCACGCAACATCCACGACCTAGACATGCGGCAGGAGATGGCCCTCTTGACGAGCCAGACGGTGGGGACCTGCAACTACCGATGCGTCGGTTGCGATGCCCTCAACAGCCTTGCCGCGACGACGTGGGAAATGGACCGGGATCTGAAAACGAAATACAATGAAAGATTCAATAAGTGGCTTGCATTTGCGCAGGCCAACGACCTGGCCGTCTCGGGCGCCATAACAGATGCAAAAGGAGACAGGAAAAAGAGGCCTTCCCAGCAGGACGATCCCGATACATTCATTCACCTCGTCGAAAAAAGAGAAGACGGGATCGTGGTCCGGGGTATCAAGGTGAGCCAGAGCGGCGCCATAGGTTCGCATGAAACCCTTGTTCTTCCAGGCGGTGCCTTGAAAGAAGGCGAAGAGGCCTTCGCCCTGTGCTTTGCTGTTCAGAACGGTGCACCGGGTCTTACATACATCTGCCAGTACAATGCCTACTCCGCAGAGCGGGAATTTTGTGAAGATGAATCCGAGATTGGGAATCCCGTCTTCGGACAGAGGGAAACGTCGACGATGGTTTTTGACAATGTCTTCATTCCCTGGGAGCGCGTATTCCTCTTCGGCGAGACCAAGTTCTGCGGGAGAATGGTTACCCGGTTTGCAAAGGCTCACCGCATGAACTGCGGCGGCGCCTGCAAGGTGGGGTTCTCCGACCTGATTATAGGAGGCACCGTGCTTGCCGCCGAATACACCGGTGTGGATAAGGTCCCTCACATCCAGGAGAAGATCATCGACATGGTCCGCTTCAGCGAGACATCCCACGCCTGCGCTATCGCGGCGGCCATGCGGGGGAGGGAAGAACCCAAGGGATCCGGCGTCTTCCTGCCCGATGACCTCTTCGGCAACGCCGCCAAGCTGAACATCGCCCACGGATTCTGGGAAATCATCAAGAACGCCGGAGATATCGGCGGCGGCCTGGTGGTGACCATGCCGAGGCTGAAGGATCTGGAAGACCCAGAGGTCGGTCCCATGCTGAAAAAGGCTTTCGCGGCTGCTGCCCCGGCGGACAAGCGCCTCAAGGTCGCAAAGTTCCTGCAGCACTGGTCAGCCGGTCTGCATGGCACGGGTACCTGGCACGGCGCTGGCGCCCCCCAGACCCAGCGGTTCATGATTTCTGTGCTTACGGACTTTGACGCCAAGAAGAAGATGGCCAAGAAGCTCATGGGCATGAAGGAAGAATAATCAAGGAGATCAAACGAAGAAGAAAGAGGCAAGTCGTTTCAGCTTGCCTCTTTTTATTTGAACAGGAGAATTGATAACCGGAATTATATAAGGAGGAAATACCGTGAGCGCTCCCCCAATGCTGGAAAAGACATTTCACTTCATCATGAAACGTATGGTAGAAACCGGGCAAGCACCGTTTTACACGGAACTTGCCGCTGAACTCGGGCTTCCCGTTGAGGAAGGCCGGAAGATCATGCACGATCTGTTCTCCTCGGGAATTCCCGCGTGGCTCTACCCCCGGACCGACCACATCGTCTCCTTCGCTCCCTTCAACAATCTTCCGACGCAATACCGGATCACCATCGATGGTCAGCAGAAATGGTTTGGCCAATGAGCCTTCGAATCGCTGGCAGTCTGCTGGCTATTCCCTGGCAAGGCAGTGACGGTGGAATTCCCCTGTCTGGATTGCGGCGAACCGCTCCGTGTAGTCATCCGGGACGGGACCGTTCTGAGCGACGAAGCCTCAGGGTACACGGCCTATGTAGCCGTGCCGTTCTGGAAATGGTTTGAAGACGCGGGCTATGCTTGAAGCACCATGAATCTCTTCCGGTCGGAAGAGCATATCCGCAACTGGAAGTCCTTTGTCCAAGGAACGGACGAGGGCATCCTGTCACTGGCCGACCTGAACAAGCTGTTCTCTGGGCCATTCTTCAGGCGGCGGATTGATGAGGACTATTTGTCCCGCATGCACGAATACGCACGCGAGATGGTCCAAGCTATGAAAGAAATCGGCAAGACCGGTCCGTTCTGGAAAAAGCCGAAAACTTAATTCGTCCTTGCGGCGCAACACGACTTTATTACTTCAATCCTCGCCCGCCGCAGTGAGCTGGGGATTATTTTTTTACCTGTTACCGTTCACGGCGGATCTAGAATAGAGTTAATAGATTATTATTTGTTGAAGGCAAGGATCACACCCAATTAGTTTGTGTAGCAGCTTTCGTCCGTTAGTCCGCGAGCTTGATCAGACCGAATTCGAGCCGTGATGAAGATTGCTAACGGCCTACAAAGCCAGATCTCATTTGAGAAGAAAACGCTGATTACCAATTGTTACGACGCTTTTAAATGATGTCCTGCTATAAGATTCTCCAGTTGCTTCAGATACTCCTCATTCGTTAACCCGCGTCCAGTTCTTATCGGGATTGTATGATCTCATCTCCCGGGCAATCTTTGCTGTGTCCGGCCCAAGATTATTTTGGTAAACGTTTCCTTGTTGATTGACAATAAAGGTCATGACCCCTGATTTTCCCCAGTTTGAGGGAAAAGCGACCAGGGCGAAGCCTCCAACCATGTTACCGTTGATGATATAGCTGTATTTTCCTCCCAGCGCGTTTTTCCCCTGCCTTGTTAATATTTTGAAATAGTAGCCGTGAAAAGGTGTCGCTTCCCTGAAGGCGGCCTTTTCCTTCTTGTATCCCTCATGCCAGGCTCGTGCCACGAGCTCACCCAGGGGGCTTGCCTCTTCTCCTGGCGCATTTCTCCAGAAGAGGCCGTTTCTCTTCCCGGGATCGCTCCGGAGTTTCTGCGCGTATGCGAATATCCCGTCGCCATCCCAGTCTTTAAGCGTGTACTCGCGTTGCGCCTTCACATAGGCGCGGCTGACCAGTATGGCAGTTAGTTCGTTTTCCCCGATCCGGCGGTTCAGTATCTCTTCTTTACCTGCTTCCGTGTCAAAGAACCATTGGTTATCTTTTCTTACAATGGGAATAGGAAAGGGCCAGTTCTCGTTTCCTATGTGTAGGATCACTTTCGAATCGCCGTCCTTCGCAAGGCTTGTTTTTTCAACCAGATGTTTGGCAAGCTCTTCAAATTCTGCGGCGTCCTGCACCCTGTCACCGGAGCGAAGGTCTTTTCCGGAGGGCCCGAAGATTTGATCGAGTGCGAATTTGTCTTTTGTCTTGATGGCATCAGCAAGATTTTTCACGGCATCTTCGGGAGAGGAAAAGAACCTCTGCGATGGCGCCCCGACTACCGGCATAGTCCAGGCAAAGACAATCACCGCCGTCAACAAAAGCAAAGCGGTGAAAGCCATTCCCCACGATGGGCGACACGCGGGTTTCTGTTCTATTGTACCCATAGTTTCCTTCCTTTCCATATTCATTAATTCTCTGCTGCTAAAAAACATTTTACACAAACCTACTTTTGCTACCGGCTTGGTCTACCCCCGGAGGAACTCCTTCCTGCAGGAGCACTCCCGCCACTTGCAGGTGCTGCGGATGGTCGTGTTACCATGCTGCTCTGACGGCTGGACTGGCCGCGGAGGCTTTGTGACCGTGCCTCGCTGCTTCCCCTGTAACCGCCAAAGGTAACCGACGGCGTCTTGGGAGGCTGCATTCTTTCGTCGGCAGGAAGGGGATGCGAGGAACCGCCGCTGATACCAGGAGCCGGCATGGACGGCTGTCGGCTGATACCGGCAGCCGGTGGAGCCTGCCGTTGGTTGATCGTACCGAGGCTCTGCCTGCCGCGATTGCTGAACGAATTCGTGTCACCCTTGGGACCAAAAATTACTCCCGGAAGCCTTGTTGGTGTTGTCTCTCTTCCCCTGGATTCAGGCGTGTGTGCAAACATGCCTGTGCTAATGCGGCCGGGTTGAGATGCCCAGAACCTTTCAGGGTCGCCGTGTGACATGTCATGCCTCCATGTCTGGTTTATCAAAGGCCTGCTTCTGTTGACATAAACATTAGGCACGTGGATATAAGGCCTGGCATGATTGACCCAGCCTGGTCGATTCCAGCCATGATAGATTACGTGGCGGTGAGACCAATCAAAGTCCATGTTCAACCAACCTCCGATTGCCAGAATAGGGCCGTAAGTGATGAAGGGCGGCCCACCTGGAACCATACTTTCTTCATATACAGCGGAATCGTCATACTGGGGAACATACATATACTCTGGTTGAGTCGGGATGATCTCGATGTTGTCCCCGTCGATAATGACTTGCTGTTTATCGTTACTCTCCAAATTGCCGGCGTCTCTGGCCTGCCACCTGAGCCGCTGGATCGAGCTTGTCACATCTTCCGGCTGGTTGAGAAAGGCATCTCCGAGATTGGCAGTCCAGTCCAAATTCCCGGCCATCATTTTAAGAATATCCGGATAATAGGCAATTGCCTTGACAGATTCATCCCAACTCTGTCCGTCAATGCCTGATGCTGGCTCGCCTCTTTTCAACCATGCGTCTGCGTCGGCAATTTCCGCCGGATACGTCGAGGCCGGCAACATCACGGCCAGCAGAGGGTCCGGATAGAGGGCGATGGGTGCGAGAAGAGTATCAAGCTCCTGATCAGGAAATGCGTATGCGGAGGACGAACCAGCGCATACAGCCTGCGCCAGGAAAGCGCCTAAGAGAAGAATAAAAAAAAATACTGTGCGTACTGGTCTTTTCATAACGAAATAGAACTCTACATCTTATTAGAATATTACTAATTGATATACAATACTGAGCGGCTGAGTTTAAAAAACAACATTACAAAGAAGATACCGCTAAAACCTAATTTTTTCATTAACTGTAAGGGAAATATTTCAAATTGCCTATTGTTTCTTCGTCATTTCCAACAATCTGTGTCGATATAAGTAAACTAATAAATAAAATATAGCTACAAGTCCCAAGATTACGAGAAGAACGGCAATTCTCATGGTTCTGACGCTATCTCCACTCACTGCAAGCAAAATAGTGCCAAATAATCGGCCAACAGTCGAAACACCTATAAATGTCCAGATATTCATCTGGCTTAAGCCTATTATGTAACAAAGAGCAGCCTTGGGAAACCCGGGAATCAGAAAAAGAATAAAACAAACCAGAGGACCGCGTGCCTCTATGAAGTGATCGTACTTCTTCATAATAGAAGGTCTTACCAGCCTTCTCACGAGCGGCAATCCGAATGTCCGGGAAAGCAGAAAGGCTAACCAGGAACCAATGCTGAGACCAATTGTAGAATAAATTGTCCCTACTACGGGGCCATAGAGATAGCCGCCAACGAATCCGGAAATTTCTGCAGGAATTGCTCCCGCGACCAATACCTGGAAGATCTGGATAATAATAAAAACGAGATCATCGTAAGGATGAAAAGATTCGATGAAAGCGACCAGTTTCTCATTATAATATATAAAGTAATCATAATAGTTATAGCTAAAGTATAGTTTGATTCCCAGGATAAGAATCAGAATGAGAAAAGAAATCTTGAGGATGAGGCGTTTATTCAATAGGATTGTCCGTGTATTTTGTTCATCTGGTGGTCTCTTTTACAACGACATAATTGACAAAAGAATGAGCATGAACGAGCTTTCTTGCTATCGAACATGCCCCTAAACCGAACCCGTACATATTACTATTTGTTTTCGATTTTTTTAGTGCCTTTGTATCCTCCGATATGTGTTCCTGCTCTTCCAAGGCCTTTTTGAAGCCCCTCATCGCCCTGCCAATAGAGTTTCCCAATTTAGGAAGTTTACCTGGACCAAAAATAATCAGAACGATGCCCAGAATTACAAGAAGGTGCACCGGCGGAAAGAGACCTCTAAACATCTTGTGCTGCCTCGTGTTTCTTGCTCAGGTATTCTTACAGTGGTTTAAGAGAAAAGTCAATCGAACACTCACTAAAGCTGCTGGCTGAAATGTTTTTGTCAATTTCACTTCTTCCACGGAATGTAAAGACTGCCTCCAAAATATTGGCCTGCAAAATATGCTGCCGCCAATATGGGAAACGTTTTTATATGCCAGGAAACCCCGCCAAGTATGCGGACGATGATCACGAGAGGAATCGGCAGATGAACTGCGAGAATCCACTGAAATGAAAATCTCCTCTCGTGCACCCGCCAATAGCCAAATGGGAGATTCACCAGAACAATAATCACTAATATGATTCCCAAACTCATCTACCTTAGACAATAACAGATGTCTGAGGAAATATCACGAAATATCTGGTTAGTTTCAAGACAATGCATCAATATAGTTAAGGTGGACCAAGGGATAAAGAACAAAAAGGCTCTCGAGCAACATTTTAGAGATAAGGCGGATAACGAAAATCTCAGCCAGCTTATTATCATGCTCAGAAGGAGGACCGACCATTATCAAACTTTGTCTTTCAATTATGCTCCCAATTTCGAAACGTACATTGGGCAGCATGCGGCAAAACTAGATGCCTGTGAGAAAAAGGATTCCCCCTTGGCCGAGGGGGTCATGAGGGGCCACATTCAGACGATCAAGCTTGCTATTGTTAAATCCTTGTCGATAAATCACAATTTCTCTAAAATCATAGAATTCTAATTTGAATAAGTATAGTGCCACGTGAATTCGGGAGCAAGCGCACTCCCCTTAGCTTGCTGCGGAGAGCTTCAATTGCTCGACCCTTTCCCTATTCAAATCCCCTGTTCGTTTCTGCATGAAAACTTGCGCATTTATCAAAACGCGCAAAATTCTGCGATTCCATTCCGCTATGAATTTGGTTATATATATAACTAACCATGACGCGACGTTATCTTGCTGACGAAATACGAAATAACTCTGAGAGAGCCTTTTCCCCCGTAATCGTCCTTTACAGCGATAAGGGGTGGGGCTTGATTTCATACAGTCAAAATCTATTATGGGAAAGGAAAGACCATCGATGAACGAGATTAAACGTTCCCTGTGGAATCGATTTGTCACTATTGCCCAACCTTATTTTTTCCCGACTGTTCGCGGTGGAAGCTGGTACATGCTCCTGCTTTTATTGATGCTGCTTGTTTTCCTTTTCGGCGTTCTATTCATGATTGTTACAGGAATTACTATGGCAGGAAGCCTCTTCGCACCTTCCGTGACAGCAAAAGTGGCATCCGGACTGTTATCCCTGCTTCAGGATATCTTTCACACGAATGCGTGGATGATTGTCGCTGCTACCCTGATAATTCCTGCTGCCTGTTTTATGCTCTTCGCTCCACAATTGCGCGCTCGCAAGCGGGCGTGGACGCTCCTTGCCGTTGTTCTTCTCCTTTCCTTTTCCGTGACAGGAATCAACGTTGCCTTCAGCTATATCAGCAACTACTTCACCAACGCTCTGGTCAAGAAAAATCAGGACATGGCGTATCTGTTCGTTGCTGTGTATTTCTGCGGGTTCCTTGTGGGAATTCCTATCGTGGCGCTATACAGCTACGTACAGAATTATCTGGGAATGCGGTGGCGGGAATGGATGACCGGAGAGTTTCTCAATAACTATTTTAAGAACCGCAACTATTATGAGATTGAGATAAGCTCGAAGATAGACAACCCTGATCAGCGTATCATGGAAGACATTCGTTCGTTTACCCGGACTTCTCTCGTCTTTCTCTTGATTTTGCTGGGCTCTCTGATGGATCTCGCTTCCTTCACCGGAATTCTCTGGTCGAAATCTGGTCTTCTTGTCGCCGTGGTCTTGGGCTACTCTTTAGTGGGGAGTGTCCTTACTGTCTTGATAGGACGGCGTCTTGTTCGCTTGAACTTCAATCAGCTCCGGTACGAGGCGGACTTCCGTTACTCCCTTGTCCATGTGCGGGACAACGCCGAGTCGATTGCCTTTTATCAGGGCGAGAAACCAGAGATTGTCCACATCGGAGAGCGTTTTCGCAATGTATTGAGAAATTTCGGCCTCCTCATCGGCTGGCAGCGGAATCTATCGTTTTTCACGACGGCGTACAGCTACCTGCCTGTGGTCCTGCCATTTCTCGTGTTGTTTCCCCAGTACTTCGGCGGCGAAATCGAGTACGGCGACATGGTTCAGGCCAATTTCGCTTTCACCCAGGTGTACGCGTCGCTATCTCTGATCGTCTCGCAAATTGAACAGATAACGAATTTTGCTGCAGGTGTGCAGCGGCTATCAACCTTTGCCGATATAACGGAGCCCGCCCTGGCGTTATCCCCCGGCATCAAGTCTCACGAGGCCGACCGGTTTGCCCTGAATAATCTAACCCTTCTTACGCCGAACAGTAATCGCAAGCTCATCAATAATTTGACCGTCGATTTAAAAAGGGGTGACAACATGGTAGTTGTCGGTCAGAGCGGCGTAGGGAAAAGTTCCCTCCTCAGGGCGATCGCAGGATTGTGGACGCAGGGTGCAGGCGAGATCGAGCGGCCTCCTTTGTCTGATATCTTCTTTCTCCCGCAAAAACCTTACATGCTGCTTGGATCGCTTCGTGATCAGCTGCTCTACCCCCGATTGGAAAGGCAGGTATCTGAAGAGGAATTACACCGTGTTCTGGAGACGGTCAGGCTTGGGGATCTGCCAGAGCGGGTCGGCGGATTCGATGTAGAATTGGATTGGGCCGATGTTCTTTCTCTTGGCGAACAGCAGAGATTGGCTTTTGCCCGGCTGCTGATGAACCAGACCAAGTATGCCGTCATGGATGAAGCGACAAGTGCCCTCGACCTGGAAAATGAGTCCAACCTCTACCGAAAATTAAATGAACTGGATATCCATTATATCAGTGTCGGCCATCGTGCCAGTATCCTGGATTACCATAACCGCGTGCTGGAGCTGCAGGGACAGGAAAAGTGGCGATCACTGTCCGTTCCGGAGTACCGGGCACTGATGAGTATCACAGCATAAACATTATCAGGAATCTCCTTATCGGTCGGCAGTATGGCCCGGTTAGCTGATATTATTGTTTTTCACCATAGAATATTGCTTCCAGAGTTCCATCTATGTCTTTATGAAGGCTGGTTGTGCCTAAGAGCATGAACGGGCCTCCTCTGTACCAATGGCTCGATATGTCGGATTCAATTGCTCCACTTATGCTATCGATTACTTTTAGACGCAACAGGACCTCGAGACACTAAATGCCGTGTATTCTCCCAACGCCTGCATGTATTCCAGAGACCAGCTATATGAGCGGTCACTGCTCGCGGTATCTCCGAGTGATCCGCCAAGCAGATAAAGCTCCTGTGCATATAGAGGGGTACAGTAGATCAATAGCCCACACAAGAGAGCGAGAATCTTACGCATTGGAATTACTCGTCATGGCAGGGTTCCGATGAGAAAGGGTCGGTAGAGTTCGCAGGGGATTCCCATTAAGAGCCAGGAATTGCGGGCGTCCAGTTCCTCTTTGATGCGCTCTTTGACCGTTTTAACGGTTCCGTCGTCACAGCATACTTCCATCAAATAGGGCAGCTCTTCAATCGCATCCGGCAGGGTGCCGCCTATTTCCTCGCGATAAAAGTCACAGGCCTCTTCTGCAATATCGGCGGCAATGACTATCTTATGAATTCTGTATGCTTGCATGTCTGTTCCTTTGTCTTCATGTGACCCTGCTGCGAATAAATCGAGTAGCATTTTTGAAAACGGCCAGTCCCATTCCTTGCTTTGTTCAGCTACTGCAAATATCTTTCAGGCGGCAGGGAAAATCAACAGAGAAAGCGCCGCTCTTAACCGAATTACGAATTAGAATCCACAACTCATCCTCCGTTGGGTGGAGGGGACGCATAACAAGGTTCCCATCTTTCCACCATGCGAATCGAATCTCTTCCTGGCTGTGAGCTTTGATGTATAGACGTTCGATCCGGGCTCAGAGTTTTGTGACGAAGAATAAATGCCTTGCGAAATTTCACGTACGTAATTTGTATCTCTCATTTATTTCATCCTTTTATCTGTTCGTGAATACTAACGATCTTATTACAAAAATGCACAAAGTGTTTAGACGTTAAGTCATTGTTCTATTTGAGGCGAGAGATAAGACAGAGCATCAGCATTATTCGTTTGTCTTTTCCCCGTTACATAATGCTATATGGATGCGTGATAATGGACTTGGCTATACCCTATGTTTTTGTCGTGGCGGCGGCGGTCCCTCCATCCACCGCTTGATGCGGTCGGCGTCTGCGAAGCGGGTCAGCTTGCCTTGAGCATCGAGCAGCACGATCAGCACGGGGCGGTGGGCCACCTGGGCCTGCATCACCAGGCATCGTCCTGCCTCATCGATGAAGCCCGTCTTGGAGAGGCCGATCTGCCAGCGAGGGCTCCGGACCAGGCGATTGCTGTTGCGGAACTTCAGTGAGCGGTAACCTAATTGGACCGTGGCATCCTCGCGGGTAGTGAATTCCCGGACAAGAGGATATTGGTAGGCAGCATCCACCATCCGCGCCAGCTCCTGGGCGGTGGAGACGTTGCCGCTGGAAAGCCCGACGGGGTCCTCAAATCGCGTCTCCGTGAGTCCCAGTGACTGGGCCTTGGTGTTCATGGCGGCAACGAAGGCGTCAATACCGCCGGGGTAGGTACTCCCGAGAACATGAGCACAGCGGTTCTCGGAGGCCATCAAGGCCAGCAGCAGCGCATCTCCACGCGTAATGACGGTACCCACCCGTAGGCGGGAGCGGCTGTGACGAAGAGTGTCCACATCTTCGGGTTCAATGGTGAGCGATTCCTGGAGGTCCAATTGGGCATCCAGCGTCACCATAGCGGTCATGAGCTTGGTGATGGAGGCAATGGGCAATACCGCCGTCGCTCGTTTCTGAACCAGGAGCTCACCTGTGCGCTGATCCTCCACCCATGCGCAGGCTGAACGGATAACGAGCTTCTGGGGAGCCCGGAAGACTTTAGCGCGGGATTTCTTTTTATGTGCAGTCTGGGATTTCGACGACTTTGACAATTTTGAGGATGCTGCAGCCCACTGGACCGACAGCATACCCACACTCAGAAGGATGACCAGGATCGCTATGACATATCTACGCGCCATTCTCTCTCCGTGACTTCAAGATGCCGAAGGTGCTTTTCGTTGCACATTACCTCGGTGTGCTGCCATAGAATATTAGAGACAGTGTTTGAAAAAATCTTTTTAGCAACTTCACTGTAAAGAAAAAGTTGCCTGCATGTCAAGAAAAATGAGCACATGGTCATTGCTGATTATCATTTGCAATATCGCACTTACGTCTTCGTTATGAAAATCAGCGTTTCAGAAGGGTTCGTTCGATTCTGCGCTCTTGATTTTTCAGGGCAGGATCGTTATACTATGTATAAGGTTAAACACATGTTGACCATTACAGCGGAAGCAAAGGCATATGCACTCGAAAACGGCGGCTCGTTATTCTTGGAATATGTTACCGTAACGGGCGGCTGCTGCATACCATACCAGCCGGAACCAGCCGTCAGGCTTGGGAAGCCACGTAAGCAGGATCAATACAGACAGGAAAGCTTAGACGGTTTGACTATATTTATACCTCATAGACTGCCGGAAGAAGAATTGGCTATCGCGATGGTTTCCTTTCTGGGGTTCAAAAAATTAGTAATTGAAGGCTGGCGCTATTATTGATGGCGAATGAGTGAAGTGTCTATTATCCTTTCTTGAGAAAACCAGAAAGACTTCTTATCAAACCACATGGAGAAGAGAGATTTTGACAAGGAAGCTGAATCCTATGACCTGAAGTCCGGACGGGTTAAACTGGCCGAGGACGTCGCTACAGCCATAATGAGCGAGGTCCAGCTTAATCACGACATGGACGTCCTTGACTTCGGGTGTGGAACGGGTTTGGTTACCTTGCAGCTTCAACCTCGTGTAAGAACCATCACGGGAGCCGACACTTCTCGCGGTATGCTCGATGTCCTTAAAGCCAAGATCGCAGAGCGGAAGCTATCCAATGTCAAAGCCGAATTTATCGATCTGGGAAAGAGCGTCGCGCTGAAAGATAAATATCACTTTGTTGTCTGCAGCATGACTCTGCATCATATCGATGATCTCGGATACATTTTCCGTGAGTTCTATAATTGTCTCTTGTCGGGAGGGCATTTAGGTATTGCCGACCTGGATTCCGACGGGGGCGAATTTCACAGAGACAAGACAGGAGTAGTCCATTACGGTTTTGACAGATCAGAGATGCGTCGGCTTTTCATTGAGGGTGGATTTCAGGATGTGCGGGATGTGACGGCGGCCAGCGTTGTAAGGGATTTACCCGATGGACGGTCACGGAAATTTACGGTCTTTCTCATGACCGGGCGGAAATACTAATAAGGCAAACCCTATGGAAGGATTAAGAAGAGAGAACTGCTCGTAATCTATGGAGCTAGTTCCCGTTGGTGTGATACATTCACCTTACCGGGTGAAGGGCGATGCGCCGCACCAGAGAAGGCCTTCTCCCACTACAAGTGAGATTGAAATTTTTCCGGAATATGCCGAGGGGTTAAAAGATGTCGCAGAGATGCCGCACTTGATCAGACTTTACTGGCTTGACAGGGCGGACCGCGACACGCTCACCCAGCCGACCGAACCCGATTAGCTTTGCAGTAATAGATTTTCTTGGCATGGATGGCGCCCGGCCAATCGTGAGAGGCCTTGATGCCTATGACGGAACGTCGGTACTCGACATCAAGCCCTACTCTCCGGAGATTGACTGCGTAAAGGAATGTATATCTCGACGTACGGCACAAGCCTCAGCAACAGGCTAATGGAAAGGATTTGTCCTTGACTAAGAAAACCGCGATAGATGGAAGGAGTAAGTTATGGCGCTAAGAGCCTTTCAAGATTATTATCCTGATGAGTTTGCGCATTGCTTTGGCTGCGGACGGCTCAATAAAGAGGGTTTGCAAATTAAGAGTCTATGGGATGGTGAAGAAAGCGTATGCCATTATACACCCAAGCCTTTTTACACGGGCGGTTTTCCCGGCTACGTCTATGGTGGGTTTATCGCTTCATTGATAGATTGTCATGGGGCTGCTACTGCATCGGCAGCCAAATTGCGTGAGGAGGGCTTTTCTCCGGATGACCGGCCGATTTCCCGCTTTGTTTCAGCATCGTTAAAAGTTGATTATCTAAAACCAACGCCGATGGGGCCGGTCCTGGAGATAAGGGGAAGGGTTAAAGAAATCAAGGGAAGAAAAGTCACAGTCAGTGTCACGCTATCTGCGGAGGGCGAGATTCGCGCAAAAGGCGAAGTAATAATGGTGCAGCTCCCGGAAAGCGGTAAGTGATATGAGATAAATGGATTCCTCAATTAAAGATTACGCGCGGAGATGTTGGCGAAAGGCACATGATACGAAACGAAGATCATGTTGAAGCAATCAGTATGAGGATTTGCCGCCATTGTCATCCGGCGAGCGCTCAGGCAAATTTTCGTAGCTTTTGCCACGTGAGGTAGGCCTCGGCACATTGCTGCCGCCGGAGCGCACAGCCATTGCGTAGGCAATGCTGTTCTTGGCTATCGAGCGCTGCCTGCCGGTTCTGAAATCGAAGACCCAAGCGAAGTCGGCGGGATTGTCC
>Ga0187857_10002081_pt1 | contig 18666 bp, 10 predicted proteins | sample June2016WEW_8_10_FD_132984 | JGI IMG/M metagenome (GOLD analysis project Ga0187857, IMG submission 132984) | Peatland microbial communities from SPRUCE experiment site at the Marcell Experimental Forest, Minnesota, USA - June2016WEW_8_100 | ecosystem: Environmental > Terrestrial > Soil >...
AACTGTTCAGGTGTGGGGCAGACCTCCGGTCTGCCAGTTCACGGAGCCTCCGGCTCCGTGAGCCTGGGGCGATCGGCACACCGGGCCAGAGGCCCGGCTGACCGGCAGACCAGAGGTCTGCCCCACCCTCCCACCTGAACAGTTACCGCTTTTCTTGAGGAGAAGCGTGTCCCCCGATGCCCTCTTGCGCCTCGAATCGTCGACCCCGTCCTTTCCATCCAGCCTGCCTCTGACCGCAGGGTGGGGCAGGCGCCGGGCTGACAGGCCGCTCCCGATGGAGCCTAAAAGAGGACATTTGGAGACAATGTCGCTCGGGGGCTCGGCGGAGGTCTGTTATGCTTGGGCAGCGATCGGAAGAAAGTTATGGGCTTGATACATGTCACGACCACCCTGCGCGCGCGCGAAAATGCGCGGAAGAAATACGTCTCCGAGTTCCTCGTTGGCACGGGAGCGACCGACAGCCTGGTGCCGGCCAAAGGACTGAAAAGGGCGGGAATCAAACCCCGCGGGCGAATGGCATACGAATTGGCCGACGGCCAGACCGTGGAGTACGATTTCGGTTTGGCTGAGATTGAGTTCATGGGGGAGATCACGTCTGGCCACGTTATCTTCGGTCCCGACGACGCCGAACCGCTCTTAGGCGTGATCGCCCTCGAATCGGTGGGCATTCTGGTGGACCCCGCCAATCGCACCGTGAAACGCATGCCGGCCATACCGCTGAAATCAGCCGTGCTGTGCGTTCAGGAGCAGGTGTGCGGCTAAGACGGCGGCTGCCCCGGCTCACCCTCCCGGCGCCGCGCCGGCTTTCGGAACCGAGGCTGCCCTCGTCTCGGCCCAACCATCCATGGCCGAGGCAGGACTTGCGCCTGCAAGCATGTCAAAGACCGAAGGCTGCACATAAGAATTTGGTTTTTCGCCGCGCCCGCCGTTTTGACACTGCGTGGATGAGCGGATGGCAAGCACCCCAGAGAGTGCCCGGGAACAAACCTATTCCGCTATGCATCCCATACCAAGACGGGGGCGTTTTGTGAGATGGGGATGATGGGAAACAATCCGCTCCACCTGGTAAACTAAACACGAAACGAAAAAAGATTCATGAAAGCGGACATTAAGCAACGTGGCCTAAAACCTCGAAGACAATCCGGTCGTGGATGGGACACGATACACAAGCGCCTGTTAACCGGATTGGTTGCCATCGGAGGAATTGCGACTGCCGGCGACCAGGCTCTGGCAGCACAGGGCCTTCAGGTCGTTCCCAGCCCGTTTATCAACAATTCGATCCTTAGCGGAGCCGCTATCATTGCCGACCATGATATTTGGGCGGTGGGCGACGTTGCCGGCGGCAACGCGAACACGGAAGGCCAGAGTTGGGCCATCCTCGCCACTCCGAGCGGAGTCAGAGGCCTGAACGGCGTGGCCGCGCACAGTGATGGGACAATCGTGGCAGTCGGTGTCGGGACAAATAACAGTGCGGTCATCCTGCACAATTGAGGAGCTTTAATTACACGCCCTCGCCAAAAAGGTTGGCGAGGCGCGCCGCAAGTTTGCGCCGGGCTACGGCGTAGGAGAAGTATTTCACACCCAGGGCGTAGTTGGTCTTGGCCCAGTCCTCCCGCATGGCCGGGTCGTGGAGCAGGGCCCGCACTTGCTCGACGACGTCCTTGGTCACCAGTTGTGTCAGCTCGACAGTCTTGAAGCCGAGTGGATCGATGTCGCGAGCATAGACGGCGTAGGTGTTCACCACGACCGGCTTGCCGAAATAGACGGCTTCCAGGAAGGCGTTGCCAAAGCCCTCATAATGGCTCGGATAGGTGATGAGGTCTGCGTGGGGATATACGTCGGATAGCGTATAGACCTTCCTGCCATCGGCGTTTCGGCCGCGTGTCTCCCCGACACGCTGGGCGATGAAGCGCACATCAACGCCCGCATCGGCGATGCGGTCGTGGAGCATAGCCATGTAGGCGTTGCCTTCGTCCCCGGCAGGATGCGAAACGACCAGCTTGGCGCGCGGGTCTTTGAGGCGGCGCACCAGTTCGATGGCGTGCTCGATGCCCTTGCGCTGCACCACGCGAGTGGGCTGGAGGATGAACCAGTCCTCCTCGCGCAGGCCGATTTCCCGGCGCAGATCGCGGTTGTAATCGTCCACGCCCGGTGGCGGGGTCTCGAAGTCGAGCACGTTGGGGATGACTTGCGAGGGGATGCCGAGGCGGCGCGCCAGCTCCTTTTGCTGCATCGAATTGATGACGACGTGTTCCATCCCATAGAGCAGAGGTGGAAAGGCGGCTTGGAGGTAGTCGTTGACGGCGTTTAGGGTGAATCGCTCCCGTTCCCAGGCAAAGTCGTGGTGGTGGGCCACGACGGGGAGGGTGGTTTCGGCGATGACCTCGGTCATCGCCAGCCCCAAGGGCACATGCATCGGGATGGCCAGAATGTTTTCCGGCACCAGCACCTCGAGTCGGAATTTTTCGATGAAGCCATAGAGTTGGTCCTTGAGCCGTTCCTTGATGGATTGGATTTGGTTGGTAACGGCGCGCGTGCGGAAAGCCACGCCGAACAGCCTGCCTTGCACCTCGGCCACTTCCGGATGGTTGAAGAAAGCCAGCGGGGCGGTGTGGCTGATTTCGGCCGGGGCATCGAGCAGGCCGGCCATCCAGTAGCACGAGTGGCCCATGCCCCTGAAGATGTGCGCCCATTTGCGGGCTTCCAGCGTGACGCCGTCGGTGCCGTGAAAGCGCGTCGAGATGAACCCAATCCGCCTGGGCGCGCCGGTGGTCAGGATGCAAGTGCTCATGACGGGTTCCACAGGAGAGGGTAGAGGTTTTCCGAGCGCAGTTTGCGGCGGAGAAACTCTGCCTGTGCCCCCTGGCCGGCGGCCGCGCGCGGGGCCCGCGACAACAACGGCGGCACCAGTCCAAGGAAACGCTGGGCGTAGGCGCGGCCACCGAGCCATCGTGCCGCTGAACGCGGCCACGGACTGGCCTTGAGCCGCCCCGCCAGCGCCCGTTCATGCCACGTCTGCAGAAAGGGATTGAGCACCGCACAACGCTCCCACGATTGCTCGACGAGCTGGGCCAGCACTTCCAGTTGCGCGGCAAGGGTGAGGCGGCTGTAGGGCACGGCGCGCGGGTTGTTTCCCAAAGCCAGAACGGCGGGTTTCCCGGCAAGGCGGCTGGCTGCGCGCGGCATCAAGCCTTTCCACTGCGCAAACAAGCGCGCCTGGCGCTCCCGCTCGGCCTGCCAGTCAAACAACGACGGGTCCACGCACACTTCGCCATAGCACTGTGGGAACTTGAATCCGAACTTCGCCAGGTCCGGCGCGATGTTGGGCAGCCGTCGGGCCACGAGCGGGCGCCCCGCCGCCGCCGCTTCGAGATAGGCCAGGCCGAAGCCTTCCTGCAGGGACGTGAGCAGGACCGCTTCGCTGGCGGCCAGGAGTTCCGGCACCGATGGCTTCCGGCTTTCGTCGCCCTGCAGAATGCCCAGGCGCAGGCGCCAGCCATGCGTTTGGGCGGCGGCAAGGAGCCTGTCCGCGTAGGCCTGCTCCTCGGCGGAACTCACGCCGCCGGTGGTCACGAGCCAGGCCCCGGGCCGCAGCCAGCGCGTGAGCAGCAGGGCCTCCGCGATGTTTTTGCGACGCAGCAGCCTGCAGGGCAGGAGCCACACACGCGCCTCGTCGCCCAGTTGTTCGCGCAGCCACGCGCGGGCGGCCTCGACTCGCGCGGCCAGTGGTTTCGCCACCGGTTCGATCGGGTTGGGCAGCCACCCGGCCAAGCCGGGGAAGTGCCTTTCCAAGACCTTGGCGTCGTCGTGGTTGACAGCCACATGGCAAATCTGGGGCGAGTCCGCCAGGACAGCGTCCGCCACGGCGCGGAGCGTGCGAAACCCCGGCTCGCGCATGGCCAGAAAGTGGTGCCAGCGGTTCTCGAACCACCAGTCGTGATGATGCGCGATGAGGGGTGGGCCGCAGACGCGGCAGATGAATGTGAGTTCGCGCGCAAGGTAAAGGTTGCGTCCCAGGCCAAGGTTGTGCGCCCAGATGAGGCAGTCGTCACGCAGCATCTCGCGCCGCAGTTCCAGGATGCCATGGATCACCAGGCGCGTGATGCGCCGGCCATCCTGCGCCAATTCGGAGACATAGCCAAAAGCCGGCTGGACGAAGACCTTGACGGGCGTGCCGGGGAGCCGCCGGCGAAAGGCCCGCAACCAGGCCGCGTCGGGGGCTTCGCCGGCGGCCAGCACCACGCCCCGCACACGCTCCGGCCAGTGCGCGACCAGGTGCGGCGTGGCCAGTTCGATGACACGCCGCACACCGCCGGGACGAAAGTGGTGATGGACGATGATCAGTTTCAACGCGCAGAATGTCGCATAAGACCGGCGCCGCCGCGAAGTCTTTTAAAACGGAAGCGCCTGTGGCCTCAGTGTTGAGGGCAGAGCCAATGCCCGAAACCGTTGCGATCTCAGCCTTCGGATTTCGGATTTCCTTCGGATTTCGGCCTTCGGATTTCGGATTTCCATTGGGTGTCATTTTGTTGACGCCATGGCGCCCGGCAGGGAGAATGGCGGTATGTTGCGGACGCCAGGAAAGTTCGCCGAGCAAACCCAAGGGTCCGAGACCATTCGCAAACTCCTGGAGTCGCTCTATGGCCGAATGCCCGCTTTGGAGATCCAACGGCGGCTTCCGCAACTGATCGGCCGCTATCTTGCCGGACCTGGCGAATCCGCCGGCAAAGCCGGACGGGCCTCGATGAGCCAGCGCGACGCCCTCCTCATCACCTACGCCGACCAAGTGCGCCAGGCCGGCGAGCGCCCGCTCAAGACGCTGGCGGACTTCTGCGCGCGCCACCTCAAGGGTGTTGTCAGCGGCATCCACCTCCTGCCCTTCTACCCGTGGTCCTCGGACGACGGGTTCTCAGTGAGGGATTTCTTCGCCGTCGAGCCGAGCTACGGCGCCTGGCGAGACATCGCGCGGTTGGGGGCAGACTTCGACTTGATGTTCGACGCGGTGTTCAACCACGTCTCAGCCCAGGGCGAGTGGTTTCAGCGGTTCCTGGCGGACGACCCGCGCTATGCCGGCTTCTTCATTGTGGTGACTGGCGACCCGGACCTTTCCCAGGTGGCACGACCGCGCGCGCTGCCGCTGCTGACCGAGTTCCGCACCGCCGCGGGAATGAAGAAGGTTTGGACCACCTTCAGCGCGGACCAGCCGGACCTGAACCTCAAGAATCCGGACGTGCTGCTGGCCGTGCTGGAGGCACTGTTGTTCTACGTGCGCCGGGGCGCGCGGTTCATCCGGCTCGATGCCATTGCGTTTCTGTGGAAGGAAATCGGCACCACGTGCCTGCATCTGCCGCAAACGCACGCCCTCGTCCAGCTCCTGCGAGCGGTGTTGGACGAGGCCGCGCCGCACGCGCTGCTGATTACTGAAACAAACGTGACGCACGCCGAAAACGTCGCTTATTTCGGCGACGGCACAAACGAGGCGCAGCTCGTCTATAACTTCGCCCTGCCGCCGCTGGTGCTGCACAGCTTTGCCACGGGCAACGCAGCCAGGCTCACGCGCTGGGCGCAGGCCCTGGCGCTTCCGTCCACCCTCGTGAACCTTTTCAACTTCCTCGCCTCGCACGACGGCATCGGGCTCAACCCGGCGCGCGGCATCCTGAGCGGCGCGGAGATAGAGGCGCTGGTGCGGCGCGCGCTGGAACATGGCGCTCTTATCTCTTACAAAGACATGCCGGACGGCTCGCGGTTGCCTTACGAGCTGAACATCAATTACCTTGACGCGCTCTCCAATCCGGCGCAGAGCGAGCCGGCGGAACTGGCCGCGCGTAAGTTTCTCACCGCCCACGCCATCCTGTTGAGCCTGCAAGGGGTGCCGGGCATTTATTGCCATTCGTTGTTCGGCTCGCGCGGCGACCGCGCGGGCGCCGATGCCAGCGGCATCCCGCGCCGAATCAACCGTGAGAAGCTTGACCGTGTTCGCCTCGATGAAGAACTCAGCCAGGCCCGCTCGCTGCGCGGCCGCGTCTGGCGCGGGTTGAAGGAACTCCTCCGTATCCGCAGCACCCAACGCGCCTTCCATCCCCAGGCCGCCCAGCGTGTCCTGGACACCGACGGAAGTTTGTTTGCCTTGTGGAGAATCCCGCCGGAAGAAGAGGAGCAGGTCTTATGCCTGCACAATGTCTCCGCCCAGCCGGTGTCGGCCCCCGGCCTCCTGGCTGAGGGGACCTCAGCCCGGGTCTGGACGGACCTGCTAAGCGGGCGGCGCTATGAGGCAGGCGGGCCGGGCAGGCCAGCCATTGAACTCGCCGGGTACCAGACGCTGTGGCTGCACGCCGAGAGTCGTTAGCCCCAATGCGAAAACGCCTTCGGTGCTTTGGGCGTAATTGTAACAAACTGCCTTTGCCTGGCCTCCGGAGCGTGGAGCGTCGGAGCGTCAGAGCGTAGAGCGTGAGGGCATCGTAGCCACGCTCTCACGCTCCACGCTCTCACGCTCCACGCTCTCACGCTTCACGCTCTCACGCTCTCACGCTCTCACGCTTCACGCTCCCCCCAAAGCATTCCGATCTCATTCCGGCCCTTGCACCTCGCCCTCGCATCCCGCTAATCTCTCCGGGTCCGGAAACTCGTGCCCATGAATCCGTTGGAAGCCTATCTGACCGAGCTGCGTGAAATCCACGACAGCGGCGCCGCCACCCAAGAAACCTCCGGCTATCCCGCCCTGGCCAAGCTCCTCGACACTGTCGGCCACTTCCTCAAACCCAAGGTCCGATGCCTAATCCAGCTCAAAAACAGCGGCGTCGGCCTCCCCGATGGCGGCCTTTTCACCCCCGACCAACTCAAACAGTCCGACGATCAGGTCCCGCTCCTCGGCCTTCCGCCTGCCCGCGGTGCGGTCGAGGTCAAATCCACTTCCGAGGAACTTTCCGCTGTCGTGCCAACCAAACAGATTGGCGGCTACCTCTCCCTATACGGCCAGCTTCTGCTGACCAATTACCGCGATTTCCTCCTGCTCAAGCGCGGTCCCGGCAGCACAACGCAACAGCTCGAGTCCTTTCGCCTCGCCGACACCGAGCCCGCATTTTGGCACGCTGCCGCCCACCCGCGTCAGGCCGCTGACACCTTCGGCGAACGCTTCTCCGAATACCTCAAGCGGGTTCTGCTCCACGCCGCCCCGCTCAACAATCCGCGCGATGTCGCTTTCTTTCTCGCCTCTTACGCCCGCGATGCCCGCGCCCGGGTCGAGCACGCGGGCGATCTCCCCGCCCTCACCGCCGTCCGCGCCGCCCTCGAAGAAGCCCTCGGCATGAAGTTCGAGGCCGAGAAAGGAGAGCACTTCTTCCGCTCCACCCTCGTGCAAACCCTCTTCTACGGCGTCTTCTCCGCCTGGGTCCTCTGGCACAAGGAAAGGCCCCGCCGGAGCGATGCCTTCGACTGGAGGGCCGCCGCCTGGACCCTGCATGTCCCCATGATCAAGGCACTCTTCGAGCAGGTCGCCACCCCCACCAAACTCGGCCCGCTTGGCCTCGTCGAAGTCCTTGACTGGACCGCCGCCGCACTCAACCGCGTGGATCGCCCCGCCTTCTTCGAGAAATTCCTCGAATCCCACGCCGTCCAATATTTCTACGAACCCTTCCTCGAGGCCTTCGACCCCGAACTCCGCAAACAGCTCGGCGTCTGGTACACCCCGCCCGAAATCGTCCAATACCAGGTCGCCCGCGTGGACGCCGTCCTGCGCACCGAGCTCGACATCGCCGACGGCCTCGCCGACCCCCGCGTCTTCGTCCTCGACCCCTGCTGCGGCACCGGCGCGTACCTGGTCGAAGTGCTGCGCAAGATTGTCCACACGCTCAAGGAAGAGAAGGGCGAAGGCGCACTTGCCGAACTGGCCGCCAAGGAAGCTGCGCAAAAGCGGGTTTTCGGTTTTGAACTCCTCCCCGCGCCGTTCGTTGTTGCGCACCTTCAGATGGGCCTTCTTTTGCAGACCCTCGCCGTTCCACTAGACGACGAGAAAAACGAGCGCGCCGGCATTTTTCTCACGAACTCACTAACAGGCTGGAACTACATCGCGGCAAACCCCCAACTCAAAAACTGGCCCGAACTGGAAGCGGAGCGGCTTGGGGCTGGCAGAGTCAAACAGGATAAGCCAATTCTCGTCGTGATCGGCAACCCTCCCTACAACTCAAAGCCCAAGAGGGGCAAAGTCGATATTCTTTACTCAGCGGCCGAAGGGGCGGGTCGAGACATCGACACCACACCATACAAGGAAAACCTTAACCTTCCACGTTCTAAAGGCGGCTGGGGAATCAGGAAGTTCAACTTGGACGACCTTTACGTCCGCTTCTTCAGATTGGCGGAACGGCGTATCGCCGAGCAGACCGGCAAAGGCATCGTCTGCTACATTTCGAACCACTCCTGGATCAGCGATCCCTCCTTTGTCGGCTTGCGCCAGCATCTACTCGGCTCCTTTGACCGATTTTGGATTGAGAACATGCACGGCAACAGGAAGATCTCAGAGTACGCACCCGATGGTCGGACGAGCGAAACCGTGTTTGCCATGGCTGGCTTTTCTCCCGGTATCAAGCAGGGGGTTGCGATCTCGCTTTGGGCAAAGACTGGCAAGAACCGAAAGAAAATCGTGCTGTTCCGCGATGATCTGAACGACGCCAGGGCAGCCGACCGCCGCGCTCGCCTGTTAGAGAGTCTCAAGTCGAAAAAACACGACGCGCAATACCAGGTGGCTGATCCAAACCGAGAAGGCCGCTTCAACTTCCGTCCCTCACAAATAGCAAAGGAGTACCGCGCCTGGCCGTCTCTCATGGCTTTCTGTGCCCAAGCCCCGAGCAACGGCCTGATGGAGAAGCGCTCCGGCGCTCTCATCGGCCATGACCGCGCCGCGCTAGAAAAACGGATGCGCCTGTATTACGATCCGCTCGCAGAGTGGGATTCTCTCAGAGCCCTCAAAACCGGACTGACCAGAGATGCCGCCCGGTTTGACGCGAAAAAGGCCCGCGAGAAAATCAGCAAGGCGGAGGACTTTCAACCAGTCCAGCTCCGCCGCTACGCGCTTCGCCCGTTCGACACGCGCTGGTGTTACTACAGTTCCGAGCGACCGCTCTGGAATGAACCGAGACCGAGCTTGTGGGCGCAATGCTGGAAAGGAAACGCATTCCTAATGAGCCGGCCGTCGGGCGTCGCTAGCCCGGAAGGGTGCCCGCTGTTCTACACTGAGATGCTGGGCGACAACGACTTTCTGCGCGGCCACGCGTATTATTTTCCGTTGCGTCTCCGTGCAGTATCGAGAACCAGGGTGAAGAAGAAAGACGATGGCAACGGCGAGTTCGGCAGCATTCTGCAGGAATCAACTTCCGGCTACGATGCGGGGGGAGCCAAGGCCACCGCGAACCTTTCAACCGCCGCCCGCGCTTACCTCGCTGCGCTCGGCATCCGCAATCCTGATGCCGACGCCGAGACAGCATCGTTGGTATGGATGCACGCGCTCGCCATTGGTTTTTCTCCCGCCTATCTCACCGAAAACGCCGACGGCATCCGCGAGGACTGGCCGCGCATTCCCCTGCCGAACTCCAAAACTACTCTGCTCGCCTCCGCCGCCTTGGGCCGCCAGGTTGCCGCTTTACTCAACACGGAGGAATCCGTTGGCGGCGTGACCACCGGCAAACTCCGCCCCGAACTAAGAACGATTGCCGCCCTCTCTTCCACAGAGAGTCTCTCCCTCACCGCCGGCTGGGGCCACGCCGGCCAGGGCGGCGTCACCATGCCCGGCAAGGGCAAACTTCTCACCCGCCCCTATCGCCCGGAGGAACAACCCCAAAAACCGCTCCTCGATCTCGTTGGCAACTCCACTCACGACATTTATCTCAACGACACCGCCTGCTGGCGGAACGTCCCCGAAAAGGTCTGGGACTTCACCATCGGCGGCTACCAGGTCATGAAAAAATGGCTCAGCTACCGCGAGCACGCGTTGCTGGGTCGCGCCCTCACCCTTGACGAAGCCCGCGAAGTCACCCACACGGCCCGCCGCCTGGCCGCTCTCCTCCTCCTCACGCCCGCCCTCGATGCGAACTACGCTGCCGCCCAAGCCTGCGCCACACCGCTCATTTTTTGAATTGCCTCGTTCGGGTGCGTGGACGATGCTGCCGCCCGTCATGGCCTGACCTTTTGTGCAGTGTTTCACTATGAAATCAACTTTGCTCCTCGCGGTGTTTTGCGCCGCCCTGGCGGCGGGATGCAAAACCCAAGCCCCGCCGCCGGTGGCCCTCCACTCCCCTGCCACGAACCAGCCGCCGGATTCGTCGGCGCCTTCGGGCCCTTTTGTGATCCGAGCGCCGGACGGCTCCTGTGAGATCACCATTGACACTGCCAAGGCGCCGGACCTCAAGGATTGGGCCGAGCACAAGCTGGCGCCGGTGCTGGCGCAATGGTATCCCAAAATCAGCGCCATGCTGCCCACTGCGGGATACACCCCGCCGAAGACGTGGAGCGTGACCATCGCGCCCGGCAACGGCGTGGCAGCCACTGGCGGCAACAGGGTCACAGCCAACGCGACCTGGTTTCGGGCGGAACTCGACAAAGAGGCCGTGGGTGCCCTGGTGCACGAGGAGGTGCATGTGGTGCAGCAATATGGCGGCGGACGGGGCAACAATGCTCCTGGAAACTTCTACCTCGGCGACATCACCAACCTCGTTTCCCTGGCAAAAAAGCTCCGGGACAACGCAGACCCCGTCGCGGAGTTCCTGGGCCGGCAACTGACTTCGGCCGAGCGCAAGGCGCTAGCGCATTACCGTGGGCCCGGTCCCAGGGCCTACATCTGCCGCACCAACCTGGTGGGCGCGCTCAACCGAATCATCGGCGGTCCTGACATTTATGACGCGGCGCTCCTCAAAAGCGTGACCTTGCGAGACACTACCGCCAGCCTGCGCCGCGAAAAGCCCGAAGGCAGCGATTTGAAACGTCTCAACCGCGCCTTGCTGGAGGACGCCTTCCCTGGCGAATTGGCCCGCCGCTCGGCCGGCGGCCGCAACCGGAGCAACACCGGCTGGTTGACCGAGGGAATTCCCGATTACATCCGCTGGTTCCTTTACGAGCCCCAGACCCAGGGCGCCGGTCCGCCTTATATTCAGGGGCGAATCGACAGCAGCGCGAAAAGGGGGCAGGTGTATGAGCCCAAATACAACGACTCCTACCGCATCAGCGCCAATTTCCTCAACTTCGTCACTACCAAATACGACCGCCACATCGTCACGAAATTGAACGACGCCTTGCGCCAAGGGAAATACTACGAGGATATCTGGGCCGACAACACCGGCAAGACCGTCCAGGAATTGAACCAGGAATGGGCCGCCAGGGTGCGTCGAGAGCTCAACAAGCTCAAGAGCAAGCATTGAAACCGGCTCAGTTGGGGCGCATTTCACTTTCTTGGGTAGCAGCTCCTAATCGTAATCCTGATCTTGCTCCTAATCTCCCTCGTGCAGTCGCTTCATTCGGATTAAAGATTAAGATTAGGATTAGGATTACGAGCCAGAGACTGCCGCCCAAAAAGGCGAAATGCGCCCTGCTCAGTTGCCGGCAACATTGCCGGGGCGGTCGGCCGGGGCGGCGCCCCAGCGCCGGTTGGGCGTCGGGCCCATCTGCAACACCAGCGCACCGCCGGAAACGATCTGGTCATGGGTGAGCCAGGACCGGGTGAAAGGTTGGCCGTTCAGCGTGGCGGACTGGATGTACATGTTCCGGGGCGAGTTGTTCCGGGCGATGACCCTAAACTCACGGCCCGGGTAGTGCTTGGGGTCCAGAGCGAGTTTGGCCTCGTCACCGAGGGGGCTGCCGATGACATAGACGCCGCCGCACGGATCGGCGGGATAGAAGCCCAGCGCGCTGAAGACATACCAGGCGGACATCTGGCCGCAGTCATCGTTGCCGCACATGCCGGCGGGCGTGTTCTGGTAGAGGGCGCCACAGACCTGGCGGATGCGCGCCTGGGTCCTCCAGGGTTGGCCGGCGTAGTTGTAGAGGTAGGCGTAATGATGGCAGGGCTCGTTGCCGTGCGCGTACATGCCGATGAGGCCAACGACGTCCTCCGAAAAATTGACGATCGGTTCTTTGCTGTCGAAGACTGCGTCCAGCCGAGCGACGAAACTCTCGTCCCCCCCCAGTTTCCGGATCAGCCCGGGAACGTCGTGCGGCACGAAGTAGGATTGCCAGGCGTTGGCTTCGGTATAGGAATTGGCGACGATGGCGTTGGGGTTGAAGGGCGCGACCCAGGCGCCGTCCTTGGTCTTGCCGCGGAAGAAGCCCGTCGCGGGGTCGAAAACATTTTGCCAGTTTTCGGCGCGTTTGGCGTAACGTTGGGCCACGGCGTTTTGCCCGAGCGCCTTGGCGAAACGAGCGATGCAGGCGTCGTCGTAGGCATATTCGAGGGTCTTGGAGACCGCCTCGGTCCCCTGCCGGCTGGCGATATAACCGTTGGCGCGGTATTCGGGCATCTGGGCGCGCGCGCCTTCGGTCGTGGCCACCATGTCCGCCAGCGCCTCCGCCGCGTCCCACCCGCGCAGGCCCTTGAGATAGGCGTCCACGATGATGGGAATGGAGTGGTTGCCGATCATGCACCAGTTTTCCTTGCCCGACTCGACCCAGACCGGGAGGGCCTTCTGGCCAAAGAAGGTGTAATGCGCGAGCATCGTGGCGATCAGGTCGCGGACGCGGCCAGGTTCAACCAGAGTCAGGAGCGGATGCTCCGCCCGGAAGGTGTCCCAGCAGGAGAACTCGGAATAGTAGTCGAACCCCTTGACTTGGTGAACTTTGGTGTCGGGGCCGCGGACCTGGCCATCGATGTCGCTCAAGAGGGTCGGGGCCAGAAACACATGGTAGTACGCGGTGTAGAAGGTCTCCAGGAAGTTCCGGTCGGTGGATTGCACCTGGATGCCGCCAAGAGTCCGCTCCCACTGGGCGCGGGCGGCGGCGGCGATGCCATCGAAATCCCAGGTGGTGACTTCCCCCTGCAGGTTCTTCCGGGCGCCCTCGACGCTCACGGTGGAGAGGGCGACCCGCGCGATGATTTTCTCGCCGGCCTGGGTTTTGAAATCAAAGTGCGCCTGGAGGTTCTTGCCGTGGGCCTCCTGGCCCTGGACCGACTGGTGGTTGGAGGTCAGCCCGGCGGCGTCGCAGGGACGTGAAAACTCCAGCACAAAGTAGTAAACCTTGTCCCCGCCCCAGCCGGCGCTGCGGCGGAAGCCGCTGGCGGTGTGGTCATTCTCGAGCGTAATGGCCGAATCGGTCGGGCGGAGACGGTTGGCCCGGCCGATGCCATGCCACAGATCCAGAATAATGTGGCTGTCAGCGGCTTCGGGGAACGTGTAGCGGTGGAGGCCGACACGGGCGGTGGCCGTCAGTTCGACGTTGATCTTGTAATCGGGCAGGAACACACGGTAATAACCGGGCCGGGCTTCCTCCTGGTCGTGCGAGAAGCGCGCCCGGTAGCCTTGGCCGGGCTCTTTGCCGGCGACGAGTTTCAGTTCGCCAACCGTCGGCATGAGCAGGACATTGCCCAGGTCGCCGATGCCGGTGCCGGTGAGGTGATTGTGGGAGAACCCCAGGATGGAGACGTCCGAATAGTGATAGCCGGTGGCGCCATCCTGGTAGGCGTCGTCGGTGCTGCCGTCGCGGGTGTCCGGGGAGAGTTGCACCATGCCGAAGGGCACGGTGGCGCCCGGGAAGACATGGCCGTGCTCGGCGGCGCCGATGAGGGGTTTGGCGTAATCGGTGACCGCGGCGCCGGCCAAGGCGGCTGCAGCCGGGAGCGCGCCCGCGCCGATGGCCTTTCGTAGCGTTCTGTGCCAGCGGTTGTTCATAACCGGACCATAGTCTATTCTTTGACGGTGACAAACGAGATTCAAGATGACGTCTGCAATCCTAACCCGGATAATTCATAGCCTAAGAGCGGTACCGGGCTCTGGAGGCTGCGTAGCGCAGGTTTCCAACCTGCTGTATCGCCGACTTCCAGTCGGCAGGCTGTACCTGCTTGGTCGCATCTGCGGACTGGACATCCGCGATCCAGCAGACTGGAAGTCTGCGCTATGCCTTCGATGGCCCGGGGCGGCTTTGCGCCGCCGCTTCGCGCTGCTGGCGCTCTTGGCCGCGCTGTCCCCGTGCGCCGGCAAGGAGTGGACACGGTTCCGCGGCCCCAACGGCTCCGGCCTGAGCGCCGCCAAGACCATCCCGGCGGTCTGGACGGAGAAGGACATAAATTGGAAGGCCCCGCTGCCCGGCCCGGGCCATTCCTCGCCGGTCCTCTGGGGCGAGCGGCTCTTTCTCACGACGGGCGATACGACCAGCAACCAGGTGTGGGTCCTTTGCCTGAGCGCCAGCCAGGGGCAGGTTCTTTGGCAGCGCGGTTTCCCGATTCCCGCCTACCACAAGAACGGGTTCAACACCGTCGCTTCCGGTTCGCCGGCCGTGGACGAGCACCGGGTTTATGTGTGCTGGACGACTCCGGAGCGGTTCACGTTGGCCGCCTTCGACCATGAGGGCAAACGGGCGTGGGAAAAGGACCTCGGCCCCTTCATCAGCCAGCACGGCGGCGGCGCCTCCCCCATCGTCCTGGGCGAGCAAGTGATTCTGGCCAACCAGCAGGATGGCCAGAGCTTCGTCATCGCCGTGGATGCCGCCACTGGTGACACCCGCTGGCGCACGGCGCGCAAGACCGCCGAAGCCGGCTACGCCACGCCCTGCGTCTATGACCCCGGCGACGGCCAGCCAACGCTGGTCCTCGCCAGCCATTCGCATGGCCTTTCCGGGATCGACCCGGCCAGCGGGAAGGTCCTGTGGGAGTTGGCTGGTGTTTTCGACAAGCGCGTGGTCAGTTCGCCGGTCATGGCGGCCGGGCTGATTGTCGGCGCCTGTGGCAGCGGCGAGGGCGGCACTTACCTGGTCGCGGCGCGGCCGGGCAAATCCCAGGGCGGGCCAGCGAGCCGAATTGGCTTATACGATTCGCCGCGCCGCCCCGTACGTGCCCACGAGCCTCTGCCTGGGGGAGTTGCTTTTCTTGTGGGGCGATGACGGGACAGTAAGTTGTGTTCAGGCGGCCACGGGCGAGGTGAAATGGCAGGAACGCCTCGGCAAGCATTACTTCGGTTCGCCCGTCTGCGTGGACGGCCGCTTGTTCGCGGTCTCCACCAGCGGCGAAGTGGCGGTCCTCCGGGCGGCGGACCATTTCGAGCTGCTGGCGCGCAATGGCTTGGGAGAGACGACGCACAGCACGCCCGCCGTGGCCGGAGGGCGAATGTACATTCATGCCAGCAAACACCTCTTCAGCATCGGCGGCGCCCCAGCCGGCGCGAAGGAGTGAGGCAACGGTCTATCCGCACACAAAGAGTTGCCCGGCAGGCGGGACTGGGCTAAAACCTCTGGGGTGAAACCTGTTGCCCTGAAGAGCAAACCGCCGCCGGCCCCGGAGCCGGCGCCGTCGCGCGCTATGCGCGGGTATCTCTATCTGACGGCGGCGGTCACGGGGGCGGCGGTGATGGTGGTGGAGATTCTGGGGGCCAAGATGCTCTCCCCGTTCCTGGGGCTGTCACATTTTGTATGGACGGCGCAGATTGCGGTCACGCTCGTGGCGCTGGCCTGCGGGTATTACGCGGGCGGACGGCTGGCGGACCGTTCGCAGCGCCTGGCATGGCTGTATTGGGCCATCCTGGGCGGGGCGATCTACCTGGCCTTGACCGTGCTGCTGTGCAAGCCGGTGGCTTATTGGTGCCTGGACACGTTCAACAGCCTGGCGGTCGGCTCGCTGTTGACGTCCGCGTTCCTGTTCTTCCTGCCATTGGCGTTGCTGGCCATGACCGGGCCTTTCCTGGTCCGGGTCATTACCAGCTCGGTTGCAGGGGTCGGCTCGAATGTGGGGCGGCTGACCTCGATCGGCACCCTGGGCAGCTTCGCCGGCACCCTGTTGATCGGCTACATCATGATTCCCTTCCTGCCCAATTCCGTGACCATGTACCTGACGGCCCTGGCGCTGATGCTGGTGTGCCTGGGTTACTTCATTGTCTTCGGGCGCAGGGTCGCAGCGCCGGTGGCGCTGGCGCTGGTCTGCGGGACCGTGATTGGCCTGCAACTGAACCGCGGGCAGGCGGTTCAAATCCCCGCCCTCGTCGAGGTGTTTCGGGGCAACTCCAATTTCGGCCAGCTCCTGGTGCTCGACCGGCGCGACGGTTCCTGCCGTTATTATCTCAACGATTTCCTGTTCCAAAACACCTACGACCCGGCGCGCCGACAGAGCCGGTCTTACTTTACCTATATGCTCTCGGGCCTGGCCCGCGCCAGCGTCAGCAACGTCAACGATGTGCTCTGCATCGGCCTGGGCATCGGCATCGTGCCGATGGACTTCGCCCGCCAGGGGACCCGGGTGGACGTGGTCGAAATCAACCCCGCCGTCGTGCCGGTGGCCGCCAGGTTCTTTGATTTGCAGCGCGACAAAATCAACCTGACGATCGACGATGGCCGGCATTTCCTGAACCGCTGCCGCAAGCACTACGACGCCGTCATCCTGGATGCGTTCCTCGGCGATTCCTCTCCATCGCACCTCCTGACGCGCGAGGCCTTCGAGTCGATGCGCCGGGTCTTGCGGCCCGGGGGGGCCCTGGTCATCAATAGCTTCGGCAACCTGGACCCCGAGCGCGATTTCTTTTGCGCCTCCCTCAACCGGACCCTCAAGAGCGTCTTCCGGAGCGTCCGGATGTGCACCAGCGGCGACGGCGGGATCTTCTTTGCCGCCACCGATCACCCCACCATCGACTTCGTGCATCCCCCGGACCTGGAAGGCGTGCATCCGGCGGTCCTGCACGACGCCCAAGCCGGCTATGCCAATGTCGTCAGCACGCCCCCCGGCCACGGACTGGTGTTGACCGACAACTACAACCCGGCTGAGTTTTTCGACGCCCACAACCGCGAGACCAACCGCCGCCGACTGGCCCTGATGCTCAATGGGGAGTGAGGGCCTGTCAAATTGCATTTGCCAAAATGGCGCGGCTTGCCTAAGTTCCAAGGGTGATGTCCAACTCGGAGACAACGACGATGTAGCGTTCATCCCTGGAAAAGGGATGAGCGCCCACGCCTCGATCTGCAACCTCGAGGCGTTTTTGTTTGGTATTACGCGAAACACCATGGAAACTCAAAGCAAGAACCAACCGGAACGCAAAAGTCTGGATGACCGCAACCGAATGAACGAATTGGAACGATTGCGGCACTCCTGCGCCCATGTGATGGCCACGGCCATCCTGCGCCTCTGGCCCGACGCCCAGTTTGCCTCCGGGCCGGCGGTCGAGAACGGGTTTTACTACGACCTGGACCTGGCGCACCGGATCTCGCCCGAGGATTTTCCGGCGATCGAGGCCGAGATGAAGAAGGAGATCAAGGCCAATCATCCCTTCGAGCGCATCGCCGTCACCCGCCAGCAGGCCGTGCAAGACGCCCAAAAGGGGCGGTTGGGCGCGCTGGCCGAACGGCCGGCCCCCAGCAAGTTCAAGCTGGGCAACCTCGCCGACATCCCCGAAGGCGAACCGATTTCCTACTACAAGAGCGGCGACTTCATTGACCTGTGCGCCGGCCCGCACGTGATGCGCACCGGCAACATCGGCGCCTTCAAGCTGACCACCGTCGCCAGCGCCTACTACAAAGGCGACGAAAAGAACCCGCAGCTCCAGCGCGTCTATGGCGCCGCCTTCAAGACCAGGGCCGAACTGGAGGCCTACTTCAAGATGCTCGAGGAGGCCAAACGCCGCGACCACCGCAAGCTCGGCCAGGAAATGGGCCTCTTCACCCTGGACCCCGATTACACCGGCCCGGGCCTGCCCCTCTGGCTGCCCAAAGGCGCCGCCATTGCCGAAGAGCTCGAGAAGCTGGCCAAAGAAACCGAGTTCGCCGCCGGCTATGTGCGCGTGAAAACCCCGCACATTGCCAAAGAAAAGATGTTCCTCACCAGCGGCCATATTCCTCTTTACCAGGACTCGATGTTCCCGCCGATGCAGTTGGACGAGTTTGCGGCAGAAAGGAAAAGGCTAAACGACCAAATCGTCGGGCGGACCGCGCTCCTTTCAGGGCTGGCTGATACCCTAATTGAAAAGGAGGTGCACGAGGCAGGTGCTAATCCCGACGACATCTCCGCAAGCGATGTCGATGACATGATCTCCCGCGCGGTTGAGGTCGGTTGGGCTTCGCAAGATCAGAAGATGTGGGCCCAAGAAAAGGAGGAGGCACAATTCGAGCTGTCGAAGTTGGCCATTCCCGACCGCTACTATCTCCGGGCCATGAACTGCCCGCATCACCATCGCATTTTTGCGGCGGAGCCGCGCAGCTATCGTGACCTGCCGCTCCGCCTGGCGGAATACGGGACTTGCTATCGCTACGAGCAGTCGGGCGAACTGTTGGGTCTCATGCGCGTGCGCTCGCTGAACATGAACGACGCGCACATCTACTGCACCCAGGAGCAATTCGCCCAGGAGTTCAAGGGCGTCAACGAAATGTATCTCAAGTATTTCAAGCTCTTCGGCATCGAGAAATACGTCATGCGTTTCAGCACCCACGACCCGTCCAAGCTCGGCCAGAAGTTCGTCGATGAGCCGGCGTTGTGGAAGCAGACCGAGGACATGGTCCGGCGCG
>Ga0187857_10002087_pt1 | contig 18608 bp, 14 predicted proteins | sample June2016WEW_8_10_FD_132984 | JGI IMG/M metagenome (GOLD analysis project Ga0187857, IMG submission 132984) | Peatland microbial communities from SPRUCE experiment site at the Marcell Experimental Forest, Minnesota, USA - June2016WEW_8_100 | ecosystem: Environmental > Terrestrial > Soil >...
CTTCTGCTACGCCTGTCATCATCGACTCGATTTTAGGCGCCATTGTGTGAATTACTATTGGAGGGTTTTTCATTGTTCAATCTCTATCGTTTTTGTGGAGTGTGTGAACCGGATAAGCATGGAATGAGCCTCCAATGGCTGCGTAGAAATTCTTCTTCTCATTCGTATCGTTTGCGACATTGATACATATCCAGTCGCCAATTTGCATGATGGGAGAGGCCAGCTTAGTCTCTGATGAAGTCACCTCCCCCCGCAGGGTCTCTATGCCCACAGCCCTGACAGAAAGAACCATGACTATCCGGTTGACGCCCATTAATCATCTTCCGAGCCATCGTCTTCAAAGGCCACACATTCACAAGGTTCATCTTTGCCGTCCCCATTATCCACCACTCCATGGCACGACGTCGAACCGGGATAGTCAGGATCGTGTCCATGTTCTTCCTCGCTATGACCACAGGTGCAACTCACGGCACTCCTGCTTTCCGCAACTCTCGCACGTCGTAGTCACTGACACCTGCTGCCTTGGCCATAGCCAGCGTAAGTAAAGCTCCACGTGCCGCCTCCGCAACACTAGACGAGTGCTTGCCAAGCCGATGCACTTCAGCCAGCCCCACAGAAAAACCGCACACCCACACAAGCTCCTCTTTCGAGGCTTTTTGACGAAGAGGAATGGCCTCTACATCGGAGGTTCGAGAATACGTGCCCGGCACAACTCCGGCTACGATCTCACGATGTCGCATGGTTTCTTCAAGAGTCGGTTTTCTCGACTTGTCGTGTTTTCGTTTCATTCATAACCTCTGATTTTAATGGTGGTTGTCAACCGGATAAGCATGGTTCGTTCCATCTGAACTTGTCCCAGTCGAGCTCGGCGCAGTCCTCTTGCCAGTCGTTCCCAAACAGGGAGCGTTTGCATGAAAAGCACTTGTTCGATGGTGTCCACGTCAGCTCCTGTCAAGATGGCCAGTCGCTGAGCTTCTGCTCGGCGGATCGAGCGATCTTTCAAATCGAGATTGGTCGTGAGTTCTCGATCTGAAGATCGTTGTCTTCGCCATCGTTCTATAGCTGCTGATCGAGCTATTCTTTGGCGTTCGTCAGGTGAAAGTGAAGCCGCACGAGCCGGGCCTCCCTTGAGGCCACCGAGTCGGCCCAACGCAACGGCATGAGGATTCATCAGGTTTTTCGGGGCGGAAACCCCGTCCTCTAGGGCGGGGAGGAGACCCGTCCGCCTCTTTGTTTTTCTACATACTGCCTGACCGTTTCTAATGGGGCTCCTCCACAAGAAACCGCACAGTAAGATGGAGACCAAAAGTGTTTTCCCCACAACTTTTCGGTGATTTCCGGCAACGCGGCCGATCGGAGCTTTCGCGCCGAGACGCCTTTCAAGGAATTGACCAGGGAGGAAATTGAAACCTTGGTCGGATAGGAGACAAGCAGGTGCACGTGGTCGTACTCGAAACCTGCCTCCTTGAGCTGACACTCGAAGTCTTGACAAACTTCTTCCCAGGAAGATCGGAGCACAGCGAAAACTCGTTCGGTGAGGACTCTCTTTCGATATTTTGGCACAAAGACCAAATGCACGTTCAAACTGAAAAGCACATGTCTTCCCGATCGAAAATCGCTTGCTATTGCCACAGACCAAAGTATGCTTGTAATCGTGCTGATTCGCAAGGGTTTTCGCTACCGTGTCTATCCCTCGGCTGAGCAGGTTGCTCGACTGAACGCCTGGGAAGACGCTTTGCGTTTCTTGTGGAATCTTGCTAACGAGCAGCGTTTGATTGCTTATAGGCACTGCAAGTACGATCGGATATATCCGACAGCTTTCGACCAAATCAATGAACTGACCGAACTTCGATCTGAACTTCCCTGGCTGTCGGATGTTCCTCGAAATATCTGTGCTCAGTTGCTGGTCGAACTCGATAAAGCTTGGCAACGCTGTTTCAAACACTTGGCTGACGAACCTAAATGGAAGTGCAAGAACGTTTCGGTTATTGGAATGTGTGAACCACATCCTAGAACCTGGAAGCTCAACGGTAAACGCCTTCACTTCCCCAAGCTCGAATCGATGCGGTTGATCTTGCATCGACCTCTGGTCGGTAAGCCCAAAACTTGCACCCTGCGACGGGACGGTGATCAGTGGTTCGCTAGTATCGCGTGTGAGATCGATGTCGCTGTTCCAGATCCAAGAAGAGGACCCGTGATTGCCATTGATCGTGGGATCACCAATCTGACGGCTGATTCTGATGGCCATAAAGAGGCTAACCCTTCTCATCTTGAAAAGTCGTTGAAGAAACTTAAGCGAGCACAACGAGTCGTTTCTAACCGAAAGAAAGGATCTAAGAACAGAAGGAAAGCTGTGGTTCGCGTGAATCGTCTTCACCGGAAGGTAAAAAGACAGCGTAATCACGTTCTGCATGGGTTGTCGACAAGGTATTCCAAGAGTCACGGAACCGTCGTCGTTGAACAGCTCAACATTCAAGGAATGATCAAGAATCGCCACCTTGCTCGCCGTATTGCTGGGGCTGGTTGGGGAATCTTTGTGCAGATGCTTCGCTACAAACTGGCTTGGAACGGAGGACAGCTGATCGAAGTTCCTGCCCACTACTCGTCGCAAACCTGTTCCTCCTGCGGACATATCGACTTTGCTTCTCGTCAAGATGAGAAGTTTGTCTGTACGATGTGTGGGTACGTCGACCATGCCGATGTCAATGCGGCGAAGGTGTTGAAACAGCGTTACTACACACCTGGGAAGCCCTGGTGTCTGCCTGTGGAGGGATCGCTGCCCGAGGGCTCCCGTCGAAACAGGAAACTGAAGGTAAAATTGCGTGTTCCACGTCGTTTGCCTTGAGAAAAGCACCTCCCTTTAGGGAGGTGTTGCTTACAGACACAGCTTGACATACTCTTCTTTAGCGGTCAAGCATCATCTGGTAAGTGGAGGCGCGTCAGACTGATATGCAGTGAACGGATGGAGTGTCTTCGTTCTTCGCCCACAGGGTGACGTGACCGTGTACATGGGGGCCGCCACCGTCGTTGGTCCATCCTCCCGTGTTCACGATCTGCCAGGCGCGACCATCCATGCCGACGAGGTGTTTGAAGCCTCCTCGGTGGTCATGTCCGACGAAGAGGTACGACGGATCGTCGGTACGACCGAGAGGAGCGGGGGTCGTGTCGTCGGCCATGAGCACGTTGGCATACCAGAGGGCATTTTTGCCGAGGTCGCCCCCAAAAGGTTCGACGGTGGCGACCAGCAGCTCGGACGGTGCCTTGTCTTCGGGGAAGTAGGAGCATTGGGTGGGCTGGGTTTGCAGACGACGAATCATGGCCCATTCAAGCTCGCGGGCCTTGCTGTTGTATTCCCAGGTAGCGGCGACGAAAGCGTCGGTCTTGTCGTGGATGGATTTGACCGTCTCGTCGTCGTTGACGTTGACCGCCGGGCGTCCGACTCCTGTCAGCATTCGCAGTCCGATGTACTTGGCTTCTTCGTCTTGACCGATAACGAGATCGTCGAGAAAGTGGCCGTGGTGAAACGCGAGGTAGGGCCAATAGCGACCTAGGATGTAGTTTGGGTAGGCCGACCTTATCCTGGAGAAATTCAGACGGCCCGGCCCGATGAGATCGTCGAGGAAGCTTGTTGCACCGGGGAGATCTTGTCCGTCGTGTTGGAGGAGGATGTCGCCTTTGGTGAGGTTGGTGAAGGTGGGCACCCCGCAAGAGGCAGCGAGTCTCTTCCAGAGAGCATAGTCGTGGTTTCCCCAGACGATGATCAAGCTTTCGACGTTGATGTTGGTCAGAATGGCCTCGAAGAATCCGCGAGCACACGATGCCACGAAAGGAGTGAAGCCAGCAGGATCGTAAGTTCCGGCACCCCGAGGCACGCAAGCCTCGAAGGCGTCGCCGTTCAAGATGAGCCTGTCCGTCTCACCCTCGCACAGCTTGGCGATTTCTCCGGCCAGATGCTCTTGAGCCCCGTGATCGTTCAAGACGGAGTTGTCGTAGCCAAGATGGAGATCGGAGAGCGCGACAAAGTGTGAGGCCATGGCAATGTTCTCCAGAGAATTGAGAGGCTGTTCATCTTGACAGATCTGCCTGCTCAAGCATATTCTTTCCTAGCGAGTCAAGAGAAAAATCACAGCCGACGCGCGCCGCAGAACAGAGGTATCTTTCGTCATGATCATACTGGCCAGTACCGACAACTTGACGGCGTCCCTTGCGGTAGCGCCAGCGACCTCCAACCCATTTTTCTACGTCTCCTACTTCGACACGACGGCTGCCAACGGAATCGTTACGTATGGAGATGTAGCTTCGACTCAGCTTACCGGCACCGCTCCAGTTACCGTGATTCCGCCTCCTCCGAACGCGACGACTGCTCGAAACCTATCGGGCTTCATGATGGTGAATACGGATACAGCCGTCATCACTCTTAGCTTGAACCTCGGCGGGACGCCGTTCGCGACGTTCAAGATGAGCGTTGGCGACAACTTGTCCTATTCGCGCGAGATGGGCGAGTTCAGGCTGCTCGATTCGACGGGAGCCGTCAAGCAGACCGTGTCGATGCCGAACGTGGCTGTCACAAACGGTCCTAACACCTTCACAGGAACGCAGACTTTCACGGGCTTGATCGTTCCTGCGACCGCCTTGGGCATCAAGGGAACAGCTATAGCTGATGCGGCTCAAGCTGGGAGCCTAGGCGAAGTCGTCACTTCGACGGTGGTCACAGGATCTTCCGTGAGCTTGACTTCGGTCACATCGGCGAACGTGACGAGCATCATCTTGACGGCAGGCGACTGGGACATCGACGGTATGGTTTCTTCGGCTGGGAAACGTCGATGGTGTTGCCACGCCAGGTACGCCAGGCGCTTACCCACTTCGAGGAGTGGCCAGAGGCGCTCGTTGTCGAGGGAGACTGGGGCTTCGAGGCTGTTTTGCCAAGACCGTATCGAGCGCCGTGGCCGCAGGCAGGACTCGTCGAAGTCGAACCGTTCGTCGTTTCGGGACGTGGAGGCTATGAAGCCGAGATGCCACGTCCGTTCCGAGCGCCGTGGCCACAGGCTGGACTTGTCGAGGTTCAGCCTGCTGTCATCACAGGTTACGGTGGCTACGAAGCTGAGATGCCGAGGCCATTCCGAGCGCCGTGGCTGCAAGCGGGACTTGTCGAAGTTGAACCAGCTCTGAAAGTATCGAGTGCTTATGGTTGGGAAGCGGCTCTACCTTCTTCTCGCTTCAAGTCGGTTTTCCCGATTCCGACCGAGCTTCCTTACTTTACACCGCCGGTCGAGTATGGTTTCGATGCTGAATTACCGAGGGGATACAAGGCGCCGTACTCGCCGACGAAGCTTGACGATCTTGTTCCGATCCTTGTTTGTCCGACGGTCGTCGTTCTTCCGTCCCATGGATCCCGATCCCTCTCGAACGTCACGACGGTCATTTTGCCGTTCAACACTCCGCAGCCCGCTTTCATCTTGCTCGCCATTACTTCCCAGGGTGGCACGGGCTCGCCTCCACAGAAAGTTTTGTTCGTTGGAGCAGATTCGTCGGGTCTCAATTGGCAGTTCTTGGCAGGGGGCCAGGTCGGATCTTCTCCGTACACGGTGGAATACTGGGGAGCGTTCGCTCCCTTCGCCATTCCTTTCGATTCGGTAGACGTGATCACCAACCTTCGTGGCGAAACTTCGGTTGCTTACATCGCCCTGGCAGGGGTAAATGCCACACCCATAGGTCAAATCGTTGGACCTGCCACCGTAGCCAACAACTTGTTTGTAACCTTCTCGAACACAAGCCCAAGATCGATGTTGTTCGCAGCAGGCACGTCGTCTCCTGACGATGTCGAGCCACTTGTACCTGGTCTGAACACTGTTATCTATGGGCAGCCTGGACCGGCCCAGTTTGTGAATTCTGCGAATCCTGGTTTAGGTGGAATGCTCACTATGTCGACCAGTGGGTACACCGGGGCGACGACAGTGTATTACATGGGACTGGAGATCCTCTCGGTCCCTTGCAACCTGTACGGCCTTTACGGTTGGGATCCGGTTGTCAGCCAAAAGGCGCCGCCCGGCTATCGTGCCATCGATTCGCTCGATGTTCAGCCTTCTCCAAGTTCTGTAGTGTATTGGGGATTCGAGTCCGAGGCGCCAAGCTTGCGTTGGATGCCACGTGTGAAAGACATCGTGCTCGATGTCGAGCCTCCGATCAACGCCGCGATTTTCGGCTGGGACATTCCGACGGAGCCTCATAAGATCTCCGCTGTCACGGTTTCGTTGTTTGATGTCTTCCCCACTACTACTGTAGTCTACGAGGCTGTAGGCGGTTTCGACGATGCAACCGCTTCGCGTCGGAGGATTCCACTCGGATCTGTTCTCTTCGATGTTGATCCCGCTGTTTTGTCGGGAGCGTATGGCTGGGAGCAGTCTCTTCCTCCACTCTTCAGAACCAAGCTCATTCAAGAGTTGCCTGCCGAGGTGTGGCCCGAAGAACAACTTGCCGTCGGCACGTGGGGATTCGATGAAACCCTACCATTACCGTGGAAACCAGTTCCCCAGCAAGCTGGACCTATCGATGTATTGCCTGCCGTATTCATCAGCAGTCAGGGTTGGGAGCAATCGCTGCCAGCTCCCTTCCGCTCGGCTCTGGTGCCACCTGCTCAATTTGAGATCTGGCCAGAGGAGCTGGTGGTCGAAGGTGACTGGGGGTTCGACGAAGCCTTGCCTCGTCAGTGGAAATCAGTACCGACCCAAGCTGGACTTGTCGAGGTATTGCCCGCCGTTTTCACGAGTTCCTACGGCTGGGAGCAATCGTTACCGGCTCCCTATCGAGCTGCATTTGTTTCTCCAGCACCATCCGAAGTTTGGCCAGAAGAGTTTGTTGTCGCGGGTACCTGGGGGTTCGATCAAACACTCCCGAAACCTTGGATCCCTGTGCCAGTACAGGCAGGGCTTGTCGAGGTTTGGCCAGCTGCCACGGTCGGGACGTATGGTTGGGAGCAATCGCTACCAGCTCCTTTCCGGGCCGCGTTCATGCCCGTATCCATGTTCGAGCCGTGGCCCGAGACTGAGGTTGCAGAGGGTACGTGGGGTTTCGAGGAGGCTTTGCCTCCTCGCTGGCGCCCAGCTCCCTTGCAGGCCGGACTTGTCGATGTGTTGCCCACCGTCTTCACGAGTGTAGCTGGTTGGGAACAAGCTCTTCCGATTCCATTCCGGGCCGCTTTCCTTCCTCCGGTTCAAGCCGAAGTCTGGCCGGAAGCGTACATCGTTGAAGGTACATGGGGATTCGAGCAATCTCTGCCTCCACAGTGGCGGCCGGTTCCTACACAAGCCGGACTCGTCGATGTCTGGCCTGATATCGTTATTGGAACCTACGGTTGGGAACAATCGCTGCCTGCTCCCTTTCGCGCTGCTTTTTTGCCAGTCTCGATGTTCGAGACTTGGCCAGAAGCCGAGGTTGCCGAGGGTACTTGGGGATTCGAGGAAGCCCTGCCATCTCTTTGGCGTTCCCCTTCTTTGCAAGCCGGACTTGTCGATGTGTTGCCTACTGTCTTCACAAGCGTAGCTGGCTGGGAGCAATCTCTTCCGATTCCATTCCGGGCCGCTTTCCTTCCTCCGGTTCAGGCCGAGGTCTGGCCGGAGGCGTACATTGTTGAAGGTACCTGGGGATTCGAGCAAGCTCTGCCTCCTTCGTGGCGGCCAGTTCCCACGCAAGCTGGTCTCGTCGAAGTTTGGCCATCCGTCCTTGATGGTGCTCAAGGTTGGGAAGAAGCCTTGCCTCTCCCGTACAGAGCGCCGCTTGCACAGGCTATCGTTTCCGATGTTTGGTCGAAGACGATCAGCATGGTTGGGATCTGGGGTATGGAGCAATCCCTCCCACCTCTCTGGCGGGCCGCTCCCCTTCAAGCTGGGCTCGTCGATGTTCTTCCTGCCGTTTTCACGAGCGTTTATGGATGGGAGCAGTCCCTTCCCGCGCCATTCCGTGCGGCCTTTATGCCTCCTGTGCAGGCGGAAGTTTGGCCAGAAGCGTACATTGTCGAAGGTACGTGGGGATTTGAACAGTCTCTGCCTTCGCAGTGGCGACCGGTTCCTACACAAGCCGGACTTGTCGATGTTTGGCCTGACATCGTCATTGGAACTTACGGTTGGGAACAATCGCTGCCTGCTCCGTTCAGAGCCGCTTTCATGCCAGTCTCGATGTTCGAGACGTGGCCAGAAGCTGAGGTCGCCGAAGGAACGTGGGGATTCGAGGAAGCCCTACCACCTCTTTGGCGTTCGCCTTCGTTGCAAGCTGGGCTCGTCGATGTATGGCCTGCGGTCTTCACGAGCACTTATGGGTGGGAGCAATCGTTACCTGCGCCGTTCAGAGCGGCGTTCATGTCGCCCGCGCAGGCGGAAGTCTGGCCTGAGGCGTACATTACAGAGGGTACATGGGGTTTCGAGAATGCCTTGCCTCCTTTGTGGAAGCCAGTGGCTACACAAGCGGGCCTCGTCGATGTCTGGCCTGCTATCACCATTGGATCGTTCGGTTGGGAGCAATCCCTACCAGTACCGTTCCGGGCTGCTTTCTTGCCTGGTTCGATGTTCGAGGTATGGCCGGAAGCCGAGATCGTCGAAGGTACGTGGGGTTTCGAGAATGCTTTGCCGCCTCTTTGGAAGGCGGTGCCTTTGCAAGCAGGGCTTGTCGATGTGTGGCCTGCCGTCTTCACGAGTGCTTATGGCTGGGAGCAATCGCTGCCTGCTTCCTTCCGTGCGGCTTTCATTCCGCCTGCACAAGCAGAAGTCTGGCCGGAAGCATACATCACAGAGGGCACGTGGGGGTTTGAGAACACCTTGCCTTTGTCATGGCGGCCGGTGCCGACACAAGCTGGTCTTGTCGATGTTTGGCCAGATCTTATCGTTGGTACGTATGGTTGGGAACAGTCTCTGCCAGCGCCATTCCGAGCGGCTTTCATGCCTGTTTCGATGTTCGAGACGTGGCCAGAGGCGGAGGTTGCCGAAGGAACTTGGGGATTTGAAGAGGCTTTGCCTCCTCTCTGGCGCTTGCCTCCTCTGCAAGCCGGTCTTGTCGATGTTCTGCCTGCTGTCTTCACGAGCGTTTATGGCTGGGAGCAATCGCTGCCTGCTCCCTTCCGGGCAGCTTTCTTGCCGCCCGTTCAGGCGGAAGTCTGGCCGGAAGCATTCATTACCGAGGGTACGTGGGGGTTCGAGAATGTCTTGCCACCTTCCTGGCATCCAACTCCCACACAGGCTGGGCTCGTTGATGTTTGGCCTGCCATCACCGTCGGTGCGTATGGCTGGGAGCAATCTCTGCCAGCGCCATTCCGAGCGGCTTTCTTGCCAGTCTCGATGTTCGAGTCGTGGCCGGAAGCGGAAATTGCCGAGGGCACATGGGGATTTGAAGAAGCGTTGCCTGCTCCATGGAGGGCGGCTCTACCACAAGCTGGACTTGTCGATGTCTGGCCAGCGGTCTTCACGAGTGTGTATGGTTGGGAGCAATCGCTGCCTGCTATCTTCCGTGCTCCCTTCCAAACACCCGCTCCGTCGGAGACGTGGCCGCCATCCGCGAACGAAGGCGTCTGGGGTTTCGAGGCGGCATTGTCGCCGCAGCTTCGCTTCCTCTACACCTCGCCGCAGACCTCCGATCCGATGCCTTCGACCATCACGACGTGGGGTTGGGAATTCCCAACACCACCGGCGGTCCCTCCGAGAGTCGAGTCGTATCGGCTAATCGAGGTTTTTCCCGCTATTCCGATTCAGTGGCCTGTAGATCTTGGCGACGCAAGTCGTGTGTGGCAAGCAGGTCGCAGAGACTCCATTTTCGATGCGCTGGCTTCTCTTATCGAAGAGGCATTCTACGGCTGGGAAAATCTCTCGCCTGCTCCTCGGCAGATTGTCCAACAGGCGCGCAACGAAGATGTTTTCCCCTCGACACCCACGCAGATTTACCCGTGGACACAAGATCTGCCGAGCGATCTGAAGGCGAAGTTCAAATACGTGCAGCCCGCGCTCATCGACGTATTCCCCGCGCAACCGGTGATCACCATTGCACCATGGGGCTTCGACATTGCCACCCTGCAAGCGAAGGCCGGACATGTTGTCATTACGCTGGACGATTGGTGGCCTCCCATCGTTCAGCCGAATCCTCTCCTGCCCGGCGGATACAAGCCGTCAAGCATCTTTGAAGATCGCTACACCGACAGAGACTTCATCAATCGCATCGAGCAGACCATCGAGGCTATCGACGGCGAGCTGGCTGCTCTACAAGACGAGCCGGATGAAGATGACACCTCTTCTGGTTACAAGGTCGCGGAGCCCGACGTCTTGCCGCCCGGATGGCGCTCGGGTCGAGACAAGGTCAAGCCGGAAGCAGAATCGGTTCGCCATGTCCACTACAATTTCGCTTCCGACCTCGACTTCGGAGTGCGCCGTCGCATCGTAGGGATTCTCGACCGGGCGGAGCAGCGCAGGGTCAACATCCTCGGCAGCGATGCCTTCGTTACCAAGGAGACCGCTCGCGTACACGGCCAGCTCGTCGTTTCCGGCACGAATGCCTGGGTCTTGCGGGTGGAAGGCGATGATCGTCTAGATCTCGCCCGCGAAGCGCTCACGGAAGGTTTTAAGCTCGTCTCTTTCGACGACACGTCGCTGTCGTTCATTCACCGACCAACGTATCCATGGAAGCAGCTTTACCTCGGCGCAGGCATCGGTGGCGCTCTGGTGAGCGTTGGCGTGGGCCTCGGTTACCTCATCTGGGGACGAAATCCACCAGTTGCAACCTCTCAAAAGGCTCTGCCCAAGCAGTCTTCTTCTCCCAAGCCGCCGTCCTCCCCCAAGCCGCCGTCCTCCCCCAAGCAGCTCCAGCCCGTCAAGACGCCCAAACCAAAAGCTTCCACGCCTGCCAAGATAGCCAAATCTACGAAGTCATCCAAGATCGCAAAGCCAAACAAGAAGTTGTAGTGCAAGTTGCACTACATGAAGTCTTCGCCTGTCGATTTGTAGTGCAAATTGCACCACATCGCTTGTCTCAAGAGATGCTAGAGGAGCAGCGAGGCAAGAGGATCTGGCGATTGAGCGGCAGCTCGGGCTTTCACGTCAGCCATGAGTTGGTCGAACGCGAAGCCGTTGGGAGAGGTACCAGAGGGCATCTTCCACTTGTCGACGAGAACCAGCCAGCGTTCGTCGCAGCATTGGAATCCCCAGTCCATGGTCCAGTAGGTCTTCTGTCCCCAGGAATTGCCGCCATCGAGTGCGGGCGAGGGTTTGCAGCACCAGATGGCGTGGTTGCCCCAGGTGCCTGGCCCTTGCCCTTCCGAGAAGCCTCCAGAGGGTACGGACCAGAGCTGACGGCCTTTGTCGTCCACCTGTCCCTGGGAAGCTTTGGGCAGCGCGAAACCGCCTATCGTCCCACAGCCGAGCCAGGAGGCCAGTGCAAGTTCATCGGGATCTTTCCAGTTCACAAGCGCGTAGGCAAGAGCTTTGGTTCCATACAGCCCAAGCAGTTTCCACAGCTTGAGCAACACGCGAATGGAGAAGCCATTGTCGAACAGCTTGGGGTCGAGCTTGTAGCCGGTGATGTTGTAGGCATTGAGGACCATGTTGGAGGTAACTACAAGAGGTTCACCTGTTTGCTGACCGATCATCTTGACCATGTGACCAGGGGCCGAAAACACACAGCAGTTGGCGTTGTTGTTGCCCAACGGATCCGTATCCAGATCGGGCAAAGCTCCTTTGGTCGTTGGAATGGCATCCCAATCATGTGCCAGGGGACATTGGCTTGCTGAAATGAGTTTCTCCTTGTCGATGTAGTCTGCGAGCTTCAAGTCGCGAGCATCCGGGGAGAACGGTAGCTTGCCAAGCGGCAGACGGTTCCAAGCAATGGATGAGGTCATCGACGGGCTCCTAGCCGGTGGTCGCGAATCCAGGTGTTGGCGCACTTTGCGTTGACCTTTTGCTGGTCGCTAGCCGTGCCTTTGGCGATCTCTTGTTGCCATCCCACGTTGAGGTCGATGGTGACGCATACGATGGCGTCTTTGGTGTAGGTGTTGACCCCTTTCACCATGCAGGCATCATATCCACCATTGAAGTTTGGGCAACTTTGCACCCAGCTTCCAACTTTGGCGCTCTGGCTACCGACCGACGAATCGCTGCAATCGGCGATGTAGCCGGTGAAGATGTCGGGAGGCCCGGCATCAGGAGGAGGCAATGGATTCAAGGTCGGAGGCGGCTGAAGCGGAATGCACCCAAGAAGGAAAAACATGAACAATAGCAAGTGGATTCTCATGGGTTGCTCCAATCAGCCGTCTTTTTGCGATATACTGGTTTTCTATGGATCTATGAAGAGCAAGAGAGAGCCTGCTGGGGGCGAGGCAAGGGCTCGAACGTTCTTGTTCGTGGTGACGGTTGCATCGTTGTAGACAACAGTGAGACCGGTGTAGTGCGCGACAGGATTATCGACCGCTCGTATGGTGTAGAGAGAAACACCGCCGAAATTGCCGTTGACAGTAAAATCGTGAATGGAGGTGTCCACGGCATGCGGCAGACCGTTACCGATGACACATTGATTAGCTATGGCAGTAACATAGGATCCTATGGCTATGCCACAAGTGCCAGTTACGGATGAGTGAAGACCTATGATGATCCCTTCCAACACGCCATTTGCGATGGAGTTGTTGTCGCCAAAGATGTAGCCGGTGGCCCCGTGGGTCAGATCGCCTATTGAGTTGCTCTGTCCAACGATTGTTGAGAAATTACCAGTTGGTCCAATTGAGTTGCCTGAACCGATGGCAATCGATCCATTACAATTGTCGCCAATCTGTCCTAGTATGTTTACGACATCGGGATTGCCGTTTCCGATTGTTCCGTTTACGTTCAAGCTTCCTGGACTGGTGTTCCCAGTCGTTCCGAGAATGCAGACGGCAGATTGGGAGCTTGAACCTATTGTGGATGATTTTCCGATAGCTACGGCATTGGTACTTGCAGCCGATGAGACTCCCCCAGAGATGGTAACGTTTGCCCCTATGGCGACTGTGAAATCGGATAAAGTTATCGAGCTTCCGGTGCCTATTAGGATGTTATTCAAAGCCGCGTCTGAAATGCTCGAACCGCTGGTTCCTATGAGTATGTTTGAAGGGGCATTATTTCCTCCAAGGGTGCCTATGGTGCTACCACTATCGCCGATTAGAATGGAGTAGTGTGCATTGTCGCCCAAGACTCCCCCGACACAGAAGGAACTGTACGATCCTTGTCCGATTTGAGCTTGAATTCCGAGCGCTATCGCGGAAGGACTTCCAGTCGCAATGCTCGAAGTTTTACCTATGACGATAGTAGCATCAGAGGCGGTAGATGAGCTTCCGTTGCCAATGACAATGACATCCGCCGAGTTGTCACTTATGGTCGAACTGGTTCCGACCAGAATATTACTTGGGGCTCGGGTTCCGCCTCCGACTCCAATCTGACTTCGGCCTATCAGGATGGATGAGGGAGCATTATCTCCGAGTGCTCCTCCGATACAGAGGGTATCGTGTGAATAGGTGCCAATGGTGGCCTGGATTCCAAGGGCTATCGAAGAAGGACTTCCAGTGCCAATGGAAGAGGCTTTGCCGATGAGGATGGTTGCGTCCGACGGTCCAGTAATGGTGCTTCCGTTGCCGATGAGGATCACATCCACCGAACCATCGTCGATGGTCGAGCTGGTTCCGACCACGGTGTTGCCTGTGGCTCGCGATCCACCGGTAGAGCCTATGGTGCTCGCTCCGATGATGACGCAATTGGGGGCATTGTCGCCGAGGTTTCCGGCGACAACGAAGGCATTGGGAGAGTTGACGCCCACCGCAGCTCCGTTACCCATGGCGATAGTAGCCGGACTTCCGGCCTTCACAACGATACTGGTGCCTATGACGACGGCAGCATCGTTGGCTGTCGTTCCGAAAACGTGGTTGGCATTTCCGAGGAGAATGACGTTTACCGATCCATCGTCAATCGCGGAAGTCGTGCCCATGGCGAGGTTTGCGGCGGCCCGTGCTCCGGCAAAGGCTCCGATGGTGCTGCGTCCGAGGAGGATTGAACTCTGAGCATTGTCGCCGATGTTGCCATCGATACAGATCGTATCGGGCGACGAATCCCCCACCACAGACGAGGTGCCCAGTACCGTAGAGCGTGCCGATTGAGTCTTTATCGTGTTTCCTTGACCCATGATCACCGACGACAGGGAGTCGTGATCTATCGAGTTGCCACTTCCGACTACGACTATTCCACTGTTGTTGACGTTCGAGGCCGCGTTGCCGCTACCAGCTATCAGAACATTGGCGCCCAAGAAGACACCATATCCCGTTCCAGCTCCCTGGTATGCCGTTGCCGAATTGTCGGAAACCAGGTAGGGGATAGGTACGGTCGAACCTCCTCCGGTAGCCGGATTGGATCCACCGAACGTCACGACAACTTGCGAAGTGGCCACCCCCGTCAGAGTGACGCGAAGGTACCTGATCAAGTCGGTGGTTGTGAGCGGTGAGAACTCCAAGGGCTCTGTGTTTCCAAGCAGAGAAGGCAGTTGACTGCCACCAGTGAAGCCGCTTCCAATGGGATTGAAGTTGGTACCGTCGAGACTTCCTTCGACGATAAGGGCGCCTCCGAAGCTGCCTTCGCACAGAAAACAGATGTCCTGTTCGACTCCGGTAGGCGGGAAAACGGCGTCTAGGTCGATGATCGGCTGGCGTCCTGTAGCTCCGGCGGGGATTGTTGCAATCGTCGTGAATTGATTTCCACCTACCGACAAGACACCCGACACGTTCATTGTCACGTTGGACGGATTCGTCGCTTCGCAACGCAAACGCACTGCCGACAATGCCAATTCCAGCGTTTGCTTTATGGCCTCGACGCCGTTTGAATCGAAGATCGCCACCGGAACGAAGTTCAGGCCATTCTGAGTTCCGAGCAGAATGTATCTGCCTCAAAATGTCCCGGACAACTCGACGGTCTTTTTCCCAACGAGATTCGCGATATTCGCAATGGGACCATCTCCGGACGATGGAACAACTACGTTGACAATGCTGATGGACATGGTTGAATTTCTCCTTGGACTAGACGAAGACGTTGACGGGAAGGCCCACTGTCGTTGCTTGGTCAGCTACCTGGACAGTGATCGCCGTAGGAGCCGACGTTCCGGAATTGATGATAGGTTGTCCTGGTTGTCGAACAAACGCCACTTCAGTAGTGCCCTGGTTTTCGAGCGCCTGATTGGGGTTGGGTTGAAATTGCGGAGGCGGCGGAAGGATGACTACGTCGAGGGTTGGCGAATTGGTGCGAGAGATGTCCTGAGCACCCTGTCGCTGAACATCGAGTAGAAACGTGTCTCCCACTTGGGGAAAGGCAAATACACCAGGCGGTGGAGGAGGCGGGGTAACTTCGACGACCAGCGATGGCACATTCGGATCGTCTGGATTGCTGCTGTCGACAACAAGGTAGTTGGTGCTGTAACCCGTGATCGCTCGAACGGCACCGGCAATCTGAGTGGTGATTGTGTCGTCGGTAAAGACGATCTGACGACCTAGAATCGAGATGGGGTATGAAGTCAAAGCCGGAGGACTGACGACGAGCAAGAATCGTGTCGTCAGATAGGTTGCAGGCTGCCACAAATTGTCAGCGTCATAGACAGCTGTGATCGTGCAACGTACAGTTGTGGCCTCCGAGGCGTTGGTTTGGATGCTTTGGTCTGGGCCGACGACCAAGAATTCTCCTGGTGGAACGAATCGCTTACCCGCTGCCGGATTTGATGGATCTACATAGACCCAAACGCCTTGTCCGATGACTTGATCGTCGACGGCGATCTCAGCTGCTTTGGGAGTAGGCACCGCTTGAACCACCTGGCCAGTGGGCACTTGTGTGATAGTGACTTCCGAGGGAGTTGGAAAGACGGTCGCCTTTACACCGTTTGCTGCCGGTGGATAACCCTGACCGGCTGCTGCGGTCAGGTTATCGAGCTGCTCGGGGGTGTGCAGGGCAGCCGTGCTGTTCGGATCCGGATTGCCGTAGACCTCGGCTTCGACGCTGACTTGTCCGGGGTTGATTACGTCCGACATGAAAACCTCCTAGTGTCTGGCATAGCCGAGAAGCCGAGCGACTTCGCCTTGTTCGTCCTTGGTGAGGAATCTGCGTTCTTCGCGCGACCAGCCGATGACCGCATCCACGTCGAATTCGCCATCTCCAAGCAGAATCGTGTTGGTCATATATGCGCCCATTTCGGCATCGCCATGGCGAAGCACGCCTTCGAGCGTTTCACCACGTTTGGCCATGAGGTCGAGCACTTGTTTGTCGAGCTTGACTGCAATGCCGCCGTTGTAGCCCGAGGGTTTTTCTGGATCCACAACCATGACCTCGGGTGGTTTGGCGTACTGGAGAATGACAGGCGCTAATCCATCCCTGAGCTTGTTTGCCATATCGGCTTCGTGGAATGCCTTTTCCTTGCCCATGCCGAGCACGAGCGAGGGATCTTCAAGGCGACCGTCGGGCAGATACGTCAGTGCATGGTAGTGGTAGTTGCCCTGGGGACCGCGACGCCACTTCGCGAAGGGTTTGGCTTTGATTCCACCTTTGACTTTTTTCCAACCGGACCAGTCGGCTTGACCTGACAAGGGCACGGTCGCGCCGGGTTGTTCCGGTTGAGGGTAGCGTGGATCTGCCACCTGAGTTTTGCCGCGTTTACCGGGGAAGGGACGTTCGTAGTGAAACGGCAGCTCGCGAAGCTCGGCGACCCGATAGCACGCGAGATCTTCACAGTCGCCCCAGTGACCAGGATAGATGCCCTTGCCCATGGTGCCCATGAGCAATGAAGGGATGTCCGGCCAGATTTCAGTACCTTTCTCGGTTTCGTAGTGGAGACCGGAGCGGTAGACGCTGGGATAGTTGTTCGGTACGAGACCGCGCTGTTTGAATGCCTCGAATTGCTGAAGGTGCGTCTGGTTTACGCGACAGAGACCCTCCATCATGAAGAGCATGCGCAGCTGCGACCAGATCTGATCCCAATCGCCCCGGAACATCTGGCAGCGAAAGACAATGTTCGGCATTCCCATGGTGGATTCCTTGTTCGTTTTGGGTAGCTATCAGTGGACGAACTTTCTAGTATTTCAACTCCAGCTCGAAGTACCAGGAGCCCAGGTTTTGGCTGTAACCGGCACGTGCTTTGGAAGCTTTGTACTTGTGCTCCAGGCGGAGAACGCCAAGCTCGCTGCAAAGGCCGATGATAGAGCCTTTGATGTACTCGATCTGAATCGACTCGCCCGCGATGTCCTCCCAGTCTTTCTGGACACGGCGCAGCTGAGTTTCGGTTGGAGTCGAATCGTACTTTCCCCTGACGAATTGTCCCATGGTGAATTCCTTCAGCTGTGGGACCGACAGTCCCGAGTGTTGAAAGTGCGAACTAAGTCGTTCGACCTGTAGCGATCAACGCGACTGTTAGCGCGGGTCACTGTTCCTCGGGTCGTTGACTCTCGTCACCATGCGACTCCTTTGGACTGGGAGCGACAGTCGCATCAACCAGCAAAACTTTGGGGGATTTTCTGAAGGAGCGATACCTCGCAGGAGGTACCCCAGAGCCGGACAAACCCACCCAATGCCACGGCTCTGGGGCTATTCGATTGTCTGATGAAGGCGGCGCAATCTACACGCTGCCTATTGGGACTAGGCCGGGGCACCAGCCGGAGGCGAAATGATGGTGCGCAGAATGAGAATGGTGAAGGCACCGTCCGCAACCGTTGCACCCGAGAACGTCTCGACCACCTTGGTGACCGGGTCGGTCTCGCTGACAGTCGCGGTCAGAGGTCCCGTGCCGTTGGCTTGCACGAAGATCAGATCGCGACCCACTTGCTGGGTCTTGTCGGCAGGCAGGATCACGTTGTACGTGCCCGATGCCGTCTTGGTCGTGGTGACACCACTGTTGTTCACGGTCGAGCTGCCGTCCACGGCAACCTCGGCGTAAGCAACGATGGCGAGTCCTGCGGAATCGAAGAGAGAGTTCATCTTGTGTTTCTCCTATGGTTGTTGTTGAAGAAGTGGCTGCCTCATCAAGGGGAGGCGGAGGTTGTCCTCTCCCCTCGATGAAGTTGCCGGATGAACTACTCGACGGCGGGACCGACGAGTCCGCCCTGGAAGTTGCGGGCGGAGGGGTTCTGGTTCGTCACGGAGATCGTCACGAACATCGAGATCTGAGCGGTGTCCATCTTGAGACGGACGCCGAACGCGTTCTCGGTGAACATGACGGCTGGGAGCGCGCCCGTCGAAACGAGCTGGCTGTTCTTGCCGACCTTGATGTCCGTGATGAGGAAGTCCACCGCGATGTTCGAGGGAACAACGAGGCGCTCCGGGCGGAAGATCACCTGGGGCTGGACGTTGATGTTCGCGGACGAGGTGCCCGCAACCGGGGTGCTGCCGAGGCCGAGTGCGTACTCGCGCGAGCTGCGGGGCGAGACAGAGCGCAGAAGCGCTCCGGATGCCACGCGGCGGCGGAGCAAGTCACGGGCCATGGCCTGCTTCTTGGCATTGCCACGCTGCTTGCGTGCCGCGAGGACTGCGCCGAGGATGTCGTCCCCGGAGTCGTCGCCGACGAAAGCACCGGCTTCATCGCCGTCCACTTCGCCGTCC